>Ga0209624_10003478_pt1 | contig 11118 bp, 10 predicted proteins | sample JacPinW_OM2H0_O1_FD_188565 | JGI IMG/M metagenome (GOLD analysis project Ga0209624, IMG submission 188565) | Forest soil microbial communities from Algoma, Ontario, Canada - Jack Pine, Ontario site 1_JW_OM2H0_O1 (SPAdes) (version 2) | ecosystem: Environmental > Terrestrial > Soil > Boreal... | reverse complement strand
TCGCGGCGCCAATCCCAGACGTGATGTGATCGTAGCCGGGCGCAATGTCCGTGGTCAGCGGCCCCAGCGTATAGAAAGGCGCCTCGCCACACTCCCGAAGCTGCTTCTCCATGTTGACCTTGATCTTGTGCATCGGCACATGGCCCGGCCCTTCGATCATAACCTGGCAACCCTTGTCCCAGGCGACCTTGGTCAATTCGCCAAGCGTCTCCAGCTCGGCGAATTGCGCACGGTCGTTGGCGTCGGCGATCGAACCCGGACGCAGGCCGTCGCCGAGCGAGAACGACACGTCATACTTGCGCATGATGTCGCAGATCTCGTCGAACTTCTCATAAAGGAAGCTCTCGCGATGGCCCGCGAGGCACCAGCGCGCCATGATCGAGCCGCCGCGCGAGACGATGCCGGTGACTCGCTTCGCGGTCAGCGGCACATAGGCCAAGCGCACGCCGGCGTGGATGGTGAAATAGTCGACGCCCTGCTCGGCCTGCTCGATGAGTGTGTCCTTGAAGACTTCCCAGTCGAGCTTCAGCGGATCGCCGCCGACCTTCTCCAGCGCCTGATAGATCGGCACCGTCCCGATCGGAACCGGCGCGTTGCGCAGGATCCAGGAGCGGATGTTGTGGATGTTGCGTCCGGTCGAAAGGTCCATGACCGTGTCGGCGCCCCAGCGGATCGCCCACACCATCTTCTCGACTTCCTCCGCAACGCCCGAGCTCACCGCGGAATTACCGATGTTGGCGTTCACCTTGACCAGAAAATTGCGACCGATCGCCATCGGCTCGAGTTCGAGGTGATTGATGTTGGCGGGAATGATCGCTCGTCCGCGCGCCACTTCCTCGCGCACGAATTCCGGCGTGATGAATTCGGGGATGGCGGCGCCGAAGCTCTCCCCATCGGATAGGCGCTCAGCGGCGCGTTCCACCGCGGCCTCGCGCGCCAGATTCTCGCGACGGGCGACGTAGATCATCTCTTCGGTGACGATCCCGGCGCGGGCGAATTCGAACTGGGTGACGAGTTGGCCAGGCCTGCCTGCGCGGAGCGTCCGCTCGGCAGGACAGAGCGGCGCAAGGCGATCCGTGGAGACGTTGCCATTGTCCTCGGGCTTGATCGCGCGCGGCTGCGCTTCGGCAAAGTTGCGCGTTTCAATCCAGGCCTCGCGCACTGGCTTCAGCCCCGCGGCAAGATCGATCGGTGCATTGCTCTCGGTATAAGGCCCGGACGGATCGTAGACGCGCACCGGCGTCTCGTTCGGGTCGGAGAGCGTGATCTCGCGAAACGGAACACGGATGTCCGCACCCCCCTTCAGCGTGGCGTAGACCTTGCGCGAGCCCACAATCGGCCCGGTGGTCACGGTCCGCGGCGCGGCGAATTTGGGAATCTCGTTCATTGCCCTCTCCTCGCGTATCAAATCCGACGGCGGAAACGGGCGGACCAATAGAGGAGTGCGGCCGCTGCGTCCCTTCGCCGGCATGACCCGGATCAGGTTCAAAGGGTTCGGCTTGTCGCCGTCTCAGCCCCGTTCGGGACGCCCCTCGAGCAAAGCAAATGTGGTCCGAGCGGCTCGGTCTGTCAACTCTCTCTCAAAGCAAGACTTTTATGCGGCTTGGAGGCGCGGCTCCGTCCCGCAAGGCCCGAGGTGTTCGCGCCGCCCTACCCGCCTGAAGGCATCGCCGGCCGGCCGTTCGCGCGCTTGCGGGCGGCGAAGCGCGCCGCAAGGTGGGCAAGGCCGGGGACCCGCCTTGTCGCGGTGGCGGCGCGCATACGCCATTGGCGGAGGACCGTCGCGGCGGCATTTTTATAAGGGGCCACGATTTGATCGGCGTAGTGATGAAACGCCATCACCTTCTCATACGCCCGGACGAACCACGGCATGGTCATCAGCCTGTGCTTCGTCAGATCGAAGATCGCCGGGATGAGCGCGACCGCGAGAAACTTCAGCACGATCCAGGCGATCGCTCCGGAGACGACATAGCCCATCGCGATCGCGATGGTCGCCACCACCAGAAGCGGCTCAACGATCAAAAACGGCACCAGGAAAATCAGCAGGACCAATGGCGGCGGCAGGCGGTCGACCAGCTTGGCGAAAGACTGCTTGAAACGCGCCCAGGGTATAAAGGCGGCAAGCGCCCGGCCGACCGCGACCAAGCCGTCCCACACCCAGGCGACGACCAAAAACACCATCGCTAGCGCGAGCAGAGCTGTCCGTCTCACTCTAAAGCGCTTCATCCCGATAAGAATCCCTTGAATCCCCGCAAGAACTTAGCTTCACGAGCGCGTGATGATGCCGATCAAACGAGGCGAGCGCAAGGCATTGTGCGCCGCAATATGGCCATTAATCCGCTGTTAACGCTGCCGTCGGGTTACGAGGCGTTGGTCATCGCACGGCAAGGAGCCGGTAAGCTTATCGAAACCTTGCGTTAACTCGTGGGGCGGCTAGTTCACGAGTGGGTGGGGTCGTCGGGAGTGGCAGGATGTTCGCGAATATGACCCGGAGCTCGATCGCGCTGGCGGCTGCGCTCGCGCTCGGCCTGGCCTTAAGCGCCTGCGCGCACAACAATCCCGACAACCTCGCCGCAGGCTATGGCGCGGCCGGCCCGGGCAGCGTGCAGGAATTCAACCAGACGGTCGGCGACCGCGTCTTCTTCACCACCGATCAGACCGACCTCTCGCCGACCGCCCAAGCCACTCTCGACAAGCAGGCAGCCTGGCTCAATCAATACAACAAATATAGCTTCACTATCGAGGGTCACGCCGACGAGCGGGGCACGCGCGAATACAATTTCGCCCTTGGCTCCCGTCGCGCCCAGGCGGTCCATGACTATCTAGTCGCTAAGGGAATCTCCGGTTCGCGCATGAGGACGATCAGCTATGGCAAGGAGCGGCCCGTCGCGGTCTGCGACGACATCTCCTGCTGGTCTCAGAACCGTCGCGCCGTCACTGTCCTCAACGGGGCGGCCGGGAGTTGAGAACCGTATGCAAGCCACGGCGCGCGAAGGCGCACCCGACTTAAAATCGACAGATGCCGCGCGTATGGACGAGGCAAGCGAAGGCAATCAGGATACTTCCAGTGACGTCGTCGTTTCGCCCTAGCCTCGTCGCTGTGTTCGTCGCCTGCGTCACGCTTGCAGCGCCGGCTCAAGCGCAGTTCGACATCTTCCACCGCCAGGCTCCGCCGCCCGCCGACATTCCCGGCGGGGCGCCAGGCGGCCCCGACGACGCCGGGGGCCTGGTGGTGCGCATCAATCGGCTCGAGGAAGAACTTCGCCAAGCCTACGGCCGGATCGAGGAATTGCAGAACGCCCAGCGTCAGCTCGAGGCGCAGCTGCAGAAGTTCCGCCAGGACGTTGAATTCCGGTTTGGCGATCGCTCGGGCGGCGCGCCACCGGAGCCGGACGTCGCCGAAGCGCCCTTGGCCCCCGACCAGCCGGCCGTCGCTCCGCGGCCAAGACGGTCGGACGCATTCGACCCCAACGCCGATCCAAATGCGCCTGGCGCGCCGCGGCCGCTGGGAACGACTCCGCCGGGCGCCCCGCTCGTGCGCGAGTCCCCAGCGCCCTTGGCGCACGATCAGCCTGCCCCCGGCGCTCCCCTCGAACTCGGCAAAGGACCGCCGCCTGCTCCACCGCCGAGTGGACCGATGGTGGTCGGCTCTGGGGTTGCAATGCTCGATCAGCCGCGTGAGCAGTACAACGCCGCGCTGCAGGCCTTTCAGGCGGGGCAATACCCGGAGGCGGAGACCGGATTCAAGGCGTTTCTCGCCGCGAATCCAGCGCATCGCCTGAGTCCGGACGCGATCTTCTACATCGGCGAGACCTACCTTCAACGCTCGCGTCCCCGCGAGGCGGCCGAGCAATATCTCAAGGTCACGACCGACTATTCCAAATCGTCGCGGGCGCCGGAAAGCATGGTGCGGCTGGGGCAGACGCTCGCGGCGCTTGGCAATTCCGAGCAGGCCTGCGCGACGTTGACGGAATTCGGCAAGCGCTATCCGACCGCGTCGGCCTCGGTGAAGAAGCTCGCTGAGCATGAGAGCACGAAGGATCATTGTTGAGCGCCAGGCGCTCGCACGCTTTCTCGTCGGCTGACATCGACGCGCTGTTCGCCCCGTTTGGACGCGCGAAGGCGCTTCTGATCGCCGTCTCCGGCGGTCCCGATTCGACGGCGCTGCTCCTGATGGCGGCGGAATGGGCGAAACGGCGCCGCAAGACGCGGATCGAGGCGGCGACGGTCGACCACGGGCTTCGACCGGAAAGCGCCGAGGAGGCCAAAGCGGTCGCCGCGCTTTGCGCCCGGCTGGGGGTCGGCCATCGGATTCTTCAGTGGAAAGGCGTGAAGCCAACGAGCCGGCTACAGGAGCGAGCACGCGAGGCGCGCTACCGCTTGCTGGTCGATCACGCGAAGGCGATCAGCGCCGATGCGCTCATGACCGCTCATCACGCAGACGATCAGGCGGAGACCGTGCTCTTTCGTCTGTTGCGCGGATCCGGCGTCGCGGGACTGCGCGGCATGGACGTGATGACCGCGCGCGACGGCATGACGATCGCCCGGCCGCTCATGGGGCTCAAGAAGCGCGATCTCATCGCCTTCGCCAAGGCGCGCGGGACGCCGTTCATCGACGACCCCTCCAATGCCGACCCGCGCTTCGCCCGCACTCGCCTGCGCGCGCTCCTTGCCCGACTCGATGAGGAGGGCCTTAACGCCGACGCGCTCGATCGCCTTGCGCGGCGCGCGCGAGAGACCGAGGAGGCGCTGGCGCATCTGACAGCCGAAGTCGAGACGCAGGTCGGCTCGGAAGGCGCGATGGACGCGCGCGCGCTCTTCGCCGCGCCGATCGCGATTGCGCACCGGATCCTGACGCGGCGTATCGCCGAGGCGGGCGGCCGCGATGCGACCCGCATCGGGCTCGAGAAGATCGAAACGCTGGCGGCGGGTCTACGCGCCGCTCTCGAAGACCGCCAAGCCTACGGCGCCAATGTCGCCGGCGCGCTCGTCCGGCTCACCGCCAAAGGCCGGCTCAGCTTCGCGCCCGAACCGCCGAGAAAGAGCGGTAGACGATAGGCGGGGCCGCCGCCACGGCGGGCTGGCGGCTCGCCGCCGCCAAAGCAACCGGCACGCGGCCACCCGTTCAGCTCGGCGGCTAAACAAGCAAACGTAAATAAATGCAAATAAATGAAAGCAAAATTGCTTTCATTTGCTTTCTTTTATTTTTCCAAATCGGGACTTTTCAATGGGTTACGGACGATTCAAATAAAAAAATCTTTGCCCGTGCGCAGCCAAGGACATCGCGGTCGTCAGTATCAAGCGCTTCAACATGCTGGCTCTCCCATGTTCATCTCAATAGCCCCGTAATGAGCCGCTGCTGCTTGGGCTTAGGCTCCCGCGCAGATTGACGGGCGGCGCTGGATCCACGGCCTTGCCTGCTCGAGTTGCGCGGAGAGGCGAAGAATCGTCGCTTCATCGCCATATCGTCCCACGAGCTGGACGCCGATCGGAATATCGTCGTTGGTCCAGGTGGCCGGCACGGATATTGCCGGCAGGCCGGAAAGATTGAAGGGGAAGAGGAACGCCGCATCCGTCCATGTCGCGATATATTTGTCGTAATCGGGTTCGTTCAGGTCCCAGTACCCGACCGGCCGGGGCAGCTGGGTTAGGGTCGGCGTGAGGAACACGTCGAACAGCGCGAGTTCCGCCTGCACGCGCTGATTGGCCTTTCGAACGGCTGCAACACTCGCTGCATAATCGCGCGCGGAAAGCCCGCGTCCACGTCCAAGCCAGGCGCGGTTGAACGCAATCAGCTCCGACTCCGGGATCGGCCGCCCAAGAATCTTCGCCATGTCGTCGAATTCAAGGACAGTCTGGACGGAGTTCATCTGGTTATAGTCGCGCCACGCTGTCTCGAGGTCAGTGACCATCGCATGCTCTTCGAGGACATGGCCGAGGTCCTGAAGGACGGACAACGTCTGCGTCATCGCATCGGTCACTTCGGGAGCGAATGCCGCGCCCCATGGCGGCGTCAATGCGTACCCGATCTTGAGCGACTTCACTGGCTCGCGAAGGCCGTCGAGCCAGCTCTGCGCCGGCTTCGGAGGCGTATAGGGGTCACCTGGCATGACGACTGCCGTCGCGTCCAGCAACGCTGCGGTATCCCTTACCGAGCGGGTGACCGCGAATGTCGACACGCTTCCGAACCAGACATCGACGTCGTCTGGTCCATAAGTGATCCGTCCGCGCGACGGCTTGAGCCCCACGACTCCGCAGCACGAGGCCGGCGCGCGTATCGATCCGCCGCCGTCGCTGCCTTCCGCCATCGGAATCATGCGCGATGCGACCGCCGAGACCGCCCCACCGCTCGAGCCGCCGGCGGTGACGGCCGTCTTCCACGGGTTTACCGTCGGGCCATACATGCGAGGCTCGGTCGCGATGCACCACCCCTGCTCGGGCACATTGGTGCGCCCCAGGATGTTCAGGCCCGACGCTTTGATCCGCCGCACCATCTCGGAGTCGGACGGACTGACGTAGTCCTTCCGAAACGGCAAACTGTTGGTCAGGGGCAAGCCTTCGCAACCGGACCCGATATTCTTGAGAAGATAGGGAACGCCGCCGAAAGGACCGTTTGTTGGATTCTCAGCCGCGCGCGCCCTCGCGCGATCGAAGTCCCGGATGACGACAGCGTTCAGCTTCGGGTCCAGTTTCTCGATCAGGAGGATCGCCGTTTCCGTCAATTCCGCCGGCGTCACCTCCTTTTGTCGGACCAGCTCCGCCAGACGAAGCGCGTCGCTCTCGACAAACAGGCTAACAAGGTCGGCTGTGGCGGTCGGCATAGCAGAATGCGTCCTGATGCAGCGTCAGTAGCTCAGCGAACAATCGCTTTTGTATTCATAGCGGTCCGCCTTAGCTGTGTCGCCGCTCATGACCGGCACCGTGTCCGCGAGCACCTGCTTCACCACGGATTGGCCATCGAGAATCTTCTTCGCTATTTCGACCGACATCTCGCCCTCTCGCTTTGGGTCTTGAGCGATGAGAACGGAGATCTGGTTGTTCTTGAAGGCGTTGACCTCCTCCGCCGCCGAGTCGTAGGCGACAAGCTTGACCCGCCCGATTGCTCCGGCCTGACGCAGCCCCGTGATCGCGCCAATCGCGCCCTGATCATTCGTCGAGAAGATGCCCGCCAGGTCCGGATGCGCGGCGAGCGTCGACGTCACGATCTCGGCCGCCTTCTGAGGATCGTCGTTCTGGTACTGCGGGCCGAGATAGGTCACCCCCGAAGCCGACTTCAGGCCTTCCTCGAACCCCTTGGCGCGTTCGTCCTGTGCCACTGAGCCTGGCGGGTTCGTGATGACTAGCACCGGCCCCTTGCCGCCGATTGCCTCGATCATTGCTGCGGCGGCGGTCTTTCCCCCGTCGATATTCGAGGTGATGACCTCGCTCGCGACGAACGACGGATCGGCGACAACCGTATCAACCGTTATGATCTTTGTCCCGCGCTCAGCCATCTGCTTCAGGGGTCGGGTCACGCCGTTCGCGTCAGCAGGCGAGATGATCGTGATCGTCGGGCTGCGCGCGGTCACCGCGTCCACGACCGGGGCCTGAGATTCTCCGGTGAAATGGTCCGGTGCAAAAAGGTCGACGTGTAGTCCAAGCTTCTTCGCCGCATCGAGCGCGCCGCAGGCGAGCGCGTCATCGAACGGGCTCCCTTTGACGCCAAGGATCAAGGCTATCGAGGGATCAGCGGCTTGAGCGGGCGCGGACAATGCGCCACCAAGCACACAGGCCGCAGCCAATGCGTAGCAGCCAGCTCTCTAAGGAATACCGTCCATAAGCTGCTCCTGATCGGGTCGTTGGGAACGTCCTAGGCGACAGAGTTAATCGTTTCACACGATTAGCGCGCTGGCAAGCGCGATGGATGCCTCTCATTACCTCATTGGCATGGTAACATTTTTTGCATTAGCCACAAGTTTGTGCATTCTCGGCTCGCTCCGACACTGGACGGAACGCCATAACGTTCGTACAATTAAATTATGTCGTGGAAGGAAGGCAACCTGTCGCCTGACGCCTCACCGCTCTGGCGTCAGATCGCGGACCGATTGCGCCGTTCTATCGCCATGGGTGAGTTTAGGCCCGGCGACGTGCTGCCTTCCGAGACAGAGATCAACGCGACCTTCCAAGTCAGCCGCGCGACGGCCCGCGCATCTCTCGAGAGGCTGCGTCAGGAGGGACTGATCAGGCGGCAGTCCGGTCGCGGTTCGATTGTGCTTGCCCCAAAGGTTGAGCAGCCGGTCAACGAGCTCGCGAGCTTCTCCGAGGATATGCACAGGCGCGGGCTGCGCCCGTCCTACTCCACATTCAGCGCGGAAAGCGCGTCGGCGAGAGGAGAAGCCGCCGAGGCGCTCGAGGTCGAGGACGGTGCGCTCGCTTTTCACATCCGCAGGCTTCTGCTCGCGGACGACGAACCGATCGGTATGTCCGAGTCCTGGCTCGCTCCTTGGATCTTCGCGGCAGGCCCACAGCCCACGCCGGAGGAGCTTGACGCAGGATCCTTGTATGAATGGCTGGCCAGGGTCTGCGGGCAGAAAATCTTCGGCGCCAGAGAGTGTATCGAGGCCGCTCTGGCCGACGCGGCGATGGCGCGCAGACTCGAAGTCGCGCCGGGATCGCCTCTCCTAGTCGCCCGCCGCCGCTCGCACGCGGAGGACCGGCGTCCCATCGAATACGCGATCATGCATTACCGGGCCGACCGGTATCGCTTCATCATCGAGCTCGCTGGAAACAGAACTCCTCAACGGACACAATGAACGCTATTTCCGAACCAACCGGCATGCCAAACGCCAAGCCTCAGGTGCTGCCGCCAAAATCAAATGCGCTCGAGCGGCTCTTTCGCGTGCGCAAGCCGATTATCGGCGTCATTCACCTGGCCGCACTTCCCGGCGCCCCACGCTACGACGGGCAATCGATGAGCGAAATCTACGCGGCCGCCGAAGCGGATGCGAGGACGCTTTCTCTAGGAGGGGTCGATGGAATCATCCTCGAAAACGCAAGCGACATGCCTTTCGCTCGACCTGAGCATATCGGGCCATCGACGGTCGCGGCGCTGACCGCCGCCTGCCTTGCTGTTCGCGCGATCGTTCCAAATCCGATCGGCATCACTTGTGTCGCCAACGGGGTCATCCCTGCGCTTGGCGTCGCCAAGGCGGTCGGGGCGGGATGGGTGCGAGCCAATCAATGGGTCAACGCCTATGTGGCGAACGAGGGATTCCTCAACGGTCCGGCACCCGAAGCTATGCGCTATCGTTCGAACATCCGGGCCAGTGACGTCGCGATATTCGCCGACGTGCACGTGAAGTTCGGAGCACACGCCATCACAGCGGACCGCAGCATCGCCGAGCAAGCGACCGACGCGGAATGGTTTGACGCCGACGTACTGATCGCCAGCGGAACACGCACTGGCTCGCCGACCGAACCGCGGGAAGTCGCCGAAGTTCGAGCCGGCACGAACTTGCCGGTGATCGTCGGATCGGGGCTGACGGCGGATCTGGTTCCCTCGCTCTTTCCGACGGCCGATGGAGCAATCGTCGGCCAGTGGCTCAAGCGCGATGGTCGCTGGTGGAACCCAGTCGATCCACGCCGCGTAGAGCAGTTGATGAAAGCTGTCGCGAAGTTTCGGGATGGGTCATGACGCTTCTCACGGAAGCGACGGATATTTTCGCCGCCGAGAAGAGAAGCGGCCGTTGTCTCGTCGCTTTCGCAGCGAAACGTCAGCCGCTGGGGAGCGGCCTCTTCGGAAGTGACCAGGTCCGGCGGCTGAAGACCCTCTTACAGGCATTGCGGGCAGAGGGATGGCTAATGTCCGTGCGTGCGATGTTCGAGCCGAATGCGTCGGCCGAGCCATACGTCTTCGACACGGGTTTCGCCCACGAGATGGATATGGTGGGCGCTTTCGAGGCGCCTTCTTTATCGGCGGCGCTTGCCGGCACGGTCCGTCTCGAGCAAGCAGGCTGGGCTCGCCGGTTTGCTACGGAATGGCTCCTCGGCCCTAGGGAATTCTCGACCGTGCAGGGCCGTGGCGCACTGACGGACCATTCCTGGGGCTTTCTCGCACTGTGGGAGTGGAATGACGCCTGGTCCGCTGCGACGAAAGCGGAGCGTCGGGCCTATGACGAGGAATGTGACGTTGCTTTCAAGGGCGACGTAGCGCTTGGCATCAACATTGCTGGTCGGCATCGACTCGATTGGGCGAGCCCCTGGCACCATGCGGGGCTATGGGAAGCGTCCTCGCTCGGCTCCGTAGACCTCGCCATGCAAGGCCACGAGGCGGCGGCGGATTTCAAATTCACGACCTCGCGGCACTACGTCGGCCGGCTTCGCCCGCTTGCCGACTTCATTGAACCCGACCCGGACTGATCATGAGCGAGTGTATCTGGATTCATTACGCGAGGCCGAGACCCCATTGGTACGGGCTCGACGCCGCAACCCAGGCCGCCCACGAAAAGACATGGGCGATGGCGGCGGAAGCTTCACTCGCCGCGGGCGGTTCGCGTCTCGGCCGCTATCATATCCGGGGTCAGCAGGATTTCGAGACCGTCGAGATTTGGAGATTTCCGAGCGCCGAGGCCGCGTTTGAACATTGGTCCGCGCTGACGGCGGCGGCCTATGGCGAACTTAACGCGTTCGCGAACAACATCGGCCTTGCGATCGAGGGGTCGCCCTGATGGTGACGCCGCTGCTCGAAGCCCGTGCGATCAGTCGCCGGTTCGGGCATGTGCGCGCACTCGATGGCGCTGACTTCGCTGTCCACGCAGGGGAAATCTGCGCCCTCATCGGCGACAACGGCGCGGGCAAGTCGACGCTCGTGAAAATCCTTTCTGGCGCGGACCGGCCGGACGAGGGGCAGATCCTTGTCGCCGGCAAGCCGGCCGCCTTCAATTCCCCCAACGACGCACAGGCTCACGGCATTGCGACGGTCTATCAGGATCTCGCTCTTGCCGCCGATCTGCCGCCTTTCGAGAATTTGTTTCTCGGTCGGGAGATCGTCCTGCCGGGACTGCTAGGACAACTTGGCTTCGTCAACCGCATGGCGATGCGCCGACAGGCCAGCGAACAATTCGAGCGCCTGGGCTGCGG
>Ga0209624_10003477_pt1 | contig 11119 bp, 6 predicted proteins | sample JacPinW_OM2H0_O1_FD_188565 | JGI IMG/M metagenome (GOLD analysis project Ga0209624, IMG submission 188565) | Forest soil microbial communities from Algoma, Ontario, Canada - Jack Pine, Ontario site 1_JW_OM2H0_O1 (SPAdes) (version 2) | ecosystem: Environmental > Terrestrial > Soil > Boreal... | reverse complement strand
CCGAGCCTCTGTTTGCGGTCCTGCCGTAGTACAGGTATGAACAAAGCGATACGTCAGCGCCTGGGCAGCGCGTTACTGTGCGTAATGGGTGAAGACGTAGTCGTGATCCTTCGCAGGCGCGTGGCAAGGGAAGCAGGTCTCGTGCAGAGCCTTGTCGCCCGCTTTCTCGCCCGTAAAATCAGCAAACCCCCAACCCGCCGAGTCAGCGTACTTCTTTGAATCCTTCACCATGAATTGAACATTCATGCGCGAGGCGACAACGAAAGATTGAGCGCCGGGAAATTCACCGGCGAGGACTTTGTCGTTCGATTCCGACAACACGCGGTTCCAATGAATCGCAGCAATGATGCTGCCGTCTGGAAACGGGAGCGTTCGTTCCTTGAACGCCTTGATCGCAATATCGTTTCCCAGCTGAGCGCGCACCTGGTCGGTCTTACCTGGGACGAAAAGGTTGTCCACGGCGATCACTTTCCAATCGCGGTAGCCGGCGGGAATTTTCACTCCATAGATCGGCGAGGCGTCTCCATCGGGCTGCGCAGATGCATGGGGCATGTAGGCAACAGCGCCGGCCAAGGTTGCAATCACAAGCAGCAATAGAGCGATCCATTTCATAGCGTTCCTCCTCCCAAGCTTTTGAGCCCCGTCCTTCGCCCTCTGCAATCAAGCATCCACTTACTTTGGCAATTCCGTCCCAACCTGTTCCGCCACCATATAACTGGCGTACCAGTCGGGCCAGTTCGCATCGTGCGCGCCAATGCGCTTCTCATGCTCGCCGTGAGCAGCCTCTGCACGCCGCATTGCGTTCGCCAAATCGCTCGCCGACGCGTAGCTCGTCGCCGCCGAATCGATGCGCCCCGGAAGCCGCGCGGTGATTTCCTGGAACAGCCAGCCGTTGCCGTCCGGATCTTTGAACGAGGCGAACGAGCGGTAGCTGTGATGCTCGGGATCCGGACCGCTCACGCGCACTCGTCCAAATAGGTAGGTCTCGTCCGTGCCCGTGTACACGCCCTCGTTGTGAAACACTTCGCTGACCGCAATTCCGCGATCGAGCAACGCTTGGCGAGCAGCTTGCAAGTCGGAGACGATCAGGTACAGGCCCTGAGCCGAGCCAGGTGCCGCAGCCGTAACATTCTTGCCGAAGATAATCGAGCATCCGGAGCCATGCGGCGTGAACTGGACTATGCGGAAGTCTTTGCCGTTGTCAAAGTCGGCGTCAAGCCGCCACCCGAGCTTCGCGTAAAACTCTTCCGCGCGGTCCACATCCGAAACGGGGATAACGACGATCTCGAATTTCATGTCAACTGGTGCGACGCTCGTGTCGATACCGCGGACTGCGTTCGTGCTCATAGCTGCCTCCTGAGTTGTGTCATCTCTTATCTTCAGTTGTCCTAGATCCGCGCTGCTGAAATTGCGCCGTTCATCACCAGTTCAGCGCTGGCCGTTCGCGAGGAGAACGCGCATATCCTATAAAGACCTCTCGGGTCCTTGCAAGTCCGGCTGTGTTGCTTGAAGCTCCGCCGAAGAAGTCCTCCAGTTGGGTTAAAGTATTTGCATACGTTCTAGGCGGTTTTCAATGCTCACGAGTTCACTCAGCATGATTGCTTCGAGGTTGCCCGTAACGTTGCTTGCAATCCTGTTCTGCGCAGCATCGCCCCGCTCTACAGCGGGCCAGAATTCAAAACCGGGTCCAGTCACCGGCGTCATTGATGGCGTGTCGTTCGAGGGCGACCAATATTTCGTCCACGGCTGGGCCTGCCAGGAGGGCAATCGAGGCTCGATCAGCATCAATATCTACGCAACTCATCCCGCTGGCGCCAAGCCACCTGGAACGTACGTGATGGCCGACACGGCGAATCTCGCGAACGAGCCTGCCGTGGACCATGAGTGCCATGACGCCGACGGCGGCAAGCACAGATTCCACACCGCGCTCCCCAACCAACTGCTGAGAAGTTTCCAGAACAAAAAAATCTACATCCACGGCATCGCGCTCGCCGGAAATGTCGAAAACTCTTTGCTTGCCGGCTCGGGGAACTTTTCGTTTCCCGCTCCCAAGTGGCCGCCCGATCCGCCAACACCGAATTTACTCGACGGGGCGCGAGCCGCGGCGTTCGATACCCAGAAAGAATCCTGCGAACAAATTGAAATTCCAGATGCCGCCGCACGCGCCTTCAAAGACTACAAAGGCACGATCCATCTTATTGCATCGCACTACATCACACGCGCCAGCCTCGGAACCACGCTCGAAACAGCGAAGCATAACTGCCAGGTGGTTTATAACTCAGCGCACGACGCTAACATTTCGGATTTTAACGACTCCACCTGGCTGAACGCGTTTTACAACGTCGACGGCAAGCGTATCGTCGCGCTCGGCCACATGGAATACCACGGCTGGGAACATCCTGGCATGTGCGCGCAGAAAACCGACACGGCCACCTGCTGGTATAACGTGAGCGCCTACAACCGGTCCGATGATGGTGGATATCATTTTGCGCGGCCCAAGCCGCCGGCGAATTACTTCGTCAGCCTTCCCGTTAAATACGAAGAGAATCAAGGCCCGCAAGGCTACAGCGTGGACGCAAACATCGTTAAGGTTGGCGAGTATTACTACGACGAGGTGTATTCGTGGGCCTGGCCGCCAAATTGTGGCGACGGAAAAGGAAAGAAGCCGTGCCTCGTTCAGGACGGCTCGTGCGCGATTCGCACTTCGAATATTCTGGACCCGACCTCATGGCGCGGCTGGGACGGCAAGGATTTTACCGTCCAGTTCGTAGATCCGTACCGCGCGGCGGTGGCAAATCCAAAAGCGCATGTATGCGCGCAAGTGCCCTACCTGGACTACACCAACGGAATCAACTATCACGCGGCGTCTCATCTGTTCGTCGCCACGCTGTGGAATCAGGGCTCAGCCGGTTGGGGCCCGGTAGGCCTCTACTTTACAACCTCGCCGGACTTCATTCATTGGAGCAAGCCGCAACTAGCCATGACCCAAAATCAAATGCTTCGCCGCGAGCCTTTAGGAAACTGGTCCTACGGATATTTTTCACTCATCGACCCAAAATCCGCCGATTCCAGCTTCATGACCATCACCGACAATCCGTATTTGTATTACGTGCGCATGGACGGCAACCATCCCCCATATCAACGTGTCTTGTTTAGGCAAAAAATCAAGTTGGATTGGCTAGCGCACTGAAACTAGTCTAGACCTAGGTCCGGACAACGCCGTTTTCTTGGATCTGAAATCGCTCCACAGACTTACTGTTTTCCTGCACTCGCGGAGCCCGCCTTGCGCGCAATCAGGCGGAAGCCCTTTGCTCCGGCTTCCTTTCCGAGAGTTTGCAGTTGTAAACGTGCCGCGCTGATTTTTCCGTTTTCGAACTCTATTTCAGCCTGCGCCAGTCGCGCCTCAAATTCGTATCCGGTGAGCTTCATTCCGTTCGCATCTTTTAGCACGCCTTCCAATTCCCTGCTGGCCTCCGCCATCTTCCCGCTGCGCCCTTTCAGCCGCGCGGAGGTAATCGCAAATGAGATTCGCGCACCGCGATCCTGCGCCGGAGTTTTCGCCGCGCTCTCCACAATCGATTGCGCCTCTGACAATTTCCCCTGCGCCATCAGCGACCGCACCAGTACGTCATCCGCCAGAATTTCGTTATCGTGAAGCTGTTCCGCCTGAAATTCCTTAGCCGCTTCGCGAGCCAACCCCTCCGCTTGCGAAGCCTGCCCCTTCTCCAGCGCCAATTTCCCCAACGACACCTTGCTGTTTGCGACGTCTCCCTTTGCCCCCAATTTCTGCCGGATAGCTAACGCTTTGCGATAATTCTTCTCCGCTCCATCCAGATCGTCTCGCGCCAGCAGCACATCCCCCAACGCATCCAGCGTAGAAGCAAGGTCGCTTTCCATCCCCAGTTTTTCGCTTAGGCCTGAAGCTTCAAGCAGGTTTTTCTGCGCGGCAGGAAGGTCTCCCTCCAGGTACAACACGACACCGAGGTTGCTAAGCGCCGCCGCGGCGCCGCCACTGTCACCCACCTCTCGCGCAGCGCTCAATATCTGTTCGTAGGTTTGCGTTGCCTTCGGAAAGTCTCCCTCCGTTTGAAATATACCGGCTAGATCATTTTCGTACTCCACCACGTGTTGTTTGTCGTTGTCCTCGCGAGCGAGCTTCAAAGCCTCCTCGTAGCCGGTCTTGGCGCCGGCTAGGTTCCCGCGGTCCGCCTGAAAATTGGCTATGTTCACCAGCGCTCCGGCAATATCTTTCTTCGAGCCAACTTCGCGCATGTTCTGAAGAGCTTGCTGATGTAGTTCCAGCGCTCCATCCGAATTCCCCTGCTTTTCCAATATGTGCGCTAATCGAGTGATCGCTCTGGCCGATTCTTTCCGGTCCCCGGCCAACGCAAACGCGTCCTTCGCCTGATTGCAGGACTTCTTGGCATCCTCCAATTCGCCCAGGCTGTAGAGCGCCCAGCATTCATCCAACGAGGCTTGCGCAGACACCAGCCGTGCGCCTTCCGCTTTTTTCAAGGCTTGTTCGTCCGCCGCTTTTTCCGTTTTGAAATCGGACAACGATTTCGCTGCGGTGGCCTGCTGTAAATCAATCCGTGGGTCGTCTCCCAGCGGCGCCGGAAGCTTCCGCATTTCTTCCACAGTACTCAAAGCGTCTTGCCCTTTTCCTGCCGAAGTCTGCACGGCTGCCAAACGCAACCCATAGTCCAGGTCATCCGGAAAAAATTCCCACAACGAGCGGTAAGTCTCGATCGCCTTTTCCCAATCAGTGTTCAGTTCCAAGTAGCGGCCCTGAATCGATAGCTGATCTTCGCGTGAAAGCTCGGTCGAAAGCTGTTTCGCTTTCGCAGCTTCATCGCGCGCCTTCGCGTCGTTGCCCAAAGCGGACCACGCCTCGGCCAGCGCCGCGTGCCCCAGCGCAAATTTCGGATCTGACTCCACGCTCTTTTCCAAAAGATCGCGCGCGGCCACCGCATCAAAAAGCCTCAGCTTCGCCAAACCTTCCGCATAGAGCCTGGCCGTCTCAGAGCTCGCAGGCAACGAAGCGTGCAACTGCGCCGCCTCAGCCGGAGTGACTTCTCCCGCATTCAGTTTCTCCCGCAGTGCTTCGCCCGCCCGGTTGATCAGAGCATTCAAGTCTGTTTGCGTCCCCGTCGTCACCATCGACGCGAGTGTTTCTCCGCTTTGTGTCTCCTGAATGCGCAGGTCCAGCCGTATAGGCTTGTCAGCCTGCTTGTCATCCACCAGGTAAGAACCAAACACCACCAAATCCGTGCTGATGTTGCGGCGAATTTTCTTTAGAGTGTCCGGAGCATAGGTTTCTGCATCACCGAGCGAAAGATCCATCTTCATTCGTGAAACCACTTCTCCGGGAATCGTGCGCAACTTCCCTGCAGCCGCTAGTTCCGACGTCAACTCTTCCGCCAGGGCGTCCGAGAGCCACGCTTCGCTCGGCTCTTTGGAAAGATTCTTGAATCCCAGCACCGCCACCGACCGCCGCGACTTCACTCCCCCGCTCACCAGCGAAGCAATCCCATCGACCGTTTTAGATTTGCTGAAAAGTCGGTCGCGGAATTGCCACGCAATCAACCCAACCAGCGCAGCGATCAGAAGAGCCGCAACTATCCCGGCCGCAAGCATGCTTTTGCGCGGCACAATTACCGAAGGCTCGGCCGGTTTGAAAGCTTCCAGGTGCAGATTCGACCCCACAGCCGACGACGCGTTCAGCCTCTCCAGGTCAACCTGCATCTCCCGCGCAGACTGATATCGATACGATGGCTCTTTCTCCAGCGCTTTCAAAATCAAAGACTGCATTCCCGGCGAAAGCTGCCGGTTAAACTCACTCGGCGGGTGCGGAGTATGGTGCAGGATAGAGTCGATCAATCGCGGCGCAAGTATTTCCGGGAACGGCCGCTGCCCCGTCACCATTTCATAAAGCACTGCGCCTGCCGCGTAGATGTCGCTGCGCGTATCTGCCGCTTCCCCTTTCAATTGCTCTGGCGCCATGTAAGGGAGCGTTCCCGCCACTGCATGCGAACTTGTAAAGCTCTGCGTTACGTCCACGCCTTGCGGTTGCAATAATTTGCTCAGACCGAAGTCGAGAATTTTTAAGCGGCCGTCGGGCGTGATACGCAAATTCCCCGGCTTCAAATCGCGATGCACTATTCCCGCGTCGTGCGCCGCCTGCAAACCTTGCGCCAGTTGCACGCCCAACCGCGCAGCTTCTTTCTCCGACGGCCGTCCTTCAGCCAGCTTTTTATCCAGCGTCACGCCCGTTATGTACTCCATCACCAAAAAGCTCACGCCGTCTTGCGTGTCGAAATCATGTACTGTGGCGATGTTGGGATGGTTCAGCTTGCACAGGATTTGCGCTTCATTCCGAAAAAGCTTGATGGCATTGGAATCGGCCAGCGTGCTCGACAGCAGAACTTTCAGCGCCACGTCGCGATCCAATCGCTCATCGTGAGCGCGGTACACCTCGCCCATTCCGCCCGCGCCAATCTTCTCCACAATCCGGTAGTGCGAGATTGTCTGGCCAATCATGCAGCAGATACTCCCGTGGGAACGCATGTTAGGTTGCGTGTGGAGGCAAGTCAATCCAGCGGAGACACGATTTGTTCGAACGATGAAGGACGCTGCTGCACCGCTTGCACCTGAGTAACCTTCCTTCCCATACACTGAGCCAATATTCAGCTTCGTTCCCGCTATCTCGGCAGTTAGACTCTGCTCATACACTTAATCTGACATGCTAGGAACCCCGCTACACATCTGGATAATTTTCGGCTCAGCGATACTCATCGCGCTCGCGTTCGACCTCGGAGTCCTCCATCGCCGCCCGCACACCATCGGTTTAAGAGAAGCTCTGATCGAAAGCGCGGCATGGATCAGCATCGCGCTGCTTTTCAATCTTTGGATTTACTACTCGCGTGGTCCGCAGGCTGGCACGGAATTTCTTACCGCCTACTTAGTGGAAAAATCGCTCAGCATCGACAATATTTTCGTTTTCCTTCTGATCTTCCGGGCCTTCAAAATCCCTTCCGCATCGCAACATCGAGTCCTTTACTACGGCATCGCCGGCGCGCTTGTCTTACGAGCCATTTTTATTCTCGCGGGTATCACGTTGCTGCAGAAGTTTCATCCAGTCGTGTATTTCTTCGGAGCAATCCTCTTCTTCACCGGCTTGCGCATGCTGCTCCCGCGCAAGCGCGAGCTGCACCCGGAAAATACCTGGCTCGTGAGAGTTACCCGACGGTTCTTTCCAGTGGTGAGCGACTACGAGGGCCAACAATTCCTCATCCGCAAGGACGGCAAATGGAACGCCACGCCACTGCTCCTCGCGCTGGTGGCCCTCGAAGCCATGGACATCATCTTCGCCGTCGACTCCGTTCCCGCCGTCCTGGCCATCACGCGCGACACCTTCATCGTCTATTCCTCTAACGTCTTCGCCATACTCGGCCTCCGCGCCCTCTATTTCGCCCTCGCTGACATCCTCCCCCGCTTCCGCTTCCTCCATCAAGGCCTCGCCGCTATCATAATTTTCGTCGGCACAAAAATGGTTTCGAACGACCGTTTCCCGATCTCCGAAATCGCATCGCTAGCAGTAATAGCCGCAATCCTGGCCGCCACCATCGGCGCTTCCCTGCTTTTTCCCCGACGCCCCGCAACATCTACCTCAGCCTGAAGCCTCCGGTCGGACCCGTCTGGCCCCTCCAATAAATGATCGTTCCGCAGTCACAACCACCTAACTGTTTGGGCCATCGAACGTCTACAAGAGACATACGCTTTATGAATTACCGGCAAATATGATATTTCTGTCGTCTCAAGCCGCTCCCTGAGGTGCACCATGCAAACGCTTTTGCAAGACTTGCGCTACGGTTTGCGAATGCTGGCGAAATCTCCCGGGTTCACTGCCATCGCCGTGCTCACACTAGCGCTTGGCATCGGCGCCAACACCGCCATCTTCAGCCTCATCGACGCAGTGATGTTGCGCTCGCTCCCGGTCGAGAATCAATCGCAACTAGTCGTCCTCCGCTGGAGCGCGCGAAAAGAACCGAAAATTCACGGCTACATGACCTCGGGTGATTGCGCAACCGACTTGCGTTTCGAGGCCCCGAATCCGTCGGGCTGCTCATTCTCTGAGCCTATGTTCCGCGAAATCGCTCAGCAAAATGTCTTTTCAGGAGTCGCGGCATTCTCCAATGCGGGCCGCCTCAACCTTACAGGCAACGGCCCGGCAAGCGTCATAAATGGACAGCTTGCTAACGGAGATTTCTTCCGAGTTCTCGGCGTGAAGGCCTCTTTAGGCCGCGTATTCGAACCGAGCGATGACTCTCCATCCGCGGCCCCGGTCGCGGTGCTTAATTATGGTTACTGGCAGAGCGCCTTCGGCGGCGCCCGCGACGTCATCGGCCGCTCGATTCAATTGAACGGCATATCCTTCACCATCGTCGGCGTGGCGGAAAAACGCTTTGCCGGGCTTACGCCGGGAAACGACTTCGATATTTGGCTTCCGCTTTCCGACGGCCAGCGCATCAGCGATCCCCGGCGTTGGAGCAACCGGCAGGGTGATGTCACATTTTGGTGGCTCACCGTCGTCGGTCGGCTAAAACCAGAGATTCAGTTGCCGCAAGCGCAAGCTACTCTCAGCGGACTCTTCCGCAACGAAATGCTGCACGGGTCCGTCCCGCTATTCGCAGCAGGCGGCGGACCGCCCGCGTTTCACCGGCAAGTGCCTGGCGGCGCAAATCCCACGCCCGGCAATGCTCCCGGTGCTCCCAACATGGTTTTCAAGAACATGCCCGCGCCCGCGGGAGCTAAGCAGTTCGGAGGTATTCCTCCCTCCTCCGCCCCGCCAATGAAAGCTATGGTAGGCCCCCCGCCGGACGCAACCCCGGCCGAAGCCGCCACGTTATCAACGCCAGCCGACGAACCTTCTCTGGCTCTCGTGCCCGCGCACGCCGGATTAAACGGCTCCCGCGGTCGCTACGCGCAGCCGTTATACGTTTTAATGCTCGCCGTTGGGATTATTTTGCTGATCGCCTGCGCCAACGTTGCGGGACTCATGCTGGCGCGCTCGGCCGCGCGAAAAAAGGAAATGGCCGTACGACTTGCGCTCGGCGCAGGACGCACGCGCATCGTGCGCCAACTCCTCACTGAAAGTTTGATGCTGTCGGCAGTTGGGGGCGCCTTGGGAATTTTCTTCGCTTACTGGTGCGCGCAAGTGATCGTGTCGTTTGTCTCCAGCAATCAGACGCGCGCGCTCGGGTTTTCCGCCGGTTTGGACATGCGCGTCCTCGCATTCACCGCCCTGATTTCACTCTTCACTGGCATTTTGTTTGGCATGGCGCCCGCATTTCGCAGCGCCCGCCTGGATTTAACCCCTGCGCTAAAGGAAGGCGCCGGTATCTCGTCCAGCATCGCGCATGATGGAGGCCGCTGGTTCAGCGTCGGCAACGCTCTGGTGGTTGCGCAAGTAGCGCTGGCGATTGTCGTTCTTGTCGGCGCCGGATTGCTCGTGCGCACTCTCGGAAATTTGCGCAACATTAACGTCGGATTCGACTCACGAAACATCGTAATGTTCGATATCGATCCGTCACTCGCAGGCTATAAAGATTCGCAGATCGATAGTTTCTATCGCGACCTGCAGGGCCGCTTGTCCCAAACCCCCGGCGTGAAGTCCGCCAGCTATTCCTCTCTGCCGCTGCTTAGCGGCGGCCTGATGATCACGGGTTTCCATTGGCCCGGCACTCCTCAGGATCGCATGTCGAAGGCTAACTTCTTGGCCGTCGGCCCGAATTTCTTCGATACCATGCAGATTTCGCTTTTCGCAGGCCGCGGCTTCAATGCGTCCGATTACGCGATAGCAGCATCGAACAGCGGCAAAGAATCGTCTGCGGTCCCTACACCCGTAATTGTGAACCAAGCTTTCGTCTCCGAATATCTCGGCAAAGAGAACCCTATAGGAAAACAGTTCGGGGAATCAGCCGGCGACGAGGACAGCCCCAAAAGTTCCGGTTACGAAATCGTCGGCGTGGTTCGCGACGCGAAGTACAACGATCTGCGCCAGGAAATCAGCGCCACTATGTACGCTCCCCAGAGCGGCATGGGTGCGTCCTTCGAAGTGCGCACCGCTGCTGATCCCCAAGCTTTGCTCCCCGCGATTCGAAATGTCGTTGCGCAACTCAATCCCAATCTCCCGCTCTTTCACGTGAGCACCCAATCCGAACAAATCGATCGCCTCCTGTTTCAGGAGCGCCTCATTGCGCGCCTCTCAGCCTTCTTCGGCGTGTTAGCTCTGGTCCTTGCCTGCGTCGGTCTCTACGGCCTGCTGTCCTACGAAGTCTCGCGGCGAACGCGTGAAATCGGCATTCGCATGGCTCTCGGCGCGCAAGAGGCCGACGTCCTACGCCTCGTCGTGAAGCAGGGCTTTGCGCTCGCGCTGGTGGGAGCAGCCGTCGGCATCGGAGCCGCACTCGGCGTCACGCGCTATTTGACGTCCATGCTCTACGGCGTCCGCCCCAACGATCCGCTTACCATCGCCGTAGTCGCGGTGCTGCTGTGGCTCGTCGCGCTAGCCGCCTGCTATATACCCGCGCGCCGCGCCACCCGCGTCGACCCCTTGGTCGCCCTCCGCTACGAGTAACGCAGACGCAGCTCGCAGCATCAAGCTTTTACAATGCGGAAAACGAAGCTCAATCAAAGACGCTCGAACGCGAATCGCCCCACGTCGAAACCTATCACCGCCGGCATTCCAATGGACGTCAACGAAGCCGAGCTAACCGTCGAAGGCGGCCCAGTCAAGTTGACTAATCTGCAAAAAATCTTCTGGCCGCAACTGAAACTCACCAAGCGCGATCTCCTCCAATATTATCTCGACGTCTCGCCCTGGCTCCTGCCTCATCTGAAAAATCGTGCCATGGTGATGAAGCGCTATCCCAATGGAATTGCCGGCGAATTTTTCTTCATGAAACGCGCGCCCTCGCCGCGGCCTCCTTCAATTCCGGTATGCTCCATCGAACATCATTCCGGCAACGTGATCGATTTCCCGGTCATCAATCATCTCTCCTCACTTCTCTGGGTCGTGAATCTCGGATGCATCGATTTGAATCCGTGGTACGCGCGC
>Ga0209624_10003476_pt1 | contig 11121 bp, 10 predicted proteins | sample JacPinW_OM2H0_O1_FD_188565 | JGI IMG/M metagenome (GOLD analysis project Ga0209624, IMG submission 188565) | Forest soil microbial communities from Algoma, Ontario, Canada - Jack Pine, Ontario site 1_JW_OM2H0_O1 (SPAdes) (version 2) | ecosystem: Environmental > Terrestrial > Soil > Boreal... | reverse complement strand
CCCCGTCGTGTTGTCGGCGGCACACTGGATTGCGCGTTCGCCGGGAGGCTTGGGGGCGGTGCGCGAACTGTGCGACGCCCTGCTGCGCGCCCGCGCCGGTCGGCCTTAAATGTTCTTCCGCGTATTTACGGTGCTCGCGGTGGCTGCTTTGATCATCAGCACGTGGATCTTGAGTTCACCCAGCCATCGCCCCTCAGCACCCAGCGCCGCCAAGCCGGCAGATCTGCCGGGCTACTACCTCAAGCACGCCATTCTCACCGACTACGATGAGTCAGGCGCGCCAAGTATCCGTATCGAGGCCGAGCGCATCGATCAAATTGCACATGGCAACGAGGTCGAGCTGTACAACGTACGCGTGAACTACGATGCACCCGGCGGTCAGGCATGGGTCTTGATCGGCGACACGGCCCATGTTCAACCCGGCGGCAAGGTCATCGATGTCGCCGGCAACGTGCGGCTGCAGGGCGAGAATCCGGGTACCCCGGGCACCGCGGTGATCCGCACCGACCTTTTGAGCTACAACGTTCCCGACGGCATTGCCAGCACCAAGAGCGACGTTCGCATCGATTATGGCGGCCACATTCTCACCGCGCGCGGTCTGAGTGCGAATTTGAAAGAGCGCACGATGCGCCTAGAATCGAAGGTCAATGGCCGCTTCCTCCCGTAAACTTCTTGCCCTGGTCGCACTGCTTGCACCGCTGGCACAGGCGAACGCCGCCGCCGCTACGGTGGCGCGCGACGCCCGAGCACCGATATTGCTCGACGCGCAGTCGACATCAATCGACCTTAAGACCAACAGCGCGGTCTTCAGCAAGATTCGCATCTCGCAAGGAGCGATGTCGATCACCGCCGATCAAGGTCAAGCCAGCCAGCAGCGCTCCGCGGATTTGTATTTCGAAGACAATGTTTGGAATTTTCGTGGCAACGTCAAGATCACCGTCGAGCAAGGCCTGCTGCTCTCCGACGACGCGCAGATCACCTTCGTAAACAGCGTGCTGAGCAAGGCCGTGGTCAATGGCAAACCGGCCTCTTTCGAGCAAACCGTCGCCAAGACCGGAAAACTAGCCAAAGGCAATGCGGAGACCATCGACTATGACGCGGCAAAGCATTTGGTGCGGTTCTTGAAGAATGCCTATTTGAGCAACGGCGACAATGAGATCCGCGGGCAATCGCTGAAGTACGACGTTCTCGCGCAAAAGGTGATTGCCGAGGCCGAGGAACAGAACTCGCAACGGGTGCGCATCATCATCACGCCGCCGCCCAAATCGCCGGCCAAACCTGCGCCGCCGGCCAACCCCACTCCATGAGCGTATTGCGGGCCCTGAATCTCGCCAAAAGCTATAAATCACGCCAGGTAGTGCGGGATTTGTCCCTTGAGGTCGAAAGCGGCGAAGTGGTCGGCCTATTGGGTCCCAACGGCGCCGGCAAAACCACCGCCTTCTACATGATCGTGGGACTGGCCCGCTGCGAACATGGCGAGATCTTCTTGGACAATCGCGATATCAGCCGGATGCCCATGCACCGGCGAGCCCAATTGGGTTTGGGGTACTTGCCGCAGGAACCTTCCGTTTTCCGCAAACTATCGGTGGCAGACAACATCATGGCCATTCTCGAGACCCGCCCGGGACTCGACGATGCCGGCCGCACCGCCCGTTTGAAGGAACTGCTGGGCGAGCTGCACATCGGCCATGTGCGCGATAGTTTGGGTTTGAGCTTGTCGGGCGGAGAACGGCGTCGCGTGGAGATCGCCAGGGCATTGGCGGCCGATCCGCGATTTATCCTCCTGGATGAGCCGTTTGCAGGGGTCGACCCCCTCTCGGTCGCCGATATTCAGCGAATAATCAAGCACTTGTCTGACAAAGGCATCGGCGTGCTTATTACGGATCATAATGTCAGGGAGACCTTGGGTATTTGCGCCAGAGCCTATATCGTCAGCCAAGGCAGCGTTCTCGCTTCGGGTTCTGCGGACCAGATTCTTGCCAACCCGCAGGTGCGTGAGGTGTACTTGGGCCAGGATTTCAAACTATAGGTTGGGCCTGAAAGAAATATGTTGAAGCCAAGTCTGCAGCTTCGCATCGGTCAGCAGCTGACCATGACCCCGCAGCTGCAGCAGGCGATCCGGCTGCTGCAGTTGCCGTCGCTCGACCTGCAGGCCCATGTGCGCGAGACGCTCGAGACCAATGTGATGCTCGAGGGAGAGGACGAGGCGGAGGTACCCGATACGGTGCGCGACCGCGAAGAGCTGCCGGTTCGCCTGGATGAGAAATATGCCGAGCTGGACGGCATCAGCACCCCGGTTGATCAGCGCGAGACTCCGGAAGTCGAAATCGCCGACGAAGCGTGGGGCGAGCAAACCAGCGGGCCGTCCGACCGAGCTTGGTCGGGCGATGACGATCGCAGCAGCGATTTCAGCGATCAGCACAGCCAAACCCTGCAGGAACAGCTCATCGAGCAGCTGGAGCTTGCCAAGCTGTCCGCCATCGACATCGCCATTGCCCGCGTCATCTGCGACGCCATTACCGACGATGGGTATCTGAAGGACTCGCTCGAGGACGTGCGCTTGAGCCTGCTGCCGGAGATCGAGGCCACCTCAAGCGAAGTGGAGAAGGTGCTCAAGATCGTGCAGTCGCTGGAGCCCGCGGGCGTGGGTGCCCGCAATTTGGGCGAATGCATCGCACTGCAGCTTCGCCAGCTCGATCCGGACACACCGGCGCGCGACGTGGCTATCCGGGTCGCTCTGGAGCATTTGGATCTGGTCGCCGGCCAGCAGCTGGTGCTGCTGCGCAGGCAGTTGCGCTGCAGCGAGGGCGATTTGGAAATGGCGCTGGCGCTGGTGCGCTCCTGCCACCCGCGCCCCGGCGCGGCGGTCAATCCGACCCAGGCGCAATACGTGATCCCCGATGTTTTCGTGCGCCGCACCGATCATGGCTGGGTGGTGGAGATCAACCAAGCCACCGTGCCGCGCGTGCGTGTGAACCAAAGCTATGCGAATTTGATATCGCGCGCACCCGATCACGCGATGCTGCGCACCCAATTGCAGGAAGCGCGCTGGCTGATGCGCAGCCTGGAGATCCGCAACGAAACGCTGGTGAAAGTCGCGCGCTGCATCGTGCAGCGCCAGACGAGTTTTTTCGAGATCGGCGAAGAGGCAATGGAGCCGCTGATCCTGAAGGACGTCGCCGAAGCGGTCGAGATGCACGAGTCGACGATTTCGCGCGTCACCACCGCCAAGTACATGCACACGCCGCGCGGCGTATTCGAATTTCGCTATTTTTTCTCCAGCCATGTCGCGGCCGCGGACGGCACCGAAATGTCATCCACGGCGATTCGCGCCAAGATAAAAAAGCTGATTTCGCAGGAGAATCCGGACAATCCGCTGAGCGACGCCAAGCTCGCGGAAATTTTGTCGCAAGAGGGCATACCCGTGGCCAGGCGCACGGTTGCCAAATATCGCGAGGGCATGCAGATCGCACCGTCCAACGAACGCAAGCGAGCGGCGGCCCGAGCGTCTTAACGTGAAAGGAGCAAACATGCAATTAGATCTCAGCGGTCATCATGTGGAAGTCACCCCCGCGCTGCGCGGCTATGTTCTCAAGAAATTCGAGCGGATCTCCCGGCATTTCGAGCAGCTGATTGACGTCCACTGCGTCCTCACGGTCGAGAAAATGAGTCACAAGGCCGAGGCCACGTTGATGGTGCGCGGAAACAAGATCTACGCCGAAGCAGCCGAAGAGAATATGTATGCCTCCATCGACGCGCTGGCCGACAAGCTCGACCGCTGCGTCAAAAAACACAAAGAAAAGACCTCCGACCACCACGCCGAGGATGTTCTCAAGGCGCGCTAGGAGCCTTGTCTCTCCATGTCGATGCGGCTGATCATCGTGAGCGGACTCTCGGGGTCCGGAAAGAGCGTAGCCCTACACATGCTGGAAGATATCGACTTCTATTGTGTCGACAACATCCCCGCCGCGCTGCTCAAGCCCTTCATCTCTCACACGGTTCGCGGTATGGGCGACACCTATCCGCGAACCGCCGTGGGCCTGGACGCACGCAATCGGGCCAACGAGATCGAAACCATTCCCGCGTTGGTCGGCGAACTGCGGCGCAGCGGCATCGATTGCGAAGTGCTGTACCTGCACGCGGCCGAGGAAGTGCTGCTCAAACGATATGCGGAAACGCGGCGCAAACACCCTCTGGTCACCGGCGATGTGAGTTTGCGCGAGGCAATCGCCTCGGAGCGCAAACTGCTCGAGCCCATCATCACCGCGGCGGATTGGGTGATCGATACCTCGAATATGGGCGTGCATGCGCTGCGCGAGCTCATCCGCGAGCGCATCGATCGGCGCAGCGATGGGCGGCTGTCTTTGATGTTCGAATCCTTCGGCTTCAAGCACGGCATCCCGGGGGATGCCGACTTCGTGTTCGATGTGCGCAGCTTGCCGAATCCTTACTGGGAGCCTGCGCTGCGCAGTCTCACCGGCCGCGATTCAGCCGTGATCGCATATCTTTCAAGCCACGCCAGCGTGCGCGGCATGATCACAGACCTGATTGCCTTTTTGGAGAAGCGCGTCGGCGAGTTTTCGCAGGCAAACCGCAGCTATCTGACCATCGCGATCGGTTGCACCGGTGGACAGCATCGTTCGGTGTACATTGCCGAGCAGCTCGCGGAACATTTCCGCAAGTCTCACCCTCAGGCATTCACCCGGCACGACTCGCTGCAGAAAAACTAAAGAGCCGGTCTCCTAACTCTCCGCCCGGTACTGGCGCGCGTGCTCCAATTGCAGGAACTCGCGAATTTCCGCGGCGCGGGCCTTGGCATCTTGGTAGCCCAAGTCGATCAATTCCCGGGTGAAGCCGCGCTCGAACAACAGGTAGCTGAGAAGGAGCGAGTTGGCTGAATTGTGCGCGCCCAGTGCGTGCAGCAGCGTCCGCAAAGCCCGCGGCAGTTCCTTGAGATGCCGGCGGGCAATTTCGTTCACATCCTGGGACGGCGTGAGCAGCAGCGTCTCGATCGGGCGCATTTCGGCACTTTCGTTGTAGCGGTTGATGCGCTCCAGATTGGCATTCAACGTATCCATGAACAAGGAATCCAGCATGAAGCCGAACATTTGGCTGTACGTGGGTTCGATGGCGGGCCGCGGCGGCGCCGCACCTGTGGGCGCGGGATCATTGACACCGATGATCACGAGCCGCGTGGCGCCGAGCAGAATCGCCGGACTCAACGGCGATGTTTGACGCATGGCGCCGTCGCCATAGTAGGCATCGTTCAGCAGCACCGGACGGAACAGGAAGGGAATCGCGAGGCTCGCCATCAAGTGATCGAGGGTCAGATTCGCTCGTACTCCCTTGCGGTACACCCGGTGCCACGCTTCGGCCGAAGGCTCCGCGGCGAAAAAAGTCACCGAGTCGGCGTTGCCATAGCACGTCGCACTGATGCCGATGGCGTGCAAATGAGTCTTGTACAAGCTGCGCGGAATGCCGTCGAAGTGCAAATGGATGCGCAGCAGTTCCCACAAGGGCGCGTTGTCGAACAGGGAATGCGGCGGCTGTACCAGCCAGCCGCCGGTGATGAAGGCCATGAACCAGTGCAAGCCGGATTTCAGCATGCTCGCCGCGTCCGCCTTGAACACGTGGTGGACCCGAAAATCCCGCCACACCCGCTCGATGGCCAAGATCGAGCGGCGGAAATGTGCCGCATCCGAAGCCAGCGCAATGGCGCTGACCGCGCCGGCGGAGGTGCCGGTAATGACCGGGAACGGACAGGCCGAGCCGCGCCTCAAGAGATCGGCGATGCCTTTGAGCACGCCCACTTGGTAGGCCGACCGGGCGCCGCCGCCCGTCAACACCAAGCCGAGCCGCCCTGGCGTCTCCGTCACGTTAGCGCGTCTCGGTCACGTTAGCGCGTCGATGACATCGTCGAGCCCAGCCAGCGTCAAGGGATACATGCGCCCTTCGAGCATGTCGCGGGTCATGTCGATGGAGGCAGTTTGGCGCCAGCGCGATTGCGGTTGCGGATTGATCCAGGCGAATTTCGGGTACTGTTTCATCAGCCGCTCGAGCCAGACGCTGCCCGGTTCGGGATTCCAGTGCTCGACGCTGCCGCCGGCGTGCGTGATTTCATAGGGACTCATGGTGGCATCGCCGACCAGAATCAACTTGTAGTCGGGCCCATAGGTGCGGATGATTTCGGTGGTTCCGACGTGCTCGTTGAAGCGCCGGCGGTTGTCCTTCCACAGCGCCTCGTAGACGAAGTTATGAAAGTAATAGTGTTCCAGATGCTTGAACTCGCTGCGCGCGGCGGAGAATAGTTCCTCGCAAGTCTTGACGTGATCGTCCATCGATCCGCCGATATCGAGCAGCAGCAGAATTTTGATGACGTTTTTTCGCTCGGCCTGCATCTTGATGTCGAGCCATCCGCCCGAGCGCGCGGTGGCATCGATGGTATCGGCCAGAGCCAGTTCTTCGGGTACTCCGCGCCGCGCAAATCGGCGCAACCGGCGCAGTGCAATCTTGATGTTGCGCGTGCCCAGTTCCACCTTATCGTCGAGATTCGCGAATTCGCGCTTGTCCCAAACTTTCACGGCGCTGCGATTGCGGCCACCCTCCTGGCCGATGCGCACACCCTCAGGATTGAAGCCATAGGCGCCATACGGCGAAGTACCCGCCGTCCCGATCCATTTGTTGCCGCCCTGATGCCGTTCCTTCTGCTCCTCGAGACGCTTCTTCAAGGTCTCCATCAATTTATCCCAACCGCCCATGGCCTCGATCTCGGCCTTCTCCTCGTCGGTGAAATCGCGCACCGTCAGTTTCTCCAACCAATCGGCGGGGAGCTGGCGCAGCAAGTCCGCAAAGGCATCTTCAACGCCTTTGAAGTGCGCGGCGAAAGCCCGATCGTAGCGATCGTAGAACTTCTCGTCCTTCACCAAACAGGTTCGCGCCAGGTAGTAAAATCGCTCGGCGCTCAAGTCCCCCAAACCGGCTTTGAGGGCTTCGAGCAACGTCAATAGTTCGGTGATCGAGACCGGCACGCCGGTCTTGCGCAGCAGAAAAAAGAACTTAACGAGCATTCCGGCGGTTTAGGAAAACGAGCTGCTCGAACAAGTGCACGTCCTGCTCGTTCTTCAGGAGCGCGCCGTACAGCGGCGGAATCAGTTTCTTGGCGTCGTCGCTGCGCAGCACCTCGGGCGGTATCTCCTCGCTCACCAATAACTTGATCCAGTCCAGCAGTTCGGAAGTGGTTGGCTTCTTCTTCAGGCCGGGCGTCTCGCGGATCTTGAAGAACGTCGTCAGTGCCTCATGCAGCAGCTCGCGCTTCAGATCGGGAAAATGCACGTCGACGATCTGCGTCATCGTCGCCGTATCGGGAAAGCGGATGTAGTGGAAAAAGCAACGCCGCAAAAAGGCGTCCGGCAGCTCCTTTTCGTTGTTGCTGGTGATCACGATCACCGGCCGATGCTTGGCGCGCACCGTTTCACGAGTTTCGTAGACGTAGAACTCCATGCGGTCCAGCTCGCGCAACAGGTCATTCGGAAATTCGATGTCAGCCTTGTCGATTTCATCGATGAGCAGCACCGGCTGCACGTCGCAATCGAAGGCCTCCCACAAATTGCCTTTGAGAATGTAATTGCGAATGTCCTGCACGCGCGGATCGCCGAGCTGCGAATCGCGCAGGCGCGACACCGCATCATATTCGTACAGCCCCTGCTGAGCCTTGGTAGTGGATTTGATGTGCCACTCGAAGAACGGCTTGTCCAAAGCGCGCGCGATTTCGTTCGCCAACAGCGTCTTGCCGGTCCCAGGTTCGCCCTTGATGAGCAGCGGCCGCGACAGCACGACGGCGGCGTTCACCGCAGCCATCAATTCTTCTGTGGCGATGTATCGTTCGGTACCGCGAAATTCATTGGCCATTTAAGCTACTTTCGTGTGACGCGCAGGATTTGCATGGAATTCGTGCCGCCTGAGATGCCGCTCAGCTCACCCTTGGTGAGAATGATGTGATCGCTTTCCAACACCAGTTTCTGGCCGAGCAGCAGGCGGAATATGGAGAAATAAACGGCTTCGCCGCGGTCCTCGACATCGTAGGCAACGGGGTAGACGCCGCGATACAAGGTCACCCGGCGGCGCGTGCTTTCGTGCCGGGTAAAGGCGTAAATCGGAATATCCGAGCGCACGCGCGACATCCACAGTGCCGTCGAGCCGGATTCGGTCAAAGTCACGATGGCTTTCACCGGCAAATGGTTGGCGGTGTACATCACCGCGGCGGCGATGGCTTCATCCGTCTGCGCGAAGTTGCCGGTGACGCGTTGCCGGGCGCGAGTGTGTTCGACTTCATATTTTTCCGCGCCGACGACGATCTGCGCCATGGCCTCCACCACTTTGGCAGGATGCTTGCCGGAGGCGGTTTCCGCCGACAGCATCACGGCGTCGGTGCCGTCCATGACCGCGTTGGCCACATCGGAGACTTCGGCCCGGGTGGGAATGGTGGCCGTAATCATCGATTCCATCATCTGCGTGGCCATGATCACGACTTTATTCTGGTGGCGTGCTTCCTGGATGATCAGCTTCTGCAGGCCCGCGAGCTCCGCAAACCCCATCTCCACCCCGAGATCGCCGCGGGCGACCATCACGCCGTCGCTCGCCTTGGTCACGGCGGCCAGATTCTTGATCGCTTCGGCGCGCTCGATTTTCGCCACCAGCAGCCCGTGGCCGCCGGCTTGGCGCAGCAAGCCGCGAGCCTCATCCATATCGGCGGCGTCGCGCGGAAAGGACACGCCCAGGTAGTCCACTTTCAGGCGCGCCGCCGTGACGATGTCTTCGCGATCCTTGTCGGTCAGCGCCCCGGCGGACAGTCCGCCACCCTGCCGATTGATGCCTTTGTTATTGCCGAGTTCGCCGCCCACCAGCACCCGCGTCTTGATTCGAGGCCCGTCCAACCCTACGACCAGCAGGCTGATTTGACCGTCGTTCAATAGCAGCACATCGCCGGCGAAGACATCGCTCGGCAGCTTCTTGTAGGCAATTCCCACCGAGTTCTCGGTGCCGGCATCGACCGCCAGAGACGCGTCCAGTGTAAATTCCGCGCCGTCCTGCAGCGTAATCTTCCCCGCTACGAATCGGTCGATGCGGATTTTCGGCCCCTGCAGATCGCCGAGCACACCCACGTAGCGGCCGGCCTGGCGCGCGGCCTCGCGCACCAGCTCGATCCGGCGCTCATGATCGGCAACGACGCCGTGAGAGAAATTCAGGCGCACCACGTCCACGCCGGCGCGTACCATTTCCGCCAGCGCCCCGGGTTCGTCCGTGGCGGGACCCAAGGTTGCAACAATCTTTGTACGCCGCAGACCGGAATTCATGGAATTCATGCTGCGCGCTGCTCGAGTATTTCCACGGCGGGGAGCTTCTTGCCTTCGACAAATTCCAGGAAAGCGCCGCCGCCGGTGGATATGTAGGAAATGCTGTCCTCGATGCCGTACTTTTCGATGGCGGCCAGCGTGTCGCCGCCGCCCGCAAGAGAAAAAGCCTTGCTGCGTGCGATCGCCGTCGCCAACGTGCGCGTGCCCTCGCCGAACTGCGCGAACTCGAACACGCCCACAGGGCCATTCCAAAGAATCGTGCCGGCGGAAGCCACCAGCGCGGCGATGGCTTCGGCCGAGTCCGGTCCGATATCCAAAATCATATCGTCGGCGGACACCTGGCGAACGTCTTTGACGTCGGCTTCCGCCTTGGCGGAAAACTCGGTGGCGACCACGACATCGGTCGGCATGGGAATGACGATGCCGCGCTTCTTGGATTGCTCGAGCAAGCGCTTGCAGATGTCCAGCATGTTGGGCTCGTACAGGGACTTGCCCACGTTGAAGCCGAGCGCCGCAAGAAAGGTATTCGTGATACCGCCGCCGACGATGAGTTGATCCACCTTGCTCAGCAAGGATTCCAGCACGGTGAGCTTGGTCGATACCTTGGAGCCGGCAACGATGGCGAGCAAGGGACGGGCAGGCTTCTCCAGAGCGGTTTCGAGCGCCGACAGTTCGCTCACCAGCAAGGGGCCGGCGCACACGATGGGCGCGTATTTCGCGACGCCATGCGTGCTGGCTTCAGCGCGATGCGCCGTGCCGAACGCATCCATGACGTAGATGTCGCACAGCGCCGCCATGCGCCGCGACAGGTCATCCGCATCCTTCTTCTCACCCTTGTTGAAGCGCACGTTTTCCAGCAGCACCACCTCGCCGGGACTTACTTCGACGCCGTCCAGCCAATCCTTCTTGAGAGCCACCGGAACGCCCAGCAGTTGCGCCAGGCGCTTTGCGACCGGCGCCAAGGAAAACTCCTCGGCAAACCTGCCCTCCTCGGGGCGTCCAAGATGAGACATGATGAGGACACGGGCTTTCGCGGTCAGCGCCGCCTGAATGGTGGGCAACGCGGCGCGAATCCGCGCATCGCTGCTCACCGAGCCGCCCTGGATGGGCACGTTCAAGTCTTCGCGTATCAGCACCCGTTTGCCGCGCAGATCGAGACTCGACATTTTTGTGATCTTCAAGGGCGGCTCTTACACGGCCTTCGACCAGGCCAGCGTGGTATCGACCATGCGATTGGAAAATCCCCACTCATTGTCGTACCAGGAGCACACCTTCACCAGCGTTCCTTCGATGACCTTGGTCATCGTCGCATCATAGGTGGATGAGGCAGGATCATGATTGAAATCCACCGACACCAACGGCTGATCGTTGTAAGCCAGGATACCCTTCAGCGCCCCGTTCGCAGCGGCCTTGATGGCGCCGTGAATCTCTTCCACCGTGGTCTTGCGCGCCGCCGTGAAGGTAAAATCCACGAATGACACATTGATGGTCGGCACCCGGATAGAGAAGCCGTCGATCTTGCCCTTGAGTTCCGGCATGACCAGGCCGACGGCGGCGGCGGCGCCGGTCTTGGTGGGAATCATCGAATGGGTCGCCGAGCGTGCACGGCGCAGGTCCGAGTGATACACATCCGTCAATACTTGGTCGTTGGTGTAGGAATGCACAGTGTTCATCACGCCGGCCAGCACGCCGATCTTGTCGTGCAGCACTTTGACCAGGGGAACCAGGCAATTGGTGGTGCAGGACGCATTGGAAATGACCGTCATCC
>Ga0209624_10003475_pt1 | contig 11122 bp, 7 predicted proteins | sample JacPinW_OM2H0_O1_FD_188565 | JGI IMG/M metagenome (GOLD analysis project Ga0209624, IMG submission 188565) | Forest soil microbial communities from Algoma, Ontario, Canada - Jack Pine, Ontario site 1_JW_OM2H0_O1 (SPAdes) (version 2) | ecosystem: Environmental > Terrestrial > Soil > Boreal... | reverse complement strand
GCCCGCCTATTTGCGCGGGCCTGAGAAGCGCTTGTGGGAGCACACATTTGCCGAGACGGTTCCTGTGGTGGCGCGCACAGGAGTGGCCACTGAAGACGAACTCGAAGGGCTTCTTGAGGAGATGCGCGAGATTGCGGAAGACGAACGCGTGTTGATCGCGCAGGCATGCCTACCGGGGGTGGTTGCAGTTAAGTAGAGAGCATCTTCCTTTGTTCTGGTCGAGTCACCGCTATTCGTCCATAACGTTTCCTCTACTTAAGCCCGAAATCTTTTGCGTCGACCAGCGTAAGGAACGGAACTTTGCGCAACGCGACAGGGCCGATTTTATTGTCCTGCAACGGCTATTTGTGATCTCTCCCTTCATGGAAATTTGGAATGTTCGTCGTCGTGAGAAAAGCCGCTCCTAAAGATTGAAATCCAACTGATAACGACAACAAGTGTGCAGCCCGCGAGTCCGGTGAAGAACATGACTTCGAGCGTGCGGAATAGCCAGACCATCATTCGGTTGTCCATGGACGCGAACTTTCAGGTATTCCGATATCGAGCATCATTCGCGAGGAGTGTGCTGGCGTCGACGATAGCCATAGCATTGCCGGAGACAGTTCTCTTGCACCTATCAATTGCTTCGACCGAGAGCTTCGGTCGGACCCATCAAAAAAGGAGCAGCAAGACTACTGGAGAAATTGCCTTGCTGCACCAGGAGAATCGGTGAGGGCAAAGAACTCTGCCCCAAATTGCGGTTCTGCAAAAGGCCAAGCCTGAAGTCAGCCCCGGATTTTGCATTGGTGGCCCATCGCATTGGCATCAAACTAACTGCCGACACGCGCGGGCTGTCGGGCTGAAATGTTGCGAAGGTTGTCACCCTCCAAATCGAAGCGAAATCCTAGAACTTTCGCCCGCATCACAAGTGAGTGAACTTCGCGGGAATTGTGATCGTTGCGTTGCGCGCTGCCGGTAATGATCATTTCCCGTGTAAAGCCAGCGCCGTCGCGATAGGCTCGAAGATGAGCCGTCTCTATTTCAGGCATAAGGTTAAAGAGCAACGCGCGCACGTCAATTGCATCTCGAAGTGCTTGCAACGACGCGTGCCGCTGTTGAACGTTGCGGGATAAGTCGGCATCCCATCGATCGGGCGAACGGGCCAGCCAATCGCATTCCACAACGTCATCGATCATCTGCAAACGAAGAAGCCGTAAAGGAGCCCGTGTAAGTTCGCCGAATCGCATCTGGACGCGAATGCCACGGAGAAATTGACCGGCTTTATACAGCTGCTTGACCAGGCCGCCTTCCCCCTCCGCCGGCCAAGCTTTCCGGTACGGGTCGGAGGGGAAAATGGCAGAACCGAACGACATGAAAACCTCCCGTGAAATGGGGGAAATGGAGGCTGTTAAATTGCCACGGTTCCCCGCTCCTTGCTGCGGATGCGGATCGCCTCATCAAGTTTGTAGAGGAAGATTTTGCCGTCGCCGATTTTGCCCGTAAATGCGGCTTCGAGAATTGCATCGATGGCGGGATCGACGGCTTCGTCCTTGAGCATCAACTCGACCTTTATCTTCGGCAGAAGATCAACGTCGTACTCTCTGCCTCGGAAGACTTCGGTATGCCCCTTCTGGCGACCGTGCCCGCGAACCTCCGAGACGGTCATACCCTCCACTCCTAGCTGGATGAGAGCTGCTTTTACGGCCTCAAACTTATTGGGCCGGATGATTGCTTCGATCTTTTTCATACGCTCCTCATTTTTCGGATATCGATCAATCGCCTGTGGAGGAAAGTGGGCTGCGCTGTACCATCGGATCGGAAACAAGCTTGGGCCCCGTTAAATCCGTCGGCATACCGGCAGGCGCCGCCAGTGAGGAGATAACGTACTCGGGATAGGCAGAGATTCCGTGCTCGTGGAGGTCGAGACCAAACAGTTCGCCTTCTTCCGAAACACGCAGCGTCCCCGTGAGGTTCACCAGGTACATCAGCACCATCGCCACAGCAAATGTTGATGTTGTGATGATCGCGCTGCCGATGAATTGGGCCTTCAGCAGCGTGAATCCGCCGTGATAGAAAAGGCCATTCAACGCAGCGGAGTTGTCAGGACCCGCTGGTCCACTCGCTCCGTACTTACCGCAGGCAAATAGGCCCAGAGACAAGGTGCCCCAGATGCCGCAGAGCCCGTGAACGGGAACAGCGCCGATAGGATCGTCGATGCGTAGCCATTCGAGAAGTTCGACGCCCATGCAGACGAGCACGCCCGCGACGCCGCCAAGAAGGATGGCGCCCGTGGGACTGACCCAATAGCAGGGGCAGGTGATCGCGACGAGTCCCGCCAGAAAGCCGTTGACCGTAAATCCAACGTCCCACTTCTTGCTGAGGAAGTAGGCGTAGACCATCGCAGTAAGGCCTGCGGAGCAAGCAGCAAGAGTTGTATTGGCGGATACGCGGCCGATGCCTACGAAATCCATTGCGGAGAGCGTCGAGCCGGGATTGAAACCATACCATCCGAACCAAAGAATCAACCCGCCCGACGCGGCAATGGTCAGATCGTGCGGCAGCATGGGTGCTCCGCCGTCTCGCTTGAACTTTCGCCCGAGACGCGGACCCAACACGATTGATCCGGCCAGCGAAATGAACCCGCCGATTGTGTGCACCACAGTCGAACCGGCAAAGTCATGGAAGCTTTGACCGAGCGTTGGAAGAAAGAACCCAGTGGAGCCCATGGTTGCAAGGAATCCGTCTGGACCCCACGCCCAATGGCCGATGATGGGATAGATGAATCCTGAAACACCAAGCGAGTAGAGCAGGTCACCGACAAAGCCGGTGCGTCCAATCATCGCGCCCGATGTGATAGTGGAGCAGGTGTCAGCAAAAGCGAATTGGAAGATCCAGACAGCGAGGAACGCGACACCGGTCGACTCGTACGTTTCCGGGGCATCCTGCAGGAAGAACCAGTGGTAGCCGATGAAGCCGTTGCCGTGGCTGAACATGAAGGCAAAGCCGATGGCGTAAAACAGAATGCCGCAGAGACATGTGTCTACGATGCATTCCATCAGAACGTTTACGGTTTCCCGCGAACGGCAAAAGCCGGCTTCCAGCATTGTGAAACCCACCTGCATGCCGAAAACAAGAAACGCGGCAATCAGCGTCCAAGCGGTGTTGACCGGATTCACGATGTCGGCCGCCTTCACCGTGCTATCGGCCGCGAAGACCTTGGTAAAGAAAAGACCACTGACAGCTGCCATGACGAGAAGCGTGATGCCGACGCCCGCCAGTTTGCCGGCGAGCAGAGTCCCGCCATAGCGCCGCCACTGCGGTTCACGAAGACGTGTTGCCAGGCGCGAGATCTTCTCTGAAAAAGACAAAGACTTCCCTCGCTGCACAATGGGTTTCATTGCGTAGATCCTCCATTCAGAATTTGTGTTCGTAGAACTTTTTAGAGCTGGAACCCACGGACGCGGGGAGGTGCATTCTTCAAGGCAGACCTGGAGCAGAATTGCTTATGCAGGTCCTTTTTTGAATCAGAGCGCGGCGTGCACGCAACAACTTCGTGAGCAAATTGTCGCGACCGAGCGAATCGTTGCTGTAGAAGTCTGGTACTGATCGACATGCTTAAGAGACTAGGGGTGTCTTCAAGTGGAAACAACTATCCCTTGGTATAGTTCTTCACGTTCTTCATGTGTTCCTTATGCATATTCAGGCGCCGGAGCCCTGTGGAGGATTGATTCTCTCCGACATCTTCACGAGGTCGGCCAGCGACTCGGCCTGCATTTTTCTCATCACTTGCCCGCGATGAAGCTTGACCGTCACGACGCTCAGGAAGAGCTTCTCCGCGATCTCCTTGTTCGTCAAACCGGCCGTGACAAGCCCCATTACCTGGCGTTCGCGTTCGGTCAGCGTCTCTGCTCGCGCCTGAATCGAATTCAGCAGGCTTTCTGCGCGTCGTTGCGCGCGCTCCAAACTAAAGGCCTGTCCTACTGCCTGTAGCAGCTCTTCGTCCTGAAAGGGTTTGATGAGGAACTCCACAGCACCCGCCTTCAGCGCTTTCCGCACCATCGGCATGTCGCCATGCGCAGTCATGATGATGACTGGAAGAGAAATGCGGGATTCCATGAGCTTCGCATGCAATTCCATTCCGCTAATCCCCGGCAAGCGAACATCGAGCACCAGGCATCCCGACATGCTCGGATTCCAATTCTCAAAGAACTCCTCGGCAGAGGAAAAGTGCCGTGTCCGCAGATCCGCTGATTCGAGAAGATCGCAAATCCCAGCGCAGATTGCCGCGTCGTCGTCGACGATAAAGACCGTTTCGACAGAGCTGCTATCGGCACTCTTCATTTGCTCACCTGGAGCACGAATTGGAACTCCGTGCCCTGCTCGGACTGGGTTGCCCAGATCCGCCCGTCGTGCGCTTCAATGATGCTCCGGCAGATCGTCAACCCCATCCCCGTGCCTTCTGGTTTGGTGGTGAAGAAGGGATCGAACATGTTGTTCTTCACGCGTTCAGAGAATCCAGGGCCCCGATCCTTCACCGAGGCCGCAATCTCATTCGACCCGTTTATTTTCGTGGAAATCTCCAGTACCTTGGGTCCATCAATCTCCGCCATCGCCTCCATGCTATTGAGAGCGAGATTGAGCAAGACTTGCTGAATCTGCACCGGATCGATTTCAAGTTTCGGCAGTCCCTCAGCTAGCCGCAATCGGATGGAAACACCGCGTCGAATCGCATCATCTCGCAGGAGCCGCGCCAGATCCACCACAAGGCCGTTCAGGTCGGCGGACTCTCTCACATAATCCGTCTTACTAAACAGGGAACGCACGCGCCCAACAACATTTGCGGCTCGAGTCGTTTCCTGAACAATTTTATCCGCAGCCGCTTCAGCTCTTGCTACATTCGCGGGCTCGGCGCGTAACCATCGCCGGCATGCGGCTGCATGCGTAAGCAATGCTGTTAACGGCTGGTTGAGTTCATGCGCGATCGATGCCGCCATCTCTGCCAGACTCATGGTTCGACTGAAGCGCGATAGATCCTCGTGTGCCGAGAGCAGTCGTTGTTGGATGCTGTGCTGTTCCTCGATGTCAATATGGATGCCGTACCAGCGCGCAATCTGTCCATCTTCGGAACGATGGGGAATACTTCGTACCAGAAACCATCGATATCGTCCTTCAGCGCTGCGCACGCGTGCCTCGGTCTCAAACCTTCCGCCCGCCACGAGCGCTGCCTCCCATCCCTGACGAAAGAGCGGCGCGTCCTCTGCATGCAGGATGGTGAAGAATGACTCGCCTCGAAGCGAATCCGCTGATCCCCCGATGTAATCGAGCAGATGTTGGTTGCAGTACTCAATGCGGCCAGAGGTGTCCGCGCGCCATATCTGCTGCGGAATTGCCTCGGTGAGCATGCGCAGTTGGCGTTCGCTCTCCTGAATCTCCAGATTGGACCGCTGCAGTTCGGCGGTCCGTTTCTGCACCTTGGATTCAAGCTGGTCGCGCGCAGTGCGCACAATATTCTCAGCGCGTTTGCGAGTGGAACTGACGATTGTGATGGCAATTGCGGACAGAATGAATGCGGCGAGAAAACTCTGCGACTCCTTGGCAACCGTGATGGAAAAGAGGGGAGGAATAAAAAAGTACGTGATCATCAGGGACGACAAGACAACAGCGACGAAACCGGCGATGACCCCGCCAAACCATGCACTCCCCATGATGGCGGCAAAAAATAGAAACACAAACGGATAGGCGATGACATGTTGGAGTGGGAAGGTCCACAGTAAGGCCACAAGCACGAAGCAGCCCGCAATGGCGCCGGGCTTGATGCCATACTCCATTGTTTGTCGGGAAAGCCGGTTCAACTTCGTGGCCGCCATGCTCGCATCATAACCGCAACCGCCAGTAGGGTCTCGGCAACCAGACCGAATGATTTATGCGCGGGCGTCGTACTCTAGAGAGTCGCAAATCTCATTGTCGATTCCGCTCGATACGTTTGTACGCGCGCTGTGGTCCACTTACAGGAGTTAATGCAATTCATCTGCCTGAATGGATTTGCGCATCACGCGGCGATGACATCGAGCCACTGCTTCCCGGCGGTCATCAGTGCTTCTCATCCTGCATATTCATGCATGACTGCATGATGTTGTAATTTCACTATGGATCCGATTTCGTAACTCTGTCGAATCCGCGCATCTCGAGAAATTGAACATCGGCCCCATGATCCGCGCTTGCGAACGGAGGAGAATATGCGCAAGAAGCCGCCATTTCAGGGAATCAAACATCAGGCTACATGCCTCATCGGTGTCATCGCTCTCCGCGCGGCCTCCGTGGCTGTCCTCGCCCAGTCCGTTCCTCCTCCGCCTCCTGATTCGTTCACGGGCCATCCGCGCGTGGTCATCCTCAGCGACATAGGCAACGAGCCCGATGACCAGATGTCCTTCGTCCGCTTGTTGCTCTACTCCAACGAGCTCGACCTCGAAGCGATGATCGCCACCACTTCCACCTGGCAGAAGACCGCCACCCACCCGGAAACCATGCATGCCATCGTCAAAACCTACGGTCAGGTCCGGCCCAACCTGTTACTGCATGCTGCGGGATGGCCCACGGTCGAAGAACTCGATCAGCGCGTTTTTGCAGGTCAACCCGCGTACGGTATTGCGGCCACGGGCGCGGGAATGGCTTCGCCCGGATCACAAGCGCTCGTCAAAGCAATCGAGCGCGATGATCCGCGCCCTTTGTGGATCTGCCTTTGGGGAGGTGTCAACACGCTGGCCCAGGCGCTCATCGATCTGCGCGCCGTACACACCCCTGCGGATGTAGACCGCATGGTCGGTCGCCTGCGCGTTTCGTCCATCTCCGATCAGGACGACGCGGGCCCCTGGATTCGCCGCGAGTTCCCCACGCTCTTCTATGTGGTCAAGCCCAGCCTTCCTAACGGGGAAGAGTATTACTCCGCCACCTGGACCGGCATCAGCGGCGATCTCTACTACCGCAATGGCCAGGGCGCCGACACCAGCCTGGTCACCAACGAGTGGCTTGAGACCAACATTCGCGCCAAGGGCCCCATGGGCAAGATGTATCCGCGCTTCATGTTCATCATGGAAGGCGACACGCCGTCCTACCTCGGCCTGATCGACAACGGGCTGAATGCATATCGGCGCCCCGACTGGGGCGGCTGGGGAGGGCGCTATGTCTACCGGCAGCCCTATGGAGAGCCGCATGTCCTCTGGACCCAGGGTGGCGACGAGTTCTTCCGCACTACCTCTCAGGACCGCGTAATTGGAACGGATGGCGCGGAATACGTCTCCGATCAGGCCACCATCTGGCGCTGGCGCGCGGCCTATCAGAATGACTTTGCCGCGCGCATGGACTGGACCATCAAAGACTACGCCCACGCCAACCACAGCCCTGATTTAGTCGTGAACGGCCAGCCCGGCAAGGCTCCTCTCGAACTCACCGCGGATGCCAAGCAGACCATTACCCTCGACGCAGCCGGCAGCAAGGACCCCGATGGCCAGCCTCTGCACTACAAATGGTGGGTGTATGAGGAAGCGGGTCTGACCGGCACACGCGGCGCGGACGTTTCCATCCGCAACTCCACCGCGCAGCAGACTCAAGTTGCCATTCACTCCCCCTGCCGTCAACCCTGGCTTCCCGGCCTTATTCCATGCCGCGGAGAAGGCATTGTGCACATCATTCTCGAGGTCACCGACGAAGGCTCGCCGAGCCTGACGTCGTACCGCCGCATCATCCTTCACGTGCGCCCCTAGCCCAACGATCCCCCTGCGCGAGAATGAGACGATTCTCTATGGGAAGTCTCTGCAGCGGTAAAAGGTCTTTATCCACTCTTAGACTGCCGGCGTGCCGGCTATCTGGCCGAGGATGGGTCCGTCGACCTTTGCTGCGGCAATTGGACACGGGATGGCAAAGACTATGTCTTCCAGGTAGTCCTCCAGAACGCGTTCTATAGCATTGGCGGAGCCGATAAAGAGAGGCTGCATCGCCTGGAACTGAAGACAAACGCAGTCGAGACACTTCCTGCCTCTAAGGGTCGTTTTCTACGGCCTGGTCTCCAGAAGGGAGATATGCTACGGCACTCAGTCTAGACGGAGAACGGATCATGCTCTTCGATTTCAAACCGGCATCTGGAACGAGTTTGCTCAAGGATGGGGCCTGGCTCAGTGGTCGCCGCACAGTAAGTACCTTGACTACCTGCGAGTCAGAACCGAACCACCAGTGATGCGCGCGCAAATAAGCGACCGGACATTGACCAAGTGGCGAACCTGAAGAGAGTCCGCCTGGTTGGAACAGTGGCGGGATTGAGCTTTGGATTGGGCTCCGACGGCGCCCCGTCTTACAAATCCCGTATCTGCAAGGGGAAGCGCGAGCCAAACTAATGTGGCATTTACACTTTTGCGATTTTGGCCGATAAAGAGCCTAGCGGTTCGCGTTTCCCTGTCGGAACCCCGGGTTCTTCGATGAAGAGTGTGCTTGCTGTCTTCCTGATGGCTTTTGGCTGGGCATCCGCAGTCGATGCGTCGGTGCCACGCACACTCACGACTCTGCGTGCCGTTCATGAATTGAGCCATGACGTAGCTGCCCAAGGCCTAGCCGTAGCCTTCGAAGCCACTGTTACCTATTACAGCACTAAGGACGTCGACCTGTTCGTTCAAGATGGCGATGAAGCCGTCTATGTGCAATTTACGAGGGGCGCCAACCTCGCTCCGGGAGACCGGGTACTTGTCGAAGGTCATGCGCGTGATAGTTTCCGTCCGGACGTGGTGGGCGATCGCGTGACAGTTCTGCAACACGGCAAGTTACCCGAGCCAGTACCTGCCACTTTCGACCGGATGATCCGCGCACAACTGGATTGCATGCGCGTGAAGGTGCATGGCGTGGTCCGCAGCGCCGACATGGTGACGGAAGACGGATCACACATCATCAGAATTCATTTGGTCGTAGACGGCGGGTATGTGGATGCCCTTGTGGTGAGTGATGAGGCGCGTGCGCTGGGCGACCTTCTTGACGCCGAAGTCGAGGTGACCGCGGACGTTGCCGGCAACTTCGACAGCAAGATGGAGTTGACGGGAATTCTGCTGGAGATTCCCAGGTTGTCTGACATTCAAATCGTGAAGGGCGCAAGCTCCAGCCCGTGGATGCTTCCTGCCATCCCCATGGACCAGATTCTTTCTGTCTATCACGTAGGCGATCGGACACAGAGGGTCCGGGTGCACGGGATCATCACGTATTACCAGCCCGGGGCAGCAGTCGTGCTTCAGGACGGCGCGCGGAGCATTTGGGTTTCGACTCACACACATGAGCTGTTGCAGCTTGGGGACGAAGCCGATGCGATCGGATTTCCGGAAGCGCGCGATCACATGCTGACGCTGGTCGACAGCGAAATTCAGGACAACCATATTTCGGCGCCGGTGAAGCCTCAACAGGCCACGTGGCAGGAGCTGGGTTTCTGGAGCCCCAACAATCTGAGCGGACACCAGAACGACCTGGTGTCGATCGAAGGCCAGGTCACGACGGAAGCCCGGTTGGCAACGCAAGACGAGTACGTACTTGTATCCGGCGGGAAGATGCTTACGGCGATCTATCATCACCCACCCGGCGAAACCACCCTCTTGCCCATGAAGCGGATACCGCTTGGTTCGAAGATCAGGGTGACCGGTATCTGCACCATGTTGGATACGAGCTCGGTGAACCCGGGAGGAGAATCGTCGTTCAACATTTTGCTGCGCTCCTTCGACGATATTGCGGTGGTTGCCCGGCCCTCGTTGCTGAATGTGCGCACTCTGTTGATCCTGGTTGGCTTTCTCACAGGGGTGGTATTGATTGTGGTTGCCAGGGGTTGGTCGCTCGATCGCAAGGTACAGAGGCAGGCGGTGGCGATGGCGGCGCGCATCGAGAGAGAAGCGAATCTCGAGCGGCACCGCAGTGCGATCCTCGAGGACATTCACGGAAAGCGCCCCCTGGATGAGATTCTCCACGAAATAACGAACATGGTTTCGTTGCGGCTCGACGGTGCGCCTTGCTGGTGCCGAACCGTCGATGGATCCCAAACAGGGAATCGCCCGATCGACCTGACCAACATGCGGGTGGTTCGCGAACAGGTACCTGTCCGTTCCGTATCGCCGCTCGCCGAAATCTTTGTTGCCCTCGACGCAAGTTCTGTGCGGGGTTCCGCGGAATCCGAGATCGTTTCGATGGCTGCAGGGCTTGCATTTCTGGCCATCGAATCCAAGCGCGTTTATTCGGACCTGCTCCACCGCTCAGAGTTCGATCTGCTCACCGGGCTTCACAATCGCTTCTCCTTCGAAAGACGCGTACGAACGGCTCTGGAGGAAGCGCGCGAGCGAGGTGGAATCTACGGACTGATCTACATCGATCTCGATCAATTCAAATCAGTCAATGACAGCTATGGCCACCGGGTGGGGGACATCTATCTGCAGGAAGCTTCACTACGAATGAAGCGTCAGCTTCGCAACGTGGACTTGCTGGCGCGCCACGGCGGAGACGAGTTCATCGCATTCATCCCTGCGGTTCGTAGTAAGAGCGATGTCGAGGATGTGGCCGAACGCATCAAGCGGTGTTTTGACGAGCCGTTCTCTCTGGAAGACTACTCTTTCAAAGGTTCGGCCAGCGTTGGGATTGCGATGTATCCAGCGGATGGCGACAGTATGGACTGCTTGCTGAGTACCGCCGATGCCGAGATGTATGTAGCCAAACATACACGTCGTGAAACTGAGCGCGAAGTTGGACTCAACAGATCCTGATTGTGGGGTTGAATTCGCTTATGCGCTTTCTGGAAAATCTCTAATTCGTGTGAGCAGCGGTGAGAGTAAAGACAGTCTGACCCCGACCCTGAAGGATCGGTGAAGGTCACCAGAAAGCCATTGTGCCCCGATGGCGGGTGCGCAACGATGCCATGGTCTTGAAGAAGCTTGGCGAAACCGAAAAGCACCCACGAGCAGGCGGGGACTGACCTCTGAAGCTGTGATCTTTTACGAGCACGGGATCGCTCTCGGCGTCCGCATCCATGGGCACGGCATTATTGAAATCGGCAGAAGACACGCCAGGAATCGCCGCGCTATCGTCGAGAATCGCGTGAACCATATGGAGCCGTTGGTCTTGTTAGCGAGGGATT
>Ga0209624_10003473_pt1 | contig 11129 bp, 16 predicted proteins | sample JacPinW_OM2H0_O1_FD_188565 | JGI IMG/M metagenome (GOLD analysis project Ga0209624, IMG submission 188565) | Forest soil microbial communities from Algoma, Ontario, Canada - Jack Pine, Ontario site 1_JW_OM2H0_O1 (SPAdes) (version 2) | ecosystem: Environmental > Terrestrial > Soil > Boreal... | reverse complement strand
CGTTCGATTTTCATGCCGTCGGTCGCCAGCAGGACTGGCATTGACGTATGGCCCGCCAGCAAATCCACCATCATGCTGTCGTGGCTCGGGTCGAGGTGCTGCACAATGATGAAGGCCATGCCGTTGACCGCCGGCAGCGCGTCCAGGAGCTTCCTGCACGCGTCGAGGCCGCCGGCCGAGGCGCCGATCGCGACGATAGGAAAACCGGCGCGACCGCTGATGGAGGGGAGCTGGGGTATCCAGCGCGGCCGCTTCGCCCCAACCGTATGTTGGAGGCTTCCAGGCATTCTACGACTTTTCTCGAAGAGCAACGCCCCACGGAACGGGCAAAGACCAATAGCAGAATTCGGGAGCGATTACGAACTATTTCGACGTCGAGTACTCTCCGTGAGTGTGAACGCAAGCCCAGGGCATGCGTAGTTTCCGAATCTTTCCCTGCCGAAGGGCTTCGATCATGGTCGTTTCTGCATCGCCTCAGCGCAACGTTTAGGGACGATGGGAGGCTCGCAAGTCATGAGCGCATCGATGGACTCGGATCCCGATATCGCACTGTGTCGCGAGGATCTTGTCATACTGAAGCGCGATGTTGCGAGCCTGATCGAACACATCAAAGGTGGCGCGACGAACAACGTTCAAATCGCCACCAACCAAATTGAACGGCACGTGCGGAGCCTCCGCCAAGAAGCAGGGGCGCAAGGTGAACGCTCGGCCGAGGCGGCCAGGGTCTTCACTGAGAAGCAGCCCGTTGTCGCGCTGATCATCGCGGTCGGGATTGGCTATGTGGGCGCTCGCGTGCTTCGGCGGTGAGTCAACTCAACGACCGACCGTCAAGATTGTTCTTGTTAATCCGACGCCTCGCGTGGCGAGCCGCCATCGATTGGACATTTCGCGCCTATCGCGATCCAACCACTGTTCACCTCTTCTACGCGTAACTGCGCACAAAAGCGGGTCTCGGAGAGTCGGGGACGAAAGGTTTGGGTCGACATCGTTCGACCGCGCCGCCGCAGCGCGAACGAGTGCGACGAAGGCGAGGAGGTTATTCGATGAACGCGCTGCGCACTCTGGTCGTGGAGGACGACGCGATGATCGCTGGATTGCTCGCGGAAACGCTCGAAGGTCTCGGTCACGCGGTCTGCGCCGTCGAGACCAATTTCGCTCGTGCGGTGGCTGCCGCATCGCGCTGGCACCCAGATCTGATGATTGTCGACGTGGGACTAGGCGAAACGAGCGGCATTGCGGCGGTCAAAGAGATCCTCAGCAGCAGTTTTGTCCCGTACGTCTTCGTGACGGGCAGCGCATTGAGTGATTTATCGGTGGGCCCGGATACGGTCCTCCTCCGAAAGCCCTTCCGCGTGTCGGACCTGGATCAAGCAATTCAGATGGCGCTTTCAGCGGCGTCGGCCTGCGACCGCGTCGCTGAGTAAACAAAAAAGGATCGGGTATTGCCGTGACCCGTTCCGCCCTAGCGCTTCTCATTGGGCCGGAGTTCGATGAATTCCTTTGCGCGCCGATCGGCGCCGATCGAAATGGAACAGGCCTAAGCGTCCTTTCCGCGCTTGCGCGGCTCAATGTCGATCCCTAGCAAGAAGCCACGAGCCTTGCGCGAATGCCCCAGAGAAGCGGCTGTCGTGCGATTGACCGCATTCAGAAGCGAGGGCGTGGCCAAGTTCAGGGAGACCAGACCGGCGAAAATCACGGGCACCGCGAGGATCGCGACTTCGACCGAAATAAGCAGGCGCCGGGAATCGGTGACGTCGGCCAAGGGTCCCGAGGGCAGCGTGAAAGGAACAACGTCAGGCTGACGGCGACCTGCACGAGGGACACAGTGATCGGATTGGCGTCGAGGCTGGTGATCAACCAGCCAGACGCCGTGTCGAACATCGCGGTCCCGACGTTCGAGACGAGGCTCGGGGTCCGTATAACCGTGAAGGCCAGATGGATGAACGGTCCCCAACGCGAGGGAGCGGGTGTTGTCGGCGCCGCGGCGGTGGTCGGATCTGCGCTCAAGCAGATCTCCCGGCGCCGCACCCGGGCGCCCCCGGAAGCGACTTGTCAATCAACTGCGTAACACCTTCTGTCCTACCCTCCCCAGATAGATGATGGAACGTGCGGAAACAGCCCGCGCTCTAAGAGAACTCGGCCTGCCATAGCGGTTGCGCTGAGTCCCCGGATGGGGCGGTCCCATTGTCGCGCCGGACTCCGGGGTGACATCGCCGTCGCCGCTTCATGCGCATCGTCACATGGCGTTCTTGAATTTCGCAGCCTCCTTGAAACGCCGAGTGTCGCAATCTCGTGGCTTTGGTGACGACTCTGGAGTGTAGAATGAGTTTGGGCTGATTTTCGGCGGGCCGAAATGACGCGTTTCGACATCCTAAAGAGAAGATATCCACCTTCCATATAATCGATGTCGCACAAGACACTCGGCAGCGTGGTCCCTTATCGATGGAGCGCTTCCGAGAGGCCTGAGCCTTGTTTCAAAGGCGCTGACGGTTGTGGAGGGTCGCGCAGGAGCGGCCCTCTTTTTCGACAATCGAACACAATGAACAGGCTCGGAAATTACTCATATCCTCGTCTGTATTGTCCTCCTGCATCAGCACGGTGCCTGCATCAACCGGAATAGAAGGCATCCATGGGACGGTCAGGGGGCGGATTCGGCTCTAGTACCAGCGTCCCCGTCCATAGAAGCCACCGCCGCCCAACAAAAGCACGACGACGACGATGATGAGAAGAGTTGTCATATCCATGATGGTGCGTCTCCTTTGGCCCTTATTTCATATCGAAGCCGCTGGACGAACTTGGTTGCTCGTCCCCGCGCGGGCGGCGCCATTATTTCTTTAACGCGTCGCGCATTGCATCCTTGGCCCCACCGACCGCGTTCTGAACTTTTCCGGCGGCTTTTTCATTCCGTCCCTCGACCTCAAGCTTGGCGTCGCCCGTGGCTTTGCCGACAGCTTCCTTTACCACGCCTTTGGCTTGCTCGACCGATCCCTTGATGCGATCTTTGTCCATGGTCGCTAACCTCTGTTTTTGTAGCCACGCCGCCAGATGATTGTTTGGCGGCGTGAGCGCCGTGACCTCAAAATTATGGCGCTATCAATCGGACGGATAGGATCGGAATCTACTCAGGCGCCGTCGCTCTCGATTGGCGACAGGCACCTGAGTAGATTCCGATCCTCGGCGACGCCCCCGACTTGCGTTAGGGTTCGAGATCGCCCGACATTGTCCAACGCGAGGTCCCGCCTAAAAACCCCGCGTCAACGGCGGCGAGAGTCAGGCAGGCCGCGTTAGCCAAATGTCGCGACGATGGAGCCGGCCACGCCCAACCCCATTGAACCGCCGCCGATTCCCGCTTTCGTCCAGGGGCAGTTCTCTCAGTTTGAAACTTGAGAAGGTTGACGAGTTCTCATCTGTGCGGACGCTTGGGAACTGGGCTGCTGAGCCGCTAGCCGAATAGCAAACCGAGAACCACCATTCCGAACGCCACCCCAACGAAGTCCGCGAATGCGCTGAATGCGCTGCTCATTGGGAGCAACAAACCGAAACCCAGCGCAAACATCGTCACACAGATCGCCAAGCTCAAGATCAGCACGGGTATCATGAGCCGTCTCCACTTGCTGCACGTCGCACAATCAGATCAGCAGCCCAAAACCAGAACCCCCGAGATGATCAAGAGGCGGCCACGACTTAACTCAGCGGTTTAGGTAATCAGAACGAGGACACCGCCGATGAGGAAGACGATGAGTTGCAAGTGACCAACGCGGGGAGTCATTTCACGCTGCCGATCGCATCTAATGTCGGCGACCGGACGTACTCGACGGACGCCAATTGCTGCGCGATCGTCACGAACACGATCCAGACCAAGAAAAACAAGAGAGCCACCGCGGTTCTGGCGGTTTCGCGTCGCGTCAGCGCCCCCCTTCCGGGCGCCGTGCCCAACGAACTTCCTAAGCCTGTGGAAAAAGGCAGAGGCGACATCAGACGTTCCGCTATCGCTCCCGGGCTGGCGCAATTCGCCCCGGACGGCAGCTCGGCGACCATCGCGCACAACTCCCGGGTCGCGACGTCCCTCGGCAGCCGAGACAGTCTCGCGGCTTCCTCCCACGGGTCGACGTTCCGACGCGCAAACGCGGACATGACGTTGAGCATCGTCCCGTTCTCCTCCTCGCCAATCGGCGTGAAAAGAAACTCATCGAACTTATGCTCGAAGAGAAATAGCGAATGCATATTCGGCATTTCGATCACCGCGAGTCGACGGCTCAGTGGACGAGAGGCGACGCTTTGGCTTCGCCTTCAGCTCTCTCGCCTCCTAACCTAGTCGCGCCGAAGGCATCGCGTTAGACTCGGAAAATACTCAATCTGGCTTGGTGGCGTGTGCATAGTTTCCGAGGCTGCACGGTTGACAGACATCAAGCCTACCTGGAGCCATCGAAGGTTCAAAACACCGCCGCATGGCTTAATGCAGGAGAAAGTGTTGATCGCCACGATTGGGTTGAGTCACAAATTCCGCGACGATATTGCGACGATCAAAAGCATTGAGGCCGTACCGTCGATCCTCCAAGCGGTCTGCCAGGGCACAGTGTACGGCAAGTTTAGGTGTGTATTTGCCGCTGAAATATCTCGCGATGTCAAGATAAAAACTTACCGGCATCTTACAAATAGGTGAGTTAATACCAAGATAACATTGGCGTAGGTCATGAGGCTGCGTTGCGGAAGATCCGGCCTAAAGGAGGATCGTTCGCATTCGCTCAAACAGAGAGGTCATGCTATGCATACATTTGATTTTGCTCCTTTCTATCGTTCCACCGTCGGTTTCGACCGGCTGTTTTCAATGCTCGATCAAGTCGGCGGGGTGGAAGGTGCTGCGGCGCCGGGCTATCCTCCTTACAATATCAAACGTTCAGGCGAGAACGCCTACAACATCTCGATAGCGGTCGCTGGCTTTGCCGGTGAGGATCTTTCGATCGAGGTGAAAGAGAACACGTTAACGATCCGCGGCAACAAGCAGAGCAGCGGTGAGGAGGAGAGCGACCTGATCTACCAGGGCATTGCCGAGCGGAATTTTGAACGCAACTTCCAACTCGCCGACCACGTCCAGATCAAGGGCGCTAGCCTGGAGAACGGGCTTCTGCAGGTTTACCTCTTGCGGGTGGTCCCAGAGGCGATGAAACCCCGAGCGATACCTATAACGACCGCCAAGAAGGTCGTCCTTGAGGGCAATGCGGCGAAGATTGCCGCCTAAGAGTCTGACGAATGAAGTTTGGGGGCGCCCCGCGGAACCGGGCGCCCTCCTAGGCGTTGCTGGGCGTGGAGGGATGCCTTGTTCCCCGGCATCCATGCGCGAGGTCGACGACGCGCAGACCGGCCCTTAGCCACTGCTTACGCTCGTACGAACCGGATTCAGAGTCGCGCGGCTAGAAGTGCTCGTGAAGATCGGCGATGCCCTCAAATGAAAGATATTATCGACCGCCCCGCCGCTGTTCGCGTGCTCGCCAGCGTTCCGGCGTGGAAGGTTCCTGTTGTCGCAATGGCGACTGTCGATCCGAGCCTTTCGGCGATCGAGCGCGATCGCCTCGCCCATGTCGCTTTCGTCATTTCGGTCAATAGGACCAACGAAGGGAAAACAGCACAGGAAAGGCGCGACGTCACACAAGCCGAAGAGGACGCCTACGAGGCCGCTAGCGGCGTCGAGGAGAATGCTGGGATGACGCCGTTTGGCGGTCAGAGCTAGGCGGTGGTGCTCCCTGCCCCTCTTCCGACGATCCACGGTGCGTCGTCAGCAACGGCCGCGGCACCGTCGGACGTTTACGGCCTCGAGTGCTCGGTCATCAAGTCATAGCCGCAGCCATCGCGTGAGTAGTTTCCGAGGGTTGCCACAGAGCGTCACTGCCCGTACGCCGAATTGTCTAGACTTCGGCTAGCCAAGCCGTCTTCAAAAACGAGCTTGCTGGCGAGGACCTGCGGGAACGGGGATGCGTACTGTCCCCCACCGCGGGTGGTCCAAAGTCATCGCCGCAACGCCAATCAGGACGGACTGCCGTCCGCCCACTAGCCTTTGGCGGCCTTGACGCCCGACGACGCGGCGAGACGAGTCAGCGCGCTGCGCGATCGAGATGAGTGGACACGTCAATAAAGTCGAAACCGCCGGATTCCGCGACGCCGCCGTCACAAGCGATGCTGAGTAGATTCCGATTCTTTATCTTCGGATCAGTTGGCGACTATCTGGCAAAGAGCCACGACACGTTCGCCGAAGTACAGGAGGCCTCTATGTCACGAATGACTATTGTTTTGTTAGCCGCAACGTTCCTTTGCGCCTCGTCTCAAATTGCCCTTGCCGACGAAACCGGCGCGATCACTGGAGGCGTCGGAGGGGCTGTTGCGGGGGCTGTTGTTGGCGGTCCGGTTGGTGCGGTCGTGGGTGGGGCTGGTGGTGCGGCAATCGGAAATTCCATGACCAATCATAGACGCTATCATCGCGGCTACGCTTATCACCCCTATCATCACCACTACGATCAATACTGACCAATCGACGACGTCCGGTGCGAGGACGTCGCGGTCCAGGATTTGCGGGGTCAAGATCGACCGCATCTATCGTACTAACTTGCGGGCGATCATCCATTTAAACGCTTTTCGCTCGGCCGATTGCTACAAGCGCCGATGGCGCTCAGCACCGAATTGAACGCGCCGCTCGGCCCCGTGGTAATCGACGGCCTCATCCGCTCGACCCTGTGCGACGCTTCGGTCTTTACAGCTTACGTGTGAGGGAAGGCCGAGCCGCGAGCCGGCCCCAAATCTTCCCGTCGGGGCAAAGGCGATATGATCCCGGATAAGGTCCGAAGCCGAATACGAACGATCACGCGCCAGCGAGGGCGGGCGCATGATACTATTCCCGAGAGGTGCAGCGGTTGCCCGAGCCGCAAGCGGACTCTCCGGACGACCGCATGACGACGAGCGCCTCAATCAGCGTCCTCGGGAGCAGGCCATCCCACCCCGCCGCGTGAGGGCTGATCAGTAGTAAGCAGCAGCTCAGGTCCCAAAATCTAAAAATGCGTCCGCGGGGCATGGTTGGCCATTCCCCAGCACCGTAGGTGAGGCTTGCGAGCTCAATCAGCCTTCGCGTTGTGGGGCGGCAATCCATTTCTCGACCAACTCGACTCAGTTCCGTGCACTCGACTCTCGAACCGTCGGGATGCCTGGCAGAAAGGCATCGGCCTGTCGGGGGCCGGACCAGTCGGTTTAGCGACTTAGGGCCCCGCCTCCTCCAGGCGGCTTGCTCGAGATCGTCGACGGACGATGACTATCGCAGACAAGGCCGATCGTCGGATTGCTGCCGGCGATGGCTTGAGTAGATTCCGACCCTGACGCTCTCCGTAGGGGTCGTGCTGGATGATCTCCGAACGTTGCGAGCGCGTAGCCCGAAACCGCAAACCAAAGGATTACCGGTGACCGACAAACCTGAGCCGAAGGACGCCAAAGAGCCTCGGCCTATTATCCATCTGGGGATGATGGGCGACGGCACGGAAGAGCAAAACCTCGGAGAGCGCGGTGATCCTGCGAAGCGCATCACCGAAGATGAGGCGGATGCGGCTTTTAACCCGCCAGCCCCAAGGAAAAAACCCTGACTTGCGAGTTCGATGACGGGGTCGCGCCGGTTAGGCGGAGTCAGCCGCAAAATCATACTTATGATTGCTTGGTTTACTTGCTCAGCCTGTTCTCAATGAATGCCGCGTCGAATTGGAAACCTCTGGTAAGATTGGCAGTGATACCCCGCTACTCGGCTGAAGCAACTTCCAGGCGGATGTGCTGATCCCCTTGGCATCGTCGGGGAAGGATTGACGAGCCCTGTGATTTTGGGCGTCCGTCCGAGCTCCGCGTTGAATCCAAGACTTTCGGATTCCTCGGAAGGGATGACCGGAATTGAAGCACAACACGAAGCGTCATGGGTTGTTCGGTCGGCAGATTCCTGACGCGCGTCCGGACGTCCAATTGAGATGGGGCCGGATCATGAGCTGGCGGGTCGTGACGCACGTATTGAGTTAGGGCCAAAATGAGGCTCTGAGTAATTACCGAGCCTTTTCTATCATGTTCGATTGTCTTAGCGTTCGCGCGGTTAGCTTTGCCGCATTCCAGCGACCATAAGCCAACAGTCAGGCAGGCTATCATGACACCGACGAACGGAACGGAACATCGGGCCATCGTCGATACCCACCGGCACCCGATCGGACCCAAGCTCGCAGCCAAGATGGCGGAGAGAGGCTTTTACGACCCGAAACAAGAATTCCCGCAGACCAACGCTCAGGACTTGATCGGCTATCGCGAGTTTTACGATCTGGACTACGCCATGCCGAAGCAGCGCGAGGGCGGCGTCACTCTCAGTCTTGCCAGCAATGGCGGCGAGGTGGAATGGTTTGCGCGAGACCTACTTCAAGTCAGCACCGGCGACGCCCTCAAGATCCTGAACGACGAATACCTGGAGATCAGGGATAGCTATCCAGGCGAGTTCGCGTTGATGGCTAACGCACACGCGCTCGAAGAGGGCTGTCGGCCAATTGTCGAGGACATGATCAGCCAGAGCGGCGCCAAGGCGATCGCGGTGGCGTCCAGCTACGGCGACGGTTCGGAGCGTGCTTTCCTCGACAGCCCCAAGGCTGAATGGCTATGGGAGTTTGCGGAAGCCAATGACATCGTGGTCCACATTCATCCACCGATGCTGTCGGTCGGGCATGAGACGCTCTGCAATACCGCCTCAACGAGGCGGTTGGCCGACCCTTCGACTCGACCGTTAACGGCGCCCGGATGATCGGCTCCGGCGTGTTCGATCGTCACCCGAAGCTTCAGGTGCTGATCGTCCACATGGGCGGGGAACTCGCATCGGTCCTTGGTCGCCTCGAGTTCACTTGGCGACTCAACTACAGGGGAATTCGCAACCCGCCGGCGGGCAGGCCTTATACGAACCAGCGGCCGCCATCCGACTACTTCAAGACCAACATCTTGGTCGACTGCATGGGCTTCAACCCAATTGGACTGCGCGCTGCGGTTGAGATGTGCGGTGTGGACCGAGTGGTGTTCGGCTCCGATTACGGTCCGATTCCCTACGGCATCAAAGAGCATGCGCAGATCGTCGAGGACGTGCTGCGGAGCTCGACCGAGCGCCAACAGGTGTTCTGGAAGACAAGCAATAGAGCATTCCGCCTGGGCCTAGTCGATACCGATCTCGTGACCCGGCGCTTTTCACCAACCGCGGCGGTAGCCTAGAATGTGACCGATCGGATCGAATCGGATTTGCCGGCTGGATCACGGATCACGTTCGAGCCCTTTGTTTTGGCGAGCATCTTTATAGGGCGTGTAACCCCATAAGGTCGGATGATAGCCGGGATTGGTGGAAATCGGACGTAGGGCCCGCAAGGCATGCCGCATGACCGGCGCTTCGAGGGGATGTGGCCGAGGTTCTGTCGCGAAGAGGCAAATTTGGCCCGAGCGGTTCGAAGGATGCAAGGATGAACGCGACATCAATCGAGCCGGCGCGCCCTGCCTCTGAGCATTTGGTTTCACTCAGCCATCATTCCTATCTGATCCGCTCCGTGAGCGGTTCCGACGAGCTGGCGCTCTTCGACATGTTTGCACGCTCGTCACCGGAAGACCTCCGCCTGCGTTGCCTCGGCATGATCAAGGACTTTCCTCGTCTCGCGGCTGCTCGTCTGGCGCACTGTGATAGGGGTCGTGAGATCGCCTTGGTGGCGGTCGATGGCGAAGGCGCGGCGCCAGGTGAGATTGTCGGCGTCGCGCACCTCATTGAGGAGCCTACCGAGCCAGGCTGTGCCGAGTTTGACATCCTGGTGCGAACCGACGTGAAGGGCCACGGCGTCGGATTCCAGCTGATGAAGGACGTCCTGGCTCGGGCGCGCGAGCGCCGGCTGACGAAGATCGTCGGCTTTATCGCCGGCGAGAACCACGCCATGCTGCTGATGACAAGCGAGCTAGGTTTCGCGCGCGACCACGCCGAAATGGGCACCGTTCGTGTTACGGCGATGCTGTAGTTCGTTGCGGACGACAGGCAACAGCTCAGGCCGCCGAACGGCGACCCAAACTTCAAGACCCGTCGCCACACCGTCTCGTGTGAGGGCGTTGTCGATTGCCGCGCGGCGAGCGTGAACCGTCTGCGCCTCATGTCGCTGCGACTGCGGTTAGCGAGGTGGCGTCGCAGATGGCGCCACGCAGGTGTTGACGGACGAGCGGCGCGCAGCGCTGCGGGCAAGTTTTGGATCAGTGGCGCCCAAGGCTTTGCCTGCTTGGCACCGCCAGCCGTGCGGAGCACTCGGATCAAGCGACGGCCGTACTGACTGACGAGAACGATCTCACCTTCGCCGAGGGGGTTTTTCATGCCCGACCGCAGAAGTTCATTTCGCTATTCGCACACTTTCCTCCTGCTTGCGCCGTACAGGGGTTCCTCCTAAGCGCATGAAACTTGCCCGCATCGGATCGCGGGTGGAAATTTGGCTCGAAGCGCTTCAAACCTCGGCTTCACGGCGCTGTTAGAGTTTAAGCGCACGCAATCGGAGGGCGTTCGCGATCACGGAAACAGAGCTGAGCGCCATTGCGAGCGCGCCGATGATCGGACTAAGAAGGATGCCGAGGTTGGGTAGAGAACTGCGCATCGTCGCGCGACTCAAGACAATCGCCCGCGCAATGCCCGCAAGATCGCCCTTCACCAAGGTGATGCCGGCGCTCTGGATTGCGACTTCGGTTCCCGTTCCCATCGCGATGCCAACAGAGGCCTCGGCCAGAGCCGGAGCGTCGTTCACTCCGTCGCCTGCCATTGCGACGATGCGACCTTCGGCCGTGAGTTTCTTGACAATGCGGTTCTTGTCCTTCGGCAGAACGTCCGCTTCGATTTCCTTGATCCCAAGCTTGCGGGCAACCGCCTCAGCCGTCGTCTTGTTGTCGCCAGTCAGCATCACGATCCGCAGGCCGTTGTTCCGAAGGGTTTCTAGGGCCGCTTGCGTCGTCGCCTTGATTGGGTCGGCAATGGCAATGACGCCGCCTGGTTTGTGGTCGATTGCGAGAAACAAGGCGGTCGCACCGTCGCCGCGAAGCTCGTCCGCCCCGCGATCGAGATCGCCGAGTGCGATACC
>Ga0209624_10003472_pt1 | contig 11133 bp, 8 predicted proteins | sample JacPinW_OM2H0_O1_FD_188565 | JGI IMG/M metagenome (GOLD analysis project Ga0209624, IMG submission 188565) | Forest soil microbial communities from Algoma, Ontario, Canada - Jack Pine, Ontario site 1_JW_OM2H0_O1 (SPAdes) (version 2) | ecosystem: Environmental > Terrestrial > Soil > Boreal... | reverse complement strand
AACCCAGCCGACCGGCACGCAGCTTGACCCACCAACCCCGCGGGGTCGGTCACTGCGCCGCGCAGAGACCGGGAACCACCAACCCGCCGCCAAAAGATGCTCCCAACGCCCCTTGACTTTCATCGGTCGTCCAATTCGGGAGCGGCCCTCGGTTTGCTGAACCGTGGCAAACCGAGCTGGTAGCTAGCACCTGGGCGGTCGTCGGTCGCCTGCCGCTCTGCCTCGCGAGGAGCGACCCGGCCACCACCCGGATCACTGCTGCAGATCGTCCAGACCAACAGCGTCGTCGAGTGTCGCCGGGGTGGCTACTCACGCAGGCGGAGCGGAAGCCGCCCAGCGCCGGCCGCGCGGTCGGCCGTCGGCTGCTGGTTTCCACCAATTGCGACCACGCCGTAGACGCCGAGCTGGTGGGTGCCTGTGTCCGACAGCGGGTCGCGCTGACCGCCGGCGACAGCATCCACGTCGTGGCTCGGTTGGTCACAGAGCAGCAGCGCGGCCGACGACCTGCCCGCGACGTGCGATCAGGAACTCGGGGTCCAGCCGGTTTCCGTTCTGCCGGCTCAAACCTGGAGCGGCGGGGGCGGTTCTCGGGCACCCGCCGGCTATCGCCATAGTGGGGCAGACCGCGGGTTGGGACGCCGGATCCAGGCGGAGGGTTGATGACGTCTCGACGTGGTGCGGGGCCCGGTCAAACCATGGGCCAAGCGTGGGCAGATTATTGGGTTGCGAGGTTCTCGATCGCGGCGGTGTAGGACCGATAGTCTCCGTGTTGATTGATCCCCTCGGCTTCGTCTTCGGTGAGCGGGCCCACCGCAACCTTCGTCACGTGGACCCGAACTGCGCCGTCGTGTTCGCTGAGTTCGTAGTCGCTGTCAAGGATGCTGCCGTGGGTGAGCCAGCCGCGGGTTGCCCAGTGGGTCGGTGGGTCGTAGACGGTGACGTGGCCGTAGAGGTGGCCAGCGGCCGCGCCCCAGTCTTCGTAGTGCGCGCCTCCGACCCGGGGTTCGAGAACGACTCGGCGGGTCCGTTCACCCCCGTAGGTGGTGGGCCGCCAGTCGATCATCTGTTGGGTCATCACGTCAAATGTGCGTTGCACGCTGGCGTTGATGCGCAGGTCGTAGGCCAGCCGCACGGTACGGATTGGCTCGTTCGGATTTGGCATGTCAGTCGTTCCTTTCTCGACTGTCCGTTTGAGTGCCAGGAGCTCGGCCGCGCCGGTGTCGGCCAGTGGTTGGACCCACCGCTCGTACCACTCGCGGAGCGGAATGGGGTTGAGATGGTTGATGCGATCACGGCCGCGGCGTTCGGCGACGACGAGACCGGCCTCGACGAGTACTCCCAGGTGTTGCATGATCGCGAAGCGGCTGAGTTCGGGGATCTCGGTGGCGAGCGCGCCCGTCGTCGCCGGTGCGCTCCGGAGCTGGTCCAGCAGCCGTCGGCGCCACGGATTGGCCAGGGCACGCCAGATGTCGGGCCCGGCGGTTGCGACTCCCTCCGATAACATGTGATAAAAATATCACATGTTATTTGGGTGCTCGACACCCAGCGAGCACCGGCGCTGTCGGTCTCGTGACCGAGCAGGCGCCAGGCCAGGCGCTCAGATCTCTTCCCGGTTGGACGACGAGGGGCAGCACGGGCGGGGGCTGTCGGATCCTGCCAACGCGGAAGTGCGCGGGCTGGGGGGCGTCCGGCCTGACCGTGAGGCACTCCCGCGCTACCGGTCGCCGCGAAAACCGGCCACGGCGAACCGGTGGCCCCACCAGGCGTCGAGCAGCAGCACACGATGCCGTCGACGCCGCGCACCGGCCCAGGCGTGACCCAAACCGTTCCGATACCGGTCGTCCTCGAATCGGCAGTCAGCTCCTACTGCATGGCTCCTTTTGGCGGCCGAGCAGGAGCGCGGTTGACGACCCGCCGGGACGCACGCGATCAAATCGCGAGCCCGAGGTCGGCTCCTGCTGCGTCGGCCCGAACCGGAAGCGGCGCACGCGTCCCGTGGCCGGTTCGTCGCCGCTGTCCCTCGTCGTCCCAAGCAGCGTTGGATCAGCGGCAACAGCAGCTACTGCTCGCGCGGGGGAAGGGGGCGCCGCGACTTGGTCGGCACGCGCGGAGTGGGCTCGGGCGTCGTCGTACGGCGACGTGGAGGGACTGCCCGCGCGAAGGAGGAGCATGTGCGGTTTTGGGTCGTGCGGCCCGATGCCGCCGGGGAGCATCCGTGCTGCCGCGGTCGCTGATGATGATGTGGGCAGAACGCGCTGAGGCGACCGGCGTGTTGTTCAGGCCGCGCCGGTGGTAGCAGGTGCTCGCTGTTCGCGATGACCTCGAGTCCTGTGCCGCGATCTGTTTGCTGATCCTCGGACTGATCGATCCGCCGCTCACTTAATCGCCGCCGGGGCGGGATTGCAGTAGTGCGGCACTGAGGACACGGTGCGGCGCGTTCGCCACGCTACGCGCCACCGAGCAAGAACCAATCGCCTGGAGCGACCCAAAGGAGCCCACCGTGACAGAGCGCCTCTGTCTCCCCCTGACCCTGCTGTTGTTGCTGAGCCTGGGTTGCGCCAGCGCCTCGGCGGCGACAACGCCGCCCTTCGCTCATGCCGCCGTCGACGCGTATCAGGTCGAGCTCCACGTCGCCAACAACTCAAGCCAGACCGTACGGCTCAACTTCCACTCGGGCGGGGATTTCAGCCCCTCAGATCCGCCCGCGCTTCCTCCGGGCGGGAGCCAGACGATCACGATGTCGTGGACCCCATCGTTCGATGATCTCTATTACCACCCGAGCGCCGTCTTCGAGCTCATCTACCACGTGACGACGGCCCCCTCGGAGACCGTCTATGCGAAGTTCACGATTCCGGTCACTCCGGGCTCGGACAACACTACGGTCTGCTCCGACCAGGGCGGGTCTTGGCCCCTAGTTCTGTTCTCCTGCCAGATGGACGCGAAGGGCTACCACCCCACGGCGCATCTCACCCTGTCGAACGCTCCATACGGGCTGACCGTGACCGACCCGCGCGTCGAGTGGGGCGGTGCCCCACCCACCTTCACCGCGAAGTTGCCACGGCAATGGGATGGGCAGGTGAAGGTGATCGACGAGTTCGCGGGGAAGACCCAGGTGATCGGCACCACCCAGATCGTCGACGGAATCGCCACCTGGCAGCCGCAGGCCGATGCTCTGGCCGTCGGCGATCATCGCATCTACGCGCAGGCCACCGCACCGAAGGGCGCAATCACGCCGAACGGAGAAGTCAGGACCTCGAACAGCGTGACCGTCTCGGTCGTCCGGACGCGCCTGGCGATCCGCCTCGACGCGAACCCGAACGCGCTGACCTTCGGTCAATCCCCAGCCCTCAGCGCGGTCACGCAGGCCGACGCGAGCGGACGCCTGGAGTTCTACGCCGCCACCAAGAACGGATGCGGCGGCTCGCAGGAGCCAGGCGCCACGTGCGAGTACATGGGGAGCGCACCGATCGCCGACGGGGTTGCCAAGCTGACGAAGCCCAACGCTCCCCTCGGCGCCGGGATGCATGAGCTGTTCGCCACCTACCGCGGCGACGACCACTATGCCGAGTCCACGTCGAACATGTTCCCCTTGACCGTCGAGCGCAGCCCGACGCCGATGAGCCTCGACATCGACACGAACGACGGGCGCAACGACTCCTTCTTGCATCCGCCCAGCTTCGTCGCCACGACCTCCAAAGGCGCCGCCGGAACGGTGCTGTTCTTCGCCAGCCGGTACGTGCCCGGACAGCCACGGAATGGTTGCGCCGGCGGCGACAACGGCGGGGACAGGCCGGTACCGGGGTGCGAGGTGTTCGGCACCGCGGAGATCAAGGACGGCGTCGCCACCCTGGTCCTTCGCGGCCAGGCGGTGAACGCCGGCATCTACGTCGTGCATGCCTTCTACTCGGGGGACGCGGACTACGACCGGGGGGACTCGAACACCTTCCAGGTCGGGATCCCGCGCTCCACGCCACCGATACGCCTGACCGCGAGCACGGGCACCGCGACCCCCGATCATCCGCCGACCTTCACCGTCGTCATGCCCCTCGCCGCGCAAGGTTCGGTGACGTTCTACGACAGCATCGACGATGGATGTATCAGCGGCAAAGGACTCGACGCGGCGTGTGAGGCGCTCGGCACCGCAGAGCTGATCGACGGGGTGGCCAAGCTGAAGGCACCCAGCATCACGCGGACCCCCGGCCGCCACTTCATCCATGCCTCCTACGGCGGAGACCCCAACCTCTTTGCCAACGACTCCAACGACGTGACCGTAAACGTCCGCTGACCCTGGCCGGCGCCCGCGGGCCCGCACTCGATCCAGGCGCACTGCCGGTCGCCGATCAAAGGGGTCGCGCAGGTGCCGCGACTGGTATAGGGCGTGAAGCAGCCACACTCGGGCCGGCTCGCAACGGCCGACGCAGACCCGCCTTGGTTGTCGCACGGGCATCTCGTCGGCGACTCCACGGGCACTGCTTGGCGCGGATACGAGCCGGTCCGACAACCGGGTCCGGCGCGGCTGCGTGCGCCGACCAAACCCCTTCCTTTCCGCGCAAAGGAAGGCCGTTGAATTCGACGTGCAGATGCTCGTCGACGAGTGAAAGCAGGTCCGCGCCCCGTTGCTGGATCCGGCCACGAGGAGAAGTCTTGCTAGGCCGTGTCGAAGCGACCGAGACTCCTGTCTGTTGGTGGTTGCGGAAGTCGCGCCGTCGCGGTCCGGCTTGACGACTAGGTGGTGACCCTGTGCGCGAGGTCCCTGCGTCCTGCTGTCGCGCCTCAGCAGGGAGGATGGCGTCGCCGGTTTGCAGGAGGGGTCAGATCAAGCGTTTCGGCCGTGTGCTGCGGCCATTGGAAGCCGGCGGCGGTTCGTTATCGTGGCCGCGCATGCGGATTGCGTTCGATCATCGCGGCTTCGATGGCGAGGTCCACGTCACCGTCGATCTCGTGAGAGACGCCACGGCGGTGGGCAAGCCCGCCGGAACAGAGGGATACCCTTACTGCGAGGCTGTCGTGGGTTTTCCTGGGCAGGGGTACGACGCGATGTTCGGTTGGGTCCAGCTCGTGCGATCGACCGATTTAGCCGACGGCCAGTTCGCGTTTGACCCTCTGAGACATTTCGAAGACTCCCCCTCGCCGTATGGCTTCTATGGCTGCAGGCCGACGTTGTTCGACGCGCCCTCCCGCGATGAGCGCACACCGCTGGACTGGATCGCGCACAGCTTTCTCGCCCCGCTCGACATCTTCGAGGAGGAGAGGATGGTGCAACCTCTCCTCGGCTTCTCTTGGGGCTTCGATATCGATCGTGCGGCCCGAATCCGGGCCAAGCCTGTCGAGCGCTTATCACCCGACCACTGGGCCGAGCACCTCGCGTACCTACGACGCCAGTTCCCAGGCTGGAGCTTCCACGCGTGACTGCAACGCGCAACGGAGGTAGCTGCCGCGTCGCCCTCGAGCCCGGGGTGAAATGACCAGCAGGCAACCCACCCTCACAACTACCGCGTCGGCCAAGATAAAGAGCGGGTCGCGTCGCGTGGAAACCAGGGCCCGCCGCGACATCGGACCAGAGTGCTCGTCGGTCGCCCGAGCGGCGCTCCCGGCAGGGCTGCCGCTCTCGGCAAGATCCAGCAGCGACAACCGGTTCAAGGATGCGCGGCCCCTTCGGAAAGGAGGGCCGAGGCACCACGGCGGCGATCGACCTGCTCGTCGCCAAAGTCGCGTCTGACGTCCGCGCTCGCCGCAGGGGCCGCGCGAGCGGCTCTCGTATCCGCGCATTCCGTGCCGCGAACGACGAATACGGAGAGCTCGGCGCGGTCGAGCCGGCCATCGAGACGGCACTCCACATCGTCGGTCGCGGCCCGATCGCCGGCGCGGTCGTGTCTCCGCTAGTAGGCTGGCGTTGCCGAGGCTAACGACCGTAGGAGGACAGAGATGCCCAAGCCCACCGTTGTCCTTGTTCACGGAGCCTGGGCTGATGCGTCCAGCTGGAACGCAGTCGTCTCCGGGCTTCAAAGGCAGGGCTTTACTGTGCTCGCCCCGACGAACCTCTTGCGGGCCGTGCCGATCGACGCGCCGTACGTCAGCTCGTTCCTCGCCCAACGCACCAGTGGACCGGTGGTCCTCGTCGGCCATTCCTACGGCGGCTTCGTAATTACGAACGCCGCGGTCGGTGCCGACAATGTCAAAGCGCTCGTTTACGTGGATGCCTTCATCCCTGACGAGGGCGAGTCGGTCTTCCAGATCCTCGGCGGGTCCGGGTCGGCTTTCGACATCCCCGATCCGACGGCTGTCTTTGACCTCGTCAACTATCCGGGCGCGCCAGAGGGCGACGTCGAAGCGTTCCTCAAACCCGACACGGTGCACCAGTCCTTCGCCCAGGACCTCCCAGAGTCCGACCGCTGGCTCATCGCGGCAGGCCAGCGGCCGATCACCCTGAGCGCCAACACCACCCCATCCGGCCCTCCGGCCTGGAAGTCCCTGCCGAGCTGGGTCGTGATCGGCACCGAGGACCGCGTGATCCCGCCCGGCACCCAGCGTCACATGGCAGAGCGCGCCCGCGCCACGATCACCGAGGTGGCCGGGTCCCACGTGTCGATGGTCTCCCATCCCCAGGTGAGCATCGACGTGATCCTGGCCGCCGCCGCGGCCGCCGGCGACTGAGCTACGGCCCATTTCCACTCCGGGACGGGTGCGCTCCGTCCAGCGGCCGTCGCGGGGGATCCCGCTACCCGTTGCTTCGAGTCCTCCGAATCGCCAGCTGCCAGGGTCATCGATGCGACGAGGCCAATGGCCGCGGGGCGATCCGAATCTGTCTCGCTCGCCGCGCTTAGCAGGGCGCTGCTCCCGCCTCCCGGATGCTCGTCATTCAACGAAAGCGGGCCCTGCCTGCGCTGCTGGCTCCGAAGGGACGGAGCGGCCCGATCGCCCGTCGGAAGGTGGCGTGACACTTCTCCGTCGTCGTGAACCGAGTGGTCTCCGCGACCGCTTGTGAGCTCATCGCCTGGCAGACCCGCCGCGAATGTTCGCACCCACAGTTGGGATGGATGGGTGGCTGACGGTGGGGCCGTCAGGCCGTCGCGGTGAGCCGACCGAAGCTGTCCTCCTCAGTGGCTTCAGGTCGCTGGTCGAATGCGCGAAGGTCAGCTGCGACGCTGAGCAGGTCCCAAGGGCCCGGCCTCGGCGAACGTCGTAGTCCGATCGACGATCCGCCTGGCGAAGGGTTGCCTCGCAGCCCGGTTTGCGCGCCGCCTGGTGGGGGGTGCGATCGGGGGCGATCATCCGGCCGACGGGCGCAGGGCCTCCTCTCAAAGTGCCGCGTCGATGAGGCCTTCGGCGGCGGCCCGGGAGGAACTGGCGATTAACGAATCGTGATCCATCCAAGCGGCGATCATGCCGCCGTCAAAGATGATCTGGAGTTGCCGGGCGAGCTCGAGCGGATCTGCGGCTCCGGCTTGTTCAGCGAGGTCGACGAAGAGGGCGCGCATCCACGCTCGGTACTCGACGGCGGCCTGTTCAACCTGCCCGCCGAGCGGCGCCTCGGCAAAGGCGGCGACGAACGCGCAGCCGCGGAAGCCGGGTTGCGCGAACACCTGGGCCTGCGCCTCGAATACAGCGAGGATCCTCCGGCGCGGATTGCGGTGAAGATCGACGGCACTGCTGATCACGGTGGTGGTTCCGCCGTGGCGCGCCTCCAAGTAGGCCCGAACCAAGCCCTCCTTGCTGCCAAAGAGGTTGTAAAGGGACGCCTTCGCGACTCCGGCGTGCTCAATGACACGATCGATGCCCACGCTCTGGACCCCCTCCGCGTAGAACAACGCATCGGCGGACGCCAGCAGACGCTCTCGAGCCGAGGTTGAGCGGACCTGCTTATCGGTACTGGCCGGCGCGGCGCCGGGTTCGAGCTTCTCCATATTCCGCTCCCTGAACAGACTTGTCTAGCGGCTGCACTGAAGTTGTACCAGCCGGCTGGACTTCTTGTCTACTGCCAGCCGTCAGGCTCACGCCTAGATCCCGAGTTTGCTGCGTTTGCGTCCTGTCCTCGCGACCTGTCGGCGCCCAGAGCACGACCTTGCCGTCAACTAGACGGACCTGTATGGTGGCTTTTAGAACATCGAGCAAGGGGGTGTCATGACGGCTGGTGCTGGAACGGTTGCTCTGGTCACCGGGGCGACATCAGGGATCGGCAGGGCGGCGGCAGCCAAGCTCGCCAGCGACGGCCACACGATCGTCGTACACGGCCGCGATGCCGCCAGAGGCCTCGAGGTCGTCGACGCCATCGCAGCGGACGGCGGCACGGCACGATTTGTGGCCGCCGATCTGAGCGACCCAACTGACTTCAGTCGCTTCATCGCCGGCGTCGGCGATGTGGACGTCCTCGTGAACAACGCCGGCACCGCATGGTTCGGTCCGACCGCCGATCTCGACGTGGCGACCTATGACCAGCTCTTCAACGCGAACGTCCGCCCCGCGTACTTCCTCGTCGCAGCGCTCGCTCCGAAGATGGTGGCGCAGGGCAGCGGCAGCATCATCAACGTCGGAAGCATGGCCGGCCAGATCGGCATGTCCGGAGGTGCTGCCTACAGCGCCACTAAGGCCGCGCTGGCTTCGTTCACGCGCTCCTGGGCGGCCGAATACAGCCCGTCCGGGGTTCGGGTCAACACGATCGCGCCCGGACCGGTCTATACCGCAGTACAGCCCGCCGAAGAGACGAGCGCGCTCGGTGCCACCACCATTTTCGGACGCGGCGCCGACGTGGACGAGATCGCCGAGGTCATCTCGTTCCTAGCCTCCCCCAAAGCCAGTTACATCACCGGTGCGCTCTATGCCGTCGACGGAGGTCGCACCGCCATCTGATCGCCACCAGCAACCCGACCGTTCTTTCTTCTGGACGCGGGCCGCGTCAGTGACCCGTAGGTCACGGCATCCGCCAGGCGGAACGCGCGGCCGCCGACGCTGGGTTTTGGCCTTCACCTGCGTGGCGACAGAGCATGCAGGCTGGCTGCTAAAGATCGCGCCGAAGCAGAAGTGCGCGCCGGTTTCGAGACGCCTCTTGGAACGGACGAGCCGCGGCACCGAGCTCGAGCCTGGCGAAGAGACTTCTGGGTTCCCACGCGAAGAGTAGCTGGCACGGGACGCGTGCTAGCTCGATTCCGGTTAGGGCGTCATAGCGCTTTGGACGACCGATGAAAGTCAAGTCGCGTTGTGTGGTGTAGCTGGTGATCGTCGTCAGGACGTTCGGGTCTCAGCCGGCGTTGAGGGTGGCGACCTCCTCGTTGATGTTGTTGTTCGAGCGAGAGTTCTCGGTCCGCTCAGCGGAGAGGACAAGGCGGATGGAGTGGTCTGAGAGGTAGCGGCGTTGGACCAGCCACTCATCGTTCTGCTCGATCAGGAGCATGCCGGCGAGGCGGATCAGCGCCCGGTCGTTGGGATAGATCCCGACGACGTCGGAGCGACGGCCGATCTCCTTGTTGACCCGCTCGAGCGGATTCGTTGAGCGGAGCTTGGTCCAGTGCTCGCGGGGAAAGTCGTAGAAGGCGAGGAGGTCGTCCTCGGCGGCTTCGAGCAGTCCGGCGACCTTCGGCGCTGGTGCCCGGAGGCGGTCGAGGACCTCGGCGAGGCGCTCCTTGGCTTCATCGCCGGTGTCGGCGTTGAAGATCTGGCGGATTGCGGTGGCGATCATCGGCTGCTGGGAACGGCCGCAGTGACCGAGCATGTCGCGCAGGAAGTGCACGGTGCAGCGCTGCCAGCGGCACCCGAGCACGCGGGCGATCGCGGTCTTGAGGCCTTGGTGGGCATCCGAGACACACAGCCTCACACCAGCTAGCCCGCGGGCTTTCAGGGAGAACAGGAACTCGGTCCAGAACGCCTCGGTCTCCGACTCCCCGACGTCAATCCCCAGGACTTCCCTGATGCCGGATTCGTGGACTGCATAGGCGATCACGAGCGCCTTCTGCCGAACACTGCCGCGCTCCCTGACTCGTTCGATCTTGGCGTCCAGCCACAGGTACGGGTACTCGCCGTCCAACGGCCGGTTGCGGAATAGCTCGACCTGCTCATCAAGCCCGCGGCACATCCGCGAGACCTGATCCTTTGACAAGCCGCGCAGGCCCATCTGTTCCACGAGGCGATCGACCTTCCGAGTCGAGACGCCGTTGACATACGCCTCTTGAACAACTGCGACCAGCGCCTGCTCAGCCCGCCGCCGTGGCTCCAGGAAGCTCGGGAGATAGCTCCCGGTCCGCAACCGGGGGATCTGCAGCTCGATTTCCCCAACCCGCGTATCCCAGCGGCGCTCCCGATACCCATTGCGCTGCGCGGTCCGTCGCTCCGGCGCGCGCTCACCGAGCTCCGCGCCGGCCAACTGGGCGACCTCGAGCTCCATGATCTCGCGGACCATCAACGCCACCGACTCGCGCAACACGTCAGCGTGTTCTGAGGCGAGCACGCCCTCCACCGCTTCGCGGGCAGTCAAACTCCGACCTTCGGCCATCGTGGTGTCTCCTTCATCGGACTGCGGGAACAGACCGACGATCATGAGCGCCACGGTGGCCGGAAAAACCCCAGCCACCACGGCGAGCTACACCACAACTACCGACTCAACCCCGGTCTGGGCGGTTTCATCCCTCAAAGAGGAGCACGCGGCGTCGAAAAATTGATGGACAATTGATGGACACTACGTGAGGGCGTTTTCCCCGCGAATCCGGAGAATTGACGCTTAGCAGGGGGTTCGCGAGGGTGAGCGAGGGGACTCGAACCCCCGACCGCCTGGACCACAACCAGGAGCTCTACCAACTGAGCTACGCCCACCGCGGGGTGTTGAATCTAGCACCGCCGAGGACCCGCGGTGGGGCCGTGCTCGCGATCAACCATGGCCTCAGGGGCGAGGTCGTGAAGCCGACCAAGCTGCGACGCCAACGCCCGGGCCATGGAGTTCGGCGCCGGCATCGGGCTCGGCGAAGATGTGATGAACAGCATCTTCTAGTCGCTCCCGGGACGTCGTTCGAGGGTCGCTCACTCGGGGCTTCACAGAACCTTTAGCCCGGCGGGAGCACCCTGCACGTTTCCTTCACAGCGCGGGGTCACAATCGAAGAGGTAAGGCGCCGCCGTCCACTCAAACGTGACGCCGGCGCAGTGAACTA
>Ga0209624_10003471_pt1 | contig 11137 bp, 8 predicted proteins | sample JacPinW_OM2H0_O1_FD_188565 | JGI IMG/M metagenome (GOLD analysis project Ga0209624, IMG submission 188565) | Forest soil microbial communities from Algoma, Ontario, Canada - Jack Pine, Ontario site 1_JW_OM2H0_O1 (SPAdes) (version 2) | ecosystem: Environmental > Terrestrial > Soil > Boreal... | reverse complement strand
AAGAATGAGGTCCCATTGGTTGTGGGCGAGGGCGTAGCCGGCCAACGGCATGATGACTTCGGAGGGGATGGGAATGCAGGCGGACTGGATGGCCATGAGGATGACGACGCTCAGGTATCCGCCACTGGCGATAATGCCTACGAGAAGGGCGATGAGTTTTTCTGACATGCAGGGGTTAGTATAGCGGTGCGGAATGACAGGAGCTTGATTTCGAGGCACCCCCGGCACGATGAGGGTGGTTCCGGAGCGCCTGACCTGTCATCCTATTTGTATGCCCCTTTTCTATCTGCGCCGGTTGACCGGCAGCAAACGAACCGAGTCTGCAAATCGGCATCTGGCACGGTATCTGGCGTTCGTGGCTGGGGCCACCAATGCAGGCGGCTTTCTTGCAGTGCGTCAGTACACCTCGCACATGTCCGGTATCGTCGCGGCGATGGCGGATGATGTGGCTCTTGGCAGCCTGCGGCTTGTGTTCAGCGGCTTTGCTGCAGTGGCGTCGTTTTTGCTGGGAGCATTTCTCACAACGTTGTTCGTGCGCTGGGCCAGAGAGCGCGGGCTGGAGAGCGAGTATGCGCTTCCTCTACTGTTTGAGGCTGCTCTGCTGGTTCTGTTTGGGTTTACAGGTCAGGTGTTTGCTGGAGGCAGGGTGCTGGGCACGGTGATGCTGCTTTGCTTCACGATGGGACTGCAAAACGCGATCATTACGAAGCTGTCGAATGCGGTGATTCGGACGACGCACGTTACTGGGATGGTCACCGATATCGGCATCGCGCTTGGGAGAATCGTTTCGGCGACGGCAAATGGAAGAGATGGTGCGATCAGCGGAGAGCTGGCGACGTTGCGGTTGCTGTCCTCGTTGATTGCATTGTTCTTTGTGGGCGGAGTAACGGGTGCGCTTGGGTTCAAACATGTCGGGTTCTTCTTCACCATTCCGTTGGCTGCGATTCTTCTGCTTCTGGCGACCATGCCGGTGCTGGATGATGTGCGCGGGCGGGCCGGCAGCGCTGCCTGAGCCTGGATACTGACGGGTCGCTTTGCAAGTCGGCGACGGTTCGGCGAGAATCAAGAGATGGCAGAGATCATTGCACCGACGCATGAAGTTCCGAACGAGAGCACGACCACCCCAGCGAAGAACGAACCGGTTGCGACAGGTCCCTCTACAACTCCAGGAAGGCCCGCAAGTAGTTATGGCGCGTCTCCGCATGACCCGTCGAAGCCGCCGGTGAAGCGGCAGATTGTCTGCTTCAGTTTCTATAAGGTGATGCCGGAGTGGCGGAGGCTTCCCGCGGAAGAGAAGGCTGTACATAAAGCGGAGTTTGCCGCGGTGCTGACGAAGTGGAACAAGCCGGGGGAGTTTCTGTCGATGACCTACTCGACGATTGGCACGCGCGGCGATGTGGATATGTGCGTGTGGTCGATTGGGTATGGTGTGGATGAACTGAACCAGATGCGAAGTGAGTTGATGCGGACTCCGCTGGGGGGGTATTTGAATTCGCCGCATAATTTTCTGGCGATGACGAAGCGATCGCAGTACCAGATTGACCGGCCGGATGAGAGCGAAGGCGAAGGGCGTGGAGCGATTCGTCCGGGCGGGCAAAAGTACATCTTTATCTATCCGTTCTGGAAGACGCGGAAGTGGTATCTGCTGCCTGCGGAGGAGCGGAAGCGGCTCATGGACGAGCATATTCGCGTGGGGCTGATGTATCCGCGCGTAAAGCTGAATACAACTTACTCGTTCGGGATTGACGACCAGGAGTTCGTGGTGGCGTTTGAGACGAACTTCCCTGAGGACTTTCTTGACCTGGTGCAGCAACTGAGAGAGACGGAGATCAGCATGTACACGCTGGCGGATACTCCAATCTTTAGCTGCGTTCGGGTGCCCGCCGCGGAGATGCTGGACCGGCTTGGATAGTGTTGCAGGCTAAAGCACAGAAGGCGCGACGTTGATTCCCGTCGCGCCTTTCTCATTGAGCAGTGGGGAAATTTACTTCTTCGTAAATTCTTCATAGCAGACTTGCGTCCAGCTTTTGTAGTTGAGCTTGTCCGTGTCGCCTACGGCTGCTTTGATCTCGTCGAGCGATTTTCCCTGCGCAACCATCTCTTTTACCTGGGCGCGTCGGGCTTCGGCGTCAGTGATTCGCTTCTGGATGTCGGCTTTGGTTTGGATGTTCCCATGGCCGGGGATGAAGATGTCGGCGTCGAGGGCAGCGATTCCTTTGGCGGTAGTGATCCAGCCCTCGGTTGATCCGTTCTTCTCGTCGTGGATACGCGGATAGGGGTTGGCAGTGGCGATGATATCGCCGGTGGCGACAATTTTTTCGCTGGGCAGATAGATGATGAGGTCTCCGCTGGTATGTGCTGGAGCCCAGTGGAAGAGTTCGAGCTTTACGCCTTCGATAGTTAGGGTTTCTTTCTGTTTCGTGACAACCTGGGTGGGTTGGTGGTCGGCTGGCGGAGCTCCGCGCCCCCCTGCGGCCAGCGCGGCCTCCTGTTCCTTTTTGTTGTTTTCCTGGGCGATGATCTTGAGGCCCGTGGGGAAGGCCGCGAGTCCGTTGACGTGGTCGCCGTCACTGTGGGTAAGGATGACGGTGGTGACGGGCTTCGGTGTGATCTTCGCGATGTCGTCGAGGAGTTCCTGACCACCGGCTTTTGTGGTTTTTGCGTCGACGACGATGACGCCGTTGGTGCCGACGATAACCGTGCTATTGCCGCCGCCACCTTCAACCCAGTAGATGTTCGACTTGAGCTGATGGGTGACGAACGGCGCCTGAGGTGGCGCTTGTGCCAGCGCTGCAGTGGTGAAGATTGCGAGAGCAGCCCATCTAAAATTGCTGGTAAGAAGTTTTCTGCGACCCATGCGTCTGCTCCGGCTCGTGATTCGGTGGGACAATCGCGGCAAAGGCCATCTTATCGGAAGATCAGAGCGGAGGAGGTAAACTTTCCTTCGTGCCAACTAAATCTGACAAAACAACGCGACCTGAAAAAGATCGCGGTAGCGCGAGTAGTGTTGCCGCAAAAGTTCCGTCCTCAAGAAAAACACGCAGTGGAACGAAGAATCCCACTTCGCCGGAGCGTGTAGCAGCAATTCTGGAGATTCTGGCGAAGACGTATCCAGGGGTAGTCTGCGCGCTGAATCATAAGAATGCATGGGAACTTACGGTTGCGACGATTCTGTCGGCGCAGTGCACGGACGTGCGGGTGAACCTGGTCACCCCGGCACTGTTCAAGGCGTTTCCTACGCCGAAGGCGATGGCTACGGCTTCCCTGCCCGAGCTTGAGGAGTTGATTCGGACTACCGGATTTTTCCGCAACAAGGCGAAGTCGATCAAGGGTGCAGCACAAGTGGTGACGGAGAAGTTTGGCGGGAAGGTTCCGCAAACGATGGAAGAGATTCTTACGTTGCCGGGCGTGGCAAGGAAGACCGGGAATGTGGTGCTGGGGTCGTGGTATGGGATTGCGGTGGGGGTAGTGGTTGACACCCATGTGATGCGGCTTTCGCGCCGGCTGGAACTGACGAAGGAGACCACACCCGAAAAGGTGGAGCGGGATCTGATGAAGATTATTCCGCAAGACCGGTGGATCGCGTTTTCGCATGAGTTGATCCATCATGGGCGGCAGATCTGCGTGGCTCGAAAGCCTAAATGCGTGGATTGCACACTGGAGAAGCTTTGCAATTCGAAAGATAAGACGTGGAGCTCGCATTAATTCAGCATTTGAGAAAAACGGCAGCATGCGGAAGTTAGAATAGAGCTGGAAGATTAAAAGCCCTCGCTCAGAAGAGCCGGAAGGTCATACAGAACGCATGCATCGTTGGTCCCAGCTATTTATCCCCACTCTTCGTGAAGCCCCTTCAGATGCCGAAGTCGCCAGCCACAAGCTGCTCCTCCGCGCGGGTTACATCCGCCAGCTTGGAGCCGGCATCTATAGCTACCTTCCGCTGGGCAATCGTTCGATCAACAAGATCATGGCCATCGTGCGCGAAGAGATGGACACGATCGGCCAGGAGTTCTTCCTGCCCGCCCTGAATCCCAAAGAGATATGGGAGGCCAGCGGCCGCTGGTCCGGCATGGGCGACAACATGTTTCGCCTGAAAGACCGCAAGGGCGCGGAGCTGTGCCTTGCCATGACGCACGAGGAGATTGTCACCGATATCGCCCGCAAGGAACTACGCAGCTACAAACAGCTCCCCCAGATCTGGTACCAGATCCAAACAAAGTTTCGCGATGAGCCGCGCCCAAAGGCCGGCCTGCTGCGGGTCCGTCAGTTTCTGATGAAGGACGCCTACTCCTTTGACATCGACGAGGCGGGGCTCGACGTCTCCTACAACAAGCATGACGAGGTCTATCGCCGCATCTTCACTCGGTGCGGTCTGGAGTTTGTCGCCGTTGAGGCCGACTCCGGAGCCATGGGCGGTTCGCAGTCGCAGGAGTTCATGGTCTACACCGATGCGGGCGAGGATCTGATCGTCTCCTGCGCCGAGAGCGGCTACGCGGCCAACCTCGAGAAAGCCACCTCGCAACTTTCGCCAGTCACGGAGATGGAGCCGACGGGCGATGGCATGCCGGAACTCGTCCACACGCCCGGCACAGCCGCAATCGCAGACGTTGCCGAGTTCTTCAAGATATCTCCCGCGTCGGACATCAAGACAGTTGCTTATATGGGCAAGAAGAAAGATGGAACCGGCAAGACCGTTGAAGTTCCCGTCATCGCCTTTCTTCGCGGCGATCACTTCGTCAACGAGACTAAATTGATGGCCGTCGCTTATGTGACTGAGCTGCGCACTATGGTCGCGGAAGAACTGGCTCTCTACTTCGAAGGCCCTGCCGGCTACCTCGGCCCAATCGGCCTGAAGGTTCTTCCCGCAGACAAGGGCGATCCACGTGCCGCTTTCGTAGTCGTTGACCATGGACTCGAAGGGCGGAAGAACATGGTTGGTGGCGCAAACAAGATGGATTACCACTACCGCAATATCATGCCGGGGCGCGACTTCACATGGACGCGCGTCGCGGACATTCGCAATGTCAACGAAGGCGATCTGGACATAACCTGTGGCAAACCGCTGAAGGTCGCCAAGGCCGTCGAGATCGGCCACATCTTCAAGCTCGGATACAAGTACTCGAAATCGATGGGCGCCACTGTTCTGAACCGCGAAGGCAAAGAAGTCACGCCGATCATGGGCAGCTACGGCATCGGAATCGAACGCATCCTCACCGCCGCCATCGAAACGTCGGCGGCGGCGAACCGGGACGAAAGCTTTGCGCTCAATCCGGCGATTGCCCCCTTTCAGGTCGTGGTCACGATCACCAACATCGGCGACGCTGCCCTGCTTGCCGCCGGTGAAAAGATCGCGGCTGAGCTCGAAGCTGCCGGCGTCGACGTCATCCTCGACGACCGTGACGAACGCGCCGGGGTAAAGTTCAAGGACGCAGACTTGGTTGGCATCCCCTATAGAATCAATATCGGCCGCGGAGTATCTGAAGGAAAAGTTGAACTCGTCGACCGTATAAAGTTAACAAATCAGGATCATCCTCTTGAGGTGGTGGCCTCGCATCTCGCCAGGGAGATCCATCAGCTAAACTAGCCCGGACGCACGTATCGGCATCAAAACCGTCTAATGTCCGAGCCGCAGATCGGATGATACTCTCAGGAGCCCAGGCCTCGATTCTCTGCCCCTAATGCCAGTCAAACTCAAATACGGCAACAACACCACGCGAACCGCCGCCAAGCCTTCTCTCATCCACTCCCGTCTCGTGCGCGGCCTTTTCATCGCTGCAATCGGCGTCGTGGCGATTGGCGTTATCGTGTTCAGCTACTTTTACGTGCACTATCAGCATGTTGTCGACGACCGGCTCAACGCCGGCCCCATCTTCTCCAGCGTCTCGCAGATCTACGCGGCCCCGCGCGAGGTTCGATCCGGCCAGAAGTTCACCGCCGCATCTATCGCCGCCGATCTCCGCCAGGCAGGCTACAACAATAACCCGAAGCTCGGCACCTTTCAGCTCAACGGCGATAACATCTTCATCAAGCCCGGACCGGAGAGCTATCACAACACAGACGGCGCGACTATCAACACCACCGGCGGCGCCGTGCAGAGCATCACAGCCGAAAACGGCGCCGCGCTCACAGGCTACGAGCTCGAGCCGCAGCTCATCACCGCCCTCTCCGAAGACAAGAACCGCACGAAACGCAGCCTCGTCACCTACCAGGAGATCCCTCCGCGCATGGTGCAGGCTGTTGTTGCGATCGAAGACCGCGATTTCTTCAATCATGGCGGCATCAACTACCTGCGGACGATCAAATGCGGCCTACAGGACGTGCTCTCGCACCACATGAGCTGCGGCGGCTCGACTCTCACCCAACAGCTTGCGCGCGGCTTCTTCCTCTCGCCGGAGAAAAAGATCACTCGCAAACTCCGCGAGATCATGATCACGTTCCAGCTCGAAGCCCGCTTCAACAAACAGCAGATCTTCGAGATGTACGCCAACCAAATGAATCTCGGCCACATAGGCAGCTATGAAATTAACGGCTTCGGCGAGGCGGCCCGCGCCTTTTTTGGCAAGCCGCTCGGCCAGCTTGATACGGCCCAATGCGCCCTGCTTGCTGGGCTGCTGCAGAATCCGAGCTATCGCAATCCCTATCGCCATCCTGAGCGGGCGATGACGCGACGCAACGTTGTCCTTGATTCGATGGTCGAGACGGGCGCCCTCACCGCAAGCGAAGCCACTCGCGCCAAGGCGGAGCCTCTAGGCCTCGCACCACCCAACATCGACGCAAGCGAAGCACCTTACTTCGTCGATCTTGTCCACGATCAGCTGGTGAAACGCATCGGCGATCAGGACATCTCTCACCAGAACCTCCGCATCTACACTTCGCTCGATCCCGACCTCCAACGTGCAGCCTCGGACGCTGTTGAGACCGGCATGAAAAATGTTGATGAACTCGTCAATAAACTGCACAAGCGCAAAGGTCAAGAAGCCGGCCCCATCACTTACCCTCAGGTCGCCCTCATCGCTATCAACCCACACACCGGGCAGATCCTCGCGCTCGTAGGCGGACGCAACTACGGCGTCTCTCAGCTCAATCACGCCATCGCCGAGCGTCCCACCGGCTCCACCTTCAAGCCCTTCGTCTACGCTGCAGCCTATAACACTTCGCTCAACGGCATGTCCCTCGGCGACAGCGGTGTCTTCACCGCGCTCACCAAGCTCAACGACGATTCGCAGGACTTCGGCACCGCCGACAAGCCATACACCCCCGGAAACTTCGTGAAGGGTGAATACCCCGGCATGGTCACTGCCGCCACTGCCCTCGCACACTCGCTCAACATCGCCACAATCGCCCTGGCGCAGCAGATCGGCTATGGCAACGTCGCCGCGCTCGCCCGCTCCGCCGGCATAGTAAATGCTCGCGGCACCCCATCGATGGCGATCGGAGCCTATGACGCTGAACCGCTCGACATAGCCGGCGCCTACACCGTCTTCGCCAACAACGGCGTTCACCTCACTCCCTGGATGCTCGCCTCTGTCCGCAACTCCAACGGCGACATCGTCTCCGACTTCTCCCCCGAAGCCAAGCAGGTTCTCGATCCGCGCGCCGCCTACCTCACCCAGTCGCTTATGGAAGGCGTGATCAACTACGGCACGGGTGCCAGCGTGCGCTCGCAGGGCTTCACCGCGCCGGCCGCTGGGAAGACCGGCACCGAGCACGATGCCTGGTTTGCCGGCTACACCTCCAACCTGCTTTGTGTCGTCTGGATCGGCAATGACGACTACACCGACATCAAGATTGAGGGAGCCCACGCCGCCGCACCCATCTGGGCCGGCTTCATGAAGCGCGCCATTCAGCTCCCGCAGTACTCCGACGTCAAACCCTTCAGTCCGCCCGAAGGAGTCACCGTCGCCCACATCGACAGGGTCTCCAACCTCCTCGTCGACCCTACCTGCAGCGACAACACCTTCTACGTTGCCTTCCTCGACGGCACCGCGCCGGTGAACTCCTGCAGCCAGATGGGAGACAACCAGCAGAACTTCCTGCAGAAGATCTTCGGCATCGGCGGCAGCAAAGACAAGCCCGTGGTGCCTGATTCAGGGCATCCGCCCACCACGCAGTCACCGGCTCCCATTGTGCGCAGCGCTCCCAACACGCCACCAGACGGCAATGCGCCCGACGCTACCCAACCCGCGGCACCAAAGAAGAAGAATTTTATCCAGAAGATCTTCGGTGGTGGCAAAGACAAGCAGCAACAGCAGCCGCCAACGACTCCGCCGCAATAGCCTTCCGAAAATTACTTCGCCCGCGCCACTACGCTGCATCGTCCCTGTCCGTGCAGCGCCTTGCCGCAGTTCTCAACCGCTTTCTTGTCGGCCAACTCCTGATCGAACTGACCGTATGACATTCCCCATACGTCCGCGCCATTGGTCGCAAACGCCTTAGCGGGCCCCATGATCAGAAACGTATGAAAGGCCGCGAGGCCCCTATCCTTTAGCCCCGCAGGCGACGCGACGTCGGGAGTTGTCGGCTCGGGCAACAACTCGGTCGGCACGGGCAAACTCTGCGCACGCAGAAATTCCTCCACCATCGGCGTCCATCCGGAGATGTTGTAGTAGAACCCATGCCCATCCTCACGGTAAGGCGGAGCCATCACAAACTGGTCCGCACCTCCACCCTCGCGAAACGCGGCCTCAAACTTATGCGCCATCTCGGGTGGAAACCAATGGTCGTTCTCTGAGTAGATCCACAGCATCGGCACGCGCGACTTTTTTCCAAAGTGCCGGAACGCCGACACAATCCCATCCAGGTCGCAGTTGTGTTCTTTGCCATCGCCGCCGCGTCCGCCTGCAAAGCTGATCGCCGCCTTCAATCCCGCAGGCGGATCCGCAGTCAGCGCCACCTGCGCGAATCCTCCGGTCGACACGCCAGCGCTCACGATTGTTCCGCCATCCACCTCCGGAAGCGCCGCACCAAACTTCGCTGCCGCTCGCAGATCATCCGCGCTATCCTCTCCCGCCTCGACAAAACTCCCTCGGCCATTTCGCTGGCACCCACCGAACTGACCATCCTGTTGCCCGCTCGAACGGCCATAGCCCTTTCTCACAACGACGAGCACTACATATCCTCTACGCGCAAACCACATCGCCTGTGGAAGATATGCCCAGGGCGTGACCGTCGCGCGATCCGTCCTCTCCGCAGCGGTGCCGTGGGTTAGAATCGCAAGCGGATGCTTGCCTGGACGCTCCACTTCCACTTGCAGCACATCGATCCCCTGCGGAGCACCCGTCACTGGCATCAGGAACTCATGCTCAATCCACTGCATCTTCGCCGGAGCGGCCGCGGTGCCTGCAGCCTGCTGTCCACCAATAGCCGATTCTGCCTTCGCCAACGTCGAACCAAGACTCAAAAAAGCAAGAATGCCAAGTAAGAATTTCATGCACCCACTACAGCGGACTCAACCCGCAAAGTCAACGGCCAATTCTTCCTTGTCTGATGATCAGACTCTTTCCCACCGGAGCCACACCATCGCCCACCCATGGCTGACACTCGGAACACCAGTACGTCGACCGCGCCTGTACTCCCTGCTTCCGCATCATTACAACCGCGCCGCACCTCCGGCACTCCTCACCCTGCCTCCCATAGACCCAAAGCCGTTCTTCCCTGTCCATTGCATGCGTCGTTCGGCGTTTTCCATAGTAGGTCGCAATTCCCTCTCCAACAACACCATCAGCAACATTTGCTTTCATATACCGCTGCGCAAACTCCACCATTACTTCCATCTCCCGCGCCGTAATCGTCCTCATCGCACGAAACGGATTCACCCCTGCAGCAAACGCCACCTCGCTCTTATAAACATTTCCCAATCCTGCCATCACCCGCTGATTCAGCAAGACCACCGCGATCTCCTCATCAGGATGCTCTCGCCCATATGCAGTCAGGCGAGTGACGCCACTCTCCACCGTGAACTCATCCGACAAAATATCCGGCCCAAGTTTCGGCACCTGGCTGTTTCGCATCAGCGAGTTCGCAGTATAAAACTCCGCGACAGGAATATTGAACCCCACCGCCTCCCAATCCGCCGTCCGGATCACCATCCGCATCTTGTCACGACCCATCCGCCATCGTTCACTTGTGCGATAGAGATGCCAGCTTCCACTCATCAACATGTGTGTCACTAAAATCAAGTCGCCGGAAAAATAGATCAAGCACCACTTGCCACGCGACTCGACTTTCTCCACCACGCGTCCCACCAGTGGAGTGTCATCGTTTACCCGAGCAAGCTTTGCCAGTCCGGTCTCAAATCCCGTCACCACCTTGCCGCCAATCGCCCGCTGCAACGCGCGCGCAGTGCGATAGATTGTGTCTCCCTCAGGCATTTGCGCTCACTCCGCTTCGCGGCCCGGGCAGCGGAGGCAAGTTCCTTCTCACATTGAACCCCATAGCACCTGCCGCAAATCCTGCATTCAGCAGAAACCGCGCCATCCAGTGCTCTGCCACATTCACCCCGTTGATCGTCGAAATCAACATCCCGCCGCGCCCGCTGGCATCCTCGTCATCATGCACGCGCCCTACCAGAAACTCCGCCAGACTCCGCGCCACCTGTGACCGCTGCGGTTCCTCTTCCGGCAAAAACATCTGCAGATTCGGATTCCCTCGCCGTAGGTAAGCCACCAGCGCCCCATCGCACAAGATCACACGCGCACCCACGCTCCGCGTCAGCGACGAACTCTCATCCAGTGCCGTAGGCCAACGCATCAATGCTCCATAAGGGTTCGCCGGATCGGTCGCCGCCAGTTGCAGCATCTCGCTTTTCTCGCCCTGTTGCGACACCCTCAGAGACCGTAGCAGATCCACCGCCGCAGGCATTGCGAACTGCGTCGCGCCGAGATCCGCCGCAAAATATCCCCGCCGAATCTTGCCGCTCTCCTCCAGCGCCTTCATCACGTCATAGATCGCCGAGAATCCTCCCGGCAGATTCTCCGCATGCGCCGTCTCCCGAAACACCACGCCGTAGCGCGTCAGCAATTGCAGTGCAATCGCATGACTCCACTCCGTGATTGACCTTCCTTCCGCAAGCGCGGCGCCGTTCAACGCCCATCGTCCCTGCGCGGTTGGCGGAGTCGTCCGCCGCGATCGAAAGACCGCC
>Ga0209624_10003470_pt1 | contig 11137 bp, 8 predicted proteins | sample JacPinW_OM2H0_O1_FD_188565 | JGI IMG/M metagenome (GOLD analysis project Ga0209624, IMG submission 188565) | Forest soil microbial communities from Algoma, Ontario, Canada - Jack Pine, Ontario site 1_JW_OM2H0_O1 (SPAdes) (version 2) | ecosystem: Environmental > Terrestrial > Soil > Boreal... | reverse complement strand
CGAACTCGCACGTGATTCGGCCAGCGATCTTCCCGGTCCCATGTTTTGAGTTTGGCCAGGGGAAGCTGTTCCGAGTATCCTTGAGCGAAAAGCAGACTCCCCAAGTTGTTGAAAAGGTTGAAAAGCCAAAGGAACGAATCGAGGGCGTGGAATCGAGCGTCGTGCTTAGAAGTCAGACGCTCTTTCCAACCGAGCTACGGGCGCGCAAGCGATGCGTCTGATTCTAAAAATCTTGAGTCTCGACTCTACAGCGTTTCTGCGCGCTGTGCCAAAACGGCGTCAAGATTTTCGCGACTGCTCGTTGCGCCGGCGTTCCACGAGCACTATTTTGTCCGGGTAAAACTCCAGTGAATCGCGGCTCGTTCCGTGCAGATCGCCGAAGAAGCTGTTCTTAGATCCGCTAAACGGGAAAGAGACCATCGGGGCTGCTACGACGAGATTGATGCCGATATTGATCTAGGGCACGGCATCGGCCTCACCAGCTCCCAACCAGTTGTCCCTGATTCACGGGTTTTGTCCTGGCGGATAAATTTTGATCCAGTGATTCCGGATCTTTGCCTTGACCTGTTCTCCATCCAAGTCGGAGACGATCAGGTTGGAATCCTGCACCGGCATGTGGCAGTCGATGCAGTTCTGGCGAATCTTCGCACCCAGCTTCACAAATTCGCCGCAGTCCCGGTCCTGATGACACTGCAAACATTTTTCCGAGTAAGACGCCGCGACATGTTCGGGCGCATGCACGTCGTGACACGTTGTACAGGTCATCTGCGAACTTCGGTAGCAGCGGCTTCTTTGCGTGAGTGCCACCTGATTGCCGTGGACGTCGACGCGGGCCTCCGCGTCGGGATGCGGCAGACTGACATACTTCTCCAATTGCTGTCCGGGGATGTAGGAAAAGGCGGGCACAATCGCCTGCCCGATCCCACCATGACATTGCGCACATACTTCAATGTGACGGTCACGGGGTAGAGTCGCAGGATTCACGATGGAATGAGTGCCCGAAGAATCCGCGAGAGATTGCGAGCGCTCGAACTCCACATGCGCGCGGCCGGGTCCATGGCATCTCTCACAGGAGATACCCAGAACGAACCCAGTTTTCTTATAGTAGTTTCCTGCTTTCTCCGATGGAATGGACTCGAAGTAGGTAGCGTGACACTCCAGGCAGCGAGGCAGAATCGGCCTGTCGAAGTTCGCGACGCCCTCGCTGTATCCCGGGCTAGTGATCCATCGTTTCAAATCTGTCCAGTACGACACGGGCAACTGAAAAAGCTGATCGCCTTTCCAATACAAATAGGTTTGACCCTTGTCTCCGGACCCGGTGACGATGTCGATGCGCTCGGTTCGGGTCTTCTGGTCCGGCGGCTGCCAAAACACAGCCGTTTCGTAAAATCCGCTTTCTTTCGCGTTCATGCGGAAATGAAGATCCGGATCGTCGGTCTTCAAAACATTTTGGCCGCTCGTAAAACTGCCCAAGATGGAATCCTTGGTGGGAACTCGCGAGGTGAGATGGTGCGCGGTGTGAGCGTATGTGCTGCTGATCTCCTGGTGGCATTCCTGACAAGCCGCGTCTCCCAAGAAGTCGCCGCGAGTGGCCGGTGCTTTTTCGGCGACGGATGCGTTGGCCTGGAGCGGGAGAACGTGTTCAGTGTGCTGACGTGCAGTAGGAGTTCCGCTTCCGGCGATGAGAGAAGCTCCACACGCTAGCAGAACAATTACGCCAAAGAGCTTTATTGTCGCCATCGAAAGTCTATCCCGAACTATACGTTAGCCCATATCGCATTCGCCCTCAATGCGAATGCGGACTGGGCGCTCGGCGTTGCGCCTGGTGCGGCAAGAAATGAACGAGCGGAGAAGCTAAACGGCTTTTCCATATGCTAGTCGTAAAGAGAAGCGGTCTGCTCTCGGCGGCGCCGCCTTTTTCCCGCGAACGCGACTTGGCAATTCAACTTCGCAATACATGGCGTTACTATAGCTTGCTCTTCGAACGTTCTGGGACTGGATGGATTTCTGGTGGAACACGCCGGCCACTCCAGCAAAATGGCAATTTCTAGGCGGGTTCTTTTCACCCAACCGAAAAATACTGGAGCTCCGGGAAAATGAAAACATCAGTGCTGTTCAAATCCGCAGCTGTCGCTGGCGTTTTGGCAATTCTCGGTTATATGGTTCCGGCGCAAATCAAGCAGAATCCGACGGCGGATCTCCTGGTGGAACTTATTCGGGTGAATAGCAGTAACCCGCCTGGGAACAATCGAGAACTAGCGGAATTGTTGGCGACGAAGTTTCGCGCGCTTGGCATGGAAGTTACGATCATTCCCACGCCGGACGCGGAGAAAGTCCATTTCATTGCGCGACTGAAGGGCGACGGGTCAAAGAGGCCAGTGCTGCTGGCGGCGCACGCGGACGTGGTGGGCGTGGAGCGTGAGAAGTGGACGGTCGATCCTTTCGCAGGCGACGTGAAGGATGGCTATATTTATGGCCGAGGCGCGATCGATTACAAGGGAGGCATAGCCGTCTTTGCCGAAGCAATTATGGAGCTGGTGAAAAATCACGTCCAGCTGCACCGCGATGTGATTCTACTTTCCGAAGCGGATGAAGAAAGCGGCCCCTACAGCACGAGCTGGCTCGCCAAGTCGCATTGGAACCTGATGGACTGCGAATTCGCTTTGAATGAGGGCGGATGGATCATAAAAGGGGCGAACGGTGGAGTGCAATACGTAAGCATTTCTACTGGCGACAAGGTGGCGATTCCCCTGATCGTTAAGGCTCAAGGTACGTCGACACATTCCTCGATGCCAAGACCGGACAGCGCTATTTTCACTTTGTCCAAGGCGATGGCGAAGCTGGCGGATTACGAGACGCCGGCGGAGCTGATTCCCAGCACAAGAGAATTTTTCGAGACGCTCGCGAAGACAAGCGAACCGCCGCTATCGAAATATTTCGACGAGCTGGTAAACAGCAACGACCCGAAAGTGATTCACGAAGCGGATCGAGAAATCAGCAAGAACGTATTGCTGCATGCAATCATGCGAAATACTTTCGCCCCGGTATTCCTGAAAGCTGGGTTTCGGGGAAACGTGATTCCTGGAACAGCCGAAGCGACCCTCAATCTGAGGGTGATTCCGGGAACCAACCTGCAAAAGTTTATTGCTGAGATTCGCGAAGCGATCGACGACCCGCGCGTGGACGTTTCACTACCTTCGGACGACGATCCTGACGCTGCACACGTGGCAGAACTTGTAAAAGAAGCTGAAAATTTGAAGTCGTCGAGCACCGAAACAGATCTGTATCGGGCGCTCGAGGCCAGCGCTCATTCGACGTGGCCGGGGACGCCCGTGACGCCCTATCTGTTTCAAGCAGGCACGGACGCGATTGCATGGCGGAGCCGAGGCGTTCCGGTTTACGGGATTTATCCTTATCCTATTACACCTGAAGATTTGACACGCATGCATGGAAACGATGAACGAGTGCCGATCGAGTCGCTGAAACAGGGAACGGAGATGATTTACAAGACGCTTGTGCAGGTTGCATCGGAATAGGAATCGCTCAAAAGACGCCGGGGGCGAAGCCAGTTTGTAGTTTCGACCTTGATGGCATTCATGGCGGACGCACGCGTGCGGGGCGAAATCGAGGCTGATCGAAGACTTTGGGTTGAGCCACACGCGAGTTGCCTGCACGACAGCAACGTTACAATAAATCCCTGAAAATACGGGTACCATAACGTTTCGGTGTATTGGCTTCGTTTCTTTATCCGCGAGACCGATTCTGCTATGATCGCGAGTATGGTGACTACCGCCTTCGCTCGAAGCGACCGAGGCTTAGTCGTCTTTGGCGAATTTTTTTTCGACCTCGTGTTTTACGACCTGCCGACGGTTCCTCGAATGGGGAGAGAAGTTAAGACCGCGAGCTTCGAGCGGCTTCCAGGTGGCGGCCTGGCAACAACCGCGTTGGTAGCGGCAAGATTGGGAACTCCAACCAGAGCAATCACCAGAGTCGGGCGTGACGCGCTCAGAAGTCCGGAATGGCAGAAGCTGGCCGAGAGCGGGATCGCTACCAAAGGCTGTGAATTCGATCCGCGTCTACCAACGGCGATGACAGTCTGCGCCGCCTGCGAAGGCGATCGCATGATGATTACTCACGACAGAATCAACTCGAAATTGGAAAGACTGCTGGCGCGACCGAGTGTGCAGAAGCAGTTGCGGGGCGGATGGCATCTGCATTTGGCGTGCGCACTGCGTCCGCCACCGCTTTGGGTGGCGGCAATCCGCAAGCTGCGCAAGAGAGGTTTGACGATTTCGGGCGATTTGGGGTGGAATCCTGAAGTGCTTGAGTCTCCGCAGTTGCCCTCCCTACTGAAGGAATTCGAATTTGCATTTCCGAATGAATCGGAAGCGAAGGCCATGACCGGGGAGAAAACAATCGAGGCCGCGGCGCGAAAATTGTCTCGGTGGGTTCGAGTTCCCGTAGTGAAACTTGGTCGCGATGGTTCTCTGGCCGTTCGCGACGGAAAAATCGTGCGCGTGAAGTCCATACGCGTCCGTGCGGTGGATGCGACGGGATCAGGCGACGCCTTCAATGGCGGTTTTCTGCACGGTTATCTTGCCGGGTGGCCGCTTGAGGATTGTCTGCGAGCCGGAAATATTTGTGGAGCGCTCGCGACGACCGGCGCCGGAGGATCTTCGGTAATTCCGACAGTGAAGAGCCTTAGGAAGTCGATGAAAAGGCTTCGCTGAAATGAAATGGAGAAGCAGGAAAGACGGATGGCAGCCGGCAGCGGAAAACCTGAGCGGAAAATCGCCAGGAAGGAAATAACACTGTCATGAAAATCACTCTGGTGGGAGCCGCAGGAGTGCGCAGCCCACTCCTCGTCCACGGCCTCGCGGGCCTTAGCAGCAAGGTGCGAGTGGACGAATTTGCGTTTTGGGATACCGATCCTGAGCGCGTGAAGATGATACAGCGGGTTGCGGAAGCGATGGGCAAGCGAAGTGGACTGGGTGCGCGCCTCACAGCTTACTCCACTGCTGAGCGTGCGCTGGAAGGAGCGGACTACGTCATCACGAGTATTCGCGTCGGTGGAATTGATGCGCGAATCAAGGACGAAACGATAGCTCTGGCACATGGGCTCGTCGGCCAGGAAACCGTGGGCGCGGGCGGATTCGCATGCGCCATGCGCAATTTGGGAGCGATGCTGGAATACGCGCGGCTGATTGAACGCGTAGCTCCGCGCGCGACGGTGATCAATTTCACAAATCCGGTCGGCATTATTTCGCAAGGCCTCCTGAATCACTCCGGAGTCAACGTGATCGGCGTCTGCGACACTCCTTTGGAAACCTTTGAGACGATCGCCCACGCGCTTGACCGAACACCGTTTGGACTGCGGTTCGACTACCTGGGGCTGAACCACTTAGGTTGGGTGCGGGCGATTTGCGATGAAACGGGGACGGAGCTCCTACCGAAAATTCTGTCCTCACCTGAAATCATTCAAAAATGCTACCGACACGGGCTTTTCCCGTCGAAGTTCATTCAAGAATTGGGGCTACTGCCGACGGAGTATCTCTATTTTTATTATTTTCCGGAGACGGCGTATAAGAACACGAAACAAAGCGGGCAATCACGCGGGCAGGCAATCGCGGCGATGAACGTGCGGCTGTTTCAAAAGCTGGCGCAGGCTGCTGAGTCGAAGCTAATCGAAATCTATGAAGATTACCTGCGCGAACGGAACGCTTCTTACTTCAGCATCGAGGCAACGGCAGGCAAGAGCCGCAAAGAGAATCAGGAACTTTACTCGGAGTTTTCGGGTTACGAGCGGATAGCACTGCTGGTGCTGCAGGCGTTGCATGGGGAAACGGCTTCCTCGATACCGCTTACTGTTCGCAACGGAGGGGCGCTGAAAGATCTCGAGGCCGATGACGCCGTCGAACTGCCATGCGAAGTTTCTTATCGCGGCGTTCGTGTGCCCCCTGTGGGCAGCGCGCCAGCCGCCGTTCGTCCCTTGCTGCTCCAGGTAAAGGAGTACGAACGGCTCACGGTGCGCGCTTCCGTAGAACATTCGCGCAACTTCGCGCTTGCGGCGCTCGAGAAAAATCCTCTGGTTGGCGGCCAGGACGTGGCCCAGGCAGTGTTGACCGAATACATTCAAGCGTTCGGACAGCAGATGAATCAATAAGCAGCTAAGACGATTCGTTCAGTGTGGCCTCTGGATCCGAACGGCGGGGCCGTTGAATGAGTTAACTCGCGGACGAAATTTTGGACGTTATATTATTCAGATAGCTCAAACTGGCGCGCATGCTCTCCATCGGCGGAACGAGAGTCTTGCCGTAAATCACGTCTTGTTCGACGATAGCCCAGCCTGAATAGCGGTTTTCGGCCAGAAATCGAAAGAAACCGTCGAAATCGATACATCCGCTTCCGATCCGAGAGAACACTCCGGCGCCGATGGCTTGCGCGAAGTCAAACTTCTGGCGCCGAGCTTCGCCCAGAATGCCAGCGTCGACGTCTTTGATGTGGACGTAGTGCAACACGGAACGATATTTTCGAGCCTCATCGACGGGATCTCCCCCTCCATATACGCAGTGTCCAGTATCAAGACATAGGCCGACCTGTGTGGTGGCGAGTGCGTCAAATAGGTGTTCGACTTCGATCGGGGTCTCGACGAAAGTGGCGACGTGGGGGTGGAAAACAACGCGGAGACCGAACTCCGCGGCAGCTTGCTCGACCTGCCGGATGACTGCGCCCACCTGCTTCCACTGAGCGAGAGCCAAAGATTTACTTCCATCCACCGGAACTCGCCCGGCGATCGCTCTTCTTTGAGGTGTTTGGCAGTCCGCGAGAACGAGAAATCTGGCACCCAAGGCGGAGAGTAGCGCGCCGACTCTGCGAACATGGTCAATTACGCTTTCTACGCGCGAAGGTTCGGTGATCGGGACGGGAACGAAAGAAGAGAGCATGGTCAATCCGAAGCGTTGCAATGCGGCGTTCAAAACCTCGGGATCGGTGGGGAAATAACCAAAGGGTCCCAACTCCGTTCCGGTGAAACCAGCGGAAACGATTTCTTCGAGAATTTGCTGGTAGGGCTGCTCCCAGGCCGGCCCGGGATCATCCTGCACACCCCAACTGACGGGGGCGGCTGCAAAGCGAATCTGATCGGGAGATTTCTGCAATTTACCGACTCTTCGCGACGGCGCCCAAGTGGATGCGCGCGCCCTCCCTGGCGCTACGGTAGCAAGCGTCAATCAATTCAACGACGTTGTATCCGTCATTGGCGGTGACAGGCGGGGGCGATTTGCCTTCGAGGGCGTCGACGAAAAGAGAGTCTTCTTCGACGTAGCCCCACTTCTCATGCATGGTCGCCAAGGAGAAATCGTACGTGGTCGTACGTGTCTCGAGTCCGTTGGTGAAAGAGATCCTCTCCATTTCGAAGGTTTCATAGGTTGCGTGCATCCCGTAGACCTCGAAGCGTTCGAAAGGAAAGTGCCAGCTGGCGTGGGCGTACGTCTTCATGGTGGACTGCAAGCCCGACTGAAAACTGAGCAAGATGGAAAAATCGTCGAGTTCGCCATGCTCGTGAGCGCGGGCGGCTACCTGCACCCAGTCAACTTTTCCAAAGAAAAAAGTCATCAAATCAAACATGTGCACCGGCGTTTCATAGAGGAAGCCGCCAGTCAGGCTGGAGTTCCACACCCAGGTCGGGTTGATGAGTTCTCCGCGGTTCATTTTGGCGTGGACGGAAAGTGGGCGGAATTCGCTGCGATCGATCGCTCCTTTAAGAATTTTGTAGACGGGCGCAAAGCGGCGGTTGTGGCCCACTTGATAGACAAGTCCGGAGCGGACTGCCCGATCGCGCAGTCTTGTAGCGGACTCCAAGTTCAACGCGAAGGGCTTTTCGCAAAAAACGTGCTTGCCGGCATCCAGAACTTGCGTGGCGACTTCTTCATGAGTCGTATTCGGAGTACAGACGAACACCGCATCACACCCGTTGAAGAGTTCCTCGAGCGATCGAGCGGCTTGGCAGCCAAACCTGGCAGCCATCGCTTGCGCCAGGGCCGCGTCTATGTCAAAAACGCCGCGAAGCGTCACGCGGGAATCCTTCGAGAGGATTGCGGCATGGATGCTTCCAGCGCCGCCCGCTCCAACGATTCCAATCTTGTGTGGCATTACCGACCTCGTCTTTTCTGGCGCGAACTCGTCAGCCAAAACTTTGTCTTGCGACACTGCCGCGACGCCGATAAGTCACTCGCAAAGTGACTTCCACTTGCAGGACCATCGCACCACACGGCTCGAACTACGAACCTTGTTCCTGCCCAGGCGCGTGAACCAAAGGCACGCGGGGATCGCGCTCCAAGCTACTCTTGCGGAGATGCACGTAGCGCGGATCGTCACTGGCGGCCATGGAACGAGCGCTGCCGGCGAGCACATTGAGGTAGTAGATATCGTACCCATGAGCTGCAACAACGGGATGGTAGCCATCCTTGATCAATACTAAATCGCCATCGATGAGAGTCAGGGTGTTGTCGCGCGTTCCCGCGGCGTCGTACAGTCGTTGGAATGCATATCCCTCCGGTTTGCTGATCCGGTAGTAGTACGTTTCGTCGAGGTCCACTTCAAACGGGGGGTTGTGAGCGTCATGTTTGTGCGGGGGATAGCTTGACCAATTTCCGCTGGGTGTATAGACCTCGCAGAGCAAGAGCTTATCAGCAGGAAACTCGGGGCGAATGACATCAACGATTTGACGAGTGCTATTTCCGCCGCCACGAATCTCCTCGCGGCAATCTGCGGGAGCTATGATGCGAGGACTTAGCGGAGCGGAAGACGGGGTACGGCAATCGGCAAACTCGCAGTTGGTGACCGCCGAAATCTCAAAGAACGTCTGGCAGGGCAAATAGATCGCGTAGGGATAGCCGCTGAAGACGTCCTTGCGTCCCCCAACTTCGCGCGGACCTTCGCCCCAGTCGACAGTCGCCTTTCCGCCGAGAATCACCAGAGCAGCTTCTTGGTCACCCGTGCCGCTCTGCCAAAATTGTCCGGCGATGAGCCGGCGGACCGAGAAATCAATGGTTTCCCACTTTGCGCGCTCGCGCGTGACGGACACCAGAACGCCGGATTTCTCCTGCGCGACGGAAGCCGAGTGAATCAAAACCTCCTCTTGGTAATGAGTTTGGGCCACGTCTACCTCCCCAGGGAAACGGCGAGAAACTTCTGCCAAGGGCGCATGCCACCAGGATTCCCGGCCGGGGACATGGGCAATACGATCCGTTCGACAAAAAGATGCGGGAGCGGCATGCGCCGCTCCCAAGCCGGACGTTAGAAGTACAGCTTCAGCGCGAATTGAATTTCCCGAGGATCGCCCGGGCCGCCCGAATCGGTGCCTAAAATCGGAGCCAGAGTGTTGTTGACTTTGCCGAACGAACCCGGCGATCCGATATTCGCGTTCGGGTTTGCGAAGTTGGGATGATTGAAGGCGTTGAAAAATTCAGTTCTAAATTGCAGCTGATATCTCTCTGTAAACTTAAATTGTTTGAACAAGCTCAGGTCCCACATCTGAATTCCTGGGCCGTAAAACTGATAAGGAGCACAGGTCCCGAACTGTCCGGGGCCAGGCTGCGAAAACGCTGCCGGGTTGATGATAAAACCCGTGGTCGTGTACAACTTAGGATTCCTGGTCGCGCCGGCGTAGGGATCTCCGATGCAATTCGCATAGACCGGGTTATTGCCGTCCACCAGGCCATCATTATTGGCGGTAACGTTGAACGGAGTTCCGGTCTGCAGGGTCACGATTCCGTTGAATTGCCAACCACCCAGCCAGCGAGCGGCAAAATTGTCACCGGACATAAAGCGTTTCCCCTGACCTAACGGCAATTCCCAGAGGAAATTTCCGACAAAGCGGCTGCGGACGTCGAGAACCGAATTCCCCATTTCCGCGGAATAGTTATAGGAGTTTTGCGGCAACTGTTGCGCGGTCAAGTTGTCGCGGTAATTGGCCAGACCGTGGGCGAATGTATATCCCAGCGAATAACTCAAGCCGTTGGAAATTCTCCGTCGCAAGGCAAACTCGACGCTGTTGTAGTTCGAATTTCCGTCGAACGTAGCCTCTTCCAGGTAGGCGTGCGAACCGGTCGTGGCACAGGGATTTCCGGCGCCGGCAAACGTGTCAACAGTGGATACCGTGTTCAGATTGGTGAAGGGAAACTGCAAGACCGGACAGCCGGTATCGAAACCGGTGACCTGAGGCTGGTTGGCGTCGCGTACGCGCTCTTCCTTGCGGCCCCAATTCCCAACGTAGGTCGCGGAAACCACGGTATCGCCGATCAGTTGATATTCGAGTCCGAAGCTGGTCTGTTCGACGTACGGCGTGCGCTGGTTCGGATCCTGGGCGCGTATATGGAGATCATACAAAGGTGGAGCAGTCGCATCGATGATTGAGGCAGGGAACCCATCCTGTAACTGAAACACGGCGCTGGTACCGCCCGTAGATAGTTGGGTATCGACAAACTGTGGCGGATTTAGCTGAAGCAATGCTTCGGAGCCGATGCGATTTACGTGCTGATAAAAAACTCCGTATCCGCCTCGCCATACCAAGCGAGGCAACATCTGATAAGCGAAACCAAAGCGCGGGGCAAAATTGTCCAGAGCGGGATGAATCAGCGAACGACCGTACCAACCGGACGCATTGCTCGCCGCTGTGACAAGCTCTCCGCCGTTCAGCGGCGAGAAGTTCGAGGTCTCGTTATTCCTATCGATCAGTGGAGCGAAAAGTTCGTATCGGAGGCCGTAGGTGAGGGTGAGTTTCGAATTTGCCTTCCAGGTGTCCATGGCATAGAAGGAATGTCCAGGTGTGAAGTAATGCACAATGTGGGGCGTCGTGAAAATTACCAAGTTCGCGTCGCCGAGAAGCAAATCGGGCAGCGCATTCGCAAAACTGCCGGTGACAACTCCGGTTTCTAAGATAAGGCCCTGCGGAGCTTCGATATCGAGAAAATTGTCGCTCCGTCTGAGATATTGGTAACCGAATTTGAAGCTGTGCGTGCCTTTCAGCCAGTTCAGGTTCTCGACCAGGTTCCAGCCTTGTGAAATCTGGTACTGCGGCCGCCAAGCCGCTGATCCCTCTGTTGTAAGGCCGCTGATGAAGAACGGAGGTATGCCG
>Ga0209624_10003469_pt1 | contig 11142 bp, 6 predicted proteins | sample JacPinW_OM2H0_O1_FD_188565 | JGI IMG/M metagenome (GOLD analysis project Ga0209624, IMG submission 188565) | Forest soil microbial communities from Algoma, Ontario, Canada - Jack Pine, Ontario site 1_JW_OM2H0_O1 (SPAdes) (version 2) | ecosystem: Environmental > Terrestrial > Soil > Boreal... | reverse complement strand
TCTCCCGGATGTCTGGAGGCACCATGCCGTCACTGCGAGCCCGCTGCTCCCAGCTGTGTCTGAATGCGACGTATTTGAGTGCACTTTGCCTGGTCCTGGTTCTCTGCGTCGTGCCTGCGCGACTTTTCGCCCAAGGTACGGGAGGGCGAATTCTCGGGCGAATTACGGATCCTTCGGGAGCGGTCTTGTCTGGCGCAAAAGTCACCGCCACGAACGACGCGACCGGTGTCGGCCACGATGCGAATGCAAATGATAGCGGCGACTATGCGTTTCCTGATCTGCCGGTAGGCACGTATTCGCTCACTTTCGATTTGACCGGATTCAAGAAGTCGATCCGCCATGGCATCGCGCTCGACGTGAACCAGGTCATAACGCTCAACATGACGATGCAGTTGGGCGCGACACAGGAAGTCGTGGATGTGACCTCAGAGGCGCCTCTCGTAGATACGAGCAGCACGCAGCTTGGCGCGGTGGTCAATAACCGGTCGGTGAATGAACTGCCCCTCAACGCCCGCGACACATATCAATTCCTGCAGCTGCAGCCCGGTGTGCAGTCTCAGCTGGGATCGAGCGGTGGAACGTTTTATGGGAGCAGCGACGCCGGAGCAGTTTCGGTCAACGGCGGCCGAGGCCGCGCTAACAACTTCAGCGTGAACGGCGGTGATGCCAACGACGCTTTCGTCAATCTGCCGACCATCCAGCCCACCCCGGATGCCATTGAAGAGTTTCGCGTCATCAGCAATACCTTCGATGCAGAATATGGACGCAATTCCGGCGCCGTCGTGAACGTCGTCACAAAGTCTGGCACCAATCAGTGGCACGGCGACGTGTATGAGTACTTCCGAAATACGGTTTTGAATGCGCAAGGGTACTTCAACACAGTGAAGCCCCAGGAAAACCAGAATCAGTTTGGTGGAACCTTTGGCGGTCCGCTGAAGAAAGATCGTACATTCTTCTTTCTGTCGTATGAGGGTCGCCGGGTGCGGCAGGGCGTCTCGGGACAAACTGTGTTCGTTCCGACTGCCCAGGAAAGAACGGGAGACTTTTCCGGGGATACTGCTTTTACGGGCGGGATTGCGGATTCATTCGCGGCGCAAGCATTGGATGGCCGCCCGAATTGTGATTCTTCTCTCGGGATTCCGCAAGGTGGCATCTACAATATGTACACCAGCGGAAATTACAGCAGCACAAATCCCCTGCCCTGGGGGAATGTGTTTCCGACGAACGTAATTCCGAGCACGTGCCAGGATCCTGTCGCCGCTGACCTTCTTCGCTTTGTGCCCAATGCGAACCGCTCGGACGGTTCCTATCAGGCGGTTCCTGTGAGTTCTGAACGGCAGGACCAATTCACCTTTCGCATCGATCACCACATCAACGAGCACCAGAATTTCAGCTTTTACTACTACTACACCGACGACAACCAGCTTCAGCCCTTCTATAACTTTCAGGCCTCGGGCGCGAACATTCCGGGATTCGGCGCAAAAGTGGGATCGCGCTACCAGCAATACAACCCCAGCCATACCTGGACCATTACCAATGCACTCGTCAATGAAGCGCGCTTTACGTATATGCGCGAAGGTCAGCTGACTTTCCAGCACCCACAAAATACCGGGTTAGTTCAGGATTCGTGCTCTTCAACGACAGCCCAGGCGGCCTGCTTCAACGGCACGTCTGATTCCAGTGTCGGTGCGAACTCCATCGTGGGGCAGCTCGGAACGAACGCGCAGTACGGGATCACGACCGGCCTTCCCTCCAACCGTACCGGAGTTCCATTCGTTGACATCGGTGGTGGTTTCGCCATCGGCAACGGGTGGGAAGGCGAACTGCCGCAGGTCGGCAACTCCTTTATGTGGGCTGACAATCTGACCTGGGTCAAGGGAAATCACCAGTTGAAGTTTGGTGTGGATGTGCGCCGAGACCGTTTCGACCAGACGCTTTACTACAACGTCAGCGGCGACTTCACGTTCAATAGTTCGACGGAGAACTCGCTGTTTTCGAGCAACAATTATCCAGGGTATCTTCTGGGATTGGCGGACAGCTATACCCAAGGTTCAGCACAGCGCGAGAATGTACGGACGACAGGTTTTTATGTGTTCGCGCAGGATAGTTGGAAGATCAATCCATCTCTGACCCTGAACTACGGTCTGCGCTGGGAACTGGATACTCCGCTGACGGACGTCCTGCACCACGTCCAGACATTCCGCCCCGGCCAAAACTCAACCGTGTATCCGTGCCAGCTGACGACTACTGAGCAAACCGCTTTTGGCGTGAGCACGTGTGCGGATGCAGGGATCGAGCCGACTGGCTTGGTCGTTCCCGGAGATTCCGGAGTCCAGCCTGGACTGACTCAAACCTATTACAAGGCGTTCGCGCCGAGAATCGGAATTGCCTATAGTCCAAACTTCACCAGCGGCACGTTGGGAAAACTATTCGGATCGAACGGCAAGACCAGCGTTCGCTCAGGATGGGGATTGTTTTACAACCCGATGGAGCAGTTAGTGCTGGAACAGTTCGGCGCAGAACCGCCGTTCGGAGGCAGCACCTTCCTGCCCGCAACATTCTTTAATACGCCGTTCATCTCGCAGAGCGGAACAGTGAGTCCAAACCCATTCAACGGGATTTTGAGTCCCACTCCCGGCAGCCCTCAAGACTGGTCCAGCTTCCGGCCGATGTTGCTGTTCGGCGATTTCCAACCCCACATGCGCACGCAATATACGGCGCAATACAACCTGACGATTCAACGCGAGCTGGCCCGGGATATCGTTCTGCAATTGGGATACGTTGGTTCGCAGGGACATCGCTTACTGGCGTCGCATGACATCGATCCGGCGAATCCGCAGAGCTGCCTCGACATCATTGCTCTTGCCAATAATGACCCGACCAGCGTCACTTCCTATGGAGCACAAGGCACGTGCGGGCCCTTCGCGGAAGATAATCAATTTTCTGTAACGCTCCCCGCGTCCAATGGATCGCTTTTGCCGAACGGATTCCATCTGCCAAACGGGCAGACGGTGCAAGCTGCGGGACAGACTTTGAACCTCGTTGGTCTACGCCCGTATTCGTCGCCGAACTGCAACCCCACGGGTCCGGCTTTTACGGCTGGAACCGGATGCCCGATCGACGGCGTCCCCGTCTTCACGAACATCTTTGCGGAAGATACGATCGCGGCCTCGGCCTACAACTCGTTCCAGGCCAGCCTTGAGAAGCGCTTTTCGCATGGCATCCAGTTGCAGGCGGCTTATACGTTCAGCAAATCGCTGGACTGGGCGTCGAGCTTCGAAGAGACGGTTAACCCATTCAACTACAAGGCCAGCCGGTCGTTGTCTCTGTTCAACTCGGCGCAACGGTTCGTCATCAACTACGTTTGGGATCTTCCGGTCCGCAAGTACAGCGGCTTTGCCGGCAAGGCGCTGGACGACTGGCAATTGTCGGGCATTATTCAATTCCAAAGCGGTTTCCCGATTCGTATTCAGACGCAGGATGATTTCGAGCTGATCAGCAGCTTGTTCTTCCTTGGAGCAGGAGCACCGCAGTTGAGTGGTCCGCTGCAGATTCTGAATCCGAAGAAGAATGGCGGACTGTACTTGAATCCATCGCAGTTCGCGGATCCGACTCTCGGCACTTTCGCCACGACGCCCCGCTCGATCTGCTGCGGACCGGGCGAAAACCAATGGGACATCACGCTCTCGAAAAAGATTGCAATCGACGAGGCGAGATATTTCCAGTTCCGCGCCGACATCTTCAACCTGTTTAACAAAACCGAGTTCGTCAACCCGGACGGCAACTTCAGCGACACGACGTTTGGCCAGATTCAGCAGGCCCGTGATCCCCGTCTGGTGCAGTTTGCATTGAAGTTCTACTTCTAGAGAACAGAGTAAAGTAGTAAAGAACCGATCCCGGGCGGCTCCAACCGCCCGGCAACCTAATGGCCCGCCCGGAAAAGCCGGCCTGAGCATCCCGGAGCAATTCGATGTACCCCGATCTGCAGAAAGAACTCGCCACTTTCGAGCGGCGAACGCCCAAGTCCGCTGAAGCCCACAAGAAAAATCTCAAGCGTATTCCTCTCGGTGTTGCGAGCAACTATCGCGCCTATGACCCGTGGCCGATCTTCGTGAAAGAAGCCAGCGGCAGCAAGTTTCGCGATCTCGATGGCAATGAATATATCGATCACAACCTGACCTTCGGCGCGCTGATGGCCGGACATTGCCATCCTGCGGTGATGAAGGCCGTCGAAAAACGGCTTTCCACCGGCACGATGTTTGGCATGCCCCACGACATGGAATGGGAGCTTGCAGAAGAAATCTGCGACCGCTTTCCGGTTGAGATGTGCCGCTTCGGAAACAGCGGAACTGAAGCCACGATGCACGCGATCCGTCTGGCGCGTGCTGCTACTGGACGCGACAAGATCGTCAAATTCGAAGGCGCGTACCACGGATTGCATGACAGCGCGCTGGTCAGCGTGAAACCGCATGCTCCGGACTACGGCGATATTCACGCGCCAACTTCGGTTCCTGGTGGCCTTGGCGTTCCGAAATCTGCCATCGCTAATGTGCTCATCGCGACGTTCAACGATCTCGCATCGGTTGAAAGGCGCTTCAAAGAAAATCCTGGTGAGATTGCGGCGATCATCCTCGAACCGATTCTGATGAACGTCGGTCTCTGCATACCGCGTCCCGGATTCCTGAAAGGGATTCGTGAGATCTGCGACAAGAACGGCGCTCTGCTGATCTTCGACGAAGTGAAGACAGGCGCAAAGCTCGGATGGGGCGGAGCCAGTGAATACTTCGGCGTTCATCCCGACATGATTTGCCTGGCGAAGTCGATCGGCGGCGGCTTGCCACTCGCCGCATTCGGAGCCAGCAAGTCTGTGATGGATCTGATCTCGCAGCACAGGGTCTTCCACGGCGGCACCTACAACACGAATCCCGTGTCGATGGCGGCTGGCCTGGCGACTTTCCGCGAAGTGCTCACCCGCGCGAACTATGTTCACGTGGACAAGTTGGGCAAGAAACTTGCGGACGGATATCGCCAGACGATCGCCAAAGTCGGGTTGCAAGCCTACATCGCGCAAGCCGGCGCGAATGGCGCGCTAATGTTCTATCCGAAAGAGATCGTCAGTTACCGCGATTGGGAAGCGATCGATGTGGACCTGTGGCGTCATTATTGGTTCGGCATGGTCAACCGTGGCGTGATGGCGCAGCCTTACTGGTGGGACGAGCAATGGACGATTTCGGTTCAGCACACCGAGGCCGATATCGACCAGCATCTGGCAGCGTTCAACGATATCGCCGCATCGCTGGCGAAGGCGCAGCAGGAGCGTTCCGCGCCAGTCGCAGTCGCGCACTAAAAGCAGGGATCAGGGATCAGTTGCCAGGATGTTGAGTGGTAAGTTCGCGATTTTCTGACCGCTAGCACCTGGTCCCTGGATTTTTCCTATTGTCGACGACGACACAATCCGCCGAACAGCCGCATCTGATCCGCGCTCTCGGGCGCCGCGATCTTGTGTTGCTGTTCGTCGTTGCGGTTTTCAACCTCAATGTCGTTCCTTCGATTGCGGCCAACGGCGGAGTCACCGTCTGGCTGTGGATCATCTCCCTGCTCCTCTTCTTCTGGCCGCAGGGGATCGCTGTGATCGAACTCGCGCATCGCTATCCCGGCGAGGGCGGCGTCTATTTGTGGGCGAAGGAAGCCTTCGGCGACTTCCATGGATTTCTTTCCGGTTGGTGTTACTGGACCAACAACATGCTCTACGTGCCGACCGTCATGCTGTACTTCGTCGGCGTATCCGTGTACGTGCTGGGACCGGGACATCAAGGACTAGCCGACAACAAAATTTTCGCGTCTATCGCATCCCTCACGCTGCTTGCTGCTCTGACGCTCTTCAATATTCTTGGGCTCGGCGTCGGTAAATGGATCAATAATCTCGGAGCAATCGGCACATTCATTGCTGCAGCCGTGCTAATCGGGCTCGGCATCGTGATCTGGTCGCGCCTAGGCACCACCATTACAGCCGCCGACTTTAAGATTCCTGCGAATCCAAAGTTCGTGCTGAATTCTTTCGGAGTGATTTGCTTCGGCCTCGTTGGCCTCGAACTCGCTTCGGTAATGGGCGATGAAATCCAAGATCCGCGCCGCACGCTTCCGGGAGCGGTGGCGTGGGGCGGATTGATTTCCGGCGCACTATACGTCGGTGCGACCCTGACTTTGCTGATCGCGGTTGGGAAGAACGTCAACGTATTGCAGGGAATCGTGCAAGCGGTTACACACATGGCAGCGCAAGTCGGTTTGAACTGGCTCACAGTGCCATTTGCGTTGATGCTGAGCCTGTCGATTGCCGGCATCGGATCAGCGTGGATGGGCGGCTCGGCGCGCATCCCGTTCGTCGCGGGACTCGATTCCTATATGCCGTCGTGGCTCGGCAAAGTTCACCCGCGCTATGCAACCCCATATGCGGCGCTAATTGTGCAGGGAATCGTTTCCGCAGTGCTGGTGATACTGAATTTCGCGGGTGCTGGCGTGCAGGAAACATTTCAAAAGCTGCTTTCGCTGGCTGTCGTTCTGCAGCTCGTGCCATTCGTCTACATGTTCGGAGCGCTGGTGAAATTCGCCGTGACTGAATCCATGCCAAAGGGGCAGTACGGCCGCGTGACTATGTTTCTCGCCGGCTTGAGCGGATTCTTGACGACGATTCTTGGAATTGCACTGGTGTTTTTTCCCGCGCAACAGATCACGTCAATTTGGTCGTATGAATTGTGGATGTTCGGCGGGACGCTCTTCTTCGTCGGATTAGCCGCATTTTTCTTTTTCGTCTACGGCCGGCGAAAAGCGGTTCGGCGGATTCAAGTCGCGTCGGGTGCGGTTGTTCCGGCGAGCGAAGTGCGCCCGTAAAGAAGCGCGTAGCTCAGGAGCTAGAAGATTCGTAACAGTGCGCGGCTTCAGCCGAGCCGTTTAAGTGAAACGAGATAGGGGCTTCAGCCCCTGCAGGAGGCCACGATGCCTAGCGGAGTTCAGACTGAGGTCAAGACATACCAGATGTTTATCAACGGGGAATGGGTCGCCAGCAAAACTGCAAAGACCTTTCCTGTTTACGATCCCTCGACCGAAGAAGTGATCGCGCAAGTTCCAGATGCTTCTGCCGACGACGTTAACCGCGCCGTGGCAGCCGCGAAGGCTGCATTCGAAGAAGGTCCATGGGCCACTACGACCGCCCAGGAGCGTGGACGCGTTCTCTTCCGCATGGCCGAAAAAGTCCGTCAGAATCTGCCGGCGCTGGCCGAGCTTGAATGCCGCAATACAGGTAAGCCGATCGTCGAAGCGGAATACGATGTCACCGATGTCGCCACTTGCTTTGAGTACTACGGCGGGCTCGCGACGAAGATCACTGGACAGGTGAATCCGGTCCCGGACAATGCCATGTCGCTCTCGCTGAAAGAGCCAGTGGGTGTGGCTGGGCAGATCATTCCGTGGAATTATCCGTTGTTGATGGCCGCATGGAAGTTGGCGCCCGCCATCGCTGCTGGCTGTACCTGCGTGCTCAAACCAGCAGAGCAGACGCCGCTCACCGCGCTTGAATTTGCGAATCACTTCGCCGACTGCGGCTTGCCTTCGGGCGTGGTCAACATCATTACCGGTTTCGGCGAGACTTGCGGCGCTCCGCTGGTGCAGCATCCCGACGTGAACAAGATTGCATTCACCGGCAGCGCTGCGGTCGGGAAGATCATCGTCAAGCAGGCCGCCGATACGGTGAAGCGCGTCACGCTCGAACTGGGCGGAAAATCGCCCAATATTTTCTTTGCCGATGCCGACTTCGAAGCTGCCATCGACGGTGCGCTCTTTGGCGTCTTCATTAATCAAGGCGAAGTCTGTTCCGCGGGAAGTCGCATCCTCGTGCAGAAATCGATTTACAAGAACTTCGTCGAAGCGATGGCGGAGAAGGCGAAGAAGATCCAGCTCGGCCCTCCGCTCGAGCGCGAAACCAAGATGGGCCCGCTCGTCAGCAAAGAGCAATACGATCGCGTGAATCAGTATCTGGACATCGGCAAGAAGGAAGCGAAACTCGCCTCAGGTGGCGGACGTCCCGAGAAATTCGCCAAGGGATATTACGTGCAGCCTACGATCTTCTACGACGTCAAAAATAGCGACCGCATCGCCCGCGAAGAAATTTTTGGCCCAGTCGCTGCAGTGATTCCGTTTGAAGATGAAAAAGACGCGCTCAAGATCGCGAACGATTCTCCCTACGGATTGGCGGCCGCCGTGTGGACGCGGGACATCTTTAAGGCGATGCGATCCGTGAAGGCGCTACGGGCCGGGATTGTCTGGGTCAACCACATGCAACCGACCTACGTCGAAGCACCGTGGGGAGGATTCAAGCAATCCGGATTCGGCCGCGAACTCGGGGCTTGGGGCATCGAAGAATATCTCGAGACCAAGCAGGTCCATATCAATCTGAACGAAGCGCCGATCGGCTGGTACTGAGAGGCAGTGGCCAGTGGCTAGTCACCAGTGGCCTGTTTCGTAACTTTGAGTTCTGGCCGCTGATCACTATTCACTGACCACTAGGATTTTACGATGTCTACCATTCAACTCCGCACGCAAATCCCGGGCCCGAAGTCGAAGGCCCTGTCCGAGCGCCGCGCGAAAGCCGTACCCCGCGGGCTTTCACACGGCACGCCCATCTACGTCGCCAAAGCCGAAGATGCCTGGCTTGAAGACGTTGATGGCAACCGCTACCTCGACTTCGCCGGCGGCATCGGCTGCCTGAACGTCGGCCATCGGCAAGAGCCTGTGGTTGAGGCAGTGAAGGCGCAGCTCGACCGCTTTCTGCATACGTGCGTGCAGGTGACGCCGTATGAGAGCTACGTTCGGCTAGCCGAGCGCATGAATGAAGTGACGCCGGGAAAGTTTGCGAAGAAGACGATCTTCGTGAACACCGGCGCCGAGGCCGTCGAAAATGCCGTCAAGATCGCGCGCGCTTTTACCAAGCGTCCCGGCATCATTGCGTTTGAAGATGCGTTCCACGGCCGCACCATGATGACGCTGGCTCTGACCAGCAAGACGCATCCTTACAAGGCTGGGTTCGCGCCGTTTCCCGGAGAGGTCTATCGAGTCCCGTTCGCTTATTGCTACCGCTGCTCCTACAACTTGAAATATCCGTCGTGCGATCTCTTCTGCGCTCGACATCTCGAAAATACGTTCAAGCGCGTCGTGGCCAATGAAGATGTCGCAGCGGTTATTGCAGAACCGGTTTTGGGCGAGGGCGGATTCATCGCGCCTCCGCCGGACTATTTCAAGGTGCTCATCGATCTCTGCCACAAGTACGGCATCCTCTTTATTGCCGACGAGGTCCAGTCCGGCTTTGGGCGCACCGGCGCATTGTTCGCCAGCGAGCGCTATGGAATTGAACCGGACCTGATTGTGACGGCCAAGTCTTTGGGCGGAGGTTTGCCGCTTGCCGCGGTCACCGGACGCGCCGAGATCATGGATGCGCCTGGGATTGGCGGACTCGGCGGGACGTTCGCCGGGAATCCTCTCTCATGCGCGGCAGCTCTCGCTGTGCTCGATCTATTCGAGCGCGAGAATCTGCTGTCCCGTGCCAACGAACTTGGCGAACGCTTCCAGCGGCGCGCCCGCGAGTGGCAGCGGCGCTGGTCGATGATTGGCGATGTACGCGGCCTCGGTGGCATGCAGGCCATCGAGCTCGTGAAGTCGCAGGACACCAAAATTCCCGCAGGTGACGAGACCAAGAAGATCATGCAGTACTGCTACGAGCACGGCCTGATCACGATTACGGCCGGCACGTATTCCAACGTGATTCGCGTGCTGGTGCCGCTCGTGATCACCAATGAGCAGATGGACGAGGCGCTCGATGTGCTGGAGTCCGCGATTGCCGCGGTGTGCGACCAGAAAGGTGCCGTTGCGCAATTTGTTTAGGTATTTGTCATCCTGAGCGAGGATTGGCCTTCGCGCGGCAAGCGCGAAGGCCAACCGCAGTCGAAGGATCCCCTGTAAGAGCTGTAGGATTGTTGCTGTCTAAAAGCGTTCTCAGTGGAATTGGGGCTTTTGAGTTGGCATAAGCGCCGGGCAGAATGGATCAATGGACAAGCCACACTCGAAGTACCTGCACCTATACGCGGTCGTGAGATTCGACCCTTATCTGAGCGGCGAGAACGGTGCTACTGTCCTGAAGGTCTTTCCGTCAAAAGAACTGGCTGAGCGGGAGGCGTCTAGGCTTAGGGAGGTGAACCAAGGAAAACAGACCATATACGCAGTGCAGATTGCCAGATTTGTAGAATCGTTTTAGCGCACGACATCCTTCGCGATTGTAGGGGAATCACAATGACTGTAGCCGCACCTCCTGCCAACAAGCTTACGCAGTACATCAACGGCCAGTGGGCCGACTCGCACGCCACGGAATGGCGCGACGTCGTCAATCCCGCAACAGGCGAAATACTGGCGACGGTTCCGCTCGGCGGAGCGGCTGACGTCAACGCGGCCGTAGAAGCCGCTGCGGCAGCTTTTCCCGAATGGCGACGCACGCCGCCTGAGGACCGCATCCAGCCGCTGTTCAAGCTGAAGATGCTGCTCGAAGAGCATATCGACGACATCGCGCGCATCATCACGACGGAGAACGGCAAGACGTTCACCGAAGCGAAGGCCGAGATGCGCCGCGCGATTGAGAACGTCGAAGTGGCCTGCGGCATTCCCTTGATGATGCAGGGCTACAACCTCGAAGACGTGGCCCGCGGCATTGACGAAATGATGATCCGACAGCCGCTCGGGGTCACCGCCGCCATCGTGCCGTTCAACTTCCCCGGCATGATCGCGTTCTGGTACCTGCCCTATGCAATCGCGACCGGCAACACATTCATCCTGAAGCCGAGCGAGCGCGTACCGCTGACCATGCGCTATGTGTACGAATTGCTCGAGAAAACCGGACTGCCGAAAGGCGTTGTGGGTCTGGTGAATGGCGGGAAGGCCGCCGTCGATGCGCTGATTGATCATCCGAAAGTCAGAGCGATCAGTTTTGTCGGATCGACTCCGGTGGCGCGCTACATCTACTCGCGATCCGCAGAGCAGGGCAAACGTTGCCAGTGCCAGGGAGGGGCAAAGAATCATGTGATTGTCCTTCCTGACGCTGACATG
>Ga0209624_10003468_pt1 | contig 11144 bp, 7 predicted proteins | sample JacPinW_OM2H0_O1_FD_188565 | JGI IMG/M metagenome (GOLD analysis project Ga0209624, IMG submission 188565) | Forest soil microbial communities from Algoma, Ontario, Canada - Jack Pine, Ontario site 1_JW_OM2H0_O1 (SPAdes) (version 2) | ecosystem: Environmental > Terrestrial > Soil > Boreal... | reverse complement strand
GGTTCCGCCGGAGATGTGTCCGACGTTGAGGGTGGTGAGAGGGGTGGTGGGTAGTTCGAGGGCGGCGACGGCGGTGAGGGCCTGGCTGAGGATGAGGATGGGGTTGGGGGCGCCGGCGTCGGCCCAGGAGTGGCCGCCGGGGCCGGTGATGGTGACGCGGAAGCGGAGGCTGCCGAGCGCTCGGGTGACCACGGCTGAGTTGCCGCTGCCTTCGAGGGCGATGGCGGCGGCGATGCGATTGCGGTAGGGGCCGCGTTCGAAGAGGTGACGCATGCCGCGGAGGTCGCCTTCGCCTTCTTCGCCTACGTTGGCGGCGAAGAGGATGGGGATGGGTGGAACGATGTTGGCGTAACGCAGGGCTGCGGCTATGGCGAGGAGTCCGGTCAGGCCGGCGGCGTTGTCGCAGATGCCTGGTGCCTGGATTACGGGGGAGTCTTTTTGTTCGATGGGGTTGATTTGGGTTTCGATGGGGAAGACTGTGTCGAGATGGGCGGAGAGGAGGACGACTGGGGCGACCGCGGATGGTTCGGATTGGGACGGATTAAGAGCGAAATGCGGGGATCCTTCGCTCCGCTCAGGATGACGACCTCTCTCGGACAATTCAGGAGATAGTTCGGCGAGGGCGTTGCCTTCGTCGTCGAGGTGGATGTTGGTCAGGCCTAGTTGGTGGAAGCGCTCGAGGAACCAGTTGGCGCGGGCGGATTCGCCGAAGGGTGGTGCGGGGATGCTGACTAGTTCGAGTTGCCACTGGCGGAGTTGGGGCTGGTGGAGATGGAGCCAGTGAAAGGCTCGGTGGACCGCGGTGAGGGTGGCCAGGCGGGTGATTCGGCGTTGGGCGGTGGCTGTGGCGGACATCAGTTGGCCTCGGGTTTCGAGGTGGGGTGGGGGAGAATGGTCGAGCTTCGCTCGATAACCCACCCTTTTCGATGAGGCCGAAAAGGATGGGCCACCCGCCTGTTAGCGATGACAACAGCAGATCCCCTTCGGGGATGACAAGCAAGTGCAACTGCGAGGTCAAAATCAATGTCGACAGCAACCCAACCTTTTCGATGAGGCTGAAAAGGATGGGCCACCCGATTTGGCGAGGCGATCATTTGTATTCGACCTCGACAAGGAAGAGGCCTCGGGCTGGTGCGGTGTAGCCGGCGGCGCTGCGGTTGCGGGCGGCGAGGATTTTTGGGATGTCGTCGATGGGAATGTGGCCTGTTGCGGTTTGGACGAAGGTGCCTACCAGGTTGCGGACCATGTGGTGCAGGAAGCCTGAGCCGGTGACTCGGTAGATGTAGAGGTCTTCTTGCTGATGCCAGGTGGAGTTGTGGATTGTGCGGGTGTTATCGAGTTGCGGCGACAAGGACGAACTCGCGTTGGACTTGGTGGTCGATGGGTCTGGAATCGTCCCGGGGTCGAGAACCCACGTCCGAGAATCCGGACGTGGGGCACCCGCATTTTCGTTTGCCTGATTTTGATCGGCTAGGTTGGAGTCATTTGCCTGAATTCGACCGGTGAGGTCGGGGTCGGTGGCGGCGAAGGAGGTGAAGTCGTGGGTTCCGATGACGTAGGTTGCGGCTTGTTGGAGGATGGCTAAATCAAGTGGGCGCTGGAAGCTCCAAACGTAGGGGGCGAGCATGGGGGAGCAGATGCGATTGCCCGGGAGGATGCGGTACTCGTAGGTCTTGCGGCGGGCGCTGTGGCGGGCGTGGAAGTCTTCGGGGACTTGTTCTACCGAGAGGACGCGGATGCTTGGGGGGAGGATGTGGTTGAGGGCTCGGTGAAGGTTGGGGCCGGGGATGGGATTGGTGAGAGTGACGGTGGCTACCTGGGCCAGCGCGTGGACTCCCGTGTCGGTGCGGCCTGAGCCCTGCGGGAGGGTTGTTTCGTCGGTGATGTGGTGGATGGCCTGGGCGAGCGTGCCCTGTACGGTGGGGAGATTGGGCTGAATCTGCCAGCCGTTGTAGGGGGTTCCGTCGTAGGCGAGAGTGAGCTTCCAGTGGGGCATGGACCTGATTTGGACGGTATCACGTAAGGTCGACCGCGGATTGGCGCGGATAAAACGGATTTTAAGAACAGGCAACGGCTTGGGTTTTCGGAGATTTTGTTGAAGGGTTCCTGCTTTGATGCTGCCTTCAGAGAGGGGCGAGCCGGTGGCGGGGCGTTGTTATACTTACAGCGTCGCACCCAATCGATAATTTTTTAGAGGATGGTCAGGGAACGAACCGGCGGAGGGGTGCGTATATGTGGTCAACCAAGGCATTTCTGCACGGCGGGAGTGTGAAGGCTGGATACATTCTTTAAGAGTCGTCGGAAAGGTGCTGCGCGTCATATCAAGCATTGCACATTGATTTTGCGGTCCAGGCCGCGCGCGGTTGCGCGGGGCAGGGCAGAACCATGAATTTTGGAAGCATTGAATTGAGATGCCCGGCAGAGCCCAGATCGATCTGAGCCACTGGCCGGCCAAGCGTAGGAAGAGTTGGAGAACGCATCGTGAGATTAAAAGATTTGCAGGCGGCAGCGAGCGTTGCCCTGATGTTGATGAGTGTGTGTCAGCAGAGCGGATTGGCGCAGCAGCAACCGGCTCCGGGGACACCGAACCAGACGACGCCCAGCGCGACGCAGCCGGCGCCGCCGCAGCCGATTCAGAACGACACGACTGGGCAGCCCGGTTTGCCGCAGGCTCCTCCGCCAAAGCCGACCGAGCCCCTGTACCTCCGTGGCACCGGCGTCGACTACACCAAGCCGAAGAGCCACTTCTGGAATCCGATTGCTCCGTATACGCCGTTGAACTATCCGGCCCCGAGCCTGGGAAATACTCCGAAGATGGACCAGCTGCTTCGTGATGGGAAGATTTATCTGAGCCTGTCGGATGCGGTGATGCTGGCTATTGAAAATAATTACGACATAGCGATTGCGCGTATCAATTTGGATATTGCGGACACGGATATTCTTCGTGCAAAGGCGGGTTCGTTCCTGCGAGGCGTTTCGAGCGGGCTGGTGCAAAATACGCTGGGCGGAACGACAACGACGATTTTGACTGGCGGTGGTCCGGGAGCGACCTCGGCCGGAACAGGCGGCGCCGGCGCTGGCGCGGGCGGACTGGTAACGAGCACGAACGGCGGAGGGCCGGCGCCTGAGGCACTGGATCCGGTGGTGACGGGAACACTGTCGTATGAGGCGCAGAGCGCGCCGCAGATCAACACGTTGTTCAGCGGCGGGTTGACGGTGTTGAATACCGATACGTCGACCTACAACTTCAATTACAGTCAGGGCTTCATCACTGGCACAGCGCTGACGGTTGGATTCAACAATACGCGCGTGACGACGAACAATCCGTTCAGTGACTACAGTCCGTCCTACACGACAGGGTTCCGGGCGACGGCGACACAGCATCTGCTGCAGGGATTTGGGCCAGGGGTCAATGCGCGGTTCATTCTGCAGGCGAAGAACGATCGACGCATCACGGACTCGTCGTTCCGGCAGCAACTTCTGTATACGGTGAATCAGGTAGAGGCGATCTACTGGGCGCTGGTGAGCGCGTACGAGGACGAGCAGGCGAAGGAACGTGCGCTGGCGCAGTCGACTCAACTGGCGTCGGACAATCGCAGGCAGCTTGAGATTGGAACGCTGGCTCCACTGGACGTGGTGAATTCGGACAGCGCCGTTGCGACGGACAAGCAGGCGCTGGTGGCTTCGAAGACGAACCTCGAATATCAGCAACTGATCATGAAGCAGGCGATTGCGCGAAACCTGAACGATCCGCAGCTTGCGAATGCTCCAGTGATTCCGACCGATCGCATAAGCCTGGACCGGTTGGCGGAAGAGGACATGCCGACCGAGGATCTGGTGAAGGAAGCGTACGTGAACAATCCTCAGATTGAGCAGGCAGTTCTCGCTCTCAAGAATAACGAGATTACGATCAAGGCTTTCAAGAACGGCTTGTTGCCGATCGTGGATGCGTATGCGTTCTACGGAGCGAATGCGCTAGGTGGTCACCAGAATCCGGCCGCTGTCAATTTCGAAAACAATGCCCCTTATCCTCCGGGAACTTTTCCGACGGTGGATTACGGAACGGCGTTCGGCAATCTGTTCAACAGCAGCGCTCCGGATAAGGGCGTTGGCGTGAATATCAACGTCACGCTGCGGAACCGGACTGCGCAGGCGGACCAGGCGCGGTCGCAGATGGAGTACCGGCAGACGGAGATGCGAATTCAACAGCTGTACGATCAGATTCGCATTCAGGTGACCAATCAGCAGTACGCGCTGACCAACGACAGGGCCCAGGTGGAGGCGTCACGAGCGGCGCGGGATTATGCGGCGCAGAGCCTGGATGCCGAGCAGAAGAAGTACAGGCTGGGCGCGTCGACGACGGCAAATGTGTTGCAGCAGGGAAGGAACCTGGCGATTGCGGAGAATACGCTGATTTCCGCGACAGCTGCGTATGCGAAGGACCGGTCGCTGTTACGGCAACTTCTGGCGACTACTCTGGATACTTACGGGATCAGCATTCAGGGTGCGGCGGTAGGGGATCTTAGTAAGGCTCCGGTGATCCCGGGGTTGACCGCTCCGAAGCCGCCGGAGCCGCCGAAGCCGATCTCGGCGACTCCTCCGACGACGCCTCCGCAACAGTAGTGACAGATGGTGAGAGGGTCCGGGCTTCGGCTCGGACCCTTTTGTTTTTTGGCTGTGACGATGGTCATGACGCGGGTGTATTCGGGAGCGTGAGATGGGGATGGTGTGGACTACACTGAAACTCTATGAGTACAGAACAGAATAAGGAACAGGTTGGAGAGAATTTGAACTCTCTGGCTAAGGCGTCTTCTGCGTATCTTCGGTCTGCGATGCATCAGCCGGTGGAGTGGATGGAGTGGGGCGAGACGGCGTTCGCGAAGGCGAAAGAAGAGGATAAACCGATACTGCTGGATATTGGCGCGGTGTGGTGCCACTGGTGCCATGTGATGGATCGCGAGTCTTATGAGAATGCGGAGACGGCGCGGATCATCAATGATCAGTTTGTCGCGGTGAAGGTGGATCGCGATGAGCGGCCGGATGTGGATACGCGGTATCAGGCTGCGGTGTCGGCTATCAGTGGGCAGGGCGGGTGGCCGCTGACGGCGTTTCTGACTCCGGAGGGGAAGCCTTATTTTGGCGGGACATATTTTCCTCCGAGTGATCAGCATGGGCGGCCTGGGTTTCCGCGAGTGCTACTGACGATGGCGGAGGCCTTTCAGAAGCGGCGGGATGAGGTGAATGAGTCGGCCGGCAGTGTGATGGCGGCGATCGAGCATAACGAGTCGTTCATGGGGAGGTCGGGGAATCCGGGGCCGGAGCTGGTGGCGAAGCTGGTGGAGTCGGCGTTGAAGCAGTTCGATGCGCGGTCGGGAGGGTTTGGATCGCAACCGAAGTTTCCGCATTCGGGGGCGATTGATCTGCTGCTGGATGCGGCTTCGCGGGTTTCTGTTGGTGGAACTGAAGGTGTGGGTGAGGCGGCGAAGAATGCGGCGATGGTGACGCTGCAGAAGATGTCGCGAGGGGGAATTTACGATCATCTGGCGGGTGGGTTCCATCGGTATTCGGTGGATGACCGATGGGTGGTGCCGCACTTCGAGAAGATGTCGTATGACAACAGCGAGCTGCTGAAGAACTATGTGCACGCGTTCCAGACGCTGGTGGAACCGGAGGCGTCGCGGGTTGCGAAGGAGATGATCCGGTGGATCGATGAGTGGCTGAGTGACCGGGAGCGCGGTGGGTTTTATGCGTCGCAGGATGCAGACTTTTCGCTGGATGACGATGGCGACTACTTTACGTGGACTCTCGATGAGGCGGCTGCGGTACTGACGGCGGAAGAGATGGCGGTGGCCAGCGCTTATTACGACATCGGCGAGATCGGGGATATGCATCACGACCCGGCGAAGAATGTTCTGCATGTTCGGGGGACGCTGGAGGGAGTGGCGAAGGCGAATAAGATTACGCTCGATGAGGCGAAGGAGAGGCTTTTATCCGCTAGGGAGAAGCTGTATGCGGCTCGGCTGAGGCGGCCTACTCCTTATGTGGATAAGACGGTGTATGTGGGATGGAACGGGATGATGATCTCGGCTTACATCGAAGCCGGGAGGGTTTTGGATTTGCCGGAGGTCCGGGCTTTTGCGCTGAAGTCGCTGGATCGTGTGCTGGCTGAGGCCTGGGATGCGACGAATGGACTGGCGCATGTGGTGGCTTATGGTGAGGCAGGTGGGGGCGGGGCTCGCGTGGCAGGAGTGCTGGATGATTATGTGTTTTTGGGGCACGCTGCGCTCGATGCGTGGGAACTGACGGGCGAGATGAAGTACTACGACGCGGCTGAGGCGTTGGCGGAGGCGGCGATCAAGCGGTTCTATGATCCGGTGGGATGCGCTTTTTTTGATACCGAGGCTGCGGCGGAGGGTGAGGTGCGGCTGGGGGCTTTGGTGACGCGGAGGAAACCTTTGCAGGACTCGCCTACACCGGCGGGGAATCCTATGGCGGCGGCTTTGCTGCTGCGATTGGAGGCTTTGAACGGGCGCGAGGACTATGCGGTGAAGGCTGCGGAGACGCTGGAGACGTTTGCGGGGATTGTGGAGCACTTCGGGTTGTTTGCGGCTAGTTATGGACTGGCGCTGCAGCGGATGGTGCAGCGGGCGGTACAGGTTTGTGTGATTGGGGATGATGCCGCGGCCAGGAGGTTGGAGGCCGTGGCGCTGGCTCGGTATGCCGTAAATAAAAGCGTGATTCGTTTGCGGCGTGATCAGCTTGGGGCTTTGCCGAAGGCGCTGGCAGAGACGCTTCCGCATCTTCCGGGGTTGAAGGAGCCGGGGAGCTTTGCGGTGGTTTGCAATGGGAAGGGTTGTCTGCCCCCGGTAAGTACGGTGGATGATTTGATTACAGCGATGAATACGGCATTGTGATGGGTGTGCTGTGGAGCCCCAGGCGAATCAGGGAACATAGACGAGGAACTCCGGCATGTCCGGAAGGTCATCGATGAACGTTCCTTTTTTCTTCCCATCGGAGGAAAAGCGCCGCACCCGCTGCCTCTTCCGTTCGGCCACATAAAGATCGCCGTCGGGCCCGATGGCGAAGCCGGAGGGAGCGTCGAGTTTTCCGTCGATCACGACGCGCGCCTTGAGCTCGCCTCCTGGCGGCGTGGACAGGTCGAGCGCGAGGATGCTGCCGGTGCCTGAAGCGCCGATGTAGAGTGTCTCGTCGTGAAGAATCAAGTGCACGGGCGCCTTGAGCTCCGGCCCCGTGATGCGGGCCATCAGCTCCCCTGAATGCACATCGAAGACTTTTACTGAATCTCCGGCTTCGTCCGCCACGTACAGATGCTTCCGGCGCACGACGATGCCGCGGACTGAGTGCCTTGGCATACCGTGCTTGTCGAGCACCACCCTGAGGCCGAGAGGCGCCGGCACATCAGGCGGCGTAAGGTCACCGTACTCGGGAAGCCTTCCGTGGCTGGAGGCGACAAGCGTACCGGGGAGAAATTGCCCATTGGGATATTGCTTGCGGAGGTGCTCGGCGACTGGTGTGGGTTCGCGTGTCTTTGGCGCAAGGCACACCACGGTGTTGGTGTCCTGGCATGACACGTAGATGCGACCATCGTCCCCCAGCTCCACGTCGAAGGGGTGTACCATCGCCGCCACCTGCTCGGTCTTCACGAGAACCTCCTCGAAACGGAAGGTATCGCCGTGCCGGCGGTAGCGCGCAATGTGGCTATCCTTGCGCCATGCGTTCGCGATGTAGAGGTCGTCGCCTAACAATGCGAAGCCACGCGCAATGTGCAACGGATGCGCGGCTGGCGATGGATCGAGGAGCAGCGGATGCTTCTCGCGCGGAGAGCCATTATCTTCAAAGACGCCGATGTTGTCGATGCCGTGCCTTGATTCTCCCCGATAACTAATCCACCACACGTTTCTGCCTCCCGAACACAAATTGCTGCATCGTCAGAGCCGGCGCGATAACGTGCGGCTTTTCAACTAACCGGCAAGCTCTGGCGAAAATTACGACCCGCGCAACTCCACGGGGCATCCCGGCATTATAAGCGGTTGGGATTGCTGAGAGTTTCGTTAGAAGGGTTTTCCGGTCGCCGGCTGCGGGAGAGTACTGAGTTCTGCGCGATTTTGACCGCTAGAATCGATATGTAAAACCGACATTCCCTTCGATGGGCGCTCGGTTATAGGTTGCCGTCCTGAAAAATGTTCCGGGCTCAAAGCCGGCAAGATTGAATGCAAGGATGATGTGCTGCTTTAGAGCCCACCGAATCTCAAGGTCTCCTTGATTGCCGAGGTAGCGAGAATGGCTGGTTCCGGCTGGATCAATGAGGGCTCCGCTTCCAAAGGCATATATTCCGTCGTGCGTTGATTCCCGCCAGTACCAGTCCCAGGCGAAGGCGCCGGTGATATTTTGCTTCAGTTGAAATTGAATGACCGGATGCACATCGATGAGGTTCTGCGGACCCAGCATGGGAACCATCTTTGGGGAAAAGTATGCGCCACGGGGGAAGAGAGAGTTGAAGGTTCCTAGAGGCTGATCCGTGGAATTGCTGTCGCCGCTGTATACATCTGCTCGTAACAGTGGACGAGGATGAAAGCGCCGGTGATCAAAGGTAAATCCGGTTTCCGTTGATGCGCTCCATGCGCGAATCGAGTTGCTTCCGAAACTGCCCCACTGGTAGTTGGGTTCCCAGTTGTAGTCCAAGCCCTTTCCAATTGGGCGGAACAGTCTGGTTCCGAGGGTGTGGCGAAGCTCGTCGGCAGTGCCGCGGTTGTAGGTGGCTGGCTTTGTGTCCAGCCCGATGTAATAGAGATCGGCTTGCCCGCGACTTACGATTGGGGCCGGAACAGTGAGATAGCTCCCCCAGACGCTTTGATGGGGATTCGGTATATCGTCGAAAGAACCCTCAGCGTCCGTGACCGGTTTCAGAGCGAAGAGATCGAGCCGCGCGTGCGCACCTTCGACGATCGCGCGAAACCCGTCGAAACTCAGCTTCACATTGGGGCCTTCGTTGTTGTCGAATAAGCGGCCCGAACCGAACACCACTTCCTGGCGTCCTACGCGCAGGCTCATCCCGTGCGGACTGCTGACATGAGGTCCGATCTCAAGGAAGGCCTGATGGAGGTCGGCGGGATCTTCGTCGATTCCGGGTCGCGGGCCACCATTTCTATTGGCGATGAAGTCAAACTCGAATTCGGAAAACAGCCGGAGGTCTTTGCCCGCATGGAGATCGAAATGGGGCATCACCCGGTTCATGACGTATCCGTTATGGTCCTGGGGCGGAGCGCCAAACATCCAGTTGTCGAAGTACTCGTATTCGATCCGGTATTCGAATCCCAAGGAGAGGTACCGTTGCGGGTTTTCGCCTAACGGGATGTACTTGACCGGGTCGAAAAAGTCTGTGCGCTTCGAAGGGTCCGCGAGAAAACTCCAATTCTGCTCTGCAGGGAATGGATTTAACGGAGGACGCTCCGGGTCTGGAGGAGGGCCTGGTGGCAGAGGATTCGGAGTCTGTGCCCCCGCGGTGAACGCCGAGAGAGCGAGGAGGAGAACGATCCAAACAAATCTCAATTCGGAACATGCGTCTCCGATGATCATCGGCGACTCGTGAGAGGCACGGTCGAAATTACGGATTGTGCGTCCGGATGCTGCTGCTGATCTTTGTGTTCGCCGACTAAATGAGAGGAAGCTACGTTTTTAGCTTGGATGTTCTTTGTGAGCAGCCACGATCCCGCCTGCTCGCCTAATACCATTCCCAACAGTCCGAGCAGAGCAACGATGGGTGGCGCAGGACTCTTTACTCGAATGACCCCATATGCGAGACCCACGAGCATGCCTACCAGGAATGAGATAAGCAGTGCTTTCATTGTCAATCTCGCCAGTCGAAACTGAGTACCTGCTTCGCTTTCGCCTGTCTGGAAGCCACCCGGCTGTACGCGTCTACAGCTTTTTCAAAGGGAACGATCTCAATCGGCGGCGGTTTCAAAACGCCGGTTTCAAAACCGGGGAGGAGTTGTTCTTCTATTTCCGCGATCTGTTGCGGCGTGAGTCCATAGCTGTCAACTCCAAGCAGCCGGGAGGAATTGTGATAGAAGTCGACGAGGTTGAAACTGACACGCGGCTCTCCCGCGCTTGAGATCACCACATGCCGGCCGTGCAACGCGAGAGATCGCAGCGCCGGCTCGAACATTGGGCCACCGACAGTGTCGAAGACCGCATTGACTCCTCTTCCCCCGGTGAGCTTGAGGATGCTCTCACGAAGATCTTCGGTCTTCGTGTTGATGACAGACTGAACACCCGGAATCGGATCGGATCTGGTGTCCGCGCCAATAACGTGCGCCTGCTTCCAATTTGCAATCTGTGTGGCTGCTTGTCCTACTGCGCCTGCCGCTCCGAGAATAAGGATGGTCTCCTCTGGTTGAATTTGAGCTGCACTTACAACAGATGCCCAGGCTGTAATGTACGGAATACCGATCGTCGCGGCCTGCGCCATACTCAATGGCTTCGGTTTGTGCGAGAGGGTTTCCGCCGGGACTACGACATATTCCGCATGAGATCCGTCACAGACGATGCCGAGGTTCGGAGCACTGCCCCAGACCTCTTCGCCTTCGTGCTGGCTCCCCTTTACAACAACGCCCGCAAAGTCCCGGCCCGGGGTTCGCGGAAGGGTTGTGTTCTTGAAGCGTCCCGCGACGTTCCCGATGTCGCTGGGATTGATCGCTGCAGCCTTTACGTGAACAAGCGCTTCACCATCGCCCGGCTCCGGAATTGCGACTTCTTCGATTCGCAACACCGACGGCGGTCCAAACTCGGCGAATCGCAACGCTTTCATTACTCTGGAATTCATGGCTCTCATTCTCCTCAACACGTCCCAACATCATTGGATGTCAGTTGGCACGTGCTGGGCGTGGCAGCAGAACGGGTTGATTTCTTGTCGCCATGATGAAAATCAGGCCGCCAGCCATGCATACATTCTTGGAGCAGTTGATCAACTGAATCGGAAAAAGAGGTGTGCCGACGACCTGCCAGAATGCATGTCCCATGAGGGTCGCCGGTATCAGGAACACAAGTAGAGCGAGAGCAGAGATGCGAGGGTAGATTCCCAGGATCAGGCCTAAACCCGCGATGAGTTGCAGAGCTCGTGC
>Ga0209624_10003467_pt1 | contig 11145 bp, 17 predicted proteins | sample JacPinW_OM2H0_O1_FD_188565 | JGI IMG/M metagenome (GOLD analysis project Ga0209624, IMG submission 188565) | Forest soil microbial communities from Algoma, Ontario, Canada - Jack Pine, Ontario site 1_JW_OM2H0_O1 (SPAdes) (version 2) | ecosystem: Environmental > Terrestrial > Soil > Boreal... | reverse complement strand
GACTGCGAAGGAAGAGCTTCAATCGGCGAACGAAGAACTGAGCACGGTCAACGACGAGCTGCGCAACCGGAACTCCGACATTTCGACGGTGAACAACGATCTGACGAATCTGCTTTCGAGCATCGAGATTGCGGTGGTGATGCTGGGACCCGACGCTACGATCCGGAGATTCACGCCGCAGGCACAAAAGACACTCGGACTGATTCCGGGTGATATCGGTCGGCCGTTCCTGAATATCAATCCACTGATGCAGATTCCGAATTTGCAGCAGATGGTGCTTCAGGTGATTGGCAATGCGCAGATTGTCGAAAGAGAAGTCGCCATTCGAGATGGGCACAGTTATCAGGTGAGGATTCTTCCGTACCGGACGGCGGAGGGAAAGCACGAAGGCGTCGTGATTACGCTTCTTGAGCTGCACCCGGCCTGAGACGATTCAACGTTCAGACCTGCTCACGCAAACCTGCGGTATAGATGTGCGGCTATAGTGTTGCTAGAATGCGGGTGTCTGCCATTTGACGCCAAGCCTCTTGATGGAGGCCACGGCACCTCGTAGACAGCTTTGTCGAAAGGTGACCGTTGTGACGAACATCTTCCCCCGCAGACCCGCGCTTTCTCTTTCGTCTACTTCACGGGGAAATCTAGCTGTTGCGCGGGAAAAAGCCGCGGCCGCGATTGCTATCTCGCTGCATCGCCAAATCCATACTGCGTGGATGCTTTTGCAGACCGCGAACCGATTCCCGACCTACGAGGGGTCACACGAAAGATTTGTAAAGTCCTCGGCGAGAGTGTTGAGGCACGCAGAGAAGCAATTGTGGCAGGTCGAACTCGATCAAGCGGATTTGGTGCAGCTTGCCTCGAACGTTGCGGGGCTTTGGTTCGCGATCGATGCGCTGTTGTGAGATTTGCCGGTGGCTCGGTAGGGTCGAGCTAGGGCTCGGGTGGATAGGGGCAGATTCACTCGGTCTGCAAAGAATCCAGCTCAAACCGCAGCCGTTCGGCAATCGCCATCATCTGATCGAATTCCGGATGGGATAATTTTAGTTTCCACATGCCGACTTCAGCGTCGTGGAGAGCTCTCTTCGCGTAACACAGGTGCCAGGCCTTCCTTTTTTTCGGAATGATTTGGCGATTGCGAAGAAGACGACACGAGGCGAGACCGGTTAGTAGCTCCGTATAGACCGAGCCGACGGCGACGTCGTGATTAAACTGCGATAGACGCTCCGGTTTGATCTGGATGCCTCCGAGGCCAGGCGACTCCATGCGGAAAGTCAGGGTGGCATTCGATGGTTAGAATTGCTCTAGGGTGATATCTGTATTCTATGGCACAGGGTTTAGGCACTAAGCGCGTTGAGATGTCGGATCGTTCGCGGGAGGGCAAGATCGGCGAGCAAAATTCTAATTTCAAGGTGGGACGGGTTCGCGCTTATCCGATCGGTGTCTTGGTGAAGGTGCGGCTGATTTCGGGGCGGGAGATTGAGGGGCAGGTCATCAAAGTGGAGACGACGGCGCTGGGAACGTTCTTGCACGTGGAGTTCGGAGACGAAGTGGCGAACGTTACGGCGAAGCAGGTGATTGGATTTTATGATTTTTGCTTCTTGAAGGCGTGGATGGTGAGGCGGTTTTAAGGCTGGGAATTAGGCGGGGATTGCCGGGCGATGCGGTTTCCGCTGGTGAAAAAAATGAGGCCCCCGCTTGGGATCGGGGGCCTCGGAAGGCGCGTTTCGTTGCCAGTGTCGTTTTCACACCAGCGCGTGGGGTCATCCATCCTAGCTTCCCTCTCAGAGGTCTCGATTCCCTTCAAGAACAAACGACTTAATCATGTTTTCAATAACTTAGAGTGCCTACCAGTACCTGATAGTTCCTCGTAATCCCGTTCCGTTAATGCGGGTTACAATGCGGGTTTTCGGATAAATAGCACCTCTGTTGGCGCTCCTTACATGAGCCTTCAACAGCGGTACAAACAAACGTCTTCGCCCTCGCGGGAGAAACGACTTCTGACTCCAAAGGAATCGATGACATACGTGGGGCTTTCCCGCAACGTGGTTTACGAAATGATTCGAGACCGGGCAATTCCGTACATCATTCGACCGAGTACGGGATCGCGCCCGAGATACATGATTGACAGATACGACTGGGATCGCTGGATCGAACGTCGGAAGATTCACGCAGTCGCGTAGCGAAACGGACGCGAGACCGTGACGGGAGATTTCGCTTTGAAGCGCTCGTAGAAGTTCGGATTTGAGCAAGATTCCTCCCGAAGTTAGAGGAAACGGGGGCGCAGGATAACACGGTTTCATATATCCTCTGGGCGATGCCCTAGGAGGCTACATTGGTTATTGGCGACCGCTTGAAAGCGTTGCGGGAATCAAAGGACCTATCCCAGGGCGACATTGAGAAGCGAACGGGCTTGTTGCGGTGTTACATCTCGCGTGTCGAGAATGGCCATACCGTCCCAGCCGTCTCGACGCTTGAGAAGATGGCACGCGCACTTGAAATTCCGATGTACCAACTGTTCCACGACGGCGAGGCAGCGGCATCTGTTCGCGGATTCAAACACCCAGACGATGGTGAAGAGTGGGGAAGCAAGGGAAGGGACGCTGATTATCTCGCGAAGCTGTGTCGCCTACTTCCAAAACTTAATGAAAAAGACAAAAAGCTTCTTCTGCACGTCGCTAAAAAAGTCTCAAGATAACCTACGCTGATGACGCGGCAGATTACCTAAACCCGCGAATTATCGAATCCAACTTGGCTGCAAGTTCGTTGTACGTCATCTTCGGGCCGATGGAAAGATTCAGAACGATCCTGGACAGTTCTAGCGTTGCTGCGTCTAGGGGATCGCTCCCCGTATCGTCGAGCCGCTTTTCAGTACAACGGTCTCTTAACTTGAGGACTTTTTCTTGAAATTCTTTGTCCATCAGAAGCACCGCCGCATTTAAAGCCAAGAACAGTAGCACGAGACGGTTTTAACTAATGCTGCGAAACAGCCTGGAGGTCTCATCCTGCCGCAGACGTGTACGGTGTCTCACCATCAAATTGAACGTGGTAGAAACGGGTGCCAGTCGTCGGATGTTCGTCGTAGGATTTGATCGTACCAACTTTCCCCCGTCGATCTCTGCGTTACACGTTGCCCCGCTTGAAAGACAGGCTTCATTTCCATTTTCAACTCCTTGCGCGGTCTCTACGGCAAAGCAGAATAATCGGCGTTTGAAGTGTGTGTCAGTTCTTATGCAACCGCAGGTACTCCATCATTGTTTGTTCTTTATCCAGTTGCAGTAAGAAATCGCGGCACTGCGTACAACGATCCTTGCGGATGTGTTCAAGAAACTGATCGTACGGGACGCGACCGTACTTTCTCTTGCAGGTTTGAGATTTGGAGAAGCGCGAAGTACCACTTCGATTTCAGGCGGGGGCCACTTCGAATTTCGATTGCGCCTCAGGAAGGATTCAGCTTCAAAAGCACTGGCCATCGGCCACTAAGGGACATTCTTACGATGGTTTCCAGAGACCGATTGTATTCCCTTCAGGATCGGTAAACCACGCGAAGGTGCCTGTTGGAATGTCAACCGGTGGCACAAGTGTCTTGCCGCCAAGCGCGGTTGCCTTGTCGAGATACGCCTTTACGTCGTCCACCTGTACGTAAAAATGTGTGAACGTGTGCGGCTCATGACCAAGTGACGTGATGTGACCCGTCATCGCGCCACCAGTGTCTATCATAGTTGCAGGGCCACCAGTCGGTGTCATCCGCCAATCGAACAACTTCCCGAAAAACTCCTGAGTCTTCGCAATATCGCGGCAACCGATTTCAAAATGTACGACTGGATTAGGCATGAACCTTCCACCTTCTTTCAATTTCTTGTCATTCGGCGACGGATCATATCACCTCGCCATAAGCCTCGTTGGATACCGCACATCGGATGAAGAATTACGTAATCTCATCGCATCTTGCTCGCTTCGGTGGCCTTGGCCTTCGCTAGTCGCTTTGTGTAACGCTGTAACGGTGCACGGTTCACTTCCACCCCAACCTTTCTGAACCGTTTCTTAAGACAGATCGCGATCCGACCCCTGACAATGATGCTGCATCGCACACACATCCCGTTACTGCCGTACAACGCCGTTCGACTACAGCATTTCAGACAACCGTAGTCTTCGAAGTAGTACCGCGTCTTCGCTAACTGGCTGCTTGGCAGTAGCTTCTTCAGCGTCAGGTACGTGGGCTTCGGCAAGAACCAAGGCTGCAAGAAGAGTTCGTCATTCGCCAGAAGTGTTGCACTCATGGAATTCTTTGTCATATTTAAGGCCCGAACTTTCTGTACGCGGTCGTGATCGGTACAGAAGCGACATGCGCGTACTGGTTGGTACTTGCGAGAGAAACGTGACCCAGAAGTTCTTGCACATGCCGAATGTCCGCACCGTTATCAAGCATGTGTGTCGCGAAGGAATGCCGAAGATTGTGTGACGTAATGTGCCCCAAGCCAGCGCGGAAAGCTGTTCTTCTAAAAATCTCTGAAACACGAGAGCGAGTGATCGGGTGGGGCTTCTTGCGCGGGTGTCCCTCGTCAGGATTCGGTACAAGTTCTCTAAATCGCCGCCACGCCTCGGAACGCCGCATCGCTTTTGCGCAGCCGAGGTATTTCGAGCGCTGCCGTCTCTCACCTTTGAAGTTCTTGTAATCAAGCCAGTAGCCGACCCATCCCTTTCCGTTCCACGAAACACACCCGCGTTGAATCAAGTGCTGACTCTCGAAGAGGTAGCCTGATCTCCGGCCAGCCAGGTATTTCAAGAGCCACGTCTTGGCAGCACTGCTGAAAAACACGCGACGATCTCCCGATTTGCCGGTTACGAAAATTGTGCGCTTCCTGAAGTCCACATGTTCCAAGCGAACGCCGATAATCTCGCTAATCCGACAGCCGGTCGAATAGTAGACCTCTAGGAGCGCTCGATCGCGGACATTCTCGGCTGCTTTCAGCAAGCGCTGGACGTTTTCTCTCGACAAGGCTCGCGGAAGTGGTCGTTGTGTGGGGCGGGAGCGCACCAATCGTGGAGCGGACTTATCGGCTACGCCGTTCATGCAGAGGAAGTCGAAGAACGATCTCAACGCCCACAAATACCGATGAACAATCTCACCTGAGAGGTCGCGTTCCCCCATCTTCAGGATGAACTTGCGTATGTCGAGGTGGGTCACCTGTGAAAAGTGACGTCGGCCCCAGTAGCCAAGAAATCGATTCGCGACTCGGTTGTACACCTCCAAGGTTGTACGCGAGTAGCGCTGGCAAATGAGCCATTCACCGTATCGTCGAACAAGCTCTTTGTTCGATGATCCAAGGAGACTCGAATCTGTCCGTGTCATGCGTGTCCCTATACAGCGTTCCGGGACGCGGAGTCAATGAGTGAGTTTTTATATTTCTGGTACTTGACTTTAGGGTTACATATAAATATATATGATAGATAACTTCGAACTACAAGGAGGTGATCTTGTGATGATCGGACTTCGGTTGAAGGAAATTCGGGAAGACAAGAAGCTGTCCCAAGGAGACATCGAAAGGATAAGTGGACTGAAACGCTGTTACGTTTCTCGTGTCGAGAATGGACACACAGTGCCAGCGGTCGAGACCTTGGAGAAGCTTGCTCGTGCTTTGGACGTCCCGATGTATCGCCTGTTCTTTGACGGTAATGATGCGCTGCCGCCGCAATCCCACCAGCGAGAAAGAAACCGGTCGTGGGGGAACTCCGGGAAGTCACGCCGGTACATCGACAGGCTCGCTTTCGCCCTAGGAAAGATGACGCCGAACGAACGGGAGTTGATTTTGGTGATGGCGCATCGGGTGAATCAACGGCAACGCAGGCTCTGACTACTCGTTGGTGGTAGCCGGATTTAGCTCTCCAGTGAAGAACTGTCGGACATGATCCTCAGTTGGTCGAAAATCTCTGCGTGGTGTTGTCCGAGGTAGCGACTGACACGAGGGTTGCCGAAAAGCTTCAAAAGGTAGCCTCGTGCAAGAACCAGATTCAACACCTGTGTACCGTGCGACTCCTCTACGGACCTTAAGTCTTTTTGAAGCACCTCCATTTCTTTTTCCATGCGCATTACCTGCTCAGGTGTGAGTCCTTGCACGGTCTTGTGCTTGTCAGAGTCAACAAGCATGTCCGATTGAGTTGCAGCAAGTAGGGCTTTCACGTAAGGAACCGAGAAGTTTCCCGTCGTGACTAGCAGTTCCGCGACCTCAATTTGACGCATAGGTTTCATTTTTTTCAGGAAAGAAAATACCCTTATCGCGACATGCTTAGTCTTCAGGATTTCGGCCACTTCCTTGCAGATGCCGTTTAGCAAGTCTCGTTTTTGTCTTATACTGCCGATGTCCATTTCTAAGACCGTGGCGATTCTCCGCTCCGATACGCCGTTTCTCGTAGCCTTGAGAATCATCGCGTGCTCTTGAATTGTAGTCATTCGATTTACGCGCTTGTTGTATGTGTAAGTCTCGTCGTCGGTGGCGACTAGGCATCGCGCCTCTGTATGGCCAAGTTGCTTCAAGACTTCGAGCCTGATATGCCCGTCCAGCAGGAAAAAATTCTCGGCCTGTTCAGTTTGCGGAAATAGGATCAATGGCTCGATGATTCCGAGCTCCCGCACAGAGCAAAGTACCTGTTTGTACTTCTGGGTACTCTTGATCGAAGGCTTCAGCTGTTTCATCGGAAGTATATTGGTTATCGGAACGACCCGGCCCTGCGGGTCAAATGCTAACGAAACTTGTTTAGGCATCGACGGGACCCTTTTCGGCAATTTGTATCTTTTCGGCTAGGTAGGCGGGCAGACTCGCAAGACCTTCGGCCCTCAGCAGAGTGACGAAGTTATCGTCACCGAACATCTTCCTCAGAGCCGTCACGATAAAAAGCAACCTGTGCTCGGCCAGCTGAGCTCTCTTGATGAGAAGTTTCTGACGGTCGGCTTCTTGTCGATACACCCGCACTAGAGCTTCCGATGAGGGTATCCGACTGCCCTTTCGCTTATCTCCGGGTGTTGAGCGTTTGCCTTTGGTTTTGCGCAATTCAATGATGCGACGAACCGTAAGCAACCTTCGGCCCCGAAGTATCTTTTCCTCGTACGCCTGACAAAGTGCTTGCTGAATCCCTTCCTCGTCGGCAATTGAAATCTCCATCGCAACCGAAAGCGGAATGCGGCCCCGCTCGACCGCATTTAGAAGACGCTCCTCCCCGTTTCGTAAAAGATGAAGAATGTCCGTCACGTAGCCCTTGTGAACGTCAATCTTCTTGGCAATATCCGCCACACTGTACCCTCTGGCTTTCAACGAACTGATTTCTTTAAGGACCTCCATTGGCTGAATCTGTCGTCGCGCAACGTTTTCAACCAAGCTCATCAAGAAACAGTCCTCTCTCGACGCTTCTCGAACGATGGCCGGTATTTCGGTTTGACCTAGTGCCATGAAAGCCTCAAGGCGACCTTGGCCACAAACCAAGTCATACTGCTTCCCACTGCTAGGTTCTGAGGTCTGAGCAACCGTAATTGGCTTTTTGAGGCCGATATTCGAAATATTCGACACGATGATGTTGAAGGTGCCTTTGTTGCGACTCCTGGGATTAAGGACATTAATTTGATCGACGGGGATCATTTTGACGATCGGAGCGGTATCGTTCACGCTGCCTCCTCGACTCGGCTTCGTCGAGCCATTCCAATAAAGAAATCGAGATCATCGAAACGATAAGCTTCCAACCTGATGGGGTTGTCTTCCGCGAGCTTTAATCGCTCGAAGGTTAGGTCGAGTCGTGGCAGGAGGTAATAATCCAGAGGCTCGATATTGTCGGCACGCATCCGGACCGCTACAGTTAGGTCAGGTTTCAGTCCTGCATCAACTCTGACCAACCAACGCAGCGTCCCTGACAGCGACTGTCGGCACCGCGCGATCACGATGGATGCTGTAAATTCAGCGTTTATCGTCAACAAATCGGTGTCGGCGTCTGCGCTGATGGCGCCTCCGACCTGGCCAATGCGATTGATCACATCCGATACGACTCCGGGATGCAGGGTCCGCAAGTGCCTGTTCGTTTCGATGTATTTGCAATCTATTTCTGCTGTGTAGCCAATCAATTTGTAGGCTTGTATTAATCCCTTGAACCGTCTCCGATAGGCGATGCTGGAAGCCATTCCGATTTCCTCGTCAATGAGGATGCCGGAGAGACGGCCCTTACGTTCCAAGAGCGAGCGAAGATCATCGAGGAGCTCTTGGTCAGAAAATCGTCGGCTTCGTTCGAAGATAATTTCTTGAGTCTTAGCAAACAACTCCACCGGCACGACCGATTCAAAAACACCGTTTTTGCGAATCCACATATCAGGAGGATTCCTGACGCGCTTGTTCTGGAGTTTGAATGAGCTTCTGTTGTAGACATTATTTCCGATATATTTTTCGCTGGTCAGGAGCTTGTGAACGGTTCCACGAGTCCAAGATTGACCCCAATCCGTAACGATTCCGCGTTCGTTCAACATTGTGGCGAGCTTCGTTTCCCCAATACGCCGTTCCACGAATGTTCGAAATATCCACCGAACGATATCGACCTCTTCCTGAGGACCGGGGACAAGAACGACTCGATCAGTTTGGATACTCTTCTGCTCACCCCGATCGAGTACGCCTTTCGGTTGCCCGGAAATGTCGCAAAGCATTCGACGAAGCCCAAAACCGGGAGTACCGCCCTGCCTGAAGCCAAGCTCTATGAGGCGGCACTGCCCAATGAATACTTTCGCAGACAGCTCGCGGCTATATTCGCCAGCCATCGCCCGCTTTACGCCCTTAACAATGGTTGATATTGGGCTGCCGTCGTTCTCAAACTGCTCGGCACAATAGTGAACCTCAATTTTCGCGCGACGACAGATGTACTCGTAGTAAGCGCTTTCGTCCGCGTCCTGAAATCGGCCCCAACGGCTGACGTCATAAACGAGAATTGCAGTGAAATCCGCGACTCCAGTTTCTACATCTTGAATCAACTGCTTCAAGGCGCTTCGACCGTCGATTTTGAGGCCACTCTTGCCAGCATCCGTGTACGTTCGCACGATGTTCATGCCTCTTCGTTCGGCATATTGACGGATTACTTGTCCTTGATTTTCCGTGGAATATTGCTGATGTTCCGTTGACATGCGGATGTATTCAGCGACTCGACTAGCTTCACTGCGGCTTGGGGGTCTTGAAGAATGCTCTGTGTGCTCCATTCGCGATGGGAACCGGTTCCCCAGGTACAGATTCTGTGGGAAGTGGAGATTATGTTTGTTGTGATAAACAAATAGTGAAGACAATGTGAACAAATTGGTCTCCAATTGACTTCGGCCAATGTGGAGACCTACGATAAAGGTCCGCCTAGCCCACTTCAGCCCATTTCATTTGAAGGAGACCACGATGGCAAAGGTTCTGAAGTGTGGCGATGTCGTTCCCGGATGCAAAGAAGAAATTAAAGGCGACTCTGAACACGACGTACTACGCAAAGCTGCGGAACACGCGAAGACGGCCCATCACATGGAGAGCATTCCGCCAGAAGTTTTGTCGAAGGTGAAGGGCGCGATCCACGATCAAGGTGAGCCACGGACGCAAAAGGCCGGTTCTTCGAACTAGCGGACGAAGACGGAATGGACATGGGGCGGCTCCGAAAGGGGTTGCCCTTTGCTTTAGGTGAATCAGAACACGCGACACTGCAACCTACGTGCGACGAATCCAAGTCACGACGTGCTGCCAGATTTCAAGGTGCGAAACGGGCACTATGCTGAGAATCACGACGGCGATCATGGAAAAAGCTATCGTGGTACTCCGATGAACACGTCGCATCGACCAAAGGTCATAGGCGACGACAAGTAGCGGAAGGCCAAAGATGGCGGCGATTGTCATGCCCAAAGTATGAGGAACGGGCCAGCGGTCAATCGCAGGACCAAGTATGGCCGTCGTGCCCAAGATCATGAGTCGCTTGTGGTACGCAGGGTTGCGCCGCCTAAGCAAGCCCCACCCGGTGAGAACAGCGAATAAGATTAGGTTTGATTCGTCGCCCACCAGTATGAGTGCAGGCGGAATGTCCGTACCGTTCCGGCGGATCGAGTCGAACAGCGTCAGTGTGCCAAACACAATCATTAGCGGCGGTAAAATGACGCCGACAATTCCAAGCGTCATGTGCCACGTCACTCGACCAACCGCGACCAGCGAAGTTTGTAACAGCAGGAAGAATATCCAGCTAACAAACAGAGCGCCGTGGATATGTACGAGGGTGTTCGGCAATTTCGCGCGAACCATTCCGGCGACAAAATAACTCTGCCAGAAGCCAAGTAGGACAAACCCAAGGATGAGCACCGCCATCGTGGGGAAGAAAACATCATCGGCATCTAGTCTCTGCCGGGGCGATGATATGGCGGTAGCCAAGACGGCGATGAAAATACCACGAACAAAACCACCCGAACAGACAATTTAAGAATGTCACAACAATCAATACCAACTGAAACGGGGATAGTCGCGGCAGGCTCCGCCAGAAATTACGGCGCTGGGTTACTTATCTTAGCGGTCACATCTAGCCGTGAGACTTCCGTTTGAGATAAGTTCTCTGCGGAGGATTCATGAACATTCTGGCGGCGATTAAGCGCGAAGAGAAAAAGCTCGAAAAGCAGTTAAAGAAGGTGCAGCACCAACTAGACGGAGTTAGATCAGCCGCAAAGGCTCTGGGTCACACCGCCGCCGTGGAAGTGAAGGGCGCGAAGAAACGTGTATTGTCTGCGGCAGGAAGAGCCGCGATCTCAAAGGCGGCGAAGAAGCGGTGGGCGAAGGTGAAGAAGCAGGCGAAGAAAGCTGTGAGCTAACTGTCCTCAATTGAGACATCCACAGAATTGCTATATCGAAGACAATAAACGAATCGCGACTGGAGGAAGCCAAAAAGTCACTTAAGGTACTCAGGCGAAGCATGTCAGAGGGCAGGCGCAAGAAAATCGGTTGACCGTTTTTGATTGAGTAATCGGAAACTTGAACTCCGGTAGCGGCGGTTACCGGGACGATCTATAAATGGAGACGAGGAGATTGGCGATCAGCGCATTGGACGCGATTCCGACGAGCAAAAATGCGACCGCGCACAATAAATAGTCCAATGCCGCGAAAGGGATCGGCGGAATATCAG
>Ga0209624_10003466_pt1 | contig 11147 bp, 12 predicted proteins | sample JacPinW_OM2H0_O1_FD_188565 | JGI IMG/M metagenome (GOLD analysis project Ga0209624, IMG submission 188565) | Forest soil microbial communities from Algoma, Ontario, Canada - Jack Pine, Ontario site 1_JW_OM2H0_O1 (SPAdes) (version 2) | ecosystem: Environmental > Terrestrial > Soil > Boreal... | reverse complement strand
CCCTTCATGGGGACGGTTTGAACGAGCCCGGCAAAACACAGGTGGTTAAGCCTGTTGCGGGTGTAAACTTAACAACACGACGTTAATTAGACACCGTTAAAGCGATTGGGCCACGCGGTAATTCTGGAGGTACGGAGGCGGGCCGTTGCCCCGACAAGCAGACCCTCAACTCGAACGACGAATCCTTGACGCGGCCTGCCGGCTGTGGTCCCGGGGCGGCGAGAAATCCCTCACCATGCGTGGTGTCGCCAAGGCGGCCAGCACCACGACCCCTACTCTCTACGAACGCTACCGCGACCGTGACGACATCCTCCGCGCGGTGCGCCTTCAGACTCGCAGCGAACTCTTCGCGGCGCTCAGCCGCACCCGATCGCTCACCCAGGCTTGTCAGCGCTATCTGGAGTTCGCCCTCGAACATAGCCACGCTTATGAAGTGCTTTTCGACGGATTCGCGCAGCCTCCATCCCTGCACGAACCATGGCCCTCCTTCAATCTTATGCGCCTCCGTCTGGCGCAGCGCCTGGGGGGAGCTCCCCGCAAACACACTCGCCTCATGCTTTCGTTGTGGTCGCTGATGCACGGCACGGCGATGTTAATGATCCGCGGCGGCGTGACCGGTCCCCTGCGCACCCAAATGATCCACTCCTGTCTGGACGCGGTCGAGGCCATCGCTGCGCAGGCCGCCCGCTCAAAAGGAAGGCCATACTCGGGCCCGAAGTGGCCGGCGAGTCTGATTCTGGGAGAAGCTGATCAAAGCAAGGTAACTGACGGCGAGATAGAGGCCAGCGTGAAATCCTCTTCCAATTCCAGGTCAGGCAATCGCTCGAAAGAAAAATCCTCAGTCCGGCTCCATGCCGTCCGGTCCGGCGAATGATCCTGCCAGGCCGTTCACTACTGAGCCAGCTGCGACCCTGTCGTCTGCGCTTTCAGCCGGTCAATCGCCTTCTGCGCTTCTGAAGCCTGCGGACCGTGCGGCAGGATCTTTAAATAGCTTTGGTACTCAGCCAGGGCATCGTCTGAGATTCCCAGCTTTTCCAGACACTCAGCCAGCCGGATCGTCGCCACCGCGTCGTTGTCTTTGTAGCGCAGCGCCTCCCGATAGCGATCTTCGGCCGCACGATAGTTCTTGCGTCTGAAATAGAAATCTCCCACCTCGACGCTCTTCGCCGCTTTGTGCGGATCCCAGGTGTGGAACTCGGCTATTCCGCCGCTTCCCAGGGATGCAGCCTCCGCGTCAGCCAACGCTGTCGAACTCTGGGGGTGAGCCTTGGCATCGTCCGCCGGAGGGCTCAAATCCACTTGCGTATCCTTGCTCGAGCTGTCGCCAACACCCTGACCCAAATCATCAATCTGTACGCGATCCGAGCGCGGTGGCTCCATGCTCGGAGCTCGCTTCTTAGGGGGATCGTTCGCCGGAGCGGGCTGCGCGGGCGTATCTTCCGGGAAAGAAAGATCACGGCTCAGACCAGAAGCGTCGGGTTTCTCAGGAGGCGAGGATGGAGGCGTCGAGGGCGGTGCCGAACTCTGCTGCGCCCACACCATTCCGCTTAATCCCAGCAGCAAACATAAACACAAATACGGCCGACGTCGCATGTCTCTATTTTACAGATGTAACCGGACTCTTTGGAAAGGTGTTTTTCGCCACAAAGCATTCGGGCTATTCGAAGCCAGTGGCCCACAAAAAAAAGCAGGCCGCTCAGGTTGAGGCTTTGAGCGGCCTGGTTGGCGAAGTTCTCCGGGGGAGGAGAAACTGCTATCTGCCGACTACAACGACGAGGGATTATTCTGCCCGGTCGTCGCTGGTGTCGTTGTGGGCTGGGTCGTGTCGCCCACTGTGTTCGTCATCAAGCGTACATCCACGCGGCGGTTGTCAGCGCGGCCTGCTTTGGTCTTGTTGGTTTCCACCGGCTTGTCCTTGCCCAGCCCGATGACGTAGATCTTGTGGGCCGGCACGTTGTACTTCGATGCCAGGTATTGGATCACCGAGTTCGCGCGGCGCTGGCTCAGGTCATAGTTATAGTCGGCCGAACCCACGGAATCCGTGCTGCCTTCCAAAGCGATAATGTAGCCCTTGGTGCTCGCGATGGTCCCTGCCAGCTGGTCAAGCGCTTCCTTGGCCTTGGGAGTCAAATTGTCTCTGTTGAAACCAAACTTTACTGACGTTTCGGCCACTGGATGATAATTATCCAGGTTGGCGACGGTGTTGGTCAGCACACCTACGCGACCGTTGGCCGCGTCAGCCATCTGCTGCGCTGATTCCGCGGACTGCCCGGCGGCCTGCGCCTTCTGCTCCACGTCTGCCGTCTTGGCATTCACGGCCGCGATGCCAGACTGAGCTCGGGCATCAACGTCCTTGATGTCCTTGCTGTTCTTCGCCGTCATGTCATCCAGTTCGTTGGTCTTGTTGATCAGCGGCGTGGTCTGTTGCTTCACGTAGTTCTTGGTTGTGCAGCCTACCGTTGCCGCCATGCTGACTGCGAGGAGAATCGTTAACGAAGAGCGGGTCATATTGGAAAAGCTCCTTGGATTTCTTGTCTCAGCGCCATCGGGTTCCCCCGTGCGCGGAATCTTGCCGTCTTGCAGGGCCCTAGGGGAATCTTCAATCCTTACAAGTACGTCCCTTACTTTTGCACGGGACGTGCCAGTTTGCCGCATGGGGAACCGTCCCCATAAGTATATACGTTTCAATCATTTGCAGCCAAAGTAATGCGAATGCCAAAAAATGGCATTGCCCTTTAGTAACGCAAACCGCACATAGGTGGTGGAAATTTTATACAGTCAGGCCGCCAGAGGAGTGCAGGCCCTCAGTTCCCCCTCGGTGGGCAGATGAGGGGAATTGTGTCCCTCTTGTTTCTTCGATACACCCGGAAATCGGCTTCATCGACCGTAATGACAGCGTGCCTGGGATAGAGTTCGCTCATGCGGATGAGACACAAATCGGCCAAGTCCGGCTTGCGATCGGTGTAGCGCCGCGCCAACTCCTGCAGTTGGGCGATGTTCTCGGAGAAATCAAACGCCACCTCCAACAGACCGTCTTCCACCAGGGACAAGACGTAGGAACTCGAGCCAAGGTGAAAAGCCGCTTCAGCGAGAACTGCCTCGCAGGTAAGAAAAGGCTCAGTGATTCGCTTACCTAAGTCGAGTGCCCACAGGTGATGCTGATCATTGCTTCTGGCAAAGGCCACGATGAAGCCCGTGTCCGCAATACCTTTCATGAGCGGGAGAATCCCTTGCGGGAAGAAAGATCCGCGGGTCCTCCGCTGAACGCACCCACATGCCGCATGAACTTCTGCTTCCCTCCGTTGGACCTGGCGGTCTCGAGTTGCTCGCGCACCAGCCGTCCCATCGGCACCCCAGTCCGTCGCGAAGTTTCCTTCAGCCAGGCGAGAAGCTCGTCTGTAAGACGAATTGTTAGTGTCTGACTCATATGGCGACATTGTAACACGTCGACAAGCTTTTCAGACGTCACAATCATCCCGCCCGCGATATACATCGATGCCTTCCACTCTTCAGGGTTGGACCGGCCTGCACCGGCGCCTGGGTTCTTTATTCAAATAGAATTAAATTGGCTCAGCTGCAAATGGACCTTCTCGCCAAAATCCGCACCATTCCCATCGAGCCCGGTGTGTATCTCTACAAGAACGCCGAAGGCGAAGTCATCTATGTGGGCAAAGCGAAAAACCTGCGCAGCCGTGTGGCCAGCTACTTCCACGAAGGCCGCTGGGAGGACTCGAAAACCGGCACCCTGGTGCGCGAAGCCGTCGACGTCGACTACATCGTCGTCGCCAACAACAAAGAGGCGCTGGCACTCGAAAACAATCTCATTAAGCAGCGCAAACCGCGCTTCAACATACTGCTGCGCGACGACAAGACTTACCCCTACGTGAAGCTCACGCTGGGCGAGCGCTGGCCGCGAGTTTACGTAACCCGCCGCCTGCGCAAGGACGGCAGCGCCTACTACGGCCCGTACTTCCCTGCCAATCTCGCTTACCGTATCGTCGACCTGATCCACCGTAATTTTCTGATTCCGTCTTGCAAGGTCGATCTCACACGCTTTCATCCGCGCCCCTGCCTGCAGTACTACATCAAGCGCTGCCTGGGCCCGTGCGTGAAGGATCTGACCACGCCGGACGCTTATCAGGAAGCGGTGCGCGATGTGAAGCTGTTCCTGGAAGGCCGTCCCACCGATTTGAGCAAGTCGTTACACCAACGAATGGACCAGGCTGCTGCCGCCGAGGAGTACGAGCGCGCAGCCCGATATCGCGACCTGATTTCAACAGTCGAGCAGTTGCAGGAGCGTCAGCGCATTGCCGCCGCTGAGGGTGATGACGCCGACGTCTTCGGATACCACTACGAGAATGGCATGCTGGCGGTGAACCTGTTCCACATGCGCAGCGGCCGCGTAGTCGACCGCCGTGAATTTTTCTGGGAAGACCTGCCGGAAATCGCCACGGACCGTGCAGGAACAGAGATGGAAGGTGTGGGGACGGGCACTCTTGCTCCGGGCGAGCAAAGCTCGCCTGCCTCTCCTACCGCTGACGCCTTCAACCCAGGGGAGTTCTTCTCTGCTCTGCTCAAGCAGCTCTACATCGGCCAGCCCTACGTACCGCGGAACCTCTACGTGCCGGTCGATTTTGAAGACCGCGAAACCTTAGAGGACTTACTCTCCGACCAAATCGCCGGCGAAGGTGGCCGCGCCACAAAGGTCCATATCCTGGTCCCGCAGCGCGGCGACAAGCGTGCTCTCCTCGATCTTGCCGGCACTAACGCCAAGCAATCCTACGATCAGCGCTTCCGCGTCCTGAAGCCCAATGCCAAGGCCATCCAGGAAGAACTCCAGGACGTTCTCAGCCTGCCCGAAGTCCCGAAGCGCATAGAATGCTTCGACATTTCCCACATTCAAGGCGCTGAGACAGTCGCTTCGATGGTGGTTTGGGAAGACGGCAAGATGAAAAAATCGGATTACCGCAAGTTCATCATCCGCACCGTCGAGGGCGTCGACGATTTCGCGTCCATGCGCGAAGTGGTCACGCGCCGCTACAAGCGCCTGCAGCAGGAAGAAAAGCCCATGCCCAGCCTAGTGCTGATCGACGGAGGCCTTGGCCAGTTACACGCGGCTGCCGAGGCTCTGGAATCGCTCGAAATCATCAACCAGCCGCTCGCCGCCATCGCCAAGCGCGAGGAGATTCTCTACGTCTACGGGCAGGAAAAAGATCCGATCGCGCTCGATCACCACTCGCCGGTGCTGCACTTGATCCAACTGATTCGCGACGAAGCCCATCGCTTCGCCGTGACCTTCCATCGCAAACGCCGCCAGATCCGCGACCGCTCCACCGAATTGCTGGAGATCCCTGGCGTAGGGGAGAGTACCACCCGGCGTCTTCTAGAACATTTCGGCAGCGTCCAGGCGGTAAAGCAGGCAGACCCGTCGGCGCTGTCGGCGGTTGTGACCCGTGTGCAAGCAGAAGCAATCAGCCATCATTTCCGGAAATAACTGATTCGTCGAAGAAAATGTCGAAGAAACTATGTCAAACCAAGAACAGTGCGGCACCCTCATTGTGACCGGTGCAAGTCGCGGTATCGGCGCGGCCATAGCCAAACTAGCCGGTGGGCGCGGCTTTCTTGTGGCGGTCAATTTTGCGACTGGCGAGGTCGAGGCTGAAGCAATCGCAGAACAGATTAGCACCGCCGGCGGCCGTGCCCGCCCCATCCAAGCCGATGTCGCTCGCGAAGAAGACGTCATTCGTCTCTTTGAAACCGCCGAGCGCGAACTGGGGCCGATCAAGGCTTTGGTCAACAATGCCGCGATTACTGGCGGGTTTGCCCGCGTCGAAGCGGTGAGCGAAAAAGCCCTCGCGCAAGTCATGGCGGTCAACGTCACCGGAGCATTCCTCTGTGCGCGCGAAGCAGTGCGCCGCATGTCAACCCGCCATGGCGGAACCGGCGGTGCGATCGTGAATATTTCCTCCCGTGCAGCCAAGATAGGCTCCGCCGGAGAGTGGGTGCACTACGCTGCGTCCAAGGGCGCGATCGACAGCTTCACAATCGGCCTGGCGCGCGAAGTTGCTACCGAGGGAATCCGTGTAAACGCGGTTGCTCCCGGATTGGTCGACACAGGGCTGCATGCCGCCAACAATGCGCCGGACCGGCTGAGCCGGTTGACGCCCAGCATTCCCATGCAAAGGCCGGGGACCGCAATCGAGGTAGCCGAAGCAGTCCTTTGGCTGCTTTCCCCAGCTGCCTCTTACACGACCGGCGCTATTTTGGAGGTCGGCGGCGGGCGTTAGCACTTCTCCGAGGACCGACTTCCCGGCTTCTCTGTGTCAGATTCTCCCGCAAGTAGGTTTTGATCTTCTCCGGCAAACGCGAAGTATGCAGAACGTCTCGCAGAAGCGGCGGTGGTAGATTGCGTGCAAACTCCAGCGCGCGGGCGAGCGGCGTGTGCCGACTGCGCAATAGCGCCAGGCGAACCTCACGCCGCACCGACCACTTCGGATGATGGCACACAGCTTCAACAAGAGCTGTCCTAGCGTTCGGGTGTAAGAGCGCCTTTATAACCGCAGCTTCAGTCAGTCGCGCATTCTCCAGCGCCGTGTGCGCGACGCTGGGTTCCTTGTCGAGCAGCAACGCCGCCACAACCCTCTGCGAGGCTCGGCGAGCCAGCATCATCCGTTCGCCCAGCGTCACCGAGGGAAGCCGGGTCACGAGCTGCTCTGCAGCAAAATGTTTCAAATCAGCTGCGACCGACGGGCGCAATACAAACTGCATGAGATCGCCGGTGTAGAAGTGGCGAAGCAGGCGGAGCGCTAGATGTCGGGGCGCGTGCGGATGAGCAGCGAGGGCGACACATACCTTCCGCGATTTCAGTGACGCCAGGTCGTGACCGAGTTGTTCGAGAGTTTCCGGCGGCAGGTCGCGACGCTCGAGCAGAGCCAGAGCAAGGTCTTCATTCAGCGGAGCGGTGAGATCCTCGCCAGCAGAAGAAACGGCAACCGCGCTCGACGGCGCGCTTTCAGACCCTCCAACCCCGGTCAGCAGTAGATTCTGCCGTTGAATTTCTTTCGAACCCATAATGGGTCGCAGCGCTCAACCAGCCCTCCGTGCCATCTGCAGTGCGCCATGGACTGGATCGACTACTTCAGGATTCAAAACAACCTCTGGATTCGCCGCTCGCACTTCATTGTAAAAAAGTTCGCGAATCATCGCCGCGTGACGAAAGACTCCGCCAGCCATGGCCATCGGGACAGCGGAAAGAGCAGCGGAACGTTGGAGAGGAAAAAGCCGGCGCAGGACGATCCCGGCAAGCTGCGCCAACTCGCCAGCTGCTTGCGCGTTAACCTGGCGAGCCACTGCGTCTCCACCCTCCGCCGCAGCCAGGACTGCAGGAAATAGAACCGCGAAGTCCGCATTCGTGTTGGCCTTACGCGCTAATTGTTCGAGCGAATTCACGCTCCACGCGGTCTTCAGTTCGCGGAAAAGACGCGTGGCCGGCCATTCTCGATCGTTTTCAGCTCGTTCTTCCCCAACCTGATCCGCCGCGTGCTGCACGGCGTTGACGGCCGCACGGCCGATCCAATGAGCCGAGCCCTCATCGGAAACAGCGAAGCCCCACCCTCCAGCACGAGCAGTTCTTCCCTGCTCATCGCGGCCAAACGCAATCGACCCGGTACCGGCGATGACAATCGCGCCCGGACCCGCGCCAAAGGCCGCCGCCAGCGCGATCTCCATGTCACCCACTACTTCGATTTCCCCTGAAACGATCTCTGCGACAATCTTGCGCACGGTGGCCGCTATTTCCGAGCGCCCCGCACCCGCAGCTCCAACGCACACTCGGCGAATTTGCCGAGTATTAATTCCGGCGGCCTGACACGCCTCGCGTATCGCTTGCTGTAGAACTTCCCGGGCGCCGGCCTCGCCTACGCGCGTGATATTGCTGGCGCCCACCGTAACTGTAGCGAGAATCGAGGATTCATCGCCGACAACACACGTCGTCTTGCTTCCGCCGCCGTCAATGCCCAGGTAGTAGGCCACGCGTTAGTTCTATCACAGGAAAAGTCGAGCTCTCTCGAGTACAGTTATGGACCCTCCAGAGGCATCTCTCCAGCCACGTCCATAAACACTCACTCGCACGGAACAAGGATTGCCGCCATAATTTGAAAACGCACCGTCGCCGAGGGCAGGCGCCAGCGACAGAAAAGAATGGGCCTCAACAAACTCGATCTCGCGATCATCGCGCTCTATCTCGTAGGGATCACTCTGTTCGGGCTGCACTTCCGCAAGCGCCATCGCTCGCTCCGTGACTATTTTCTCGCCGGACGCGACATCCCCTGGTGGGCGATCGCGCTTTCTATCGTTGCCGCCGAGACCAGCACGCTCACCATCATCAGCATCCCCGGACTCGCCTATGACACCAACCTCACCTTCCTGCAGGTAGTGATGGGATATCTCGTAGGACGCGTCGTGATCTGCGTAGTGCTGCTGCCGCATTATTTTCGCGGCGACCTTTACACCGCCTACGAACTGATCGAGCGCCGCTTCGGGCGCGGGTTGCGCTCGCTCACAGCCGGGTTGTTCTTATTGACGCGCGCGGCAGCCGAAGGGGTGCGCGTCTATGCGGTGTCGATCGTGGTGTCGATTGCTCTGGGCACGGGCGAGGTGGCCTCGATCGCTATCATCACTGCATTGACGCTCATCTATACGTTCGAAGGCGGCCTGGCGGCCGTGATCTGGACCGACGTCGTGCAGACCGCAATCTATGTTGGCGGGACGCTGGTCGGAGTAGTAACGATTCTCCATCTTGTCCCCGGAGGATGGACCGCGATTCATGCCGCGGCCGCGAGCGCAGGCAAACTACAAGTATTCGACTTCCGACCTAACTTCTGGCTGCCTTACACGTTCTGGGCCGGCGTCGTCGGAGGCACAGCCTTCATCACGGCCAGCCACGGCACTGATCAACTCATCGTCCAACGGTTGCTTGCGGCCCGTGGGCAGAAGCAATCTACCCTGGCCCTGCTTTCGAGCGGGGTGGCAATTCTGTTCCAGTTCGCTCTCTTCTTAATTGTGGGCGTGATGCTGTGGGCCTTCTACCGCGTGCCCTCGGCGACCTTCGGAAAACCTGACCGAATCTATCCCACGTTCATCGTCAACCAAATGCCGCACGGAATTTCCGGGCTGCTGATTGCCGCAATCCTGGCGGCGGCCATGTCGAATCTCAGCGCCGCGCTGAATTCACTGTCGTCGAGCACAATCATGGACTTTCTCCTGCGCCTCCGCCCCAACACCGATGATCGGGCACGAATGAAGCTCTCCCGGTTGGCGACTTCCTGTTGGGCGATCGTACTTTTTGGTTTGGCGGTGCTGGCGCTGCAAAAAGTAGGCCGCGTGGTCGAAGTAGGACTGCAGATTGCTTCCGTGGCCTATGGCGCGCTGCTCGGAGTTTTTCTGCTTGGAGTGTTGACCCGAAAAGCCAATCAGCGCGGCGCGATGGTAGGAATGCTGTTCGGCTTCAGCACGGAGCTGTATTTGTGGAGAGCCCACGTCCCGTGGACCTGGTGGGTGGTAATTGGAACGATGGTGACGTTCGCGGTGGGATACATAGCAAGCTTGCTTAGACCAGAGCGGCCGGACAAGACCAACGCCGCCCCTGACGTATACTGACACCCTTGCATCATGCCTTCGCCAATTCAGCGAACCACTACCCGCCCCGAACTGGCCCGCGATCTGGGCGTAAGTCACGCCTCCGCGGTTGTAGTTGGCACAATCATTGGCAGCGGAATTTTTCTCGTTCCCGCCGAGATGATGCAGGCCGTCGGTTCCGCCAAGCTGGTGTATCTGGCGTGGCTGGTGGGTGGGCTGCTCTCTTTTTTTGGTGCGCTCACCTACGCCGAACTCGGCGCCATGAAACCGCAAGCCGGCGGAGAATATGTCTACGTCCGCGACGCTTATGGACCCCTGGGAGGCTTCCTCTATGCCTGGACGTGGTTCGTCATCGCCAAGCCTGCCTCGGTAGCTACGATCGCGACCGGACTGGTTCGCATTCTTGGCACGTTCTCGATCTTTTCATTTTTCCCCTCGAACGTTATCTCGGTCCCTTTCGCCATCACCTGGGGACAGCTCGTGGCCATCGCCGCTGCCATTCTTATTTCCCTTTTGAACTACTTTGGCGTCAAGAGGGCCGGTGAATTCCAACTCGTATTTACTGTGCTGAAGGTAGCAATCATCCTTGGCATTGTAGTGGTCTGTTTCAGCGGCGCCGGCAACGCAGCCGGACGCGGCTGGAGCAACTTTGCCACAACGTTCGCGGGAGCCAAGGGTGGCGTCGCCGGCTTCATGGCGGCACTGGTCGCGGCGCTCTGGGCTTATGACGGTTGGAATGACCTGAACATGGTTGCCGGCGAAGTAAAGCAACCGGAGCGCAACATTCCGATCGCGTTGATCGCTGGTGTGGCAACGGTCGGGCTCCTGTATGTGCTGGTGAATGCCGGCGTGCAATATGTGCTGCCGGCGAGTGCGATCGCGGCCTCGCCGCGGCCGGCCTCCGACGCGGTCGCCCTGGTCATGGGACACATGGGCGCAAGCATCGTATCCGCCGGCATGGCGATCTCCATGTTAGTCACGCTAAATGGCACCATTATGAGCGGTGCTCGCGTACCTTTTGCCGTAGCCCGCGACGGATACTTTTTCTCAGCTCTCGCTGACGTTCATCCGCGCTTTCACACCCCGTCTGTGGCCATCGTGCTGCAAGCCGTCTTGTCAATCGCTCTCCTGCTCCTGGGAGGTAATTTCCGTCAGCTTTTTTCTCTCGCCATCTTCGCGGAATGGCTCTTCTACATGATCGCGGGCAGCACCATCTTCGTCTTCCGCTGGCGCGATCCGCAAGCAATTCGTCCCTATCGAGTGCTCGGCTACCCTCTCGTTCCCGCGTTGTTCATTACTATTGCCGCAATCCTTCTCTATTACACATTTCGGGAAAACTGGCCGAATTCTTTGTACGGACTACTTGTAATTCTGGCTGGCATACCGGTTTTCTCCTGGTTTCGCCGGCGGCGTCAGTCGCATGCCATGGCATAGCTAGTCCCTCGGCCCTTTTCAGGGCCCATCGCCGCAAGTGACCTGCCCCCGGTTACCTTAGGTCAAGAGCCGTGGAC
>Ga0209624_10003465_pt1 | contig 11148 bp, 6 predicted proteins | sample JacPinW_OM2H0_O1_FD_188565 | JGI IMG/M metagenome (GOLD analysis project Ga0209624, IMG submission 188565) | Forest soil microbial communities from Algoma, Ontario, Canada - Jack Pine, Ontario site 1_JW_OM2H0_O1 (SPAdes) (version 2) | ecosystem: Environmental > Terrestrial > Soil > Boreal... | reverse complement strand
CGGCCGCGGCATTCCGGTCGCGATCATGAAGAAGGAGGGCAAGCCGGCCGTCGAAGTCGTGCTGACCGTGCTGCACTCCGGCGGCAAGTTCGGCGAGGGTGGCGGCTACAAGGTCTCCGGCGGGCTGCATGGCGTCGGCGTCTCGGTTGTCAACGCCCTGTCGGAACGTCTGCAAGTCGAGATCCGCCGCGATGGCTACGTCTTCTCCCAGGAGTATTCACGTGGAGTGCCGCAGGGCGAGCTCGTCAGGGGCGAGCAGCTTGCGCCCGGAGCGCCTACCAGCAACTCCGTCACCTTCCTCCCGGACGCCGACATCTTCGAGTCGCTCGACTTCGACTTCAGCACGCTCGAGGAGCGTCTGCGCGAGACCGCGTTCCTCACCCGCGGGTTGAAGATCTCGATCGTGGATGAGCGCGGCGAGGGTCATTCCGCGCAGTTCCAGTACGAGGGTGGCATCGAGGACTTCGTCGGCTATCTAAACGAGAACAAGGAGACCGTGCACCGCAAGGTCGTGTTCTTCTCTGGGGAGTCCGACGAGGGCGCAGCCGAGGTCGCGATGCAGTGGAACTCCTCCTATCAGGACTCGATCCACTCCTTCGCCAACAACATCAACACGCGCGAGGGCGGCTCGCACATGAGCGGCTTCCGTTCGGCGCTGACGCGCACGCTCAACAAGTACGCGCGCGAGCACAGCCTGCTCAAGGACAAAGAGGACAACCTCACCGGCGAGGACGTGCGTGAGGGCTTGACCGCCGTCATCTCCGTGAAGCTGCGCGATCCCCAGTTCGAGGGCCAGACCAAGACCAAGCTCGGCAACCCCGGCATGGCCGGCTTCGTCGAGTCGATCGTCAACGCCGGTCTCGGCGAGTTCCTCGAGGAGAACCCCAGCGAGGCTCGTGCGGTGATCATGAAGTCGGTCCAGGCGCAGCGCGCCCGCGAGGCGGCGCGTAAGGCACGCGATCTGACCAGGCGCAAGTCGGCGCTCGAGAACTCCACGCTTCCCGGAAAGCTCGCCGACTGCTCGATCAAGGATCCCTCGCTGGCGGAGCTGTTCGTGGTCGAGGGTGACTCCGCCGGTGGCTCAGCCAAGCAGGGCCGCGACCGTGAAACGCAGGCCGTGCTGCCGCTGCGCGGCAAGATCCTCAACGTCGAGAAGTCTCGTATCGACAAGGTTCTTCAGAACACCGAGGTGCAGGCGCTGATCACGGCGATCGGCACTGGCGTGCGCGACGAGTTCAACATCGAGAACGCCAGGTACCACAAGATCGTGCTGATGACCGACGCCGACGTCGACGGCGCACATATCCGCACGCTTGTGCTGACGTTGCTCTTCCGCGAGATGAAGGAGCTGATCGAGGAAGGCTACGTATACATCGCCAAGCCGCCGCTCTACAAGCTCAAGCAGGGCACGCGCGAGCGCTACATCGAGAAGGACTCCGAACTGGAGGAGATCCTGCTGGCCGACAAGTGGGAGAAGCTCGAGGTCTTCGACAAGCACGCGACGCAGTTCAAACTGACCGAGGCGCGGTGGCAGCGCTTCACCCGTCTGCTCAAGCAGTACGAGGGCTGGTCCTCATCACTGAAGGCCGCTCACGGCCACGACGTCGTGCAGTTCCTCGAGGAGTCTGCGCTGCTTGGGGAGCAGGCGCTCAGCGCGGACGCCGCCATCAAGCTGCTCGAGCGCGCAGACGGCGCCGCCGACACGCACACCACCGAGCTGCTCGAGTCAGATCCGATGGAGCTTCGCATCAAGGCGATCGAGGCCAAGACGGGCTTCGCGCGGATCCATCGGATCCAACGCAGCCTGTTCGACTCTCAGGAGTACAGCCAGCTCGCCCGTGTGCATGCCCAGCTGATCGAGCTGACAGGCACGCCGGCCTTCGAGGTGCGACTCGGCGACGCCGTGGAGACGGCCCCGTCGTTTGAGGATCTGCACCCGGCCGTGATGGCTGTCGCCCAAAAGGGCATCAAACTCCAGCGCTTCAAGGGGCTCGGCGAGATGAACGCCGAACAGCTCGGCGAAACCACGATGGCGCAGGAGACGCGCACGCTCGCCCAGGTGACGCTCGAGGACGCCTTCGCGGCCGACCGGATCTTCTCGATGCTGATGGGCGACCAGGTGGAGCCCCGACGCGCCTTCATCGAGGAGAACGCCCGAACCGTTGTGAATCTAGATGTGTAGGGAGGTGAGCAGTCATCGCTAGTGCCGATGTGATCAGCGGCGGCAACGTCGAACCGCGCGCGCTCGAGGAGGAGATGCGCACGGCGTACCTCGACTACGCCATGTCGGTGATCGTCGGGCGTGCCCTGCCTGACGTCCGCGACGGTCTGAAGCCCGTCCACAGGCGCGTGCTCTACGCAATGAACGAGCTGGGTCTCGGCCCGACCCGCTCCTACGCCAAGTGCGCCAAGATCGTGGGTGAGGTGATGGGCAACTATCACCCCCACGGCGACTCCGCCATCTACGACACCCTCGTCCGCATGGCCCAGGAGTTCTCCATGCGCAACGAGCTCGTCGACGGCCAGGGCAACTTCGGTTCTGTCGACGACGATCCGGCGGCTGCGATGAGGTATTGCGTCTCGGGGGACACGCGGGTTCGTACTATTGATGGAACCGCCAGGATCGATTCGCTTCTCGCGGGAGCGCGGCCGGACTCCGAGAACCCTGTGGATGTCGAGGTGCTAGATCGCCTCGGTCGCCCCGTGCATGCCTCGGTCCTGTTCCATTCCGGCGAGCACCCCACGCTACGACTCCGCACGTCAGAGGGCTACGAGTTGACTGGCAGCGCGAACCACCCGGTGTTGTGTCTGCTTGACATGGCGGGCGTACCGCTACTGATGTGGAAGCTGCTTGAGGAGATCGGCCCAGGGGAGCGCGTGTTGCTCCACCGTGGGAGCCCGTCAACCGACGAGCCTCTCGATGAGAGCGAACGGATGCTTGGGCTGTTGGCAGGAGCGTTGGTGGCAGAGGGTTGGTTCTCCGAGAAGCGCGCCGGCTTCAACAACATTGACCGGCCATTCTTCGACGCGGTGCTCGGTGCTTATGACGCTGTCGTCGGCGGTCCGCGCTACGTCTATTCACGAACGATCGCGTCAGGCAGCCTCTGCCACGAGCTCGACGTCCAGAACCTATCCGCTCTCCGACAGAGTGCCATCGCTGAGATGGAGGGACTCGTCAGCGAGAGCAAGCGCGTGCCTGAGTTTGTGTGGGCAGCAGGCCGTGGGATGAAGCGAGCCTTTCTGCAGGCCCTCTTCGAGGGCGACGGCTCCTGTTCGCTGTTGCCCCGCAGCACGATTCAGATCTCCTATTCGACGCGAAGTGCGCAACTCGCGCAGGACGTTCAGCAGCTCCTCCTCGAGTTTGGGATCGTGGCGCGTCTTAGCTCCTCGGCGCAGGGAGAGATCAAGGTGGTGATAACGAACCGCCGTGACGCCCGAGTGTTTGCCGATCGGGTCGGTTTCTTTGGCGCGAAGCAGTCGAAGCTAGAACGGCTACTCACCCAGATTCCCGTATCCAGCCGTGCTTTGAGTCATGACCACGTTCCGCATATAGCTGGCTACATACGCGCGGAGGGAGCCTCAACCTACGCCGACCGTGACTGGCTCAGGCGGCACAACGTCGATCGCATCGAGCGCTGGGAGCAGGGGTCGACAGCCATCCTCGAGCGCATCTCCTCGGAGGAGGTCCGCGACGTCATTGCGCCCCTTGTGAGCGGCGACTACTACTACGCCGAGGTAGCCTCGGTCGAGCCGGCTGGCGTTCAGCCGGTGTACTCGCTGCGGGTAGACACCGACGACCACTCCTTCCTCACAAACGGGTTCGTCAGCCACAACACCGAGGCCCGCCTCGCCCGCATCGCCACCGAGATGCTCCGCGACCTCGATATGGACACGGTCGACTTCGCGTCCAACTACGACGGATCGCGCCGCGAACCGCTGGTGCTGCCGGCACGCTTCCCGAACCTGCTGGTTAACGGCTCGTCGGGGATCGCCGTGGGGATGGCCACGAACATTCCGCCGCACAACCTCCGCGAGGTGATCGACGCGACGATCGCCTACATCGACGATCCCGCGATCGACGTCGCCGGGCTGATGACCCATATCAAGGGTCCCGACTTTCCCACCGGCGGCATCATCCTTGGCCACGGCGGCATCAAAGACGCCTACGAGACCGGCCGCGGCCGCGTCCGCGTGCAGGCCCGCGCCCACATCGAGCCACTGAGCCACGGCAAAGAGGCGATCGTCGTCACCGAGCTGCCGTTCATGGTCAAGAAGGGCGGCGAAGGCAACCTCATGACCAAGATCGCCGAACTGGTCAACGACAAACGCATCCCCGAGATCTCCGACCTGATCGACCAGTCCGACAAGCGCGGCATGCGCTTGGTGATCGAGCTCAAGCGCGACGCGATCCCCAAGGTCGTGCTCAACAAGCTCTACAAGCACACGCCCATGCAGACGACGTTTGGCGTGAACATGGTCGCGCTCGTCGACAACGTGCCGCGCACGCTCAACCTGCTGGAAGTGATCGAGAACTACGTGCGTCACCAGCGCGAGGTGATCGTGCGCCGCACCAAGCACGAGCTCTCCGAGAAGGAGGCGCGCGCTCACATCCTCGAGGGCCTGCTCACAGCACTCGAACACCTCGACGCGATCATCGAACTGATCCGCGCATCGCGCGATCGCGAGGCCGCTCGCGAGCAGCTCGTCGCACGCTTCGAGCTCAGCGTGATCCAGGCGACAGCGATCCTCGACCTGCGCCTCTCGCAGCTGACCGCTCTGGAGGCGGACGGCATCAAACAAGAGCACGCCGACGTAACCGAGCGGATCGCCGAGCTGCGCGCGATCCTCGGCGATGAGAACCGCGTGCTGGCCGTGATCAAGGAGGAGCTCTCGGAGATCGGCGAGCGCTTCAGCGACGAGCGTCGCACCGAGATCAGCCACTCCGAGGACGAGATCGACATCGAGGATCTGATCGCCGACCAGCAGATGGTGATCACCATCACCCAGACCGGCTACATCAAGTCGCTACCGCTGGCCACCTACCGCCAGCAGCAACGTGGCGGACGCGGCGTGACGGGCATGGACATGAAGGACGGCGACTTCATCGAGCACCTGTTCGTGTGCTCCTCGCACGACTATCTGCTGTTCTTCTCCAACCGCGGCAAGGTGTACCGCTCGAAGGTCTACGAGCTGCCCGAGGCGCAGCGCACGGCCAAGGGCCGCGCGCTCGTGAACATCCTGCCGCTGCGCGAGGGCGAGCGGATTCAGGCGGTCGTCTCCACTCGCGACTTCACCGAGACGCAGTACCTCGTGTTCGCTACTCGCAACGGCACCGTCAAGAAGACCGAGCTGCAGGCGTACAACACCCCAATCAAAGCCGACGGGATCATCGCCATCAACATCCGCGATGACGACGAGCTGCTCGCCGTGCGTGCAGTCGACCCCGACGACGAGATCATCATGGTCTCACGCGCCGGGCTGACCGTTCGCTTCGCAGAGTCCGACGCCCGCTCGATGGGTCGTGACACGACCGGCGTGCGCGGCATGGATGTCGGCAAGGACGGCAGGGTGATCGCGATGGACGTCGCCCGCGACGACATGGACCTGTTCGTGGTGACCGAGAACGGCTACGGCAAGCGCACCCAGATCAGCCAGTACCGCAAAACCAACCGCGGCGCCAAAGGCGTCAAGACGATCGGCCTAACCGAGCAGAAGGGTGCCCTCGCGGGCGCGCTCGTCGTACGCGAGCACCAAGAGCTCGTGTTCATCAGCGTCGGTGGCATGGTTCAGCGGACCGCCGCCGGAGGCATCTCCCAACAGGGCCGCTCGGCCACCGGCGTGCGTGTGATGAACCTCAAGGACGACGACGTCGTCAGCGCAGTGGCGCTGGTGGTAGACGCCGGCGAGGACGCCGCACCAGTCGATGGCGAGGCCACCGCATTGGTGGCCGGTGAGGATGACGCGGCGACGGTCGCCGAGGGCGACGAGCCCCAAGATGGCATCACGCCCAGCGCCTAGCTCGTCCGCTCGCAACATCCCTCACGCAACAATCCGCCCACGATTACTGTTTGCGTCTCCTACCTGTCCAGATTAGACCTCAGCGCTCAGACAGGCATTAACTACGGTCGAAAGGCTGAGGGTGCTAACCCCCAGCAGACTTCTCGCGACCGTCCTTCTCATCTTCAGCTGTGCCGCCTTTACAGCCGCCGGCGTCGCCTCAGCAGCCACTCCCAAGCGCGCGAGCATCGCTCGCCGCCACGGTAGTCGCGCCCATCGAGCGGGTGAGCGCTGTGCCACCAAGAGCTCCGCGCACGCCTCCCGTCGCGCACGGCTGGCCCGCCGCCTGTGCGAGACGCGCAACCTCCAGCCGCGTACTTCAAACGCCACCAAGCTTCACCGCCTCCGCACCCGCCGGACGAGCGAAGCGCCCGTACCGAGCCTCACGGCCACCGAACCGGCTGAAACAGCGCCCGTCCAGAACGTCGCGGCAACGATCGCAAGCGTGCTCGCCACACCATGCCAGAACACCGAAATAACACCCACGGCAGAAAACATCCAGCTGGTCCGAGCGGCCGTGCTGTGCCTGATCAACCGCAAGCGCGCTGAAAACAGCGAGAGCCCGCTGCAGGCCAACACACAGCTTGAAGAAGCAGCCGAAGGTCACTGCCAGGAACTGATCGCCGACAACTACTTCGCCCACGTCTCCCCCAGCGGCGAGACCCCAGTGGACCGCATTCGCAACACCGGCTATATCCCGAGCGCCAGCGACGGCTACGTGATCGGCGAGAACCTCGCGTGGGGTACCTACCAGCTCTCCACCCCACAGTCGATCGTCGCCGCCTGGTTCGCCTCGCCCGGGCACCTCGCGAACATCCTCGAAGCCCAGTACAAGGAAACGGGAATCGGCGTCACAGCAAGCGTGCCAGCCTCCCTCGCGGAAGGTGCCCCCGGCGCCACTTACGCACAGGAGTTCGGCGTCATCATCCGCTGAGCGCTCCTGCTGGGTAGGAGGTTCGCTGACGGTGGACACAATTATCCCCACATGTCAGCTCCGTTCGCTACCCTGGCGGGACCAGAGAAAGGAGGTGGTCCAAACGTTGAGTGACAGTTTTTGCGGGACCCTGGAGGTGACCGGCCGCTAGGTCGGACAGGCTGGACCGCTTAGCGGAATCCAACCCGGGACACCCCGAGACGACTGCCGGTCCTGGTCCCTCCGGCTGCCTTTATCGTCGCCTCGGTCATCCAGTCAGAGCAGCATGCGAAGGGCGTCCCGCGCGGGCGCCCTTCGTCGTTCAAGCTGCTTGCGGGAGGTACGCCAGCCACGCCGCCGGAATCGTGGGGCTGGCGACGTGGATGAAAATCTCCGCACGCGGGGTGCGCGGAGTGTGACGTGGGTGCATGCCGGCTTGACGCGGGAGCCGATCTCCCTTGCGGCGATTGCACGGGGCGCAGGAGGCAACGATGTTCTCCCAGCTCGAGTTGCCGCCCTTGGAGCGGGGGATGACGTGGTCGACCGTCAGGTTGGAGTGCGAGCCGCAGTATTGACACGTCCAGCTATCCCGTGCGAACACAGCCCGGCGGGTGATCTTGCGCCGATGCGCGTCCCGCGGGACACGGACGTAGTTCACAAGCCGGATCACCACAGGCCGAGCGAGCGTCGAGCTCTCCGAGTGCAGTTGCCAGCGTCCACGCTCCACCAGCTCTGCCTTCTCCTTCAACAGCAACACCACCGCCCGGCGGACCGTGCACACGTTAATCGGCTCAAACGTGGCGTTCAGAACGAGCACCCGACCGCTCATCGCCGTCGTGGGCGATGGCTCAGGTCCGCGCCGCTGGTGCTCTGAGGGCGACACGGACCCCACCGGCTCGGGTGGGACTGTGCTCTCCATCTCAGGGCGGCAGTCTAGCGGGGGCATCGCACTGACGCGGCGCTCACTGGTACTGGTGCCGTCGCGCAGCCCTACCCTCGTGGATCGGCGGCACTCGGATAGGAGCCCAGCACACGCACGTCCTCGCACATAACTCTCAAGCTGGCGATCGCCTCCGCGACTGACTGATCGTCCATTGCGGCGGCCACCTCGGCGAAGAACATGTAGCTGCCGAGGCCCTCGCGTCGAGGCCGCGACTCGATCTTCGTCAGGTTGATATCGCGCCGCGCGAACTCATCCAGGCAACGCACCAGCCAGCCTGGCCGCTCGGCGCCTGCACCCCAGAATACGAGCGATGTCTTCCACTCTGTGCCTGCGCTAGCCAGCAGCGGCGCCGGCTGCCCAGCGAACGCTTGCCCAGCCAACCACACGAAGCGCGTTTCGTTGTCCTCACGGTCCTGGACGCCTTCGCAAATAACCGTCGCGCCGTAGATCTCCGCCGCCAGCGGTGTGCCAAGGGCAGCTTGCTCGCGGCGGCCGTCGGCGACCACCGTACGTACCGCCTCGGCCGTTGACGCTGCCGTCAGCACTTTCGCGTGGGCGAGCTCATTGCGTAGAAACAGCGTGCACTGGCCCGGCACCTGAGGGTGGGTGATCACCGTCGTTATCTCCTCCAGCGCCACCGCACCGACGCCGATCAGCGAATGCCTGACGCGCAGTAGTGCCTCGCCGACGATCTTCACATCGTCGGCATCGCCCGCAAGCAGGTCGAGCGTGACGTTGATCGAGCCCTCCAGCGAGTTCTCGATCGGCACGATCGCCCAACTGACATCCCCGCCCCGCAACGCCATCACCGTGTCATAGATGCTAGCGAGCGCGTATGGCTCGACGGCGTCTGGCGCGGCGCTGGCTAGCAGCGCCTCCTCGCTGAAGGTGCCAGCCGGGCCGAGATAGCCGACGCGAGGGCGCGCGCCCTCGCGTTCAGACTCCGGGCTCATTCGTGGCCGAGGAGGCTGTGCCGCCGGCGAGCGCTAGCCGTACAGCCTCGGCCTCCTCAGGAGATAGCTCCAGTTCACCGTGCCCTGCGTGCACCTGCTTGCCGTATACGCGAGCCTGGTCGCGGTGGTGGATGCACGAGAGCACGATGCCCGAGCGTTCGTCATCCAGCAGCGCGATCGACATCGACTGGTGGCCGGAGAGCTCGTTGTAGGCGTCGTAGCGGACCAGCGCCCGATGCGCGATCCGGCCACGCAGGGCTGCCTCGACGCCCGCCAGACGCGCGTCTAGACGTGTGGCTGTGTCCTCGACATATGAGCCCAGCGCCTCGAATGCGTCCTGCAGCGTGGCCGCGTGCTCGACCACGTCGCGCTCGCCATGCTCACCGAGGACCAGCCGCTGCGCCTTGCGCAGTCGCCGCACGCTGATGCTCAGCGTCGCACACCCCAGTAGCGCCACGCCCGCCACTGCTGCCGCGGCGATGGCGATGATGCCCTGGGTGTTGGTGATCGAGGCGAGCATCGCCACAACTTAGCCGCTAGCGGTGCGGATGCCGACGGTCGCCGCGAGCACCCGCTCGGGCGGCGGCTATTCGCCGAAGATCGCCAGGTACGTGGTCTTGTTGTTTTCCACGTCCGTCTCACCAGGCACCGGTTCGACGTACGCTTCCACCTTTGCTGCCTCCCCTTGGGGCACGCCCACGACGGTGACTTCCACGTTGTACTTCGTGCCTGGCTGCGCCTGATCGATCACGTGCGAGGCCTTGTACTGCTTGCCTGCAGCGGTGACCGTGATATCGACCTTGACGTCGGTCTCCTTGTTTTCGCCGGAGTCTTCGACGATTGCCGTGAAGGTTGGGTTGGCACCGCTGTTGATGTGGTTCAGCGTCGGTTCCGGCTGGAGTTCATTGGCGCCCACGCTGACCCCCAACAGCGCGCTGCCGTGGGTGCCTGGGGCGATACCCGTCGAGGAGCCGCTGCTGTTGGCGCTCTGGCCGCTGATGCGCGACAGCGTGCCGGCCGGTTCGAGCCAGCCGAGGTTCGGCAATGAGCGCGACGGGCTGGTCACCAGGCCTTGAATACTGCTCGCGGTGAGCGTCTGCTGGATCAGCGGCACCACGCGCTGGGAGTAGACGACGTCGGAGGCTAGGAAGGTCTCCATCGCTCCGGCGATCTTCACGCTTGCCTGTTTGGCCTGGCCGCCAAGCGCCTTGGGCACCAGTTCCGCCACCTTGGTCATGCCTTCAACCCGCAGATCGAGCGCCAGCAGCAAGTCTCGCTGCGCGTTGGCCATTTCACCGGGCACACTCAAGCTGCCCGCTCGCGCGGCGATCGACTGCGCCTGTTTGAGTAGGTCGTCGATCTGCTGCTCGACATCGAGGGCCGACTTGCTCGTGGAGTTCGTCAACGCTACGAACAGCGGATGCGAGACCTGCGTGTCCGATTCCTGCACGAGCCGATTGACATCGCGGTTGTAGTTCGTCAGCGCTTGGCGCTTTTCGCTTTTCACGCAGCCGTTGATCACCAAGGCGAGCACGATCACGATCACGATCCCAACCCCGGCGGCCACCAGGCGGCGAACCATCAGCGTTTGCTGGTCGGTGCCAGACGGACCCGCGTGCGAAGGGCGCCGCGGACGCGGACGGCGTGGCGTCACCGCACCAGTGGGACGCTCCCCGCTTGGCCGCTGTCGCGGTGCACGAGATGACGGTCGACGGGCCGTCTCCTCGTCATCATCAAAGAACGACAAAAGCCAACCGCTCCTTTGCAGGGACTTTAGGAAGGGCCCCAGTATGACTACCCGTCGCCCCCCTGACGAGACTGCAACTTCTCGGTCAGTGCGTGTTTTCCTGCCTGTTACGGCAGGGACAGGGGGTCCAGATGGCGAACGCGGGAGCCGGTGGAGTCCTCGCACACCCTTGTCCAAGCACCCCGCCCCGGGTCGGAGAAGCCCCGTGGGCGCATCGTTGGGCGTGGCGAAGAGCCCGCCCCGGGGGGGCTGGTGCTCGGCCGCTATCGCCTGCTCGAGCGACTCGGAGCAGGCGGCTTTGGCGTCGTCTGGCGGGCGCACGACGAGCTGCTACTCCGCGAGGTGGCCGTCAAGCGAGTGCTGCTCGGGGCTGGTGACGGTCCGATCGACGGCGAGCGTGCCCAGCGCGAGGCGCTCGCTGCCGCACGCTTGACCCACCCGGCGATCGTCGCTCTGTATGAGGCCTGTCCGGTAGACGACGCCTTCTATTTGATCTCCGAGCTGGTCGACGGTCACACCCTCGCCGAGCTGATCG
>Ga0209624_10003464_pt1 | contig 11152 bp, 11 predicted proteins | sample JacPinW_OM2H0_O1_FD_188565 | JGI IMG/M metagenome (GOLD analysis project Ga0209624, IMG submission 188565) | Forest soil microbial communities from Algoma, Ontario, Canada - Jack Pine, Ontario site 1_JW_OM2H0_O1 (SPAdes) (version 2) | ecosystem: Environmental > Terrestrial > Soil > Boreal... | reverse complement strand
ATCCTGGAGACGATAGGGCTCATGCGTTGTTTGCTGGACGCTGCCGGTCTCCAGCCGGAGGGGCGATGTCGGCGTCTGGCCGCCGAAACCTACGTCGACCAGTAACAGTTGCGGCGCCTTGGGGAGGGTTACCGCCAAAAGAGTGTGCGTTTGTGACGGTACCGGCGCGCCAGGTTGCATCGTCCAGACCACCCGGGCCGCGAACCGCCGCACCCCGAAGCCGACTGCTTCCAACACGTGACCCATCAGGCCGTTGTGCTCATAGCAGTAGCCACCGCGGCGCCGGTGAACCATTTTGTCGGCCAACGCCTCTGGGCTCAGGTCGTCGACAGGCACGCCCAGCAGCGGGTCAAGGTTCTCGAAAGGAATCGTTCGGGTGTGCGCCGTCACCAGTTCATGCAGGACATCGAAGGTCGGCTCGGCCGCGCCGCGGTACCCGATCCGTTCGAAGTACCCGTTGAGATCCAGCGTCATGTCGGCCATTGTGACCCGGTGACAGCCGGGTCACACCACGCGGGCCTCCACCAGACTCAACGGAGATGCGGTCGAGACCAACCGAGTCATCTGAAATCCCGCTTGACTGAGCAGGTTTCGGTACTCGGCGGCAGTGCGTTCGCGGGCAGCCAAGTTCAGCAGCATCTCCAGGTCCGCCCATTTCCCCGGGAAGTCCCGATCGTGGTCGGGGATCACCAGTTCCACCAGCAGGATCGTGGCGTGTCGGCCGGCCGCAGCGCGAACATTGCGTAGGATCTGCACCGCCTTCTCGTCGGACCAGTCGTGCATGATGTTCTTCAGCACATACGCGTCGCCACCGGCCGGAACGGTATCGAAGAACGATCCCGCTTCGATACGAACGCGATCGGCCACATCGCGCTCGCACAAGATCTTTGGCGCGTCCGACACGACCGCCGGTATGTCATACAGCACACCTTGTGAGTGCGGCGTCGCCGCCAGGATGCTGGCCAGCAGTGATCCGTGCCCGCCGCCGACGTCGACGATCGTAGGGTAGACACTGAAGTCGTACCCCGCCGCCACGGAAGCATCGGTCAGCTCTGAGATGCTGGCCATGGTTCGATTGAAAAGATCAGCGTGCTGCGGATCCTCGGCGAAATAGTCAAAGCTCTCCTTGCCGTGCAAGGCCGGGACCACAGATTTTCCGGTGCGAATCGAATCCGCCAACAGCGTCCACCGTTCGCGTTGCTCGCGCGATCCGTAAAACTGGGCAGCCCACACCATCGACGCCTCCGAGTCCGAACACAGCGTTCGGGCAAGGGAATTCAACTCGTAGCGGCCGTCGCGGCGACGATGGAAGACGCCTCGGCCGATCAATGCGCGCAGCAGCCGGCGCAGTGCGTCCGAATCCGCGCCGACCTTCGCCGACAACTCGTCGATGGTCAACGGCCCGTCGGCCAAGGCGTCGGCGACGCCCAGTTCGGCAGCGACACTGATCGCCTGCGACACCCAGGTCGCGATGATCATCTCCATCATGGTCGCCGGCGCGGGCATCAACCGCTGGTTGAGTCGGTACAGGTGATGGCGCACCCACTCGACGACGCGGGCGGCCGCGGCAGGCGGCACTTTCGCAGTCGTCGACATCACCGCACCTCGGCGAGCGGCCCGCGACCGATCTCGGTCGAGATATCACGATGACTGACCCAACCGAGGAACCGCGTCAGCACCCACGTCATCAAGCGGTCCGAGATGAGCGCGGCGGGCCGCAGCACCGACTCGCTGCGCGACACCTGTTGCATCGTCACCCAGGACACCGCCTTGACCTTGCGGCGCCGGGTCTTCTCGTAGGAGCGCAGGGCGGTGCTGACATCAACGCCTTCGGGTAGATCTGACAGCGCCTTGCGCAGCACCATCGTGTCCAGCAACGCCTGATTGGTGCCCTGCGCGAGCGTGGGCGGCATCGTGTGCGCGGCGTCGCCGAGCAACGTCACCGCGCCGGTGCCGGCGGCGGGAATCGGGTGCCGAAAATGCGGAAACGGCGACGGGGCCAGATCGTCGTCGGTCAGAGTTGCCAGGACCTCATCGACCAGAGCAGACCAGCCTGCGAAATGCGACCGGATCATTTCGATCGGTCGTTGCGGCCTGACAAAATCCGGGGACCAGGGCAAGTCGAACCACCACTGCAGAGCAGAACCGCCGGCGGGCCACAGGCCAAGATTTCCGTGCTCGCCGATCATCATCCTGGCGACATGCGGTTCGGGAATGTCGGGCAGGGTGACGAGGCCTTGCCAGCTGCACCATCCCGTCGGCTTCGCAGCCGGCGCACCGACGACATCGCGGACAACCGAGTGCAGGCCGTCCGCGCCGATCAGCACATCCCCGTGGGCTGAGCTGCCGTCCTCGAAGTCGACCCGTACGCCATTACCGTCATTCACTACCTGCGCGGCACGGGACTTGCAGCGGATGCGATCGGCCGGAAAACCTTTGAGCAGTCGTTCCAGCAGGATTCGACGCGGCACCATCCGAATCGGCGCGCCCAACCGGTTGACCATCGCGTCGAGGTCCATGGTGGCGAGCGGCCGGCCGCTGGATGTCATGACCCGCACGGCCGACAGCGGCTGGCCGGCCCCGGTCATGTCGACCCCGAGCTGGTCGAGAACGGTTGCGCCGTTGGACCAGATCGTCACGGCGCCGCCGCCGGCGGTCACGTTGGGGCGCTGGTCGAAGACGGTGACGTCGTGTCCGTCGCGCAGCAATCCGCGGGCGACCGAAATGCCGCTCACGCCCGCGCCGACAACCAGGATCCGGGATTTCAATAGATGCCCCGCCCTAGTCTTCTGCGTGTCGGTCGTAGTCCCACTGCTCCAGCCAAGCCTGCAGTTTCACCAGGCCGTACCCAGCCACGGGCATTGCGACCCAGAAGTAGACCATCAGCAGCGGACTCATCTCAAAACCCTTCTCAACTCTATGCTGCTACCACGCGATACTTCGACGAAAAGTTCACCGCGGCGCCTAGCATCCCCGCATGACCACCGACTTCTCGGATCTGCCGCCCGACGACCAGCAGGCGATCGGCAAGACGCTACTGACCCTGCTGGCAAGCTTCGGCAACCGCGACGCGGAGGCGCTGCCCGCGGTGTATTCGGCCGACGCCGACTGGGTGAACGCCTTCGGCACGGTCAAGCGCGGGCGCGACGAGATCGTCGACTACCTCAGGGGCCTGTTCGCCGACGCCAACTTCAACCGAGGCGAACCCGAAGGCCCGCCCGAGACCAGCTTCCGGGTGCTGACGCCCGAGGTCGTTTTGGTGTCGGCACACCTGCGGATCAAAGGTCAGGGGCTGGTCGGCGGCGGCACGCTCGATCGGGACAACTTCTCGCTGCGCGCACTGCAACGTCAAACCGATGGATCGTGGCTGATCGTCTCGGAGATGTTTCAGGATGCGAATACCGAAACGACCTACGCGCAATGAGAAAATGGGCCGGTGAGCCTGGTGATCTCCGACCACGAGCGGGCCGCGCTGGCCGAGCTAGCACAGTTCCCACTGTTTGCCGCGCTGACCGGCCGGCGATCGCGCCGGTTTCCGGTCGGCGGCCGGATCCCCGCCGGGGCGCTGGCCTTCACTAGTCGTCGGCCGATCCAGCCGCTGTCGGAAGTCGAACGGGCCCTGCTCATTTCGGTCGCCGGCGGCGTAACGGGGTGGAATTTCGGGATAACCCATAATCCCAGCTATGCACCGTCGTTTCCCAACTACGCAGGAAGTGCGACAGGCCGGACCTTCCCGTCGGCGGCGGGCTTCCACACCAGCCAGTTGTTCTTCACCGACGACACCGGCAGCTACCTGCTGCCCAACCGCGACGAGCCGCCGCGCGAATTCGACAGCATCGAGGGGTGGATCGACCAGACCGCGGCGTCCTATGTGCGGATTTCGGATGCTCGCCTGGAATTGCCTCGCGAAGAACCGTATATGGAAGGCCACAACATCTGGATCGGAAACCATCCCGGCAGCCTGCTGGCCTTCCCGGTGGCCGATCTCGCCGAGCACCTGATGGAGAACCTGTGGTTCTTCGCGGCCAACGGCTACCCGATCACCGACGACATCAACGGCCGCAATATCCCGGGCCTTGACCGGTTTTCGTTACCACATACCGATGATCCGCTTCCGTTGTCCTTCGTCGAGCAGTACACGATCACCGAGGCCAGCGCGGAACTCGCGATCGCCACCAACAACGGGGTGCTGGCGTTGCAGGCAATGGGTCTTGGCGGCTGGACCTACGACGGGCTCGACCGGTTGTCCGTACTGGGCGGCTCCGGCGATCCGCGGGCGCCGGGGTTGGGCTTCGTCGCCGACGACGACGAACGCTGGCCCTTCCCGAACGTCACCGGACTGCCCGGATACTTTGAGACGCTCAGCCCGCCGCATGTGCCGTCGGTGGCAGCCGGCGTGGAGAAACTTGTGGCCCGAAAGTTCAGTCCTGGCGGGCCATTTCATCCGGATACCCCGGGGCCGTGGTCAGACACCGTCAAGGTGCGCGGCTCGGCATTGCCGCCGGAGGGCATCCAGGACATGGTGACCGCCGAAGCGTCGTACATTTACGACACGTTCGGCAAGTTACCCGGCACGATGCCCACGGTGCACGTCCTGATGTACCTGCAGGCGCAGCATCTCGACACCGACTTCTACGACGAGTTGTTCGGTCCCGGTGCCTATTTGGGCACGCACGCCCAGCATCAAGCTCGCTGGCATTGACGCTAGACCGGGCTGCCCGCGCTCAGCCTGGTGCCGGCGGGCGCGTAGCAGTCCGGGTCCGCGACTTCCCAATCCGAACGCCAGCTGGCCGGCGCATGGTTCAGCAGTACTCCGGGCTCGAGCCATTCGTAAAGCTCTGCGTACGAACGCTGTTCGGTGGGCGAAACCCGCTTGCGCAGCATGTGCGGGTTGAGCATAGACAGTTCCGAGACGCCCATCGAGGCCATCATGCGCATCGCCTGCGCGACAGTGGCGCGCTGGTAGTTGTACACGCGTTCGCTCTTGTCGGCGATGTCGAGAGCACGAGCGCGATACGGATCCTGGGTCGCGACGCCCACCGGGCAGTGGTTGGTGTGGCACCGCTGCGACTGAATACAACCCGCCGCCATCATCATCGAGCGGGCCGAGTTGGTGTAGTCAGCGCCCTGGATCAGGCGCTTGATGATGTCGTTTCCGGACGCAACCTTGCCGCCGGCCCCGATCCGTATCCGGTCCCGCAGCCCCGTTCCCACCAGCGCGTTGTGCACGATCATCAACCCGTCGGTGAGCGGAAGTCCAACATTGTCTTCGTATTCCAGTGGCGCCGCGGCGGTGCCGCCTTCGGCGCCGTCGACGATGATGAAGTCGGGCGTCACCCCTTCGGCCAGCATCGCCTTGCACGTCGCCAGCACGTCGATCCGTGAGCCGACACACAGTTTGAAGCCCACCGGTTTCCCGTCGGCCAGTTCGCGCAATTGCGCCACGAACCGGATCAGTTCACGCGGGGTGTGAAATGCCGAGTGTGCGGCCGGGCTGACACACTTCACACCAACCGGGACCCCGCGGTAACCGGCGATCTCCTCGGTGACCTTGGCCGCGGGCAGCACCCCACCGATGCCGGGCTTGGCGCCTTGACTCAACTTGATCGAGATGCACTTCACCAGGGGGTGAGCTGCCTTGGCCGCGAACGTATCTGGATCGAAGGCGCCGTCCTTGGTGCGGGCACCGAAGTAGCCCGAGCCGAGTTCCCAAATCACGTCGGCGCCGCCAAGATGGTAGGGGGTCAGGCCGCCCTCGCCGGTGTCGTGGGCGAACCCACCCTTGCGAGCGCCGTTGTTCAGCGCGCGCAACGCGTTGCCGGACAGCGCGCCGAAACTCATCGCCGAGACGTTCATCAGCGCCATGTCGTACGGCTGCCGGCAATCGGGCCCACCGACCCGCACCCTGAACGGCTCGGCGGGCGGCTCGACCGGTCGCGCCGAATGCACCAGATATTCGTAGCCGAGCTGATCGATGTCGCGCTCGGTCCCGAACGCCAACTCTGCGGCAGTGCCTTTGGACCGCTCGTAGATCAGCGATCGGACGTCGCGGTCAAAGGGGCGGCCGTCGAAGTTGCGCTCGATGAAGTACTGCTGAATCTCGGGCCGCAGCGCCTCCAGCAGAAATCGCATGTGCCCGAGGACCGGGTAGTTCCGCAGCACTGAGTGCTTGCGCTGGACTAGGTCGTAGACGCCGACGACCGCAATGATCCCGACCACCGCGGCGGGGATCCACCAGACCCATGTCACGACGATTGCCGGGACCAGCAAGGCCGCAGCCAGGATCGTCAGCACTGCGACAGAGATAAAACGGATCAATCCAGGCCGCCTCCCGCGAAAGAGTGTTCATCGCGAGCGTAGCGGTAGCAATCAACCAGGAACGACCTCAGTATTGAACGCGAAAGCCGCCGATCAGCGTGACTGTGTTCCCGTCCGGGTCGGTGAGCGCCGACAAGCGCACGCCTTTGTTGGCGTCGACGATCTCACCGGGCTCAAGACCACGTTGTTTCAGGTCGTCGACGCGGGCATCGAGGTCCTGCACGGCGAAGTTGACCGCCGTAGAGCCGGCACGCCGCTGGTCGGCGAACACCTGAACCCATCCACCCGGAACGACTTGCCATTCGACGAGAGTGGGCATCGGGTTGTTATCCGGCGCTCGTCCGAACAGCGCTTCGTACCAGCGTTGACTCCTCTCCACGTCGGTCGCAGGGACAACCGCCAAGACATGCTCGATCAACATCTATTTCCCTTCGATAGACCACAAAGGGCAGACCTGCCGGGCGGGTCAAACTCGTCGCGGACGTGTCGTGCCAGACTCGGGCGGACGAAAGGTCAGCGGACCCAAAAGGGAATGTGGTGGGAAACCCACCGACCTAATCGCTGTTCGGTAGGTAAACGTACTAAGGAGACCCGCGTGACGGTGTGCCTCATCCATGGCAACCCCGAGACCGCTGCTGTCTGGGACAGATTGGCTCCGCTCCTCGATCGCGGACCCGTCGTGCGCCTGTCCCCGCCGGGTTTCGGCGCCCCCGTGCCCCCAGGGTTCACGGCCACGGTCGAGGAGTACCGCCGCTGGCTGGTCACCGAGTTAGAGCGCCTCGAACGGCCGGCCGACCTGGTGGGTCACGACTGGGGCGGTGCCCACGTGATGAACGTCGTGATGACACGGCCCGAACTGGTGCGCAGTTGGGTATGCGACGTCGTCGGCCTCTTCGACCAGGACTACCAGTGGCACGATCTCGGGCAGGTGTGGGCGACCCCGGGAGCCGGCGAGGATGCGATCGCGGCGATGATCGAGCCGCCCGTCACCGAACGTGCTGCGGCATTGGTGAAGAAGGGAATGCACGAGGACGTTGCGCTACCCGTCGCTGATGGACAGAACCCCGCCATGGGCGAGTGCATCCTCCGCTTGTACCGCGACGCCGCCCAACCCGCAATGGCCCGGCTAGGCCGCAATCTCGAACGAGCCGCCCAGAGGCCTGGCCTGTCGATCATCGCAAGCGAGGACCACTTGGTGGGGACCGACGATCAGCGTCGTCGCGCAAGCGGTCGCGCCGGCGCTGAGATCGCAGAGCTCGACGGACTATCCCACTGGTGGTTCACCCAAGATCCGCAACGGGGCGCCGCGACCATCAATCGGTTCTGGGCAGGAGTGAGCCAAGAGTGATCCGCAGACGACTCGGCTACAGCCAGGTGTCCTGGGTAGTCGTGGTGAGGAACGCTTCCAAGTCGTCACGCCACTGCGCGGGCCTGGTCTTGTCCGGCTCGATGCCGGTGTAGTCGCCGCGATAGAACAGCAGGGGCCGCGGCTTGATTTTCGGTACCTCGGACAGCGACTTCACCGCGCCGAACACCACGAAGTGGTCGCCGCCGTCGAGCACCGAGGCCACCGTGCAGTCGATGTAGGCCAGCGAGCCCTCGATGACCGGCGAGCCGAGTTCCGAAGGGTGCCAGTCGATGCCGGCGAATTTGTCCGGTTCCTTCGAGCCGAAGCGGGCCGAGACGTGCTGCTGGCTCTCGGTCAACACGTTGACGCAGAATTTCCCGCTGGCCTCGATGGCCTTCCAGGACCGCGACACCTTGGTCGGACAGAACAGCACCAGCGGAGGCTCCAGTGACAGCGCCGCAAAGGATTGGCATGCGAAGCCGACCGGCACGTCGTCGTGCGAAGTGGTGATGATCGTGATTCCGGTGCAGAACTGACCCAGCACGCTGCGGAAGGCGCGGGCGTCGATCTGCTCGGACATTACTTGAAGCCGACGCTGAAGTCGTGCCCCCAGAGGCTGATCGCGGTGCTCTCCCGGGCAACCCAGTCGACGTCGTCGACTTTTCTTCCCTCGCAGCCGAATTCGATGTCGAATCCGCTGGGTGTCTTCATGTAGAACGACAGCATCAGGTCGTTGACGTGGCGGCCCAGGGTGGCCGACATCGGCACCTTGCGACGTAGCGCCCGGTCCAGGCATAGCCCCACGTCGTCGGCTTCTTGCACCTCGACCATCAGGTGCACGATGCCGCTGGGGGTCTGCCCGGGCATGAAGGCCAGGCTGTGGTGACGAGGGTTGCAGCCCAGGAACCGCAGCCAGGCCGGCGGCCCGTCGGCGGGTCGGCCAACCACCTGCGGCGGCAGTCGCATCGAGTCACGCAGCTTGAAGTCCAGCACGTCGCGGTAGAAGTGCAGCGTCTCCACGTCGTCGCGGGTGGTCAGCACCACGTGCCCCAGGCCCTGCTCACCGGTGACGAACTTGTGGCCGTACGGGCTGACGACCCGGCGGTGTTCGAGCGCGGCGCCGTGAAAGACCTCCAAGCCGTTGCCCGAGGGATCGGAGAATTTGATCATCTCGTCGACCCGACGGTCGGCCAGCTCGGCGGCGGTGGCCTCCTTATAGGGCGTGCCTTCGACATCAAGCCGGTTGCGGATCTCTTGCAGGCCTTCGGCATTCGCGCATTCCCAGCCGGCCTCGGACAGCCGGTCATGCTCGCCCGGCACGATCACCAGGCGGGCCGGGAAGTCGTCCATCCGCAGGTACAGGGCACCCTCGGTGCTGCCCTTGCCCTCGACCATGCCCAGAACCTTCAGGCCGTAATCGCGCCAGGCTTGCATGTCGGTGGCTTCGATGCGCAGGTAACCGAGTGAACGGATGCTCATCACGCACCTCCTAGGAAGTCGATGGTCAGCTTGTTGAATTCGTCGAACTTCTCCACCTGCGCCCAATGGCCACACTGGCCGAAAACGTGTAGCTGCGCACGAGGAATCGTCTTGAGCGCCACCAGCGCGCCATCGATCGGGTTGACCCGGTCCTCGCGGCCCCAGATCAGCAGCACCGGTTGACGCAGTTTATAGACCTCGCGCCACATCATGCCGAGCTCGAAGTCCGCTCCGGAGAACGACATTCCCATCGCACGGGTCGCCGTCAGCGATTCGGGCGTCGAGGCCAGTTCGAAGCGCTGGTCGATCAGTTCCGGGGTGATCAGCTTCTGGTCGTAGACCATGACACGAAGGAACGCCTCCAGATTCTCCCGGGTCGGCTCGACCGAGAACTTGCCCAGTCGCTTGACACCCTCGGTGGGGTCGGGGGCGAACAGGTTGACGCTCAGCCCGCCTGGGCCCATCAGCACCAGCTTGCCGGCCTTGTCCGGATAGTCCAGCGCGAATCGGACCGCGGTGCCGCCCCCCAACGAATTGCCCACCAGCGGAACACGCCCCAGGCCCAGGTGGTCGAACAGGCCCCTCAGCGCCCGGGCCGCGTAGTGGTTGAATTGCCCGTGCTCCGCACGTTTGTCGGAGTGACCGTAGCCGGGCTGGTCGACGGCCAGCACATGAAAGCGCTGCGCCAGCACCGGAATGTTGCGGGAGAAGTTCGTCCAGCTCGCCGCACCGGGTCCGCCGCCGTGCAGCAGCACAATCGTCTGCTCTTTGCCGACGCCAGCCTCGTGGTAGTGCAGCTTGAGCGGACCGTCGACGTCGACGTCGACGAACCGGGAGGTGGACTCGAAGGTGAGTTCTTCCGTCGCCGTCATCAGACCATGGTGTCGCCGGGTGGCAGCCCGAACTCGTGGTTACCGAAGATCAGATAGGCCCGCTCGGGGTCGTTGGCCGCGTGCACCCGGCCGGCGTGCGCGTCACGCCAGAAACGTTGCACCGGTGCGTCATTGGCCAGCGCCGTGGCACCTGAAGCCTCGAACAGCCGGTCGACTGAGGCGATGGACCGTCCGGTCGCGCGCACCTGGTCGCGACGAGCACGGGCGCGCAGGTCGAACGGGATCTCCTTGCCCGCCGACAACAGCGCGTACTCATCGCTGACATTGCCGATCAACTGTCGCCACGCCGCGTCGATGTCGCTGGCCGCCTCGGCTATACGGACCTTGGCGAACGGGTCGTCCTTGGCCTTCTCGCCGGCGAATGCCGCACGCACCCGCTTGCCCTGGTGCTCGACGTGCGCGTCGTACGCGCCATACGCCATGCCGACAATCGGCGCTGAGATGGTAGTGGGATGCATTGTGCCCCAAGGCATCTTGTAGACAGCAGCGGTGTTGTTCTGGTAGCCGCCCGCGGTGCCGTCGTTCATCGCTTTGTACGACAGGAACCGGTGCCGGGGCACGAAGACATCCTTGACGACGACGGTGTTGCTGCCGGTGCCCCGCAGACCGACCACATGCCAGACGTCGTCGATGCGGTATTCGGTGCGCGGGATCAGGAAGCTGCCGAAGTCGACCGGCCGGCCGTCCTTGATCACCGGACCACCCAGGAAGGCCCACGTGGCGTGGTCACACCCCGATGACCAGTTCCACGAACCGCTGACCAGGTAGCCGCCGTCGACGACCGTGCCCGCGCCCATCGGCGCGTAGGACGACGAGACACGCACATTCGTGTCATCGCCCCAGACCTCGTCCTGGGCCTGCTGGTCGAACAGCGCCAAGTGCCAGTTGTGCACACCGATGATCGAGCTGACCCAGCCGGTGGAACCGCACGCGCTGGCCAGTCGGCGGACCGCCTCGTAGAACACTGCCGGGTCGCACTCCAACCCGCCCCACTGCTGGGGTTGCAGCAACTTGAAGAAGCCGATCTCCTGAAGCTCGCTGACCGTGGCGTCCGGCAGTCGGCGCAGATCCTCAGTTTCCTGGGCGCGCTGTCGCAGCTTAGGCAGTAGTTCGT
>Ga0209624_10003463_pt1 | contig 11152 bp, 14 predicted proteins | sample JacPinW_OM2H0_O1_FD_188565 | JGI IMG/M metagenome (GOLD analysis project Ga0209624, IMG submission 188565) | Forest soil microbial communities from Algoma, Ontario, Canada - Jack Pine, Ontario site 1_JW_OM2H0_O1 (SPAdes) (version 2) | ecosystem: Environmental > Terrestrial > Soil > Boreal... | reverse complement strand
TTCCGAAGGCTGTTGTATCGCTCAGATCGATGATCTGGCGGTCGACCTTCGATCCGTCGCTCCAAACCAACTCCGCGAAGTCGAGCGGAAACGTGTACTCAATACTGGCGGTATAAACACTCTTCGCGCCCGAGCCTTCGATTCCCCAGTTGTGAAAGAGAATTTCGCCGGTGGTTCCGAAGAAGTTGCCCTTCTGGATTCCTTCAACTATTGGAGCTCAGCTCTCGTTGTATGTGGGCACTTTGTCGAGCTTGAGGTAATTGACCGCGAGCAGAGAATAGGTGTCGTCGTCGGGACGCTTCATATAGGTATCGCCCTCGGCGAGCATGAACTTCGGCTTTGGCGCCCAGTTGTTCATGTCGTCGTTGGTGCCGAAGCAACGCACCTCGCAGAGTCGTTTCTCCGATAGATCGACCGGCAGCGACTCCCACGAAGCGCCGATGAAGCGATCGCTTAGGAAGAAAGCCTTGTCCTTGTAGGTGTCGGGATAGAGCGCAGAGCTCTTTGTACGCGGGTGTGCCGCCCAGAGAATTCCGCCCTCGCGATTTACCATCTTTAGCACGTCGTCGGATGAGCCGAGATGGTAGACGTGGCCGTAGACGGGATCGTTCTCCTCGAACTGTTGCCCGGCGGGCCTGGGTTCCGCATGAGAAAAATAGACTGGCTTCGGAGCCATAAGGTACCAGTGGCCGCCCAGAAATGAATTGACCTCTTCGGCCGGGATGACGAGGAAATTGTTGTCAGAGAGCCGGCGCGCTCCTTCGAAGTAGAGCTTCTGCTCCATGAATCTCTTTGGGCCGGGATCGTGGATGTCTGAGTCGTCGTGAAAATCGCCGAGATAGACGATGTTGATGCCGATGCCGCGAAAGACTGGCAGCCACGTTGGGTTGAGGTCCGAGGTGCCGCGATCGCGAATCATTTCGTTGAGTTCGAGGTGAAAGTGTCCCGTCACGACCTTGAAGCCAGGCAGCGGTTTATAGACGTCGTCGTGGGTGTAGGCCAACACGGCTTGCTGGGTTGCGTGGGCTCCGTTGGCGCTGAGGTAGTAGTACACCGCCATGTGCTGCAGGGTGCCGGGAGGAGCGTTATAGAGCGCGTAGTTTTCGACCTGCTCGCGTGCTGTGTTGACGCGCCTCTTCCACACTTCGTCTGATACTCCCCAGGGAGCGTAGCCCTCGCCTCGCTCGGGTCGCATGACGCCGAGGGAAAAGGAGGTGTCACTGTCCTTGCGATAGCTGGACCCGCATTATCCAGTGGACGAACTTGTTCTTGCGGTACACAAATCGACTCCTGAATCAGACATAGTCAGCAGCGCTGCGACCCAGCAGGCGTCAGGAAGCAGGCGAAAACTTCCAGCGGTGAGACGGCAGCGAGTGTGGCTTGTGGTGCACCGCTTCAACGATTCGGTCTACTACCGGAGAGTAGAGCGCGAGACCCTGTTGCTATTCAGGGCGTTGCGAGCCGGAGCTACGATCGAGAAAGCAATCGCTCAAGCCTTTGCCAAGACACGATCGACAGACGAAGAACAAGCCGCACTTTTGCGAGAAAGCTTTGCACACGCTTCAGAATTGGGCTGGCTGTGTCCTTTCGGCAGCTCTTTTGCCCCAAGCCAGGACATCATCGAGGGTGAGGTCCGATTGTCCCAGATTGATGTCAACTTCTCTTTGTGCCCCTCCAACGGAAAGTAGGTGCGGAGAGCCCCATTCTCTCCGCGCCGCGGCGACAGGCAGCAGCGGCATCACGATCATCGCTGCTTGCAATGGGGTGTGGCGTGTGCCGCGCTTCGCTCACAGCTTCTCAGCGAGTATGTCCGTTGTCTTGATTTCAGGCGGAGTAAGAAACAGTTCCTCAGCGCGGGCAAAGAGCGCCTTGGCCACTTCACCATTCACGTGTGCGGCGCGACCTTCCTCATTCTTGAAAGTATCAAAAATTCCAAAGCTGGCTGGGCCGATCTTGAATGCGAACCAGGCCGTGGTGCCGGTTTCAGCTTCGACGAGGGGCCTTGCGGACTGGAGGAACGCTTCTACCTCAAGTTCTTTGCCCGACCGTGCCTGTAGCGTCGCCAATATCCCAAACTTATTCATTAAGAAGTCTCCTGATGGTTTATCTATATTTGGCTATCTGTCTCGCTGCCGTTCCATTTCAGTGCGAGCACCAATGAACCGCTTCGTTAGAAGCTCGAGATCGCGAAAGGTTACAACCGCGCATGAGGTTTTGTACGGTTAAACAGATCGTCCACCTGTAACCTTTTTGCGATCTGAGACTCCTATGGACACGCAAATCCGCGACTCCATGCGACGCTCAATGTTCTGAGCCTTGCAACGGAGAAGCGGCTGCGCAAAACAGGTCATCACCTCAAGGAGTCCGCATTATGTTGAAGCCAGTTCATGGCCTTCTCGCCATCGCGCTTAGTCTCGGAGTTACTACATCAACCATGTACGGAGCCAATCCCCATCAAGGAAACGGAGAGACGGTATTCGTCCTATCGAACGACAATGTCAAGAACGAGGTTCTTACCTACCAACTGGGCTCCGACGGTCAGTTTGATCTCCGCGCTCATGTTGCTACTGGGGGTAGCGGCAGCGGTGGCACCACGGATCCACTACAGTCCCAGGGATCTCTCACGCTGAACGGCGATCACAATCTTTTGTTTGCCGTCAATGCCGCTAGTGGGACTGTATCGAGCTTCCACATCATTGACGGTTTTCCGGTGCTCGTTGACGTCGAGTCTTCGGGTGGCGCCTTTCCGACTGCCGTAACAGAACACAACGGAACGGTGTATGTGCTCAATGCAGGCGGCTCGGGAGCCATCGAAATGTTTAGGACTGATGGTTCCGGTAAGCTTCACGATGTCACGAACTCTAAAGTGTTCCTTACGGGAACGAACTCTGGAGGATCATCCATCTCCGTCAGTCCCAACGGACAGTGGCTTGTCGTGATCGAGAAAGCTTCAAACAGCATTGACGTTTTTCCAATCCGAGGGGATGGAACGCTCGGCACGGTTGTCGCTAACAAGAGCGTGACCGCAGGCGTCTTCGCGACTGTGTTTACCCCAAGCGGCCAGCTCATTGTTTCTGAGAACCAGCCTAATGGTACCGATGTATCCAGCATCTCCACATACACCATCAACAGCAACGGGTCTCTCACGGCGATGACGCAAAGTCTTCCCACGTTCGGGGATGGCAATTGCTGGAACGCTATTTCGCCCAACGGGAAGTTGGTCTATGCCGATAACTCAGCCACCTCCACGGTGGCAGGGTTTTCAATTGCACCGAATGGGGCACTGACTCCCATCGGCGGCACGATTGTGAGCACACTACCAGGTGGTGCGACTAATCTCGACATGACCATCAGCGGTGATGGCAAATACCTCTTCAACCTGCTGTCCGGAGCCGGCGCCATCGGCGTGTACACGATCAACTCCGATGGAACGCTCAATCAACTGGGAGACATTCAAGGTCTTCCCAAAACGGCGGGTTTCAACGGTATAGCGGCTCTCTAACGGCTATCCAAAACCGCTCAGCCCGCGCAACAGGCTATGTTGCGCGGGTTATCCTTAACCATGTGCTGCGATGGGCGGACTAGATCGAACCTAGCAGGTGGTGATGGATGGCGCATTCTGTGATGACAAGCACGAGGGTAAGCACCGAAAGAACTAGCTGCAGCATCTCAGAACGACGCTGTTTCGTGGTGACAGGTTGAACTCTCCATCGCGATGCCGGCCGGGATCGGAGAGAGCGAATTCTCCAAAGGACATACAGATTTGCAATCGATCCGACGACCGCAACGATCAACATGGGAATGCGAATCCGGTCCGTATGAATCGTAAAGATGAAGCCGGGAATAAGCGAGGCCGCGGTAAGTGAGGTCAGCCCGATGAACAAGCGCAGCCCGCTTATAGCGATGACTGCGGTGCAAGCGCTTTGCAATACCACAAAGAGGAAGCTGCTGGCGGCGACGATCCAGGAACGACGATTCCCAGACTCCAGTTTTGAGACCCCGGCATGGTCCAGGTCCATCGAATCCTTTTCGTGCCTTTCAGCCATCAATGTTTTAGGCCGCCTATGTCAATTTACACCGCTCGGTGCATTTCCAGGAACCTCTCGGCATTGATCTTCGCCTCTGCATCTTGAATCCTTTGCGCGGGGCTCAAAGAGCTCCTGTTTTGCAATGAGCCGGGGAACAGGCTTCTCAAAATCTTCACAGTGAACAAACCGCAGTTGAGAAGCGATAGCTTTCCACGAAATCCCTAGCCTTAAGACGATTGAATCTACTTGCGTGAAACGCTCTGTCTGTGCAAGGTCAACTGATCCGATGCCGAGCTTCCATAGCCCTTGGATCGATATCTCGGCCCTCGACGCAATGACCGCCTTGCGAGAGTCCGGGGCATGAAGCGCAATCGCGCGACGGAAATAGCCTACAGGCGTGTCCTCATAGATTTCCACCCGGAAGAATTAATACAGCATCTGACGGGAATGATCTTCAGTATCGGGGGGGCTGAACATGCAGGCCCCCGACCTTCTGATGCGGCACAACTTGGGCGGCAAGGTTTAGAGCGCAAGACGAACGGCAGAGTCGGCTTCGACAGCGATCGGATGCAATGTGTTGAGGAACTTCCTGCTTTGGCCGTTGAACAGCCCATCGGCAGTGAAACTTGCGATGGTAGCGACTGTGCCTGCAAATTTATCGGGTAGGCCCGGATGAAGCCGGCCCCGTTCTTGTGCACGGGCGGGGGTTCCATTTGTTAACAAACCGGCGCCCACTGCTACTGCGCCTCCTGCCAGAAAACCACTTTTCATAAAAGAACGGCGGTCGACAGGACGCTTGGGGTTGCTCACTGGATTTTTCATGTTTGCTCCGAACTTCGGTGAGATTAAGGACTTTTGTTTCTCTAATAAGGAAGAACTGACATGGAACGAATTTATTCCGCGTCAAGGGAATAAATCTTCCTCCTCGCAGTGAAGCAGTGCCACAACTCCAGAGCGCGTACTTTGTCGGACTGGAATCGCGTGGCCAGCAAGCTCCGTCCTTTGCCGTTAGAGTCATCATACGATCGGGCGGTCCTCGGGTCTGCCGTGACCTTGATCAGAGGTCGACGCTGCAATGACTTGAGAGCGGCCGTGCAGGTGTCGTTGAGAGTGCTGTTCCGATTTGTTTCCTATGCACTTTTCGCACAATCGCCTGGACCGATACCTAAGGTAGACCACGAAGTGCAGGACGTCTTAGAAAGCGCCACCCGCAGGCGTCCGCGCTCAACTGAAGGGGCATCCATTAGGAATCGTGCTGCAAACCTTCCAGAGCAGTCATGGTTTTCGTAAGGATTTGATAGGGGGATAAATGACAACGCAAGAGCATCTCCATCGCGAGCGTGAGAACCATTGATTGCTCGGCAGAGAGTGCCTGCCACATATGTTCCTGGTTCGCCCGAAGCTCCTTGCGTGTCATGAGTCTGCCCTCCCGCCGCGATCTATCGACCCCTGTTTGCGACGATTAGTGTGAAGATAGCTCTCATTAGCGATGCGCTCGGAGAGCGTAATAGGCAGCGCGACTAAGTAACTCACTGAGAACCATCGGTTTGATTAGAGACAAACCATTGAGTCGTCGCATTGACTAATAATTCTACTTACTGATTTTTACAGCGTTCTATTTTTTGAAGACCTGCATCATCAGCTCTGTCTGAATTTGGTCTAGCTGCTTCAGCGTCAGGTCCAAAGTCGGTCGGCCCTCATACGAAGCTTTATTGAGCATGCCTTTAACGCGAAAGGCGGTGCGCCGGATGAGCAATTCGGCATCTCTTAGTTTCTTACTGTCATCGGCAACGCTGATATGGATCTTCTCTGCATACTGTTGCACCAGCTTGAGGGTCACTGAAGCTTGCTCTGAATCACCAGAATTGAGCTGTTGGCTGGCTAAGTCCGTCATCTGGCTGACCAGCTCGGCGTAGAGAAAACACCTGTCTCGGGTCTGAGCGTGATCCGCCTTGATCTGAAGCTCTGTAAGAGCCGTTGGGCTGTTGTCTATGCTCGACGCGGCAGCGTAGGTACAAGTCAACGACAGGATGCATATGACTACGACAGGGACCACGAACCGCATTGTGCACCTCCTTCCCTCTTCGCACCTAAGGATCACGAGGGGTAAACCAGGGAAATCGATTTCGCATATCTCCCACAAAGATCACACCTCGAGGATTCTCGGTATCCCCGCGAGGCTGCATCGAATATTTCGTCGCGTGTTGAGCACAGCCAACTCGAGGCGTAACTTTTTCGTTGCTCGGAACAAACTGTTCTTGATTGACGCTTCGGAAGTATCGAGGATTTCACCCACGGTTCGCAGCTTCAGGCCCTGGAAATGCCTCAATTCAAAGACCATGCGTTCACGTGGCGTCAGTTTTTGCAAAGCGAATAAAATGTGCGCTCTCGACTCTCGGCTAAACAATTGTTGCTCTGGGTTATTAGCTGTCCTACCGTCCGGGACTTGACTCACGAGGTTGTATTCCCCGCCGTCGTTGTTCCCCTCTACTGAGCTATTCCATCTATGATTTCGATTCTTCCGCAGGTGATCCAGGCACACGTTTGTGACAATACGGTAGATCCAGGAAGAAAAGGAGCACTCAAACCGGAAGCTCTCCAGCTTGGTGTAAGCCTTCAGAAATGTTTCTTGATACATATCCTGTGCGTCGCTCTGCGACCCCGTGATTCGAATTGCGAGTCTCAGAACGGCTTGATCGTGGGCGTGTACCAACTGCTCAAAAGCAGCGTGGTTGCCGCATAGCGCCTCGTGAACAAGGAAGCGATCCTGGGTACCGCCTTCGCTTTCCATCATCTTTCTCCGATGTGTCTGTGATTTGATCTGAGAGTTGGGCAAAACATTCCGGCAGACATGGCTGGCTCCTAGAACGATCCCGATGGTGAATGCTCCAGCGGTACGCACATAGCCGTAAACCAGCCAACACACGTTTTATTCCCGTCTGCTTCGACAGCCTGTTTCGAAGCCCGAATAGAGACGACGATTGTGATGGGTTTGCCGAGAGGCTATTGACAATTCTTTTACACGCCATTTGTGAATAACAAAGAACCCACGAAGTTTTGTTCTGTAGAGGTCATTATTATGCTGAGAAGCAACTTTATACCGTATGTCCGTGACGCTTTCTCCTCGCTTCCGAGAGCTTCATCTTCCTTCAATCACATCCTTGTAGTCGGCGCTCTCTCCAGTACTCTCTCGATCGGGGCCTTGGCGCAAACCGGCAGCACGTATGTGCAGACCAACATTATTTCGGACGGTGCGACGGTGCCAGCGCTCGTAACTGATCCCACGCTGATCAATCCCTGGGGCGTTTCAGTGGGTCCCGCTATCTGGATCGATAAAGCTGGCAGCGGCTCGGTGGCGATCGATACGGCCGCTGGCGCTATTGCGGTGCCGTCGTTGCCCTCGGTCACGATACCTGCGGCCTCCTCCATGTCGGCGCACGGCAGTCCGAGCGGCACGGTGTACAACAGCAACTCCGGTATTTTCAATATTCCAGGCAGCACATCGGCTTTGTTTCTCTTCGGCACGCTCGACGGTACGATTGCCGCCTGGAACGTAAGCAGCGGGACGCAAGCTGTTACGGTGGTCAATAATTCTGCCAAGGCGTCTTACACCGACATCGCGCTTAATACCAACGCGAGCGGAACGTTCCTGCTTGCGGCTAACTTCAAGCAAGGCAGCGTGGATGTCTTCGACAGCACCTTCGCTCCGCATTCTCTTGCGGGTAACTTTACCGATGCGACATTGCCAACGGGGTACTCGCCCTTTGGTATCCATAGTATCGGTGGAAACATCTATGTGACCTATGCTCAGGTTAGCGCCACTACCTTTGAGAGCATAGGTGCGGGTCTCGGCTATGTCGATGAGTTCGACAACAATGGAAACTTCATGGCGCGAGTCGCCGGCCAGGGCGTGTTGAATGCACCCTGGGGGATGGCGCTTGCCCCGGCAGGCTTTGGCAGCTTCGGTGGCGACCTTTTGATCGGCAACTTCGGAGACGGCGTGATTAACGCCTTCGATCCAAATACGTTTGCGCTGGTCGGCTCGTTGAACAGCGGCGCGGGCACCACGATCGCGAACCCGGGCCTGTGGGAGATATTCTTCGGGAAGAACAGCGGACAGACCACCACGTTGGGCGATCCCAACACCCTATACTTCGCAGCGGGTATCAATGGGGAGAAAGGTGGTCTCTTCGGCTCCGTCGCGATCGCTCCGCCGGCAACAGGAGCGGGTAGCTTCAGCTTGCAAGCGTCTTCCAACGCTCTTAGCGTCACTGGAGGAGGGGCTGCAAACCTGATGCTGTCACTCGCCGCAACGAACGGGTTCAACGGCCCTGTTACCTTTTCCTGTTCGCCCGCCACGGTCGCCTGCACCTTTAATCCGCCAACGGTCACGCTTGCGGGCTCTGGCACAACACAGGTTGCGGTAGCCATCGCTCCAGTAGCTGCGGTAGGAGCTCCGACACCGCCTGGCGGTGGTTATGGAGCGAATCATCCTCTCCATTTGTTCCAGTCACTGACCGGTCTCACCCTCGCATTCATTGGCCCAGTCGGACTGCTTGCATTCGCCAGCATGAAGCGTAGATCGATCCTTGCGGGCGGATCGCTCTTTGCTCTCTTGCTGGTCGTGGCTACAGCAATCAGTGGCTGTTCCTCATCCACAACTCCAGCTACAACAACGACCGCGGCCCCCGCCACGACACAGGTTACGGTCAATGCAATCTCGGGGTCAATTACACAAAGCGTCATGGTTACCTTTACAGTGCAGTAGCTGAGAGCTCGTGCCAATCAAGGGCTGCTGAAAAGCAGCCCTAGCCTTTTACAGGTGAGCGTGTCTATAAAACACAAGTCAAACTCTTTGACCTCGTAGGAAGCGACCGCGACCTTCAGGAGAAGATTTTCCATCCTGAGTGTGCGCCTCCAACTGTCGGAAGCGGAGCTCTCAAGCAGGTTCATCGTTTGCGGCCTTGATGTCCAGTTAGCGGGTCGAACCGCACACTATTAGTGTTTGCTTTGCAACAGGTTGTCCAAGGAAATGAGTGTCGCGTTACGTCAACCATTCCATCCACTCTCTCGGACTTCAAGATCCCTCCGCGCTCGTTCTTTGCGGTTTCGCTCGAGAGAGAAATGCCAGTGAAGGTGGTTATCCCATGGCGTCCGCTGTAAATCCTCCCACGCTCAATCTCTACGCATGGTCCGATCGGCCTCGATGTTTTGGATACACTTCGTGAGGTTAGGCTCGAGCGATCCGGGCCATCCCCAAACGCCTGGCCTTCGACGCTACAGGCAACAAGGGCTTCTATCTTGAGGATCCGATCAGTCCGCAGTTGAGACGCGACTCCGACTAATCACGCGGGAGCCAACCTGAATACTACGTGGTTGCAGAGCCAGGACGCTGCCGCCCAGGCGATCGACGGCTTCTACTGTTGCGGTTCTGGGAGACGAGAGCCTGGACCGTAAGGTCGCTGTCCTCATTCAGTCTCGCTAATAGATATGCCGGCGTGCTCCTATTCTGAGCAACTCCTCTGCGGACGAAGACGATTGGATCTTCGGCGAGCTTTTCGAGAGTCGGCTCAGGAGTCATGGGGTTACACGCCACCCACATGCGGACATCGGTATCGGGGTCCTCAGATAGCTTCTCCAATATGTCCTCGTCGCGGACGGTAGCAGCCATCCACCGCAACCAATCGATCTCCTCAGCGCGCAACTCGCCAAACGTACGAGGCTTCTCCCGCAGCCAAATGAGAGCGTCCTCTGTGAAATAGAGGCCTTCGTACACAGTTATCAAATCGTCGCCAATAACATTACTCAACCAGTCCGACATCCCATCTCCTAGCGATTCAATTCGTCCTTGACTGCTTCAAATAAGCAATCAAGTCGCGCCGCTCATCGGCCTTTGGAACACTAAAGCTCATGTTGTTGTCGGGCACCACCATGTCCGGATCGCTCAACCATTTCTCCAGCGTCGCATCGTTCCACGTCACGCCCAGGTTCTTCAAGCCAGCAGAATAAGTAAACCCAGCCACGCTCCCAGCCTTTCTGCCGTACACTCCAGCCAGCCGCGGCCCCTCGCGGTCGGCCTCCAGCGCATGGCACCCCGTACAGCGTTTCTCAAACACCGCCTTGCCGTGCACAGCGTCGCCATCTCCAGCCAAAGCTGCTTCACTTACACCCGCGCCCTTGCCCAACGTCGAGAGTGTCTGCACATCGCCCTTGGAGAGCTTCGTATCCCAGTGCAGCAATCGATACTGCAGCGGAGGCATGTCCCCACTCTTCGCCTCCTGGATAATCTTTGCCACCAGCACATCTTGACTATCCGTCGATAGCTCTTCCCATCGCGACAGATCCATCTTCTTGCGCGCCTCGACGATATCCCGTTCAATCAGCCAAGACCCCGGAGCGATCCGCGCATATACCGGCCACCGCGTCTCATTCGAGTGGCAGTCCGCGCACTTCGTCACCAACACGGCCTTCGCATCCGCTGGCATCTTCGCACCCTGCAGCAGCGTGCCGAGCCCCTCCGCAGGCTCGACACGCGGATCTCCAAACGGATGCACAAACCCCAGCCCCACAACTGCCGCTACGGTTAATGCTGCTGCAATCCACACGCGCATCAGACAGTCTCCGCCAGCGTCGAGTCGACGACAGCCAGATGGCTCTTCCCGTGAACGACCTTGACGTTGGTCACTCCCAGCACGCTCTCGAGCTTGCCCGCCGGAACCATCATCGGCCCCGGGTTCGGAGCCGCTCCCGGTGCAGGCTGCGGAAACGCTGTCGCCATCGCAGTGTGGAAGGCAACATTCCCTTCAACCTTCTGCACGACCTGATGAATATGCCCGTTCAGCACCGTCACCGACCCAAAAGGCTTCAGCATCGCCAGCGCTTGCTCGCCATCCTTCGTGCCCCAGCCCCACTTCTCGTACACCATCCACAGCGGAATATGCGCGAAGATCACGATCGGCGTCGAATGACTCTGGTCTGCCAGGTTAGCCTTCAGCCACTTCAACTGGTCGTCGCCCATGTTCCCCATCGCATCGACCTGCACACAATTGTTCAAGCCGATAAAGTGGACGCCTTTGTGGTGGAAGCTGTACCAGCCGTTACCCGCCGTACCCTTGCCGAAGCGC
>Ga0209624_10003462_pt1 | contig 11153 bp, 8 predicted proteins | sample JacPinW_OM2H0_O1_FD_188565 | JGI IMG/M metagenome (GOLD analysis project Ga0209624, IMG submission 188565) | Forest soil microbial communities from Algoma, Ontario, Canada - Jack Pine, Ontario site 1_JW_OM2H0_O1 (SPAdes) (version 2) | ecosystem: Environmental > Terrestrial > Soil > Boreal... | reverse complement strand
GGTCATCGTGCGCACGGGTGACGGCAGGCTGCGCGGCCTGGCGCTTGCGGATGGCAAGGAGCTTTGGCAGCAGGAGCAGGCCGTACCGAGACTGTCACTGCGTGGCGTTGCGCGGCCGACGATTGCGGGGGACGTTGCGATCTGCGGTTTCGACAACGGCAAGGTGGTTGCGGTCAATTCCAATGACGGCAGCGTTTCCTGGGAGACGCCGGTCGCGCCGCCGCGCGGGCGCACGGAGCTTGAACGCCTCGTCGATATTGATTCGGCAGTGCGAGTAGCCGGGCAGGATGTCTATGTTGTCGGCTTCCAGGGCAAGGTTGCCATGCTGTCGCTTGAGACAGGGCAGGTCTGGTGGTCGCATGACGCATCGAGCTACCGGTCCCTCGGCCTTGACGACGACAACGTTTATATGACAAGCGCCGATGGCGAGGTCGAGGCGCTCACCCGGCGCACCGGTGCGGTCGTGTGGGATCAAAAGGCGCTGCTGAATCGCAACCTCTCCGCGCCGGCCCTGATGGAGGAGGCCGTCGTCGTCGCGGATTTTCAGGGCTATGTGCATTGGCTTGATAAGACCACGGGCGCGATCGGCGCGCGCGTGCACACGGGTAAAGTCCGGATCAGCAACACGCCGGTGGTGGCGGGCAATATCGCCATCGTCATCAACGATCGCGGACGCATCGACGCCTATCGGGTAACCCCATTGCCGGGGCATGCGAAGTCTGCCCCCGCAAAGCCCCCGAGCGCTCCCGCGCCTGAGCCCGCAGCGCCGAGTACGCCGCCACCGCCAAGCAGTACCACGCCGCAAGGCCAGTGAGGGGCCTTGCTGCCGATCGTCGCCATCGTCGGGCGCCCTAACGTTGGCAAGTCGACGCTCTTCAACGTACTCACTGGGACACGCGATGCCATCGTAGCGGACGTGCCCGGCGTCACGCGCGATCGCCAATATGGCTATGGCCGTACTGGTGAATACACCTACGTCGTCATCGATACGGGCGGCCTCGTCGAGAATCCCGTCGGCATCGAGGCGCAAATGCGCATTCAGACCAGGCGCGCGGTGCAGGAAGCGGATCGGCTGGTACTGCTTGCAGATGCGCGCGCCGGGGTGACCGCGCAGGACCTTTTTGTCGCGCGCGAACTTCAGCGCTCGGGCAAGCCAGTATTTCTGGCAATCAACAAGGCGGAGGGACTCGATGCGGATGTTGCTGCCGCGGACTTCTATGCGCTTGGGCTCGGGCAGGGATTTGCAATCTCCGCAAGTCATGATCAGGGATGCACGGAGTTTATTGCGCAGGTGCTCGCCGGCCTTGATGCGGATGCGGAGACGAGCGAGTATGCCGATGCCATCCGGGTTGCGATCATTGGCCGCCCCAATGTGGGCAAGTCAACGCTCGTGAACCGCCTGCTGGGTGATGAGCGCGTCATCGCGAGCGATCAGCCCGGCACCACCCGCGACAGCATTCTCATCCCCTTTCGCAAAGATGATCGCGACTTCGTGCTAATCGACACCGCGGGCGTGCGCCGCCGTTCCCAGGTCGATGACCTGATCGAGCGTGTGAGCGTCGCGAAGGCGCTGCAGGCGATCGAAGAGGCGCACGTGGTCATTCTGGTTCTTGACGCACACGATGCAATTGCCGAGCAGGATGCAAGGGTTCTCGGTATGGCGCTCGAGCGCGGGCGCGCGCTCATCATCGCGGTCAACAAATGGGACGGCATCGAGGATGAGCAGCGCGAACAGATCCGACGGCAGCTCGATCTGAAGCTGGATTTCGTGCCGTTTGCGCCGAAGCTCTTTATATCCGCCCGCCACGGCACCGGTGTGGGAGAGCTCATGCGCGCAGTGGTGCGGGCGCACGACGCGGCTTTCCGGGATATGACCACGCCGCACCTGACGCGCGCGCTTGAGCAGGCGCTCGAAGCGCATCAGCCGCCGCTGGTGCGCGGGCGGCGCATCAAGCTGCGCTATGCGCATCAGGGCGGCAAGAATCCGCCGCGCATCATCGTCCACGGCAACCAGACGGCCTCAGTTCCCGAGGCCTATCGGCGTTATCTCGCCAACGTTTTTCGCAAGACTTTCGATTTATTCGCCACGCCTGTGGCTGTGGATTTTCGCACTGATGAGAACCCGTACGGGCGACGCAAGGCGCGCTCGCAGCGCTGAATCCCCTAGTGATCGGGCGCGAGGAATAGGGCGGGATCAACGTCGACCTGGTTCAAGAGAACCGCCCAGTGCAGATGGGGTCCCGTGACGCGTCCCGTCGCGCCAACCTTGCCGATCAGCTGTCCTGCCTTTACATGCATGCCGGGTTTGACATCGATCTTGCTCAGATGCGCATAGAGCGTCATGAAGCCCTCGCCGTGATCGAGGATGATCGTGTTGCCGGTGAAGAAAAGATTGCTGGTGTCGAGAACTTCGCCGTCAGCAGCAGCTTGCACGGGCGTGCCGGTCGGTGCCGCGATGTCCATGCCTGTATGAGGGTTGCGTGGCTCGTTATTGAAGATGCGTCGCAAGCCAAACGAGCTTGAGCGCACGCCTGGTACGGGCTGCAGGAGGCGCATCGTCGTGGGCGGAATCTCGGTGAAGGTCGCGAACGCCGCGCCAACCCGCTCGTGTTCGCGGGCGCTGCGCGCGAGATCCTTCTTTGACAGGTCAACTTTAGCCGGCGCGACTTTCAGGGACTGAGTCGCGTATTGCTTCGGATTGATCTCAAAATCGATGCGCTGCTCAGAACCGCCGCTGCGCACGAGCACGTTGGCAGGCCCCGGCGTTGCGGACAGCGGCAGGCCGATGATCGCAACCCAGCCCTGGTCGGCCTTCAACACCATTGTGCGATTGCCGTCGAAGGTCACAAACGGTGCCTGATCCTGCGGCGCATCGATCTTTACGCTCAATACGCCGCCCGGTACGAGGCTCACCTGCGGCAGCTCGGGCAGCGCATGCGCGGCCTGCCATGAGAATGCGACGCTGAGTGTCGCAATCGTGCGCAAGATTTGGTGGCGTTGTTTCATGAGCTAGTACTTGCCAAGCACGCGGGCGCGCAAGCGTCCGCTCGCTAGTCGCGCTTCAATTTCATCGTCGATGTGCACGGCCGCCGCATCGGTAATGACCGTGCCGTCCGCAGCACGGGTCACGATCGCAAAGCCGCGCAAGAGTGTTGCAAGGGGGCTTACGGCATTGAGCGTGCGCTGCGCAAGTCCCAGGCGATGCTCGGCGCGCGCGACGGAGGCGAGTAGCGCATGCCGCAGTCGTCCGGCGAAGAGCTCATGGCGTACGCGCAGGTCGCGCACCAAGCGATCTGGAGAATGACGCACCAGGCGCGCCAGAATATCGCCAAGGAGGGCGCGTTTCCTGCGCAGCTCGGAGCGCAGCGCGTGATGAACGCGCTGCTCAAGCTCATCGAGCCGCTGCTGCCGCTGCGTAAGCCGCACCCCCGGATGCACAAGAGACAGGCGCTGCGCGGCGTTATCAAGGCGGCTCGCGGCGTCACGCAGCTCGCGCTGCAGTGCTGCCTCAAGGCGGTGAGCTAAACGGCTGTGGGCGCCAATCAGCGTCTGCCGGTCGGGAACAACGCTCTCTGCTGCGGCCGATGGAGTGGGGCAGCGCACGTCGGCGGCGAAGTCCGCGATCGTGAAATCTATTTCGTGGCCGATACCGGTCACGACTGGCACTGAACAGGCGCGAATGGCGCGCGCGACTCGTTCGTCGTTGAATGCCCACAGATCCTCGAGCGATCCTCCGCCGCGCGCTAGGATCAGCACGTCGCACTCGGCGCGCGCTGAAGCAAGCTCGAGCGCCGCGACGATCAGCGGCGCGGCCGCTGCGCCCTGCACCGGCGCGGGATAGATCAGCACGGCCGCCGCCGCGAAGCGCCGAGCCAGCACATGCAGGATGTCGCGTACCGCTGCGCCGGTCGGTGAGGTAATGACACCGATGCGCCGCGGAAACGGCGGCAGCGCGCGCTTGTTCTCGAGCGCGAAGAGACCTTCGGCGGCAAGCTTGACCTTGAGCTTTTCGAACTCCCTCCGCAGCGCTCCGACGCCGGAATCTTCAAGGTGTTCGACGATTAGCTGATAGTCGCCGCGGGGCTCATAGAGACTGATCCGGCCACGCGCGACGACAAGCTGGCCGACGCGCGGCGCGAAGTCGGCGCCGACATTGCGCTGGCGGAACATCGCACACCGAATCTGCGCCTGCCGATCCTTCAGCGAGAAGTACCAGTGGCCGGATGCGGGCTGCGAGAGGTTCGACAGCTCACCTTCGACCCAAACCATCGGAATGCCGCGCTCGAGGAGTAGACGCACCTCGGCGTTGAGTTGCGAGATCGTGTAGACCTTGCGCTCGGGTCTTTGCAAGTCAGGTGGACGGAAACTCATGCGGGCAGCGCGGTGGTCAGTTTGAATTTTGACATTTAGGCATGGTGTGCGATACCCGGCAACCCTGCGTAACCGCGGCTTCGATTTGGCTGAGACGCAAGAGGGTTAGCTTCGGTTGCTGTCGCGCTCGAGCGCTAAGGCGGCCTCAAGGCAGGCAAGCCGACGAGGAGAAGCTGCCATCCAAAGCCTCTCGTAGCTTCCAATATGTAGCGTCGAGCACGCGTGCAAATCCCGGCTGACGGAGACTTTTTGATCACCCGGCGCAGGGTAGAGTTCAAGCTCGAGATGTCGCTTGGGTCTACGGCGTTTCAACCGGACGGAAATTCTGTAGCTGGTCTTCCTGATACCGAGCTGCGAGCATCTCGCTCGCGCAAAGCAGGGACAGAACCCGCAAGGTCAGCGGCGTGAGTGCCGTGCTCATTAGAGCCGTCCGCTAGGGCGTTGAGCCACGCTGAAGAACCGGAATTACCCTTGACCAAGACCGCCTTCCAGTCCGTGGATGAGTACATCGCCTCCCAGCCCCGGGCCGTGCGGGGCGTGCTGCGGCAAGTCCGCAGCGCCATTCGCAAGTGCATGTCTGGAGCGCAGGAAGGAATCTCCTACAGGATTCCCGCGTACAAACTGAATGGCAGGTCCGCTCTTTATTTCGCCGGGTGGAAACAGCACTACTCCCTATATCCGGTCGGCGCTCATCTGGCAGCGGCGTTTAAAGAGGAGCTTGCACCGTACGAGGTCAACAAAGGAACGGTCCGCTTTCCGTTCTCGAAACCCGTCCCCGTGAAATTGATCGAACGCATCGCCAGGTTCCGTGCGAAGGAAGTTGCGGGGCGCGAGAAGGCGAAGTCGGCCGCGTCGAAGCATCGCAACGCCCGCGGGTCGAGGGCTTCAAACTGACCCACTACCGCCGATAGCGCGAGGTTTACCGGTATACGGGAGGCGCGTACAATGGCGAGTTTACCTTGAGCCAATCGCACCCCCAACCAAGATGCGGATCCTCGAAGAAGCCCTGACCTTCGATGATGTTCTCCTAGTTCCGGCTTACTCGGAAGTCCTGCCGCGCGAAGTCGACCTGTCCACGCCGCTCACGAACCGTATCCGCCTGAACGTGCCACTGCTGTCGGCCGCGATGGATACCGTCACGGAGGCGCGTCTGGCGATCACGATCGCGCAGGAAGGCGGTATCGGCATCATTCACAAGAGCATGTCGATCGAGGCGCAAGCGCTTGAGGTCGCGCGCGTCAAGAAGTTCGAGAGCGGCGTGATCAAGGACCCGATCACCGTATCACCTGACATGTCGATTCGCGAAGTGCTCGAGCTTACGAGGAGCCGCGGCATTTCCGGCGTGCCGGTCGTCACCGGCAAGAAGGTCGTCGGCATTGTCACGCATCGCGATTTGCGCTTTGAGGAGAAACTCGACGCGCCGGTTTCCTCGGTAATGACGCCGCAGGAGCGGCTCATCACGGTGCGCGAAAATGCACCCAAGGCGGAAGTGCTCGGTCTGCTGCACCGGCACCGCATCGAAAAGGTGCTGGTGATCAACGGCGATCACGAGCTCGTGGGCATGATCACGGTAAAGGATTTTCAAAAGGCCACCGAGTTTCCGCGCGCCTGCAAGGACGAGGGCGGGCGCTTGCGCGTGGGGGCCGCTGTCGGCACGACCCCAGATACGCTAGATCGCGTGGCAGCGTTGCGGGAGGCGGGCGTGGATGTCGTCGTGATCGACACCGCTCACGGGCACTCGCGCGGCGTGATTGACATGGTCGCACGCGTCAAGGCGCGCTGGGCCGATCAACAGGTGGTTGCCGGCAACATCGCGACGGTCGAGGCAGCGCACGCCCTCATCGGCGCAGGCGCCGATGCCGTCAAGGTCGGCATCGGACCCGGCTCGATCTGTACGACGCGCGTCGTTGCCGGCGTGGGCGTGCCGCAGATATCGGCGGTTGCAAACATCGCCGCCGCGCTGCGCGATACCAGCGTGCCGATCATCTCCGACGGGGGCATCCGCTACTCGGGGGATGTCGCCAAAGCCATCGCCGCAGGGGCACACGCCGTGATGATTGGCTCGCTATTCGCCGGAACCGAGGAGTCGCCCGGCGAGGTCGAGCTCTATCAAGGCGCCTCCTACAAATCTTATCGCGGTATGGGTTCTCTCGGGGCGATGGCCGAGCGTTTTGGTTCGGCGGACCGGTATTTCCAGGATACGGCCACCGAACTTGAAAAACTCGTGCCTGAAGGGGTCGAAGGGCGCGTGCCTTACAAAGGCAGCGTCGTCACCATCCTGCAGCAGCTTGCTGGCGGTTTGCGCGCGGCCATGGGCTACACAGGCAGCCGCGATATAACGGAACTGCGCACGCGGCCGCACTTTGTGCGAGTCACCGACGCCGGCGTGCGCGAGAGTCACGTACACGATGTCAGCATCACCAAGGAAGCGCCGAACTACCGGGTGTCATGACCGGCGTTCCCGACATTCATGCAGACCGGATACTGATACTCGACTTCGGCGCGCAGTACACGCAGCTCATCGCACGCCGTGTACGCGAATGCGGCGTTTACTGCGAAATCCATCCCTGGGACATCACGGACAAAGCCGTGCGCGACTTCGCACCGCGCGGCATCATCCTCTCGGGCGGTCCTGAGTGTGCCACCGACACAAATTCGGCGCGCGCCCCGGATGCCGTGTATGAGCTTGGTGTGCCGGTGCTCGGGATCTGCTACGGCATGCAGACGATGGCGGTGCGGCTCGGCGGTGGTGTCGCGCCCTCCGCGCGGCGCGAGTTCGGCTACGCAGAGGTCACGGTCACGGGCGAGAGTCGGCTCCTCGACCAGCTGCAGGATCGCAGCAATGTCAGTGGAGAAGCGGTGCTCGATGTGTGGATGAGCCACGGCGATCACGTCGACCGACTTCCCGCAGGATTCAGCCCCTCGGCGTCAACGCCATCCATCGAGCTGGCGGCAATGGCGGACGAGCGACGGCGCTTTTACGGTGTGCAATTCCACCCGGAAGTCACCCAAACACGCCAGGGCGCGAAACTCCTCGAGCGCTTCGTCCGCGAGATCTGTGGCTGCGCTGCGCTTTGGAGCGTTGGCAACATCATCGCAGATGCATCCGCGCGGGTGCGCTCACAGGTCGGCTCGGGAACGGTGCTGCTGGGTCTTTCCGGCGGCGTTGACTCTGCAGTCGTCGCCGCGCTCTTGCATCGCGCCATCGGCGATCAGCTGGTTTGCGTGTTCGTCGATCACGGCCTGTTGCGTCTCGGTGAAAGCGATGCCGTGATGCGCACTTTCGCCGACCATTTGGGGGTGCGTGTACTACGCGTGGATGCGTCGGAGCGATTCTTGGGAGCGCTGGCCGGTATCACGAATCCGGAGGAGAAGCGCAAGATCATTGGCAGGCTTTTCATCGAAGTATTTGACGAACAGGCGCACAAGATTCCGGGTGTGCAGTTCCTGGCGCAGGGGACGATCTACCCGGACGTCATTGAGTCTGCTGGCAGCAGCACGGGCAAGGCGCACGTCATCAAGTCTCATCATAATGTTGGCGGTTTGCCCGAGCGGATGCGCCTGAAGCTCATCGAGCCGCTGCGCGAGCTCTTCAAAGACGAAGTGCGCGCAATGGGAGTCGAGCTCGGATTGCCGCGCGAGATGGTGCACCGTCACCCTTTCCCGGGCCCCGGGCTTGCCGTGCGCGTATTGGGCGAGGTGCGCAGGGAGTACCTCGATCTGCTGCGCCGCGCCGACGCCATCTTCATTGAGGAGCTACGTCGGCATGATCTTTACGATCGCACGAGCCAGGCCTTCGCAGTGTTTCTGCCCGTGCGCTCAGTTGGCGTCATGGGGGATGGCCGCTGCTATGACTTTGTCATCGCGTTGCGCGCGGTCGAGACGGTGGACTTCATGACGGCCCACTGGGCGCGATTGCCGTACGAATTCCTTGAGCTCGTCTCGCTCCGCATCGTGAACGAGATCAATGGAATTTCGCGCGTGGTTTACGATATCTCAGGAAAGCCGCCTGCGACGATTGAGTGGGAGTGACCTGATCCCTATTAAGTATCTGATTTATAAGAATTAAATTAGATACCCATGAGATTCCCGTCACAGAAAAATCAGGGAGTAAGCGTTAGCTTATTCCCATAAACATACCCACGGTGAGCACGCAGTTCACCGTTCCCATGGGTATCTTTTGTGGGAATACATGAAGAAAAAAGCTTACTTGGCGTCAGAGCATTACCGAGAACGAAACTACGAACTCGATCAATGCATCATGAAATTTGGCACACATGCCGCGACTCTTTATCGCAGACCGGAAGCCAAGAAAAGCAGCTGGTTTTTTCGAATCTTTATACGAGAAGAAAAGCGACATTACAGACAGTCGCTTCGTACCACCGACCTGAATCAAGCAAAATTTCTAGTCACAGATAAGGTCATAGAAATTTTAGGAAAAGTTCAGAGCGGGCAGCGCTTGTTGGATGTCTCTTTGAATGACCTGCATCGTCAATACCAGATTCATATGGACCATCAGGTTGAGAACGGCCAGATATCGCCGAACACTTGGAAGAGCCATCGCTATCGACTTCGATTGGGGCTCGACTTTCTGAAAGGCCTCACAAAGCGTTATCCCACTGCCTTGAATACCAGGCTCAGCGCGTTGGATGGCGAATTATTCAACGGATACTTCGATTGGCGATTGTCCGTCACAAAGGGTAAAGGTCGCACGATTCGGAGTGACGTCGTGCGAGACGAACTACTTACAATTCGCAAGATGTTTCAATACGCGAAGAAGGAGAAACTTTGCGGCGAAAAAGCAATTCCTAGTTGGGACTTCATTGTCGAAACAGAAGCTCCCAGAAGGAAGCGCCTCGGGCCCGATGACAACAGAAACTTCAAAAAATGTCTTGCTCAGTGGGCAATGCTGGACACCAGTATTGCGGGGAATGAGAAAGCGACATATCACCGCATGCTAACCCTGTGTGTCATTAGACTTGTTGAGGCGACGGGCATGCGCAGTGGAGAAGTCTTCGGTTTGAAGAACTCCTGCTTGAAGAGGAGAGGCGATGATTACATCGTCTCCATTCAAGCAAGAACGTCCAAGGTAAGGCGAAGTAGAGACATTACGGTTCTTGCAGATTCCTTCGGTGACTGGTTTTATCGATGGCAACGACACAAAGACAAGGATGCGTATGTCTTCAGCCCTTTCGATAGCGGGAAAACAAGCTGTCGCGACACTTTCTATCACCAGTACAAAAGTTTTCGACAGGAGTTGAGGAAGGTCAACCTCGATTGGTACGACCTTTACCATTGTCGTCATGTTTGGGTTACCCATCGAATCCATGCGGGCGAACAGCTATACAAGATTGCTCAGGCAGCTGGGACGTCAACAAAGGAAATTGAATCCACGTATTCGCACGTGCTAACTGAAGTAACGACGAAGGAATTCAACAGGAAAAAGGTCGTTGCCCGTTCCGACGGTAGCCATGAAATCATATTGCTTGACGACTTTGTTTCCTCTCACGAAATGATCGACGAGATAAAAGCAACCAAGAAGGCTCAACCCAAGAAGTAGGAAAACAAGAATCTGTGACAACTGCGGGTTTCCGGTAACAGGATTTTTAATAGTCCACATTCAGAGTGCAGTCAATCAAAGAGGGTGCTGATAGGTTAGCAGCCCACGGGATAATCTTAGACCCAGAAACAAACATGGATCATTGAGTGTGAACAGCAATCTTTATCAGGGTGGTGTGGTTTCTAGTAACAAGGCTTCTCATTCTCATGAGGCTTCGTCTGCCTTGAATCAACCTTCAAATCTTCTTCTCAAGGAAGTCTTTAGATTCGACGCTATCCCCTAGCGCAAAGCTGTGTACCTATGTCTTCTCGACACTTTACACAGTAAGAATTTCTATCAGCGTGTACCTGTTTATTCGTGTTGTTGGCATAGTCCCTCTTGCAGACTTCATGCTGTTCACTCGACAGGAATTCCGCCCCTATCAGGCTTGTGTCTTGGATTTGGTTCCTTTCACTCTTGACCGATTGAACCGATAAGGAAATTGACCGAAAATGCCAATGCCCGAAAGTTTGCACGTACTCGGCAGAGGGACAGTACGAAGGAATCGGTGGTGTCGGCTCTGAACTCTCGTTGATGCAAAAGGTTCATATCATTTTTATATAGGCGCCAGAGATCGGGGAGCTTAGAACATCTATGTCCTCTGATCCTTCTGAATCTGGCCATATTATTATCGGAGAAAGTTTTATAAGAGGACACATCAGATTTTTAATAGTTACTGGACTCCCTATAGCGCTATAGGAACCGATTTAGACGGTCTTTTTTTTCTTGGAGCGTTTCCATGTCTTGCAACCGAAAATGTCGGGACGAGCTCGGCGTGAGTTCGATTAGGCCATGAAACCAGGAAGTGGAACCCTGGACTCTTTGAGGAACGCAGCCTCAGGAAAGAACTCGTTAAAGAGTGCATCATTTCAAAGCAGATCGAGCCTGTTACACAGCTTTCCATGTTCATATTAGCGAAAAGCTTTAAAGTGGTAGCGTGTGCACTATTCAAAATTCAACACTGGCAAGTGCATGATTCGAAAGAGAATGCTGTACATCAGTAAACACGTTGAGTTCCCTCCAATTGCTCTTTTCGCGCGGAACGATGTGGCATCCGATCTCATTGGAAATGCGCGCCTGCAAGCCGTCATTCACGGGCGCGCGTAAACTGATCGAATGCAAGGTCGTCACCGATGCCGTGATTTTCACAAAAATGAGCCATCATGGCCGTGTTTTAGTGGCA
>Ga0209624_10003461_pt1 | contig 11154 bp, 9 predicted proteins | sample JacPinW_OM2H0_O1_FD_188565 | JGI IMG/M metagenome (GOLD analysis project Ga0209624, IMG submission 188565) | Forest soil microbial communities from Algoma, Ontario, Canada - Jack Pine, Ontario site 1_JW_OM2H0_O1 (SPAdes) (version 2) | ecosystem: Environmental > Terrestrial > Soil > Boreal... | reverse complement strand
ACTTCATCTTTCGGTGTGGCCGTGAGTCCCACCAAGAACGAGTCGAAATATTCAAAGATGGCGCGGTACTTCTGGTACACCGAGCGGTGCGCCTCGTCGATAATGACCAAATCGAAGTGCCCGACTCCAAATCGCCTTTGGCCTTCGTTAGTTTCATCAATCAGTCGCATCATCGTGGGATAGGTTGAAACGAACACCCGCCCCTCGGCGTCTTTTTCTGTGACCAGATTCACCGGAGATGACGCAGGCAGGTGTTTCTTAAAAGCATTCACGGCTTGATTCACTAGGGCCACGCGATCCGCAAGGAACAAAACGCGCTTCGCCCAGTTTCGGCGCATCAGTAAGTCGCACAATGCAATCACGGTGCGTGTTTTACCTGCGCCCGTCGCCATCACAATGAGGGCCTTTCTTTCGTGGTCCTTTTCGAATGCTTCACCGATTCGGCGGATGGCCCGCGACTGATAGAAGCGCTCGGCAATCTGTGGGTCGATCTCCGCCGAAGCGAGGGGCTGGCGCGTCTCGCGGCGCTGAATCCGTAGTTCAAGTTCCGCCTTTTTGAAGAAACCTTGCACCGAGCGCGGCGGATAGTTCTGGTCATCCCACATCCAGTGTTCGTAGCCGTTGCTATAGAAGATGATTGGTCGCTGCCCGAACTGCTTCTCCAGGCAGTCTGCATATAGCTTGGCTTGCTGCTGGCCAACGCGAGCGTCCCTCTTGGTACGCTTTGCCTCGACGAGGCCCAATGCCTTCCCGTTATCTCCCCATAGCACATAGTCGACAAACCCTTCACCTCTCTCGTTCGGCATGCCGATAACCGGAAACTCCCGGTCGCGTTCCTGATCAAGTGGCCAGCCCGCTTCTTTCAGGAGCAAGTCGATGAAGAAATCACGTGTTTCGGCTTCGGAATAGTTGTGCTGATCGGGAGTCGCTTCATTCCTTTTCTTGATCTCCGCGATCTCCGCACGAAGCCGCTGAAGCTCGGCGTCCAGTGCCAACTTGTCGGTGAGCAACGCTTCGAGCTTGGCATCCCGCTCTGCAAGTTTCACTGCAAGTTCCTGAAGTTGCGCCAAGGTTTGCGGCGGTACCGGAGATGCCTTCGCCAATTGATTCGGATCAAAGGCCAGTCCATCGGCAGGTTTGGGACCTCGGGCATAGTTCCGAGCGAGCCAAAAGCACACGTGGAATAGCTCCCGGACGGCAGTAAGCGCATCGAATTGCCGCACGGGTTTCGTTGCGTGGACCGCGAGATTGCCGAGGTCCTTGATTACGCGTGCCTTTGCGTGTATCGCGGGGCCTACGGTCTTCTTAAACGACGGCTCGTAGATCAGAGCACTCAGATTGTCTTGATAGGGAAGCTGTAACGTTCCATCGTGTTGGTAGAGCCAACGCACGGCAATCTCAAGTGCTCGCCTCGCATAGAAACAAGCAGTGCGTGGATCGGGATAAGCCAAGTTCTCGGTTTTTGTCGCGGAGTCGCACAATTCAGGCCACTCTGGGTGCAGGAACGCAAAGACGCTCACTTGACACCGCCTTCAGTCCCCGGCAGCTGTTCGGGCCAATCAAGTTCTGCAAGGCTTTGGATAGGTAGCCTTCCGGACCGCGCACAAGCACGCTCAAAACACTCGTTCATCCACGCGAGGCCCTGGGGCGAAAGCTCTACCGCCGCCTGTTGCCTGTAGGCCCTGCGAGGGTCAACGTTACCCTTCCCTTGCGCAGCATTTCTTTGCGTAGACGCAAAAGAGTTTGATCCTAACGTCTCCATCATCTCGCTAAGAGAAATGCCATTCGAAAGCGTTCCTTCGATGAACTCAGAGTGATGTACTCGCACGTAGTGCGGCCATTTTTGTTTCCACCCTCTCCGCTTGATATCTGCAGGGGAGGCATCATCGCGCCCCTGCCGGTATTGCATTCCGACGGCGCGCCCATAGATTAGGATGTCGTTTGGATTTCTGACTAAACGCCCCATGAACATCAACGCCCCGTCATGCACTCTTCGAGGTCGTTTGTCCTTGGGATAAGTACACGCCCAGTGGCAGCCCGACTCCCGCACCTCGTCGAGTACCGAGCCAGAACGGTCTTCCCGCTTGTGACTCTCCCCGAATATCTTGACGAATGCTTGTTCCGCTTCGCCCACCCAAGTAGCTGGTGAGGCCCAAGTCGTCCAGTCGCTAACCTTTACGCCCTTATCTCCTAATCCGGGAGGAGTGACTCCGGGCGGTGCTCCTCCAGCCAAGTAATCGGCCACTTCCTGCTCCCAATCAGCTAGTTGCGAAGCGAAAACGTTATCACCCGCACGACTCCATAGCTTGTCGAAGTAGTCGCCACATCGACGAATGATCTCGTCGTCTTCAGCAACAAAACCGAATTCATGGTTCCGGACCAAGGCAGCATTGGTCAGGTTAGCAGATGTCACGATCACGCGCTTCGCGCCGAACAAGTACAGCTTCGTGTGCAGATGGCAAACGCCACGAATCTGCGCACCGCTCCTGAGAAGCAGCTTTAGCGCCGCAACGTCACTGGCTCCTGCGCAGAAGTCGTCGAGATTGAAACGCGTGATCACCTGCAGCACGGTTGGCTCAGCATACTTCAACAGGCGTCTGGTAACCCCCTCTTTGATAAATGGGCAGACGATCCGGAGCGTTGGATCTCGCTTACTCAGTGCAGCTTCGAACTCTCGATCCCATCGCGTGTCGACTAGCCGAAAGCTCACTTTGCGCACTCCGTCGGCAGAAGCGTCAGAGACCTCCCAGCGGTTGTCATGGCAAGTCTTGGTTCGGATTAACTAGATCAATCGCGGGCTCATCGGCTGGAAGCTGTGCGGGCTCACTGGTTTGACTCCGTAAAGTTGCCATCAGAGCCGCGTTCGAACCGAAATAACCAGATGCCGTCAACATGAGCAGCGGGACAATAACCGAATCCCGCATTTCTAACTGTCGCAGCCGTCCCCTTTTTCTCGTAACCCTGTGTCGTATGCCGGGGTAGTCCGAACAAAAGCCATAGAGCTTCTTCACTGCCTCCCTGACTGCTGCGTGCGGCCAACACCTGATGCTGTCACAAAACTCCCCTAGAGTGGCACCTTGGGCTTCGGGAGACGCACTCGCAATGGCCTCGACTAGCATCGACGCTTTCTGGATGCATGTCTTCATATCAGGTTCGGCCTGGGATCGAATCAATGCCCCAAATGCGTGTTCAAACTCAGACGCCGCCTCGTTCAAGTCATTGTCATTTTCCGTTAGGGTCAGGACGTCGGTCATCAGCGCAGAAAATACACCTGGAATGTGAGGCCTTATTTGGAATGGGCTCACCAATTTGTAGCGAAGATTCCGTGCTTCCAGAAACGCCTCTATCAGATCTCGATATACTTTTGGCAGTCCAGGATTGCCAGTTTCCACGAACACATCGTACGCGTTTTCCAGAAAGCTCGCGATCGAATGCTCTCCGCGTAGTTGGTCGGCCTCCGCCGATTCCAAGGCTCTTCGAGCAAGCCCAACATCATTTGCAACGGTATCGAAGTCCTTCCGGTTAGGGGCCTTTCGATATGCCTTTGCCAACTGGACATACAGATCGCAATACATATCTAGAGGTGCATCATCAACTTGCTCCAGCGGCCGCCAGATTTCGGGCCAGAGGTACTGCCATGAATCTTGAAGACGGCCACCCATTCTATAGCTCCCCTCGAAAGGCGCGTTGTTGAACCGACGTGAAAAGCGTGCGCAGTTCTGCGAGCGATGCTCGACAAATATTCGTCAGTCTCTCGGTGAACGCCACCCGCCGGGCGAATTCAACTTGGAGGGCCATGGGCGGAAATAGCATCGGGAAACTCCGGAGCTGCGTCATGTTGATCGAGGCAATCCCCGTAGTTTGTTTTGCGGAACGAAGAAAATATCTCTTCCCGCGCTGACTTCCCACTAGCCAGTTGAGAAACAGTGGATGTACTTCGGGAGCAGTGAGGCGAACCCGAAAGATGTGATTCTGGTGAATACACTCCGGCAATTCATTGTTCCAAAGAGTCCCGCGCCCAAGTTTGTCGGGATCACCACCCTCTGTCAGCAACAGGTCATTGGGCAATAGCTTATAGCGGTGGATTTCATCCTCAGTGGCCTCAATAGTCTTGACCAATGACAAATTGAGCGATCGATCTTGCACATTTACGACCGCCAAATAGGGCACCTCACGAACGATACTTCCTCGCAGATCACGGCCTTTTGTTACACCTGAAACGATGTCCGCTACATCCCCAAGGGTCTTAGAATCCGGCCAACCTTTTGGATTTGTTGCTGGGTCGCCGAAGAGGTCTAGGAAAATGGATTGCATGAAGGTGTCGATTTGGGCGAGGGAAGCGTGGCGTTTGGCCCGCAATGCTTCAGCCTGGTCCAATATCATCGCGATCCGGCGCTGCTCTACCAACGGCGGCAGAGGGATTCTTAGATTTCCCAGTTGCGAAAGGCTGAGATTGGAAATCGTGCCTGTCACGGTCGCTCCAACCATCTGCATTTGTGCGTCGGAACTTTCTAGCCAATGCCGGAGAAACGGTCGGAATACTGACACTTTCGTTCGAACAATTGCCACGGCTTGGTTGCAGTTCAGGATGGGTGCATTCTCCGGTACGATTCCTGCTCGCCCAATCGTGCCCGCGATTGAGACTAAAACGTCGCCAGGCCGGATTTGGGAGCGCCCGAGGGCTTGATGTGTGCGTTCGTCGATGAACAGAGTGTCCCTTTCGTAATCAACACTCCCTCCGTCGATGTTCTGAGCACGCAAGAAACCTATTCCCTGGTCCGAAAACTCAAACCCAAGTGTCGTCGGTGTTGTGCCTTTGGTGATAACCTCGCACACGTCGGCAAGGCGAGCGGGCGGCCAAGTCATCCCAACATCCTCTCCAGATCTTTCATCCCTTGTTGAATCTCTTCCTCCAGCTTGGCGAGGTCGGCAAGTAATTCGCGCGGTGGGCGCTGCGATACCGCGGCATGGACGACTTCCTTGTGACGGTTAAGGGAAAGATCATATTCTGCTGCCACAATGTCGAGTTTAGACACGCAGAAGCTCTGAGCAGTGCGCGGTCGATTTCGCTCCTCGCCGTCGCGCCGCTGCCAATGGGCAAGAATGTCCGGCAGGTTATTCTTAGCGTGCTCATCGGCACGGAGTGGTGTCTTTGGTACGGGACCAAGTTTGTCTTCTGGCATCAGCGAAGTGCGCTTATCGTCAAGCGACCAGCCATCCGCCTCACAGTCGTAAAACCACACGTAATCTGTGCCGCCTGAGTTGGTTTTGGTGAACAGCAGAATGGCAGTGGAGACACCTGCGTACGGCTTGAACACGCCTGCCGGTAGCGAAACAACTGCGTCGAGCTTCTGGTCTTCGACAAGAACCCTTCGCAAGGTCTTGTGCGCTGTACTGGAACCAAACAAGACACCTTCCGGCACAATGACTGCAGCACGGCCGCCGGGTTTGAGCAGCCGAAGAAAGAGAGCTAGAAACAACAGCTCGGTCTTCTTTGTCTTGACCACCTGGAGCAGGTCCTTCGCAGTGTTCTCGTAGTCGAGCGATCCGGCAAAGGGCGGGTTTGCGAGCACTAGCGTGTACTTTTCTTCCTCCCCCGCATGATCCTGCGAAAGCGAATCGCGATAAACGACGTCCGGATTCTCCACTCCGTGAAGAAGCATGTTCATACTGCCGATACGCAGCATCGTGTTATCGAAATCGAACCCGTGAAACAGCCCATGATGGAAATGCTGGCGGAGCTTTGGATCGGTCAGTGTTTCAGGGTGGCGTTCACGTAGATACTCGCCCACGGCCACCAGAAAGCCGCATGTGGCACAAGCGGGATCGCACACGACATCCGTCGGCTTCGGCCCAATCATTTCGACCATTAGCCGAATGATATGGCGCGGAGTGCGGAACTGGCCGTTCTGCCCTGCGGTCGCGATCTTCCCAAGCATATATTCATACACATCTCCCTTGGTGTCGCGGTCCCTCATTTGAAGGTGGTCGAGCAGATCCACAACCTTGGCCAGCAGCGCGGGCGTAGGAATCGTGAACCGCGCATCCTTCATGTGGTGGGCATAGGTGGATTCATCACCGCCCAGCGTCCGCAGGAAGGGAAAAACATGTTCGTCAACCACGCTAAACATCTCGCGCGGTTCCAAGTTCTTGAACCGCGACCATCGGAGTTGTTCGTAAGGCATCTTCTTGGAGTCTTTGCCCGCTGGGAAAATATGCCGCTCGATAGGCTTCTTTAAGCGCTGGGCTTTTAGCTCTTCGAGGGTTTGGAGATCATCCAGCCTGCGCAGGAAGAGCAGATACGTGATCTGCTCAATCACTTCGAGTGGATTCGAGATGCCCCCGGTCCAAAACGCATTCCAGATTTGGTCTACTTGACTGCGAATTTCGCCAGTTAGCATGGGGTGTTTTTATCCGCCTTTGGCCCTCTTGCTTCCAACCGAGGATGGCATATTACGCGAATCCGATATATAACTGTTGTAGAAATGCGTTCAACATTTCTGAATCAGGCAATAATGTCGCAGATTAAAACAAGAGATCGGGCTGCTAATTCATCGATGGCCGCATTTTTAATATATACTGGTTCCGGCCCTCAGAATTCGATCGCGGCAGAACCTCCGCGGAGCAAGGTCGAAGGCGTCCAGGAACTGTCGAATCTGCGCTCTCATTCAGGCGGCTACCTCAAGCCGCCAAACCACAGGCGAGTGTTCACCTTCGTCAACGGTATCTTCGGCGACGCGGTTTCCGGCCTCCGGAGAAATAGCAGCGTGAAAGTGCTCGACATTAGGCCGATAGAAGGGTTGCTCAAAAACCCAGTTACCAAGCGCCGCATAAGTGCTTGAATCAACGTCACTGAAAATCGTAATTGTGGTTGCCCACAAACGGATGTTTTTCGGATGGCTTCCCAAGAAGCTTTCCATCCCCGCACCTCAGGAAGCCCCAACCGCGCAAACGCCGTGCAACGCGGATTTGATGTCTCAGAGCGGCAAACACACGCACGTGAGCATCGGTTCAAGGAACCTGCGCTCAAAAGCAGAAATCACGCCAGATGTCAGTATTGTGGCGAGCGTCGGGCCCGAGCGAACGCATGGGACTACGAGTCCACGCGGCGCTACTTCAGGCGGTAGCCCCCATTTGGGCTTGGCCAATATCTAATGCGATGCATCGGCCTATCAATTGGGCTGATAGCTGGGTTAGAGTTGAAAGTTCAGTGCTTTCGGGTTAGCGTACCGGAACCGCAACCATGGCGAAATGGCAAATTTTTATAGGTCGCGTCACTTTGTTTCCACAGCTGACAGCACCGGCGGCACTGCCGTCGCCGGCCCTTCTATTTCGTCAAGTATGGGGCAACGATCCCGACGCTTATCAAAAAGCAGCGAACCCGATGGCACCGTCATTTGCTCAAGGAAAAGTGAATGAGTTTGCCGCGACGTGTGCTGTTCACCCGACTCGAATCGATCTGCAAGTGATGGGCCAACAAGGGCCAGAATCCGTCGGAACGCTTACCGTCGTAGAGGACACTGCGGGGCTTCACGGTGAGATGGCCGGAATCATTCACGCCGTGGGGAGTATGGGCATCAACTGTTCCCGCGCGGCTATATACATACAGCTGGTCACTCTCACGCCAGACGTCAAGACCGCGAATCAGGTTTTGATCGGCGTGATCCCGAAAACATATGGCATCCAAATACAGGATGAGGAAGATTTTATTTTCCAGGTCAACCGGCCTTACAAAAGCGCAGCGGTCCCCACTCTTGAAATGAACTCCATCCTGAAGTGGAGTTTAGAGAAATTCCAAGTAATAAAATTGATTGTGCCACCCGGAGGAATTGCTTCGCCCGCGTCCGGGTCAATCACTAATCCGGAAAACCAGGAATTCATTACGGCCAGTCTGAGCTTCGACGTTAACAACCGGCCAGCGCGGCTCGGCTCACATGATCAAGAGTCCGTGCTTTCAGAAGCTTTGGAACGAGTGTCTGCCGCCCAGAAGGAACTTGGCTTCAAACTCAAGGGATGGTAAAGTAGTTATATGCAGACTAAGTTCTACATGCAGCCGCTTCTCGTCACGACCGATGCGCCGGTCGGGGGCGCTGCAATGCTTCCCGATGCGCTGGGGAACTACCAGTCGACTACTCATGTTGAAAGCGCGTCTGGCTCTAACTTGTCGCTGACACTCGAGAGTCAGGTATTCCGGACTTTCGCGAGCATACCAGTCATCTCTCAAACGCAACTAGCTGCCGAGTACAAAGATCTGGGCGACGCGTTGGCACAAATGCAAGAGATCAATGTTGGCGAGGACTGGAGTGTCGAGCAGCCCGTGTACGAGGCTGCCAGTTATGTGGCGACGATACTGCGGGCACGTGCATTTCCTGTGCCGAAGGTTTTCAATCACGGCCCGGCATCAGTCGTCTTTAACTGGAGGAACATCAACTCGGAGTTGTACCTGACCGTCAGCGGTAATGGACTTTCGGCCCTGATCTCGACCCCTGAACGGATCACCAAACGCTTAGACATCAAGTATTCGGATGAAGCTCTCTTGAAACCCACGGAGTTTTTTGCCCTCATCCTGGCGTACCACGTATTAGAGCCGCTCGTCTTGGAAGTGTCGAGCGGCACGTCTGAATCTCGTTAGGGGACTAGTCTTGGCACTATGTCGTGCGGAGACATTCGAAACGGCGACGTTTTGTTCCGGCATGCTTTTCAACCTGTCGCATTCAAGGGTCAGAAATTTGCGATTGAGAAATTTTGGAGACTAAGCGTTGACCAACGCGGTGCCTTGCTAACGTCCCTCGCCTGGCAAAAGTATGTTCCCGAAGTGCGCGATGTTCACAATCACGGTTGTCGCATGGCGTCTAGACGCAACGCCGCCGCAAAGGCTGCCAAGAAGTATTCCGAGAAATCTCGTTCGGTGTACTGCGGCGCTTACGCGATTTTGGCAAGCAGCATCCGCAGACTACCTGGGCAGCACAATCTAGCAGAGGTCGTGTCGGCACACGTGCTTCACCACCCTGAAGAAGGAGAGATCGCCCACGCTGACCTCGTCGTCGTGTTGGATGCAAGCAGGGTCACGGATATTGAGGCGACAAAGACGGCCATCATTGCGCGGCTCTGGATGATGTCCTCCGGCCCGCTGAAGCATGAGTGTGCTGACGACACCGACCTCGATGAGCATCCGAATTCACTTCTGGAAAATGCTCCCCGAGGCCTGTATCGGGACTTGCGTTCTCGTTTAACTCAGGCTTGGCATCGGGTTCGGTGTCGCCTGTGCTCGGGGATAATGCGGCGCTGGGTTCGCGCTTGAACGCAGTGCTCCCACAGCAATTGCGCTCCCCTCTACAGCGCCTCGAAATGGGCCACGTGATCGGACGCAGGCTTAGCCGCACGATAGTCGTCCCACGCCCACGCGCACAGCCACGACGATCTTGGATTCCGGTGTTTCGATGACGTTGAGATGGTTCCGCGGCCGCCTGAGAGTCGGGCATGCCGCCGGACACGGGAATCGCGGCTGTGCAAGTGACCAAGCAAGAGCCCCTCAAAATCGCACGGAGAACCGGGTTGCGTGGACCGATGGTGGCCCGATCGGTGGGGTGTCGGCCCGAGTCCTTACCGCGATCGGTCGGTGATCAGTAGGCTATCGTTGCCGGCTGGATAGCGTTTACTCGCCACCAACCAACGCGAGCTGCCCATAATCCCGCCACAGGTCACGTAAATAGCCCAGAACCACAGAATTGCGATAATCGACGCCTCCGCAACAAATTCATATGTTTTTGGGCAGGTGTCCGCAGCTGGTTCGTGGAAGAAAGTGAATTCCAACCGACGATTACTTTAGGCAACGGAACTCAACCACCCTCGACGGCATCAGAGAAAATAACGCTATTGGCGAGCGTTTTCTCCCTCCAAAACAAAGGGACAAAGTTGATCCTTGCACAATTCGCGCATTATGGCCCGCAAAGTGGCCGTTCGAGGGCTTACAAGGTCAACCTAGAAAAAACTCAAGACTGTGTGGCGGAGAGGGTGGGATTCGAACCCACGGTTGAGTTTCCCCAACACTCGCTTTCGAGGCGAGCTCCTTCAACCACTCGGACACCTCTCCGCGTCGTAGCTTAGCAAACCGGCTCAGGGCCCACAACCCGCGTCGGGTATGCAGATCCGGCCTGGTGTGCGCAGGCTTGGAATACCTGATCAGCGGGGACGGGATTGTATTGACACCGCCGGAGCGCGCGCGTACATTTGCGATGTAGTACTGGGAGGAAACCGTGCGTTCCGAGATCCTCTGTGGCGCCCGTTCCTGCATGGTCGCGTTCGTCGTTGTCGGCATGCTGAATTTTCCCGTGATGGCGGCTGCCTCGAAACCGCTGGGAATGGTGGTGAGCGCTGACCACGCGAGTCTCGACAATGCCAAAGCCGCGATCGGTGCCGACATTTATTCCGGCGACGCTCTGGCCACCGATGCAGGCGGCTCGCTGCGCGTATCGGTGGGCGCGGGTCAGGTCTATCTTCTTTCGGCCAGTTCGGCGACGCTCGTGCCTGGACAGAACAGGACCCAGGCGAAGGTGGAACGCGGAACACTGGGATTCTCCACATCCTCTCCTGAGCAGCTTGAAATCGGAACTCCGCTAGGGACGATTCGCGGCGCGAATGGTGAACGCGTCTTCGGACAAGTAGCGGTGCTGAGCCCCACAGCGATGCAAGTCAGCGCGTACGAAGGAACGCTTTTTGTCACTGCGCTCAACGGCGAGCAAAAAACAATCGAGCAGGGCCAGACCTACGAGGCCACTCTTGCGGCGCCGGAACCCGGCGGCGGTCAGAACAGCGCTGGGGTCGGTGGCACGGGAATCAATTGGAAGCACGTCGCAACCGTGGCGATTATCGCTGGAGCAGTGGGCGGCACAGCTCTGGCGCTCTGGATTGTGGAGTCAGAAAGTTGCTCGAATCCTCCGTGCAATTAAGCTCGGAGTAATCAGGATTCCCCGCCCTGTGCAAATGTCTGCGGTGTAGACTTGCCCCGACGCCTTCGAATTACCTTGCGAACGAATTCCCTGTCGGCTTGCTCAGCCCCTGATCAAAGGTAGGAAACGCGGAGTCCTGCTGCAGTAATCCGCATAGGCTGCGCCAAATCGCGCACGCAACTCGCGTTCTTCAAACGAGATGGCC
>Ga0209624_10003460_pt1 | contig 11158 bp, 9 predicted proteins | sample JacPinW_OM2H0_O1_FD_188565 | JGI IMG/M metagenome (GOLD analysis project Ga0209624, IMG submission 188565) | Forest soil microbial communities from Algoma, Ontario, Canada - Jack Pine, Ontario site 1_JW_OM2H0_O1 (SPAdes) (version 2) | ecosystem: Environmental > Terrestrial > Soil > Boreal... | reverse complement strand
GAGATGGACAGCAAGGCGATCCAGACCACCGATCAGATGCTGCAGAACCTGAGTACTTCGCTGTGAGGGTTCGCCGCAGTTGCATGACACGCAGGCGGCGCGCGCGCGCCGCTACCGCCGCCGTGGCCGCCGCACTGATCGGTAGCGCCGCGGTTCTGGCAGGCTGCCTGACGCGGCCGGCGCCCAAGCCCGATTACGCCTCCACGCTGCCGGAAGAAATTCCCGCCGTCGGCTCCGGCAATGGCGCGATCTATCAGTTCGGCCACGATCAGGCGCTGTTCGACAACGCCGTGGCACGACGCGTCGGCGACATCCTGACGATACAGCTTGAGGAGAGCACCGCTGCTACCAAGAGTGCGGTCACCACCACGAAAAAGAACACCACCACGACGCTGCCGGGCGCGAACATTCTCGGCGGCGCGCTCACGATCCATGGACGCAACGTGCTGAGCGGCTCGTTGGCCGACAGCAGCGCCTTCGATGGCGAGGGCACCAGTGCGCAGAGCAATCAATTGACCGGCTACATTTCTGTGACCGTGGCCAGGCGCCTTGCCAACGGCAATCTGCTGGTGCGTGGACAGAAATGGATCACGCTCAATCAGGGCCGCGAATACATCCAGATTCAGGGCATCGTACGCCCGGTGGACATCGGACCCGACAATATCGTGCCCTCGTACGACGTTGCCGATGCCAGCATTTCCTATGGCGGTCAGGGCACGCTGGCGGACTCGAATACCAAGTCCTGGCTGGCACGCTTCTTCGATTCGCCTTACATGCCGTTCTGATCATGGCGCGTCATATGCACAGATTCCGCTTCGCTTGCTTCATGCTGCTGTGCCTGCTGCCGGCGTTATCGCCGGCCGAGCGGGTCAAGGACCTGGCTGTGGTGTCCGGGGTGCGCAGCAACCAGCTGGTCGGCTACGGCCTGGTGGTCGGGCTCGATGGCACCGGCGATCAGACCACGCAGACGCCATTCACGGTGCAAAGCATCATCAACATGCTGGAGAAATTCGGCGTCACGATCCCCGCCAACGTCAGCCCGCAGCTGAAGAACGTCGCCGCGGTGACCGTGACCGCGCAACTGCCGCCTTTCATCAAGGTCGGCCAGACCATTGACGTTACGGTCGGTTCGATCGGCAACGCGAACAGCCTGCGCGGCGGCAATCTGCTGATGACGCCGATGCGCGGGGCGGACGGCGAGGTTTATGCGATGGCGCAGGGCAGCGTGGTGGTGGCGGGCTTCGGCGTCTCGGGCAAGGACGGCTCGCGCGTGAGCGTGAATGTGCCCAGCGGCGGGCGCGTGCCCAATGGCGCCACGGTCGAGCGCGAGGTGCGCAGCGACTTCGCGACCCAGCCGTTCGTGATGCTCAACCTGAACACGCCGGACTTCACCACCGCGACGCATCTGAGCGAGGGTATCAACAAGCTGCTGGGCGGCCAGACTGCGACGGCGCTCGATCCGGTATCGGTCAAGGTGTCGGCGCCGGTGGACGTCGGTCAGCGCATCGCATTCGTATCGGTGCTGCAGGAGCTGGAGATCGAGCCGGGTGACGCGCCGGCCCGCGTGATCATCAATTCGCGCACCGGCACCGTAGTCATCGGCTCACGCGTGCGTGTGACGCCCGCCGCGGTCGCCCATGGCTCGCTGTCGGTGACCATCACCGAGCGCAATGACGTCAGTCAGCCCAACGCCTTCAGCCAGGGGACGACCACGATCACGCCGCGTTCGGACATTTCGGTCAGTCAGTCCGAGGCGCGCATGTTCGTGTTCAACGCCGGCGTCAACCTGGATGAGATCGTGCGCGCCGTCAATCAGGTCGGCGCGGCCCCGGGCGATCTGGTGGCGATTCTCGAGGCGCTGAAGGAAGCCGGTGCGCTGCGTGCGGAACTGATCGTGATCTAAATCGCATGACCACGCCGACCGTACCACCCAGTTTCTATGCCGATTTCCAGGGTTTGGACCGGCTGCGCGCCTCGGCGGCGCGGCAGGATCCGCAGGCACTGCGTGAGGCGGCGCGTCAATTTGAAGGCCTGTTCACAGCGATGATGCTCAAATCGATGCGCGAGGCGTCGCTGGGCAGCGGCCTGGGCGATAGTGAGGAGACCCAGACTTACCAGGAGATGTACGACCAACAGCTGGCATTGCAGCTGGCGCACGGCAAGGGTCTGGGACTGGCCGACATGCTGATGCAGCAACTGACGCGCGCGAATGCAGCACACGTCGCGGCACCTGCGGCTTCGACTTCGACCAGCAGCGTCAACGCCGCGCCAGCCGCGCCGCCAGCCGCCGCCAGCGGCAACGACAAGATCTCGAGTGCGCAGCGGGCGGACTTCGTGCGCTCGCTCGAGCCGCTGGCACAAAGCGCCGGCAGCAGCCTCGGCGTGGCGCCGGATACCCTGATCGCACAGGCCGCACTGGAGACCGGGTGGGGGCGCAACATGCCGGCCGACGCCAGCGGCCGCAGCAGCTCCAACCTGTTCGGCGTCAAGGCGGGCAACTCCTGGCAGGGAGCTTCCACGCAGGCGATGACCACCGAATACGTGCAGGGCACGCCCACCACAACGCAGGCAGCCTTTCGCAGCTACGCCGATGAATCGCAAAGCGTCGGTGATTATGTCTCGTTGCTGCGCGGCAGTGCGCGCTACGCGGGCGCGCTCGACACCGGCAGCAACGTGACGGCGTTTGCCAACGGGCTGCAGCGCGGCGGCTACGCCACTGACCCGGATTATGTGAATAAGCTGGTGGCGACCGTCGCAACGCTACGGCAGCTGCGTGCGGCGGCGCTCAAGTCATGAGCCGCGCGGCCGAAATCCACAGGGGTAGCGCTTTGCAGGAGACATCATGGCCGACATGCTGAATACGGCGGTATCCGGCCTGATGGCGTTCCAGCAGGAGCTGGACACCACCAGCAATAACATCTCCAACGTCAACACGCCCGGCTACAGCCGCGAGACCACCGACCTGGTCAGCGTGCCGGGTCCGTACATCGGCACCAGTTCCATTGGCGATGGTGTCGCTGTCAGCGGCGTGCAGCGTGTCTATAACCAGACCGTCGCCTCACAGGTGGTATCGGCCACCAGCGCTTACAACCAGCTCAACAGCTTCTCGACTCAGGCGGCCGCAGTCGACAATCTGCTCGGCAGTACCAGCAACGGACTGTCCTCGCAGCTGCAGAGCCTGGTGAGCGCGCTGCAGACCGTGGCCAATGCGCCGACCTCATCGGCCTCGCGCCAGGCATTCCTCAGCCAGGCGCAGCAGCTGGTGAGCGATCTGCAGAATGACGACGGCAGTCTGCAGAGCCTCGATTCCCAGGCCAATACGCAGTTGACCAGCGATGCCAGCCAGGTGACCTCGCTGGCGCAGAGCATCGCCGCGCTGAACCAGCAGATCATGGCCGATACCTCGCAGAGCACGCAGGCGCCCAACAGTCTGCTCGATCAGCGCGACCAGCTGATCAATCAGCTGGCCACCTATGCCAATGTCACCACAACGCAGCAGGCGGATGGCTCGGTCAACGTTTACATCGGCTCCGGGCAGACGCTCGTGACCGGCACCACGGCCGAGAGTCTGACGACGATAGCGAACTCGTACGATCCGTCGCAGGACGACCTGGCGATCGGCAGTGCTGCCGGTGCGCTCGACGTGACCGCACAGATCAGCGGCGGCACACTGGGCGGCACGCTGCAGTTTCGCAGTCAGATGCTCGATCCGGCGCGCAACAGCCTCGGCCAGATCGCCGTGGTACTGAGCAACGCCATGAACGCGCAGAACGAAGCGGGATTGGATCAGTCCGGCAATCCCGGCCAGGCGATATTCGCGGTCGGCGGGGTCGGGGTACTGCCCGACAGCAGCAATACCGGTAACGGTGCGGTCACCGCGAGCGTCAGCAATGCCAATGCCATCACTACCGACAACTACCTGCTCAAATACGACGGCGCCAACTGGACGCTGAGCGATGCCAGCTCCGGCGCCAGTGTCGCGCTGGGCGGCGCTGGCACTGCTGCCAACCCGTTCACAGCCGCCGGGCTGTCGATCGTGGTCGGTGCAGGGGCTCAGGCCGGCGACAGCTATCTGATCGAGCCCACCAGCGGTGCGGTAGCCGGCATGCAGATGGTGCTGACCGACCCAGGTCAACTGGCCGCGGCCGCGCCGCTGCTGACCTCGGCCAGCGCGAGCAACACCGGCAGCGGCAGCATCGATCAGGGTGCGGTGCCTGACAGCGCCGCCTGGGTACGCGGCAACTACACGCTCAGTTTCGTCACTCCAAATGCCTATCAGATCACCAACAGTACGGGCGCCGTGGTCGCCAACGGCGCCTATACCGCCGGCGCGCCGATCAACTTCAACGGCATTCAGGTCGCGGTCTCGGGTGCGCCTGCGGCGGGTGACAGTTTCAGCATCAACGACAATGGCAACGGCAGCGGCGACAACCGCAATCTGAGCGCGATGGCGGGCCTGCTCGACCAGACCCTGATCGGCGGCACCACCTCGATCAACAGCGCAGCCAATCAGCTGGTCACCAATATCGGCATTCAGACCAGCCAGGCGCAGAGCGGTACCACCGCGCAGCAGGCGGTACTGACCGACGCCAGCAATGCGCAGCAGAGCGTCTCCGGCGTCAACCTGGATGAAGAGGCCGCCAACCTGGTGCAATACCAGCAGGCGTACCAGGCCGCGGCCGAGGTGATCCAGGTGTCCTCCAACCTTTTTTCCTCACTGCTGAATGCCGTGCAGACCTAAAGCCATGCGCATATCAACTTCCGAAATTACCTCGCAGGCGATCCTGGCGATCGACAATCAATCGAGCGCGCTGTCGCAGACACAAAACGAAGTGTCGACCGGACTGGCGGTGCAGAACGCCGCCGACAATCCGGTCGCGGCCTCCGAAATCGTGCAGCTGACGCAGCAGCAATCGCAGCTCACGCAGTACGGCAGCAACCTGCAGTCGGCCCAGACCCGTCTGTCGCTCGAGGAGAATTCGCTGTCGACCGCCACCACGACGCTCCAGAGCATCCGCGATCTAGCGGTCCAGGCCGGCGATGCCACCCTCAACGACAGCGACCGGGCGCAGATCGCGACCCAGATCCAGACCCAGATCCAGGCGCTGCTGGGCACCGCCAACACCCAGGATTCCAACGGCGAGTACCTGTTCTCCGGCTACGCTACCCAGACCCAGCCGTTCGTCAGCGACGGCAGCGGCAACGTCAGCTATCAGGGCGATGCCGGCAGCCGGCTGATTCAGATCAGTTCCAACCAGAGCGTGGCCGACAGCGACACCGGCGCCGCGGCGTTCATGAACATCGCCGCCGGTAACGGCACCTTCACCACCTCGGCCAACCCTGCCAATACCGGCAGCGGCACCATCGATACCGGTTCTGTGGTCGACAGCGGTCAGTGGCTGCCCGACAACTACACGTTGACGTTCACCGGTCCGAGCAGCTATCAGATCACCGACAACACCACCGGCACGACCGTGGTCGCCAACGGCAGCTATACCTCGGGCAGCGCGATTCAGTTCGAAGGCGTGCAGGTGACGGTCACCGGCGCACCGGCGGCCGGCGATTCGTTCACCATCGCGCCGAGCGGTCAGCAGAGCATGTTCGCGACGCTCACGCAGCTGACCCAGGCGCTGTCCCAACCGGCGGACACGGCCGCCAGCAAGGCGCAGCTTGCGACCAGCGTGGCCAGTGCGCTGACCAATATCGATCAGGACGTGAATCACCTGTCCACGGTATCGGCCAGCGTCGGTGCAAGGCTCAATATGCTGACCGCGCAGACCAGCACCAACACCGCCACCAGCACCGCGCTGACCACCCAGCAGTCCAGTCTGCAGGACGTGGACTATGCCTCGGCCGTCTCCACGCTCAATGAGCAGATGGTCGGTCTGCAGGCGGCCGAGCAGTCCTATGCGGCGATAGCGCAGCTGTCGCTGTTCAAATACCTGACGCTTTCATAGTGCCGAGCGCAGCTCCCCACCGGAAATCGATTGTGAACTGTTGCGCATTTTCAGCATTCCTGGCCGCAGGCGCTCAAGTTCGATCGCCGCGCACCGATAACCGCCCTGAACAGGAGCCGACCGCGTAGGTCGCGCAAGAGGTAGCAGTGCGACGGACTGGTGTCCGGCGTCTGACCTAAACATCAGGAGCAACAGGCAATGTCACTGGTTCTAAACACGAACATCGACGCACTGGTAGCGCAGAACAGTCTGACCTCTTCGGGCAGCCAGCTGTCTACTGCGTTGCAACAGTTATCCTCGGGTCTGCGCATCAATACCGCCGCCGACAACGCTGCGGGTTACGCCATCACCCAGGGCATGACTTCCCAGATCAACGGCCTGGACCAGGCCGCCAACAACGCCAGCGACGGCGTGTCGCTGACGCAGACCGCCTCGGGTGCTCTGTCTGAGATCACCAGCGATCTGCAGACTATGCGCGACCTCGCCGTGCAGTCGCTGAATGCGACCAACAGCACGACCGACCGTGCGGATCTGAATACGCAGTTCCAGCAGCTCAAGGCCGACGTCAATGCGGTGGCCTCGCAGACGCAGTTCAACGGCGTAAACCTGCTCGATGGCAGCTTCCAGGGTGCCACGTTCCAGGTCGGCGCCAACGCCGGTCAGACCATTACGGTGTCGTCCGTCGCCAGCGCCAACAGCAACAACCTCGGCCAGCTCTCCACAGTGGCCGGCACGGCCTGGGTTCCCGGCGACATCACGGCGGGTGACGTGGGCACGATCTCCTTCACCGTGCAGCAGCCGACCACGGGCGCCGCGGCGGTCACGTACACCACCGGCTCAGTCACGCTTGCCGGCAACCCGACCACCGACGCGGCGACCGTTGCGGCGGCGATCAATCAGTTGTCCTCGCAGGATGGCGGTGTCATCGCCACGGTCGATGCCACCAACGGCGGCATCGACCTGTCCAGCACCACGGCCGGCCAGGTGATCGGGGTCGCGACTGCGGCCTTCACCACCGCGCTGGGTGCGGCGGGTGCCGAGACCGGCGCAACCTTCGGACTTGGCGTCGGCGGCACCACTGCGGCCGTATCGCTTGCGAATGGCGGCTTCCTGAATGCCAGCAGCGTGTCCACGGTCGATGACTCGAACCTGACATTGGTGCAGATCGACGCCGCCCTGCAGCAGCTGGCGACATCGGGTGCGCAGCTCGGCGCGTTCCAGAACCGCTTCCAGGCCGCGATCACCGGTCTGAACACCGATGCGACCAACCTGACGAGCGCCCGCAGCTCGATTCAGGACACGGACTACGCCCAGGCGACCTCGAATCTGTCGAAGGCGCAGATCCTGCAGCAGGCCAGCACCGCGATGGTGGCGCAGGCCAACATGATTCCGCAGAACATCCTGACGCTGCTGCAGAAGCTGCCGTAACGGAAGACGATGGATCGGGAATCGAAGGTAGTAGCAAAAGATACGCAGGGTGGACGCTACGGGGCGTCCACCCTGCGTCGTTTTGCGTTTGAGGATTAATCCGGGATGACCACCAGCAGCGTCAGCAGCACGGATCCGAGCACCACCAGCGCACCGGTGGTGTCAATCGCGGGCAGTTCAAGCAGCCAGGCGGCCGGCGGCTCGGTCATCGACGTCAGCTCGCTGGTCTCGCAGTTGGTCGCCGCGACGCGCGCGCCGCAGGACGCGCAGATCTCGGCGCAGACGCAGGCGGTGAGCACGCAGATCTCCGCCATCGGCACGCTGCAGAGCGCGCTGTCGACTTTCCAGTCATCACTCGGCGTGCTCGATACACCCAGCGCGTTCGACGTACAGACCGCGAACAGCACCGATCAGACGGCATTCACGGCGACCGCCGACGCCGGCGCAGCCGCCGGCACCTACAACGTGACGGTGAGCGCGCTGGCGCAGGCGCAGCAGTTGCTGTCGAGTGCGTTCGCCGGCGGCGCCGCCGCCACCGTCGGTACCGGCACCCTGTCGCTGTCACTCGGCGGCACCAGCTTCAGTGTCAGCATCGGTGCCACTAACGACACGCTGACCGGGATCGCCGCGGCTATCAACGGCGCGGCCGGAAATCCGGGCATTTCGGCCACCGTGCTGCAGGGTACCGACGGTGCGCACCTGGTGCTGTCATCGTCGCTGACCGGCGCCGCCAATACGATCCAGGTCAGCGAGACCGACGGCGGTGGCGGCCTGGCCGCCCTGACCTACGGCAGCGGCAACGCCGCCCACTACACGCAGGAAGCGGCGCCGCAGGATGCGGCGTTCAATATCGCCGGTGTCGCCTACACCAGCCCCAGCAATACGGTCACCACTGCGCTGAGCGGTGTGACGCTGACGCTGCTCGGCACCACCACCGCCGGCAGCACGCCGACACTGAGCGTGGCCAACGACAGCGCGACCATCCAAACCAACATCAGCGCCTTCGTAACCGCGTACAACACGCTGGTGAACGCGCTGGCGCCGCTCGGCAGCTACGATGCGACCACCAACACCGCCGGGCCACTGCTTGGCAATGCGCTGCTGTCGGGCACCAAGAATCAGATCCAGCAGGCGCTCTACAGCGTCGTCAACACCGGCTCGTCCACCTATGACTCGCTGGCCAGCATTGGCATCACGACCAATTCCGACGGCACGCTCAGCCTCAATAGCGCCACGCTGTCGAATGCGCTGTCGACCAATTTCAGCGCAGTGAGCCAGCTGTTCAGCGGCAGCGGCGGGGTTGCCGCGTCGCTCAATTCCTATCTCACCTCGGCGCTGAACTCCACCGGCGCGATCGCCGCCACCAGCAACACGCTGGTGCAGCAGGAAAACGGGCTGACCAATCAGGAAAATCAGCTCAATGCGCAGATGACCGCGCTCACGGCGAGCCTGACGGAGCAATACTCGGCTCTGAACTCGCTGCTGTCTTCGCTGCAGACCACGTCGGCCTATCTGACGCAGCAATTCGCCACGCTGCCGACGGTGCAGGGCGTGCCACAGGCATAGAGCATTGCGACGCAGCCGCGCGCTGCGCCCTTAAGTTGATGCCGGCCCGGCCGTTACATCAACCATCGAAGATCGATGGAGTACGGCGGCGTGAGCGGCTATGCGCGAAATTCCAAGCTTGCGGCTTACCAGAGTGTTTCGGTGCATGGCGGTGTCGCCAATTCCGATCCGCACGGCCTGGTGCTGATGCTGATGGATGCGGCGGTGGAGCGCATGACCACCGCGCGCGGCTGCATGGAGCGCGGCGACATCGTACGCAAGGCGAAGCTGCTGCACAGCTGCATCAGCATCATCGCCGAGCTGCGCGGCTGCCTCGACATGACGCGCGGCGGTACGATCGCACAGAATCTGAGCGACCTGTACGAGTACATGATGCGCCAGCTGCTGCGTGCCAATGTCGACAACCAGCCCGCCCCGATCGCCGAAGTGCTGAGCCTGATCGCGGAGATTCGCAGCGCCTGGGTGGCGATCGGGCCGGAAGTGCGGCAAATGACGCGAGCGGTGCTGCCGAGCGCGTAGAATGGACACTTGCCGCCCCGAGACTGAGCTCGAGGCGCCAAGGAGCCTGGCAATGTTGGAAGACGCCGATACTGTCGTGCTCGAAAACGAGCTCGCTTATCAGGACGTGCTGCCGGTACAGTGGACCGCGCTGTGGGAGCCGCCGGACCGCTTCGACCTGCTCGGCCTGGAGGAAGCCAACCTGCTGCTGCTGCAGACCTGTCTGGCGGTCGAGGAACATCCGGCGCGCGACAGCAACGAGGATCTCGGGCCGCTGGCCGGCGACATCGCGCGGCTCGACTTCAAGCTCAATCTGGTCATGCAGCTGCTGTCCAAGCTGGTGACCAAGGATCGCATGCCGCCTGCCACCACCATCCTGTTCAACAGCCTCGGTGCATCCTGGACCTGTGTCGGTCAGACGCCGGCCGTCGGTGGTCATGGCCTGCTGCGCGTGCAGCTGCGCAGCTCGCTGCCGCAGCCGCTCGAATTGCCGGCGCAGGTGCTCGCGGTCGAAGGCAGCACCGCAAGAGTGACGTTTCCTGGCCTGTCGCACGGCGTGGCCGAGCTGATTCAACGGCTCGCATTCGTGCGTCACCGGCGGCACATTGCCGATGTACGCAAAGCACGCGGCTAAAATGCCGATAATCGGGAATTTGCGACGCCTTACTCAGCGCCAATGTGACGGAATCCCTCTTTTTTCCATAACCCGGTAATTACTCTCGTTCCCTGCCGACTCTTGAGGGAACAACAACTCCATGGCTGAAAGAGCCGCCCTGGTTAACGCCGAAGTACGCAGCTCGTACGATGCACCGGGCCCAAACGCGGCGATGCTGCCCACTGGGCACTCGCCTGCGATCCGCCACGTCAATCATCTGATTGGCCAGGTGGCCGCATTCGACAGCAACGTGCTGATCCTGGGCGAGTCCGGCACCGGCAAGGAAGTGGTGGCACGCGCGATTCACGCCGCCTCGCCGCGGCGCGCACGTACTTTCGTACCGATCAATTGCGGCGCCATTCCGGCGGAACTGCTCGAGAGCGAGTTATTCGGGCACGAGAAAGGCGCCTTCACCGGGGCACTGGCGACACGCAAGGGCCGGTTTGAGATGGCCGAGGGCGGCACCATCTTCCTCGATGAAATCGGTGATATGAACCCGACCATGCAGGTGAAACTGCTGCGGGTACTGCAGGAGCGCGTGTTCGAACGCGTCGGCAGCTGTCTCACGCAGCGCTGCGATGTGCGCATCGTCGCCGCCACGCATCACGATCTTGAAGACTCGATCACCAAAGGCAAGTTTCGCGCCGATCTTTTCTATCGGCTCAACGTGGTACCGGTCGAGATGCCGCCGCTGCGCGATCGCGGCGAGGATTTGCCGCTGCTGATCGCCGATCTGGCACAGCGCATCGGCGCTGCGGGCCGGCCGCCGGTGCAGTTCGCAGCCGCGACCATCGAAGCCCTAAAGGCCTACGCGTGGCCCGGCAACGTGCGTGAGCTCGGCAATCTGATCGAGCGAATGTCGATACAGTGCGGCCCGCGGCCGGTGACGATCGCCGATCTGCCGGCGCGCTATCGGCCGCTGGACTGGAACGCGACCGATGCCGCCGGGCCGGCGGAATTGATCGCCTCGGCCACCGCCGTGAGCGTGCTCGGACCGGCGCTGGCGGCGCTGTCGCCCGATAGGGCGATCGCCGGGCCGGCACCGGAAGCCGGC
>Ga0209624_10003459_pt1 | contig 11158 bp, 9 predicted proteins | sample JacPinW_OM2H0_O1_FD_188565 | JGI IMG/M metagenome (GOLD analysis project Ga0209624, IMG submission 188565) | Forest soil microbial communities from Algoma, Ontario, Canada - Jack Pine, Ontario site 1_JW_OM2H0_O1 (SPAdes) (version 2) | ecosystem: Environmental > Terrestrial > Soil > Boreal... | reverse complement strand
GCAGTTGGAGTCGGTGCGGCGCATACGCCGGCAGCAGCGCCAGCGTCGCGAGGCTGTGCCGGTGCCCGTGGTCGCGCTGGTCGGCTACACCAACGCGGGGAAGAGCACGCTGTTCAACGCGCTGACCGAAGCTGGTGTGCTGGAGTCGTCGCGCATGTTTGCCACGCTGGACCCGAAGCTACGGCAGTTGCAGCTCCCCTCGCGCCGTAAGATTCTGCTGTCGGACACGGTTGGATTTATCCGCAACCTGCCGCATACGCTGGTAACCAGCTTTCGCGCGACGCTCGAAGAGGTGGAGCGGGCCGAGCTGCTGCTTCATGTTCGAGATGCGTCGAGCCCGATGGGAGACGAGCAGAGGGCACAGGTAGAGAAGGTGTTGGGCGAACTCGATGTGATCGGCAAGCCCGTAATCGAGGTGCTGAACAAGATCGACCTGGTGACCGACAACCATGCGATGCCGATGGGCGCCCCTGGAAGCATCGCGGTTTCGGGGTTGAAGAAACTGGGCTTGGATCATCTGCTTGCGGCGATCGATGCTGCGCTCATCGCGGATCCGTTGATCGAGAGGAAGTTTCGGCTGCCGCAATCCGAGGGTGCAGTAATGGCGGCCCTGGAAGCCGGCGCGATTGTGGATGAGAAGACGTTTGAAGGAAATCTGGCGTATCTCACGGCGCGGGGGCCAGCCTCGCTGCTCAACCGGTACAGGAGGTTCTGGGAGCGGGCTTAGAGAATGCGGTTCTGAACAGGCACTTTAACTAGCATAGGCCGCCTGAGGGGGAGCGGAGGTGGTGTCCCCAATCACGCGACCTATGTGACCCAGGAAATAGGGTCCGGGTGGTAGCTCTAGTCTATCGGATTGGGCCCGGAAGTCAAAGACTTATTCCCACCAATCCCATTGTTCGAATATCGCCCAGCTGTGCGGCTATCGACCCTCGTCTGGTTGACACTCTCGCAAACCCTTTGCTAAAACTAGGTGTACCTCGAACTCTCACACAGCATTCGTAGCATCGTTTTAGCGGAACAATCTAGCTGTGTAAGACAGCTGGCGACAGGACTTCCAAGCGGCCTCGGCCGACCCCATTCATGGATCAGATACTGAATCAACTCGGTGAACTTGTGCTCGGCTCCGTGCCGACGATCGTTCTGTTTCTCTTGCTGGTGACGGCCTACGGTCTGCTGGTCCGCCGTCCGCTGGATCGCGTGCTGGCAGAGCGACGTGCTCGTACGTCGGGCGCAGAGGAGAGTGCTCGTAGTGCTATCTCTGCGGCCGAAGCCGAGACCGCTGCTTATGAGGCCAAGCTGCGCGCTGCCAAGGCGGAGATATTCCAGGCGCGCGAACAGAAGCTCAAGCAGTGGAACGCAGAGCGGGACGCGACCCTCGCGCAGGTGCGGCAGGTGACCCAGGAACGCATCCGCGGGGCGCGGCAAGAGATTGAGCAGAGCGCTCAGGAGGCGCGGCTCCACATCGTAAGCGTGAGCGATGAGTTGAGCTCGCGGATTCTCACCGCGGTGCTTCCCAGCGTCGTTCGTCAGACGGAGGTGGCGCAGTGAAGATTGCTACCATCAAGAAACTTCTGCCTGCACTGGTGATGGCCGCGCTGTTGTTCGCACCGGTCCGCCACGCAAGATCACAACAGGCGGCTCCTACAGACTCGACTGCTGAACGGCAGAGCACGCCCGAGGCGCAGTCGCCTGAGGCAAGCAAGAAGGAAGTGGACGAGAACGACGAATACCTCCATTCCGCTGCCGTGCGCGCGTTGGGCGCGAAGCTGGGCATGAATGCCGAGCAGGCCGCGACAGCGTTCACGGTTGCCAATTTTCTTGTCCTGGCCGTGCTGGTGGGCTGGTTCCTGGTCAAGACCCTGCCCAAGACCTTCCGCGATCGCAATACCGCGATCCAGAAGCACCTGGTGAATGCGCGAACAGTCACTGAAGAGGCGCATGCGCGGCTCAGCAGCGTCGAAGACCGATTGAGCAAGCTGGATGAACAGATCGCCGCGATCCGTGCGCAGGCCGAGAAGGACTCCGCGCTCGATGAGCAGCGCATTAAAGCCGGCGTCGAAGAAGAAAAGCTGAAGATTCTGGCATCCGCGGAGCAGGAGATCACCGCCGCGACCGCCTTGGCGCAGCGCCAGATTCAGCAGTATGCCGCCGAGCTCGCAATCGACCAGGCGGCCCACAAACTGGTCGTCAGCGCCGAGACCGACCGCCTGATCGTCCAGAACTTCGTGCGGCGGCTGACCGGCAATGATTCCAGGGAAGGGCACAACTAATGTCGGTCCTTTCTCTCCGTTACGCGCATGCTTTTGCTTCGGTTGCTGCCGCTAGCCATCTGGATGTTGCCGCGGCCCAGCAGCAACTCAGCGACTTCAGCGGAACCCTCGCCGGCAGCCGCGAGCTGCGCGAAGTTTTGATGAACCCTTCGATCGCCAACGATCAGAAGTTGAAGGTCCTCGACGCGATCGCCGGTCGCATCGGAATGTTTCCTCAAGTGCGAAACTTTATCGCCGTCATCATGAATCACCAACGTCTGGACGAGCTCGATGAGATCCTCACCGAATACCACGCCGTCGCCGATGATCAGTCAGGCCTGACGGAAGCCGAGGTCACCAGCGCCCGTCCTTTGAACGACAACGATCGCGCCGAGCTTGAGGCGCAGGTCCAAAGGCTGGCCGGTGGCCGCATTCGTACGACCTATTCTCAGGATGCAACCTTGCTGGGTGGCGCTGTGGTCCGCATCGGGTCCACCGTGTATGACGGTTCCATCCGGGCGCAGTTGCAGCAGTTGAAGCAGAAGCTTGTGAACGCGTAAGGATCCTTGCCGGAGACGGCGCTAAGTTATTTCAGAGTTGACACGAATCGAGTAGAAGGAAGACATGGCACAGATCAAGGCGGATGAGATAACAGAGCTGCTTCGCCAGCAGATTGAGAACTTCGAGCAGCGCATCCAGGTGGATGAAGTTGGAACCGTCATCTCCCTCGGCGACGGTATCGCGCGCGTTCACGGCCTCGACAAGGTCATGGCGGGCGAGCTGATTGAGTTCCCCCACGGCGTGGCCGGTCTCGCCATGAACCTAGACGAAGATCAGGTCGGCGCTGTGCTGCTCGGCGACTACACCGAGATCAGCGAAGGCGACACCGTCAAGCGCACCGGTAAGATCATGTCCGTGCCCGTCGGCGACGCGCTCATCGGCCGCGTTGTCAATGCGCTCGGTCAACCCATCGACGACAAGGGTCCCATCGCCACTGACAAATTTTTGCCAGTCGAGCGTCTAGCCCCCGGCGTCATCGAGCGCCAGTCCGTGCGTGAGCCCATGGCCACCGGCATCAAGGCCATCGACACGATGATCCCCATCGGCCGAGGCCAGCGTGAGCTGCTCATCGGCGACCGCCAGACCGGCAAGACCGCCATCGCGCTCGACACCATCATCAACTCCGCGAAGAACAACCTGATCTGCATCTACTGCGCGATCGGCCAGAAGCGCTCTTCCGTCGCCCAAGTTGTCCAGACGCTCGAAGAGCACGGCGCGATGGCCTACACCATCGTGGTCGCTGCCACCGCATCCGAGCCTGCGCCGATGCAGTACATCGCTCCCTTCGCGGCGACCGCAATGGGCGAGTTCTTTCGCGACAGCGGCAGGCATGCGCTCGTGATCTACGATGACCTCTCCAAGCACGCTGCCAGCTACCGTGAGATTTCGCTGCTGCTCCGCCGCCCCCCTGGACGCGAAGCCTACCCCGGCGATGTGTTCTATCTTCACTCGCGTCTGCTGGAGCGGTCGTCCAAGCTCTCCGACAAGCTGGGTGGCGGTTCACTCACCGCTCTGCCGATCATCGAGACCCAGGCCGGAGACGTCTCCGCCTACATCCCGACCAACGTCATCTCCATCACCGACGGCCAAATCTTCCTCGAGACCGACCTCTTCAACTCGGGCGTTCGTCCTGCCGTCAATGTCGGGCTTTCGGTCTCGCGCGTCGGCTTCTCCGCGGCCATCAAGGCGACCAAGCAGGTCGGCGCAACTCTGAAGCTCGATCTCGCTCAGTACCGTGAACTCGCTGCCTTCTCGCAGTTCGGTTCCGACCTCGACAAGGTGACGCAGCAGCAGCTCAACCGCGGCCAGCGCCTCACCGAACTGCTCAAGCAGCCACAGTTCCAGCCGCTCACCGCAGAGAAGCAGGTTGCAATCCTCTTCGCCGGCGTGAACGGTCTTCTGGACGATGTGGAAGTGAAGGACCTGCGCGCCTTCGAGGACGGCTTCTATCCGTACCTCGAGTCGGCCCAGGCATCCATCCTCACCGACATCGCCACCAAGAAGGCCCTCGACGACGACATCAAGAAGCGATTGACGGACGCGATCAAGGAGTACAAGGGGAACTTCCTCGCTGATCGTGCCGAAAAGAACAAAGAACAGAAAGAGACGGCTGCGGCTAAGTAAACCATGGCAAACGTACTCGATCTACGGCGACGTATCCGCAGTGTCAAGAACACGCGGCAGATCACCAAGGCCATGAAGATGGTCTCGGCAGCCAAGCTGCGCCGCGCCCAGGAGCGTGCCATGCTGGCGCGGCCCTACGCGCAGATGATCTCCAACGTGCTCGAATCCCTCATCCGCCGCACCGACCTCTACAACGAGGACTCCGGCGACATCCTGCATCCGCTTCTGGTCGAGCGCGAAGAGAAGAACGTCCTCGTCATCGTCGTAGCCGGAGACAAGGGATTTGCGGGAGCCTTCAACTCAAACATCGTCAAGGCGGCGCAGGGCTTCATCGATGCACGCCGCGCCCAGGGCCAAAACGTCGATGTTGAACCCGTCGGCCGCAAGGCGCGCGATACCTTCCGGAAGCGCTATCCGGCTGCTGTCTATGAGAAGAAGGAAGAGCACTACGACAACGATCTCTCGACGCACTACGAGACCATCCGCCACCGTGCCCAACCCATCGAGGTCACCGGCGACCACCCGACGATGCTCGTGAAGATCAATATCGATGATGTCAGCGATATGGCCCGCTCTATTGTTGAGCGCTACACCCGCGCGGAGATCGACTCCGTCTACCTCGTCTACAACGAGTTCAAGTCCGTCATCTCGCAGCGCGTTGTCGTCGAAAAGCTCCTCCCGATTCGCAAGCTCGGCTCGCATGAGATCACCGTAGCCGAGGAGATGACCGAGGAGGAGATTGAGGCCGCCGGTCACGCAGCCAGGACCGCAGGCATCAGTCTCACCGTGCCCCCGGAGACGGCCTTCGAGGCGGAGGCAAAGAAGTTCGGCACCGCCGAGGTCGACTACATCTTCGACCAGTCGCCGGAGCGGCTGTTTCATCACCTGATGCCGCGCTACGTCACGACGCAGATCTTCCATGCGTTTCTGGAGAGTGTGGCTGCGGAGCACGCAGCGCGCATGACCGCGATGGATTCGGCGACTAACAATGCAGGAGAGATGATCGACGCACTCTCGCTCACCATGAACCGTGTGCGGCAGGCGGCGATTACGAAAGAAATTATTGAGATTGTGAGCGGCGCGGCTGCTCTGTAAATAAAACGGGCAACGCGGTAACGAAAGAGACCTATGGCAGAGAACATTGGAAAAGTAATTTCGATCAGCGGACCGGCCGTTGACGTTCAATTCGAAGAATCACACATGCCGCCCATCTTCCAGGCGCTGCGCATTGTCAGCGAAGGCTTCGTCGTCCCCACCCCGCTCGACGTCGTGGTCGAAGTGCAGCAGCACCTTGGCGAAGGCCGCGTGCGCTGCATCGCGATGGTTGCGACCGAAGGCATGGTCCGCGGCATGAAGGCGATCGATACCGGAGCCGGCATCACGGTTCCCGTCGGCCGCGAGACACTAGGGCGCGTACTGAACGTCCTCGGTCATCCTGTGGACGAGCTCGGGCCCGTGAATGCGAAGGTCAGCCTGCCGATTCATCGCCAGGCCCCGGCCTTCGACGAGCAGTCCACGCAGGAAGAGATGTTCGAGACCGGCATCAAGGTCATCGACCTCATCCAGCCGTTCTTGAAGGGCGGAAAGATTGGCCTCTTTGGCGGAGCCGGCGTCGGCAAGACCGTTATCATCCAGGAGCTGATCAACAACGTCGCGAGCCAGCATGGAGGCTTCTCCGTGTTCGCCGGCGTCGGCGAGCGCACCCGTGAGGGCAACGACCTCTGGATGGAGTTTCAGGAGTCGGGTGTTATTGACCTGAAGGATCTGCCGAAGAGCAAAGCAACGTTGGTCTACGGACAGATGACCGAGCCCCCAGGGGCGCGTCTGCGCGTGGCGCTCACCGGCCTCACCGTTGCGGAACACTTCCGCGACGAAGAGGGCGCGGACACGCTGCTGTTTATCGACAACATCTTCCGCTTCACCCAGGCCGGCTCTGAGGTATCCACGCTGCTCGGCCGTATGCCGTCAGCCGTCGGCTACCAGCCGAACCTGGCAACCGAGATGGGCGAGCTGCAGGAGCGCATCACGTCGACGAAGAAGGGTTCGATCACGTCGGTTCAGGCCGTCTACGTGCCCGCCGACGACTTGACCGATCCCGCGCCGGCAACGACCTTTGCTCACCTCGATGCGACCACCGTGCTCTCGCGTCCCCTGTCCGAACTCGGAATTTACCCGGCTGTCGATCCGCTGGCTTCGACCTCGCGCATCCTGTCTCCTCGCATCGTCGGGCAGGAGCACTACGACGTCGCCCAGGGCGTGAAGAAGATCCTGCAGCGCTACAAGGACCTGCAGGACATCATCGCCATCCTCGGTATCGACGAGCTCTCGGAAGAGGACAAGATCACCGTTGCGCGGGCCCGTAAAGTGCAGCGCTTCCTTTCTCAGCCCTTCCACGTCGCCGAGATCTTCACCGGCATCCCCGGCGCCTACGTCAAGGTCGGGGACACGGTTCGCAGCTTCAAGGAGATCATCGAAGGCAAGCACGACGACATCCCCGAGCAGGCCTTCTATCTGAAAGGCGGCATCGAAGATGTGCTTGCAGCCGCAGAGAAGATGAAGCAGACGGTATAGCCATGGCTGAGACGACAAGCAATTCGGGGCTGTTGACGGTTCGGCTGGTTACGCCGGACCGTGTCCTGGTCGATGCAACGGCAGACGCGGTCGAACTGCCGGCGATGGAAGGCTACATGGAAGCGCTTTACGGCGCGGCGCCGTTGCTCACAGAGCTTGGCGCGGGAGAGGTGCGGCTGCACGGCGGCACCTCCGGCGATCAGAAGTTCTTCGTCGCATGGGGCTTCGTGGAGGTTTTGCCGGAGCGGGTAACCATTCTCGCCGAAACTGCCCTCCATCCCAACGAGATCGACGTTGCCGAGGCCCAGCAGGAGCTCCAGGAGGGCGAGAAGCTCTGGCACGAGGCCGGCGATGACGGCGAAAAGTACGATGAAGCCAACGCCATCATCAGAAAGGCTGAGGCAAAGATCGCCTCTGCCGAAGGGAAGAGCACGTAACCCCATCTCTGTTTCACAGATTGAAGAGGCCGCCCGAAAACGGGCGGCCTCTTCGCCTTCAGAAAAATGTTTGAAAGGTGTCCTATTTTTCAGCCCCGAAAAACGACCGTCGGCTGACCACGTTTACCACGCATTTCACCACGATTTTACCACGAAATTACCACGCCAAAACAGCACCTTTTCTCAAAACACCCTCAAAAATCCCAATAAAACAGCGAACCCCGGATCGATCCGGGGCTCCAACTTTTTTTGTAAACTGCCGAACTCTAGGACGCCTTTTTCGTCTTGGTGGCAGGTGTCGCCGTCTCTCCGGCCGCCTCTGCCTGCTGACGCAGCGCATGGATCACCACACGGAGCATCTCCTCCTCAGGAGCAGGCTTGCCGGTCCAGATCTCGAACTGGCGCGCGCCCTGCTGCACAAACATCTCAATGCCAGTAATGATCGGAATACTCTGCTGCCGAGCGAGACGAAGCAGCGGCGTCTCCAGCGGGTTGTAGACCAGCTCGAAGACCAGCTTGGTGTTGAGGTCTTTGGCTTCAAGCATTTGCGTGCTCTTGATACCAGCCATTCCGATCGGCGTCGCATTGATGATCACGTCGAAAGACGTCTTCGCGAGTGCGTCCTTCTTGATCGTCTTCGAGCCGGACTGTCTGGCGAGCTTCTGCGCCGTCTCGGGCGTGCGGTTGAGGATGAACACGTCCGCACCCTTGTCGCGCAGGCCGAACACAGCGGCCCGTGCAGCCCCGCCAGCGCCGAGAACAAGCGCCTTAGCCCCGCGCAGCGACATGCGCTTCTCGAGCGGACCAGTGATGCCGGCGACGTCCGTGTTGAAGCCGTAGAGCTTGCCATCCTGAGCGCGAAGAACCGTGTTGCAGGCGCCGATCTTGGCCGAGAGCGGGTCCGTCTTCTCAAGGTGCGCCATGATCTCCTGCTTGAGCGGCATGGTAACGCTGAGGCCCTGAATAGGAATATCGTGGACAAGCTTAAGCAGGTCGGAGAGCTTGTTGGCCTGGAGCGCTAGGTACACGGCGTTGACCGTCTCGCGGCGGAAGGCGGTGTTCATCATGATAGGCGAGAGCGAGCTGCGGATGGGATTACCCGCGACGCCGTAGACCTTGGTGGCAGCGTCCACTTGATCGATGCGGTAGGTGTCGATCAGGGTACGGGCGGCGATCTGGCCCGGCCCGGTCTCTTCGCCGGAGGTGGCGGCGGCGAAGGTGAAGGCGCTGCCAGCGCGGACGCCGAGGACCCGGGAGATGATGCCGGCGTCGCCCATGCAGATGCCGATGATGTTGGAATGGTCGTCCATACGCTCGATGAAGCGCATCAGGGTGACGTTGTCTGTGAGCGTCTTGGCGGTTGGAACGATCTTGATGAAGTCGGGGTTGAAGGGCGCGATGCGCTTATAGATCCCGTCAAGATCTTTGGTTGCGGTGAAGTCGTGGTGGCTGATGATGAGCGCGACTCCGGTGTCCCGTAGCTTCTGAAGCTCACCCTTCTTGAGAGCTTCGGCGGACTCAAGCTCAAGGTCCACGATGTGGAAGCCAGTTCCCCCAGCTATGGAGAGAACTTCGACCTCAGCCGCGAGCGAACCGGCAAATTTGCCGCCGTTTGCCGTACGGCGACAGGTTGCGATGGCGGTGACTGCGGTGTTGTCGGCCAGGAAGTGTTTGAGCTTCGGCAAGGCAAGGAGCGGCTTCTCGAGATAATCGAGCCGGAACTCGAGAAAGGGCGTCTCTTTGACGACGGCGCTGGCTTTTTCAAGCATCTCGGCGGGGGTGGCGCCGATGATGGCGACACATACCTTGCCGATACGGGAACGGAGAAACTGGGGGTTTACGCTGGGCACATTCACTCTCATGTCTACAATCGCGGTATATTACAGATCCGCGGGGAAGGATGCAAATTTCGTTGAAACAAAAGCATGTTAGGGCTTGTACCTAATCCGCGAGGCCAAGACAATCGTTGGATGCTCGAAACGTCTCCGAAGCATCAGATGTAGACGTCGCGCAGTATGAAAGGTCACCGCTTGAGAGACTTGTCGACTTGGTCTATCAGGCTACCCCCACGACATTCAACATGCGACCCGCGACTCCATGCTCGGCGCGGTGGGAGAAATACTGCACCGCTCCCTGAGAGTCACGTGAGCAGGCGGTACACTGTCCTACCACGGTAATCTGCGCCTCGCCCAGGCCTGCGTCCAAGAGTTGCCGCCGGTTTGCCTCCCAGAGATCGAGATGAACTTTTGTCCCCGATGCCTCGGGATGATTCATGTTGCGGAACAGCTCGTCCGCGTAAGAAAAGTTAGACCTAAACTCCGCCCGCACCTCCTCTCCAACCGAATAACAGCACGCTCCGATGCTGGGTCCGACTGCAGCCACCAAGTCTTTCGGCTGCGAACCGTACTCCTGACGCATTCGGTTGACACCTTGCTCGACGATGCTGGCTACCGTGCCTCGCCAGCCTGCATGAAACGCTGCCACGACCCTTTTGCTGACGTCTGCCAGTAGCACTGGAACGCAGTCAGCGGTCCCCACGCCGAGCATCACTCCAGGTACGGCGGTTATCAGCCCGTCGCCTTCCAATACGGCCTTGCCGTCGGCGGATGCCAGTTTCCCCTCGCGCGCTCCGTCCTCGCGCCGCACGACGCGAATCATCGCCGAGTGGATCTGTCGTACTCCTACCAGTGCGAGGGCCGGGTCGTCATCAGCTCCGCCAGCAACTGCGACTGTAAAGCGCCGTCGGTTTTCCGTAACTGATCTCGGGTCGTCTTCCTTCGTCCATCCAAGATTCAGCGTGTCGCCGCCGTAGACAGACGAGACGCCGCCCTGTCGCGTGCTGAAACCGTGCCGCAACCAGTTGTATTGCTTCCACCCAGGGATCCGGATGATCTGGAGTGCCTCAAGACTCTCGACGCGATCCATCCTCTAGTCCATCAGCTTTCGCGTCAGGTAGGTGTATTGCGTGGCCCAGGTCTTTGCCTGTTCCTTGAGGTCGGCGCCGGCCGCGTGGCCTCCTTCGACGATCTCGTCGTAGAAGAAGGGTTTATGGAACTCCTCCAAACGGGCCGCGAACTTGCGTGCGTGCACCGGCCCGACGCGATCATCCTTGGTGGTGGTGAAGATAAGCGGTTCGGGATAGTTCACGTCTGGGTTGAGTTGGTTGTAGGGGGAGATCTGAGCGAGGAACTTGCGCTCCTCGGGCACGGAGACCGAGCCATACTCTCCGACCCAGGAGGCGCCGGCTGCGATGTGCTCGAAACGAAGCATGTCGAGCAGGGGGACCTGGATGACGACGGCGTTCCACATCTCGGGGTGCTGGGTAAACTCGACGCCCATCAACAGTCCGCCGTTGGAGCCGCCGACGATGCCGAGTCTGCGGGGCGAGGTGATCTTGCGGGTGACGAGGTCCCGGCCGATGGCAGCGAAGTCGTCGTAGATGCGCTGGCGATGGGTCTTGAGGCCGGCTTCGTGCCATGCGGGGCCGAACTCGCCGCCGCCGCGGATGTTGGCTAGGACGAAGATGCCGCCGCGCTCGAGCCAGAGCTTGCCGACGATGCCGGAGTAGCGCGGGGTTTCGGAGACCTGGAAGCCGCCGTAGGCCGTCATCAGCGTGGGGTTGGAGCTGTCGTACTTGATGTCCTTGCGGTGGACGATGAAGTAGGGGACTTTGGTGCCGTCGGTGGAGGTGGCTTGTAGTTGCTCGACTACGAG
>Ga0209624_10003458_pt1 | contig 11163 bp, 8 predicted proteins | sample JacPinW_OM2H0_O1_FD_188565 | JGI IMG/M metagenome (GOLD analysis project Ga0209624, IMG submission 188565) | Forest soil microbial communities from Algoma, Ontario, Canada - Jack Pine, Ontario site 1_JW_OM2H0_O1 (SPAdes) (version 2) | ecosystem: Environmental > Terrestrial > Soil > Boreal... | reverse complement strand
CAGCAAAAGCGGCCATATCAGATAGAACTGGTCCTGCACCGCGATCGTCCACAGATGATAGGTGTGAAAGACACTGCTCGTATGTCCGGCGTAGTAGACGAAGATATTCTGCGAGAACAGGGCGAATACCCACAAATAGCTCGGTAGCTTTCCAGTCTCAACCCGAGTGGCCAAGGTAAGCAGGCCGAGATAGCCGAAATAGAGCGGGAAAATGCGGAGCGCACGCCGCAGAAGAAAGTTTCGGTAACGATTCTCCGCATTGCGTGCGTCGAGAATGACTTTGGTCAGCAGTGTGCCGGAGAGGACAAAGAACAGCGGCGGACCGATGCCGTTGTCATGTTGCATGTTGATGAGGTGAAGAAAGAACGACGTATGCGCGCCACTCGTGATGTGGTGGAGAATGACCAGTCCGACCGCGACCAACCGAACACCGTCGAGCGCTGGTATATGGTTAGGACGCTTGCGGCTAGTTGCCAGAGAGTTGCTCAACGCATGGCCCATTGCCACAAGATCATGGCAATCTTTCCGTACCCCGAGGTACTACCTCGAGCTTAATTAGAGAACTCTCATCGAGCACTCACACAAAAGTATCAGGCAATTGGTTTGATTTTTCGAAACTGTTTTTCACGGGCAGAAAACGGCGTACCTAAACGATTAAGTGCCACATATCTGTATCACTTCACGCCGCTGCTGTTTCAGCCTTCAACTTCTCTGCCGTGTAGTGGGCGATCAGCGCATCGATCGTGGGTTGCAGCATCCCCTCCATCACCATCGCGAGCTGGTGGTTGGTCAGCCCGATGCGATGATCGGTAAGGCGATTCTGCGGGAAGTTGTACGTGCGAATCTTCTCCGAGCGGTCGCCTGAGCCTATCTGCTGCTTGCGGTCCTTGGCCTGCTCCTGGTGGATGCGTTCGGCCTCAACCTCGTAGAGCCGCGCCCGCAACACGCGCATCGCTTTTTCGCGGTTTTTGATCTGTGACTTCTCGTCCTGGCAGCTTACGACGGTGTTCGTCGGCAGATGCGTGATGCGGACGGCCGAATAAGTCGTGTTGACTGACTGTCCGCCAGGGCCCGACGAACAGAACGTGTCGATGCGCAGGTCCTTCGCTTCGACCTTGATGTCAACCTCTTCCGCTTCCGGCAGGACGGCAACGGTAATGGCAGAAGTATGCACGCGTCCTTGCGTTTCCGTTGCGGGAACGCGCTGCACGCGGTGCACGCCGGACTCGTACTTCAACTGCGAGTAGACGTTGTCGCCTTCGATGATCGCCGTAACGTCCTTTAGTCCATGTCCGATGCCGGACTCGGTCTGCGACAGAATCTCGACCTTCCACTTGTGTTGTTCCGCGAAGCGCATGTACATGCGGAAGACCTCGGCGACAAACAGCGCTGCCTCGTCTCCGCCGGTTCCGGCCCGCAGCTCCAGGATCACGTTTTTCTCGTCGTTTGGATCCTTCGGCAGCAGCAGAATCTTCAGTTCTTCTTCAATGGGTTCGAGACGAGGCTCCAGTGTAGCGAGTTCCTCCTGGGCCATCGCCTTCACATCGGGATCAGGGTCAGCGAGCATGGCTTTCGCCTCGGCGATGCCTTCCTTAACCTTGCGGTACTCGCGGAACTTATCTACCGTCGGCTCCATGGTGCGATGCTGTTTGGCAACAGCCTGAAACTTCTTCTGGTCCTGGACCAGTGTCGGGTCGGACATCTGGCGGCCGAGGTCTTCATAGCGGGCTTCGAGTTGGTCGAGGCGGTCGAACATGACGTGTCTCCTGAGGGCAGGGTAAAAGGATCGGGATTACGGGGATTAGCGAGGACGGCGCAGCTAGGCAAAGTCGTGACGCGCCGGGGAGGCGGCCATGCGGGGAGAAAACACCGGGTTTGCAGCTACGTTCATACCTTATTTGATGTTACTCCATGCTTTGAGGGTGCGGAATGCATCTATTGAGGGGGTCCGGTTTAAGCTGTTTAGATTCGGAGGTTTGGCCATGAAAACCGTGCGAACGGAACGCCTGGAGATAGCCTTTGAGGACGGCGGCCCGTCCGAGGGTGACCCCGTTCTTCTGTTGCATGGGTGGCGCGACGCCCCTCGCGGGTGGAATCTCGTTGCGTCGGGACTCCATCAGTTTCTCCAACCGCGACTGGGTTCGAGTCACGTTGAGCTACTATCGATCGCGCTGGATGCGTGGGGAGGAATCGGAGCCACGATACGACGAACTGCAGAAACAGCTCAATCAGGTTCAGGTATTGTCGGTACCTGCCCTGATGATTCAAGGTGGCGATGATCGTTGCGTCGCCACGACTGAGACCGAGGGACAGGAGAGCAGATTCTCCGCCGTATACGAACGCGTGTTACTGCAGCGCGCCCGACACTTTCCGCAGCGTGAGGCTCCGGGCAGAAGTAACTGCCGCGGTGCTCCGCCATCGGACAGAAAATTGCGATAAGTGCGCTGGCATTGAGGGTTGCGGAATATGACGGCACAATTTGGAGAGGTCGCGAGATTGGCGGAAGGGCTCGCCGCAGAACCCGGTAAGCTCAACAAACGCGCCGCCATCGCGGATGCTCTCGCAAGCATTCACGCTGAATCGCCGGAGAACGATGACGCCGGCCTGTTTGCTCTGTATCTCGCCGGAACACCCTTCGCGGAAGCCGATTCCCGCAAACTGAATGCAGGTGGTGCGCTCCTCAGCAGAGTTCTGCTCACGGTCAGCGGCGCAACCAACATCGATCTCACTGCCGCCTACAGGAAGCACGGAGACATGGGTGCTGCGGCTTTCGATCTGCTCCTGACTACGCCCTTCGCATCCGCAAAGCCGCAACTCACCCTCGTACAGGTAGCCGAAGTCTTTGCCGCGATGGCAGTCGCAAAGACAACGGCGATTCGCTCGTCACTGGTTGAAACTCTCCTGCGACGTGCAACCCCCCTCGAAGCGAAGTATCTGTTGAAACTGATGCTCGGCGACATGCGCATTGGTGTGAAGCAAAGCCTCGTCGAAGAGGCAATTGCTCTCGGTGCAAACGCTCCAGTTGAGGCCGTAAGAAGAGCCGTGATGCTGGAGGCCGATCTCGGCAGCGCTGTAATGCGCGCGTTCGCGGGAACTCTAGCTGAGGCCCACATGCGGCTTTTTCATCCGCTCGGATTCATGCTCGCTTCTCCGGTCGACACGCCCGAGGAGGCTGTCGAGCGGTTTACTGCGAAGCGACCTGCAGCGAACGGGGAAAAAACGCTAGAAGATTCTGAACCTACAGTCGAAGCCTTCCTCGAAGACAAGTACGATGGCATGCGCGCGCAGGTGCACTGCGGAGACGCCGGTCAGCCCGGCCGCGTGGCAATCTACTCCCGCAACCGCGAAGATGTCACCGAGAGTTTTCCGGAGCTGGAAGAGGCTTTCGCGAAAGTACGTCCCGAGCAGGATGGTGCGCTCATTTTTGATGGAGAGATTCTCGGTTGGGACTTCGAGCATGCGCGCGCGCTTCCCTTCGCTGTTCTCGGCCAACGAATCGGCCGCAAGCGCGTCTCGAACGCCTGGCGCCAGCAGGTGCCGGTCATCTTCATGGCGTTCGATCTGATGTACGCGGGGGGCGAGCTGCTTCTGGAGTTGCCGTTGCGCGAGCGGCGCAACCGGCTGGAAACCGTCGTCGAGAACCTCGTTGAGCGCACAGTCTCGCCGATTACGGTCGACGAACGTGCCCGCGAGGCTCAGACCGTGTTATTCGCCGCCGTCGAGAGCGAATGCCTCGAGCGACTGATGATCTCCCCGACGCGCCTGGTTGAGAATGCCGAAGACATTGACCGCGCCTACGCCGAAGCGCGTGCGCGCGCCAACGAAGGCGTCATGCTTAAGGCCGCCAGCTCGATCTATCAGCCAGGGCGCCGCGGTATCGCATGGGTCAAGCTCAAACGAGAACTCGCCACGCTCGACGTCGTGGTTACTGGCGCAGAATTCGGCCATGGTAAGCGAGCAGGCATCCTCAGCGATTACACTTTTGCCGTGCAGGGCTCGGACGGCTGCTTGCTCAACGTCGGCAAAGCATACTCCGGCCTCACCGACGCCGAGATCGCCGCGATGAGCGCGTGGATGATCGAACACACTCTTGAAGATCGTGGCTTCTTCCGCACCGTCGAGCCGCTAAGGGTCCTGGAGGTCGCCTTCAACAACATCATGCGCAGCGGCCGCCACTCGAGCGGCTTCGCCCTGCGCTTTCCCCGAATCCTTCGTATCCGTACCGACAAGCCCGTCAGCGAGATCGACACCGTAGAACGCGTCGAGGAGATCTACCGATCGCAGGTCGACAAACCATCAGATATAGTCTCAAACTAGATTCGACAGTCCCTAGATTCGAAAATCCAAGGAGTCTCAGCCAGTGCGAACTCTACGCCTACTTGCTCTGATCGTCTTCGTCATACCGTCCATCCTCTTAGCCCAGGGCGTGCCGCCCGCAGAGGCCAATGCCGTTCGCGCGGTACTGGACAAACAAGTCGTCGACTGGAACAGCGGCGACATCGAGTCCTTCGCGACCGGCTACAAGAACTCGCCCGACATCCTCTTCATGGGTTCGAAGATCTCGCGAGGCTACGACCAGATGCTGAATACCTATCGCAAGGGTTACGGCACCAAAGAAAAAATGGGAACACTGAGTTTTGCGAATCTCGAGGTGCAGCCGCTCGACACGCAATTCGCAACCGTAACCGGAAACTTTCATCTGGAGCGAACCGAAGCAGGAGGCGGCAACGTTGATGGCTATTTTCTGCTCGTAGTGGAAAAGACGCCTGCAGGCTGGAAGATCGTTCGCGACTCCACCACGGTCCCGCCAAAAAGATAGCGGCTTACTCGTCGGGTTGAAGCTATGCGCGGTCGTCGCGCATCAAAAATGTAGAGGGAGTTTCAATGGAATATCGTCAATTGGGTAAATCAGGTTTGAAGGTGCCGGAGCTGTGCTTTGGAGCAGGAACATTCGGCGGAGGCGTCGAGTTTTTCGACGCATGGGGAGCCACGAGCGACCTCAAAGAGGCCAAAAAGATCGTCGATATCTGCATGGATGCGGGCATGAACATGTTCGACACGGCCGACATCTATTCCGATGGAAAAAGCGAGGAGGTTCTGGGCAAGGCGATCGCACATCTCAGACGAGACGATGTGCTGATCTCCACCAAGACCACCTTTCGTCTCGGCAAGGGGCCGAACGACGTAGGTTCTTCGCGCTATCACCTGATTCAGGCGGCGAACAACTCGCTCAAGCGTCTCGGCACCGACTACATTGACATCTACCATCTGCATGGGTTCGACGCGACGTCGCCTGTCGATGAGACGCTCCGCGCATTGGACGATCTCATTACAGAAGGAAAAATCCGCTACATCGCGTGCTCCAACTTCTCGGGCTGGCATCTGATGAAGTCGCTCAGCGTCAGCGATCGCTACGGATGGTCGCGCTACGTCGGCAATCAAGCCTATTACTCACTTGTCGGCCGCGACTTCGAGTGGGAGCTGATGCCGCTTGGGCTCGACCAGGGTGTAGGCACGCTGGTTTGGTCGCCTCTAGGTTGGGGACGCCTGACAGGGAAGATTCGTCGCGGCTCGCCAATTCCTGCTGAAAGCCGCCTGCACAAGACATCTGCCGAAGGCCCGCAGGTTCCTGAGGAGTATCTCTACAAAGTAGTCGACGCAATCGACGAGGTGGCCAAAGAGACAGGAAAAACGGTTCCGCAGATTGCGCTCAACTGGCTGCTTAACCGGCCTACCGTTTCAACCATCATTGTTGGCGCACGAAATGAGCAGCAGTTGAAGCAGAACCTCGGCGCGATCGGCTGGAACCTCACCAAAGAGCAGATCGCCAGGCTCGACGCCGCCAGCGAAGTTCCGCTTGTCTACCCTTATTGGCACCAGCGCCAGTTTGGGGAACGAAACCCAAAGCCCGTGTGAACGAGGTCGATAGAATCCGCCCCACCGCGGAAGTCTATTTTCCGCGGCGCGCAATTGAAAAGCCCGCAGACCTTTCGATCTGCGGGCTTTCCTTTGAGGAAAGGCGCGGCTGCTCCCTCATGACGCACCGGTTAGAACTTCACAAGGATGGCGCCAGTCATCCGATTTTCGCTGTAGCGGAGATCGGGACTCCAACCTGGGACGAGAGAACCTAGTGCGCCGGTGTTTCCTCCAGGCGGCGTGACGCCTCCAGGCCCAGCAAAATACGGAACATTCGACGCGCGGTGGTTGTACTCGAAGCGGTAGGTGATGTACTGGTTCGGCAGGTAGTCTGTTGTGACCGAAGTGTCCCAGGCCTTGAACGGATCGCCTGGGTTCTCGGTGAAGTACGGCGTTCCAGACGCAGCGGTCGCTCCATTGATCGGTGGCAACAGCACGAGATACCGGCCGGGGTTGTTGATGCGTCCGCCGCCTATCGTCAGAGCATACTTGTTGCGATCAAACCACAAGCGGTTGTAGACCATGAAGCCGAGGAAGCTCTGTTTTGGGCCTTCCTTGGTATTGCCGTGGCAACTGACGCCGCCGCCACTCTCGCAACCTGCGTCTCCTGTAAGTGTGAAGGCTGCCATGCTAATCAAATGCGTGGTGCCTTGGTAGTACTTGTACTGGATGCTGTCGTCGGTGTGGTAGCGAGTGCGCGACGGTATGCCAAGAGCATCCTCGCCATAACCGTACTGGTTGCCGAGAATCTCCAGCCTGCCGTTAGGCCTCCACAGGATCTGTCCGCCGAGTCCAGGCCGATTGTTAAACCTGCCGTAGGACTGCCAGCCGTTGATGAACCAGGGCTCGATCTTCAACTTAGCCGTTGGATACCATTGCACGCGCACACCATTGAAGAACCATGGTGTGTTCGACGAGACGTACGACGGCTGGTAGGCCCAGTTGTCGAACTGGTAGAACGAGAACAAACCGACGTACGAAAGGAAGATGCCGGCATCCACGTTGAGGCCGTGCTGCACATTGAAATGGTAGCCCGCGTTGGCCTCACCTATGTAGCGATAGGCGTCGGCGAGGTCCCACTGTCCGCGTGCGGGGCTGGCATCGTTGCGCGGCGTTGCCGTGGCGTAAAGACCGATCTGGCTCAAAACGCGGGCGTGCACATTTTGCCAATGAAAGTCGCCGCCGATTCCAAGATCAGTCAGCGTAACCTCGCTGGACCGAAAGACCTCGCTCGATCCGACAATGGTATCGTCCTGCGGATGGCGAAAATCGTAGGTGTAACTCACATCCGAACGTATCTCCGGTGTGAAGAACTTGGTTGCGTACGGAGTATCTACTGTGCGTGGGTTACCGTTGAGCCAGGTGAAGTCGGCAAAGGCGAACGGCTCTGAATGCGGGCTGGAGGGATCGGTGACCTCTGGCTCTGCTTCACTGAGATTCGGCGCGGCAACGGAGGCCTTTGCCGTTGTGAGGTGATGTGTCTCCGGCTGGGCCGAGTTGGCCTGTTTCAGTTCGATCAGTTCCCTCTGGATCTCCTCCAATTTGTCCTGCAGCTGCTGGATCTTCAGGTCCTGGCCGGTCTGTGTCCCTTCCACTGCTGTTTGCAGATTGGGCGATGGACCTTGTGCCCGCGAAACACCAGCGCACAACACAAGCCCCACGAAAAGAGCGCTCGGCCTGACAGCGCATCTCGGAACGCGTAATTGCATCCTCATTGTTTTCACTTTTTGCTTCTCCATTCCTCCAGCTTCTTAGGCTGGTGTAAGGAGTTGCCGAGCCAGAAGACGCTGATATTTCGAGCCTAATCAGTGAGCGATAACGAGTTCGTTAAGAAGTCATAACGAATCCATAAAGGCGACGGGGGGCCGCATCACGATTGACCAGGTTACGAAAAAGGAGTTCTGCGCATTGCCTTCGGGCCCTCTATTTCAACCTGCACCTTTTACTGGCTTTGATACCGGCGCACAGTAGTTGGATGCGGTAATCGGAAAATATTTCTTGAGCGTCCACGCGCAACGGAGGACGGCTGGAGAGTGTAACCAGCCCGGTTCAAAGGAACTTACTACAACTTCCAACGCGTTAAACTGAGCGACCCTCCGTTCACGTGATGAATGGAGGGCCTGAACCGATCTCAGTTGTGAGCTTCAGGATGCAGCGTCGCAGGACTTGCTACTGCGCAGGTTTAGCTGCCGGTGCCGGAGCGGCAGGCTTCGGCTTCCAGAACGAGTCTGACTTCACCCATTCATCCGCCGGATAGCTGATCTTCGGGTTGAATTGGAACAGGTTGGTTTGCTGCGACTCAATGCAGGCCGCTTCCAGTTCCGCCATCTTCTTCATTCCGGCCTCGCCGACAGCTGCGCCGAACTTTTTCCCGTCAGACTCGCGTGTGTCCATCTCGGCCAGCGACTTCATAGGAATGAAAACCAGGAATTCGCCGCCGTTATTCGCTCCATAGACGCTCTCGAAGGTGGCCCATTGCGCCTGAGGGACAGCCTTCTCATAGCCGTTGTGATACATCTTCACCATCTCCTCCCAGTCTTTCGTGTGGCCCGGTTTTACGTTGAAGTGGATGATCTCGAAGTAACGGAACTTCGCTATATCCACCGAGGAACGAAGGCTCAGATCATCGCGGTAGAGAAATACATTAGAGTCGAATTCGGTAAGCAGATCACCATCCGCGATTTCTGCACGGTCCCAAGCCGCCGAGAACGTTGTGTTCTTCGCCTGCGCCAGGTTGTCCTTCTCCATCGCCTCGAACGACGGATAGCCGATAAAGAAGAGAGCCCTTGATGGACCCGATAGTGAATCTGCCCCGAAGTAGTGTGTTGGCCATTTGGCCGCCGACATCGCACGAACAAACGCGCTCTCCGTCTTCTCGTGCATGCTGCCGCCGCGTCCCGGCTTTAGATACTCCCGTTCGATAACCAGCACTTTAGGCGGCGGCATCGCGTCACCCATTCCATCCTGCGCAGACGCGAACATAGAACCGAGGAAGAGAAGACACAATCCCGGACAGAGCAAGGTCAGTTTTTTCATTAGCAGCCTCCTTGGCTGAAAATCGAGCATCATGGAAAGACATCGCCAGCGGACTCAAAGCGAGTACGCCGGAAGACATGGGAGCACAGGGACGGATATCCACAACAGGCCGAAAGCTGCGGGGGAGGAGCCTCAAACCCGATTAGGGCTCAACGCTGCAACTTGTTGATTCTCGATAGATGAGGAGCTTGCGCCAAAGACACAGCGAATGTCAACGGGAAAGTTGGCCCAGCACTCGTCAAGGAGTAGCGAACTTTAGTGACCCGCTGACGGATCGACGTGCTTCGGCGGCCGCGGAATGAAAAACAGCAGCGGAATCATGCATGCGCAGAAGATGCTCATGTACTGAATGACGTCGAGATAACCCAGCATCGCCGCCTGGCGGTGCAGCTGGTTGTAGATGTAAGCCTGCGCCGCGTGCGAACCCTTCCCAACCATCGGGTTGCCGCTGCTGTGCCCGCCGAACATTCCCTTCAGCCTCGCCACCTGGTTCATAAATGCGGGATTGCCCGTGGTCAGGTTCCGGATCATGCTGTTCTCATGCGTTGCCGTGCGCCGCGTCAGCACCGTCGCCATAAACGCTGTGCCGCACGAGCCCCCAATGTTGCGCGCAAGGTTCGTCAATCCCGAAACGTCGTTATTTTCCGACTGCTTCACGCCAATGTAAGAGATGGTATTGATCGGAATGAAGAGGAACGCCAGACCGGAAGCCTGGAAGCAACGCAAAAGCACCAGCCGTCCATAGCTGATGTTCAGGTCCATCGTGTGCATCGTAACCAACGCAACCGTCAGCGACACGAAGCCGTACCCAATTAGCTTGCGCGGATCCACGCGGCCCACCAGAAACCCCACAATCGGCATCATGCACATCATCATCAAGCCTGCAGGAGAAAGCACCAGCCCAGCCAACTCGGCTGTGTATCCCAACAATGTCTGCACAAACTGAGGAATCAGCACCGTTGTGCCATAGAGAGCAAAGCCCAGCACGAACATCAGCAGGAAGCTGATCGCAAAGTTACGGCGCTTGAATAACGTGAGGTTCAAGATCGGACGATGCCCAATGCGAAGCTGTCTCAACTCCCACCAGATCATTGTGACAAACGCGACCACCATCACGACGGCAAAGAACGTGATGAGGTGCGAGGAGAACCAGTCGTCTTCCTGGCCCTTATCCAAAACAAACTCCAGCGAGCCGAACGTCAGAGCCAGCAGGCCGAACCCGAGCAGGTCCAGCTTGATTCCACCCTTCTGTGAGATTGCCACCTGCTTCTTCACCCATGGCGGATCTTCGACAATGCGCGACGTCAGAAACAGCGAAAGCAGACATACCGGAATATTGAGGAAGAAGATCCATCGCCAATCAAACCGGTCCGTAATGTAGCCCCCAAGCGTCGGCCCAATGGCCGGCGCGCACACGACCGCCAGCCCATACATCGCAAACGCCTGCCCGCGTTTGGCTGGCGGAAATGTATCCGCCAGAATGGCCTGCTCCGAAGGCGCCAGCCCACCACCGCCAATGCCCTGCAAAATCCGGCAAAACACCAGCAGCGGCAATGTAGGTGCCAGCCCGCACATCGCCGAGCTGATGCCGAACAGCGCTACGCAGATCATGTAGAACTTCTTGCGCCCAATGAATGTCGTCATGTAGGCGCCTGCCGGCAGAATGATTGCGTTCGCCACCAGGTACGCCGTCAACACCCACGTCGCTTCATCCTGCGTCGCGCCCAGCCCGCCCGCGATATGCGGTAGCGCCACGTTGGCAATCGACGAGTCCAGCACCTCCATAAAGGTCGCCAGCGTAACAGTCATCGCCACAATCCAGGGATTGATGCGGGGTCGCCACGGTTGTTCGACAGTGGTCTGCTTTGCAGAGGCCTCGGGAAGCTGGGTTCCGGGGAGTTCGAGTGTACTGGCTGCCATGAGTTCTTAATTCGATTGTAGGGGTTTAGCTCGGGATTCAAAGATTGCGAATCAATTCCGAGGCGTAAATCCAGCCGCTGCTATGGATACGTAGGGAATTCCACCCACTTGGAGCCCTCGACGAGCCAGCTTCTCTCGACCCGAAAAGGAAATTCCGCTTGGATTCGCGTTAGGCTAACTTCAATGGCAATTTCGGCTCTCTGCAAAAGACAACTCCGCACCCTCACCCTCCTAACCTGTTCTGTCACGACGCTTTTTGCTCAGACAACGCAGTCCACCCCGCCACAACCA
>Ga0209624_10003457_pt1 | contig 11166 bp, 12 predicted proteins | sample JacPinW_OM2H0_O1_FD_188565 | JGI IMG/M metagenome (GOLD analysis project Ga0209624, IMG submission 188565) | Forest soil microbial communities from Algoma, Ontario, Canada - Jack Pine, Ontario site 1_JW_OM2H0_O1 (SPAdes) (version 2) | ecosystem: Environmental > Terrestrial > Soil > Boreal... | reverse complement strand
ATTCCTGCAAGCACTAGGCCGTGAAAAGTCCTCGACGCGGGCGGGAAAAGACTCGGGTCGAGGTCCGCTAGCATATGCTCCGCCTCGTAGATGTGCCCGATCAAAAGGAGGCGCCGGACTTCAAGATAGCGCGCGAATGCGGCGTTCCGACGGTCGCCGTGCGCCTCGAGGGTCGACCGCGCCGCGTCGAGCATTTTCGGAGGCCAACCCAAATCGCGCGAGGCGAAGGCGATTTCAGCCTCAGCCAATATGCACCTCGCGCGGGCTACGGCTTCCTTCGGACCGAAGGCGCGCGCGGCCTTCCGCAGCAGTTCTTTCGCTCGTGCGAAATCGCCAAGCTGCGCCATCGCGATGCCGCGAAGCGCGAGCGCCGACGCATCGTCGCGCAGCGCGACTCGTTTCAACGCTCCCAGGGAATCGCCCGCCGCAAGTGCGCGGGCTGCAGCTGTAATCAGAGAATCCATCCGAATCCCGCCACACTTGTCACTCCCACCCCTTCGACACCCCGCGCTAAATATAGCGCAGGGCAATCAAACACCAAGTCAGATCGGGAAAGGAACGAAAGGAGACAACCACAATGACCAAACATAACACCGGAACACGAGAACAATGGCTGAAGGCCCGGCTCGAGTTGCTTAAGGCGGAGAAGGAACTCACGCATCGGAGCGACGAGTTGGCGCGCAAGAGGCAGGAACTGCCGTGGGTACCTATCAATAAGGGCTATCGCTTCGAGACCGAGGAAGGCAGCGCCTCGCTGGCCGACCTCTTCCGAGGGCGCTCGCAGTTACTCGTCTATCAGTTCATGTTCGGCCCCGATTACGCAGCGGGCTGTCCCTCTTGCTCGTCGATCGCAGACGGCTTCAACGGCATCGCTGTTCACCTGGCTAACCATGATGTGATGCCCTGGGCCGTCTCGCGCGCCCCGCTTGCGAAATTGCAGGCATACAAGCGTCGGTTGGGGTGGACGTTCCCTTGGGCCTCCTCTGTCGGCGGTGACTTCAATTTCGACTTCTGCGCTTCTTACACGCAGGAGCAACAAAGCGAGGGCGGTATCGAATACAACTACCGACGCGAGGCGCCACTGCGGATAAGCGGACAGGAAGGGGCGGAGATTTCGCGCGCGACGCCCGATGGGCCTGCGAAGTTCGCGGCTATGTGCGGAACGGATGCCGCGACGTACATTCGCGAGAGGCCGGGCATGAGCGCATTCGCGCTCGGGGATGGCGTCGTCTACCACACCTATTCCACCTATGCGCGAGGGCTCGACAGCCTCTGGGGAATGTACCAGTGGCTCGACCGCGCTCCGAAAGGGCGTAACGAGACGGGCCTTTGGTGGCGCCGAAACGACGAGTACGGCAAGTGACGAGGTGCTGGAGGTTCGCGTAGGTACACACATGTTCCTAATTGCGCCTGGAGCGCAAGAATTGGCAAGCTGGAACGGTGCCGACTGCGAAACAAAGGCGTGACAGGAAAATTCGAAAGGTTACTTCGCGGAGACGTTTTCGCAGAAGGAAGAGCGGCATGAATACGACACAACAATCAAAAATGTCCCCGTCCATCTTTATCGGCAGATGGCACCCAAGATTTTGTTTTCGCTAAAGAGAGACCTTATCGACACGGGGAGTTGCGGCGCCACCTCGGAAGCGTCTCTCAGCGAATGCTTACCAGAACCCTTCGCGATCTTGAATCCGCCGGTTTAATCGCCAGGCGTGTGACGCAATCGAAGGCCATTGCTGTCGAGTATTCGCTGACCCAAATGGGAAGGACAATCATCGCTCCACTCAGAGGCTCAACGGCAAGCCGCTTCCCGTCCAGGGATTTGCTGATGCCTTCCATCTGGTAGGGACCGTACTGGCGGCCTCTGGCTGCAAATGATACAATGATTACAACAGTTACATAGGAGGATCAATGAAGCAAGCGCGTTCAATGGTGCTCAGTATGCGCCTGCCAGTGGAGAGTGGAAGGCGCTTGAAGCGAATCGCGAATCGGCACGGCTGGACGCCGAGTGACACTAGCGCTCGCTTGGTGGAAGAGGGCTTAAGGCGATCGGAATTTGCCTTCCTGGATTTTCGCGATTCACCGGCGGGCCGGCAGGCCTATATCCAGGGAAGCACACTGGCGATATGGGAAGTCATGCTGCTTCTTCGGAGCTACAAAGGAAATGTCAACGATGTGGCCAAACATCTAAAATGGTCCGACGCGAAGGTTCGAGCTGCTCTTAACTACTCGGAGGCATTCCCCGGAGAGGTCAACGAGGCGATTGCAGAGAACGATTCCACCGATTTCGACAGCCTGAAACGCATGCTCCCCCAAGCGGTCGACTTTGCCGCCAGAAAGACCAAGCGGGGCTGAGATGCTCAAGCTGCTTCTCGATGAGCACATTTCCCCAGAGGTGGCGAACGGCGTTCAACGCCGGAATCGATCACTCGTTATTCACCCGATGGTGCAGTGGGAGAGCGGAAACTTCCTTGGAAAAGAGGATTCTGCTTGCTTGTTGGAAGCCGCGAATCAGAGGTTGACCCTAGTTACTTATGATCGCAGGACGATTCCTCCATTACTAAAGGTATGGGCAGAAGAAGAGCGGACCCATGGCGGCGTGATCTTTGTCGATGAAAAGACAATCTCGCCGGCAGACATTGGGAGGCTCGTCCGCGCCCTGATTTCACTCGCTGGCGAGGCCGGGGAAATGGACTGGACCAACCAAGTCTACTTCTTGCGGAGCGGACGCTGACGCGTCGCCACGCTCAAGCAGGCGTCAGGTACGTCATCGTGGGTCTGGGCATCCATGACATCCTTTTCCCGGCATTCCCATTCACCCCTCCAAGTGAAAAGGTCAGTGCTGAGGACATCATTTCCGGCTATCGCCAGGGATGCAGCACACCCGGCCTTTCCAAAACCCGAACGGTGGGAGCTCAAGGCTTATTGCGCCGTGGTGGCATACGGCATTGCTCATCGCATTGTTCCTAGGACTAGCTATAGCTAGCGGTAGGCGGGGCTTTTTTTCAGCGACGCGCTCGCGCTGAGCCAGGGATGTTGCAACAGCACCCGCAGGTCGTCCCGCTCTACCTCTCGCTCACGGCAATGGAGTGAGGGCTCTTCGTTTGGGTATGGAGAGGCGGCCTTCGCAAGACCGGAGCCAAGCTTCGCGAACTGATTGGAGGCAAGTGGGCAAGCGCACACCTCCAGTTCGTGCTGGTGGGCAAACTCGATCAGCGACGCCGTGGTTCATAGGTACTAGCCGCTGTGTGACTCCTCGTAGACGTACGCGCGGGGCCTTGTGGCTCTGGCCTTCGCCCGCCGACCTGCGGCCTGGTTGAGCCGCAGGTGTCTCCGAGGTCTCCCGGTTCTCGTGCATGAAGTTTCTAGGCGTGTCTGGGGTCTTCGACTACGCCGGACTGAGCAGAAACTCGCGCTAACGCTCCCGCTCATGTTGCCTTCCGCGCATTACAGAGACGTCGGCGTCCGGATTGCATCTTTTCGAAGCTCGATCGCCCACCCCGCCTATCCCCTATCTACGCTTCGCTGGGTCCCTCACGGTTGCAGCGCAAGACTCGGGGCCAGGTGGTTCGCTACTCCGTTCCTGTAAGACTCTTTCATTCTCTACTTCATGCCGGTTTAGCCCGGCGCACCGTAATGGCGATTCTTCGCCAGTTGAGGCAATTCCTAGACGGGTGTCGGGTTTAAATGACGACGGGCCGTTTCTTCTGACGAATCAGGTGTTAGAGTTTGCCCCAGGCATGGAGTAATCCCAACACAGCTTGTGTCTTGGCTTCGGCGTCGCCGAGCGGCATGTTGCACAGACAGATGACCGTGAGATGTTGTTCCGGGAAACGGACCATATACGTTGACGTGTCTGTGTCGCCGCCAGAGTAGTCGAGCATCGGATGGCCATAACGTGAGCGCCACACCAGACCAAACGCGTCATTATCCTTATCGTGTTGGAACTTCTCCCGACGGTTCATGAGGTCGGTGAATCTCTGGCCCGCGAGGGTATCCGTGTACCAGTTCCTGTCCCAATCGAGCAGGTCGTGCAACGTCGTGAAGACACCACTACCTCCGAAGTGCGGAGATACACGAACTAGTCGAACCCAGCCATCGCCGTGCTTGATGGCGACGCCTACGGCGGCCAGTTCCTTGATCACTCTGGGATCAGAGCGCGACGCATAGCCGGTTGCGCGGTGCGCAATGATCTCGGTGGTGTCGTCATCGATCTCCGTGTGGGACATATCGAGTGGAGTGAAGATCCGCTCCTTCATGAACGCGGAGAAGCACTGATGGGTCACCGCCTCAACAATCTTCGTCAGAAGCATGTAATTGATGTTTCGGTAGGCCCACCGCGTTCCCGGAGCGAACTCCAGATGGTCGGCCCGGAGCGCGGTCGCGATCGCTTCGTCGCGCGTGAAGTAATAGAACGTCATCCAGGGGTCCCCGTTGGTCCGGGGCAGGTCGGTGTATTCGTGCAGCCCGCTGGTCATATAAACCAGATGCTCGATCCGCAATCCATCACCGTACTTGGCTGCCTCCGGGATGTACTTGGATACGGGATCGGTGAGTGCGATCTTATGTTCGAGGATCAGGAGCGCAATCGCGGCACCGGTAAACTGCTTGGACAAAGAAGCGAGATGAAACGCGGTCTCCGGCGTAATCGGAATACCGTCGTCTAGGTTCGCAAGCCCATACCCCCGAGACAGAGCAAAGTCACCGTCCTTTATGACGGCTACGGCGTATCCCGGGGATGCTGGTGGGCGAGCAAAGAGCGCATCGATTTCCGCCTGCTGCGATGCGTTCAGCCATGAACTCCCACCGTGCTCGGCGGAGGCAGGAGCGCGGTTCTGCGCGGCAGCGGGCCGCTGGCACAGGCCCGTGGCTACAAGGAGAAGCAAGGAAAGTGTCAGGACCTTCCGCCGATCTACCATTTGGCCTATGGTACGGCATCATCCATTATTTTGTTCCAGTTTGCTCCTAGCCACTGGCAACTTTTCGTCAGATATACCGCTGTTCTGAGCCGATGACGCGCGAACCGGAACTTACCTGTTGCAAGCAGGCATTTCACTCATCAAGGGTTTTGAGCGTATTAGCGATTTCTCAATAATCAGCCAATGGCGGTGATCTTGGCGAGGGAAAATTGAAACATGAGGCGGGAGCCGCTTTTCACTTCCCAAGAATGATCTTGACAAGATTGAGGAATGTTTCCCCGGTATTTTGGGATGTGCTCGAGGTATGCAAGCACCCCTATCACAGGTTAGTCGGGATACCGAATGCCTAAGTTTTTCAGCGACTCTGCTGAGACGTTGAGCCGATACTTCGATCGGATTCCATGGGACCGGCGGCGGGCGCTCCCGTCAGATCCCAACTTGAGAGCACTTCAAGCAAGCTACGGAGTATGCTGATGCTCGAGGTCGCTCTTTTAGTGTCCCTCCAGGCGAATAGCATCGCAAGCGCCACGACAAGCAACAATAACGGAGCAGAAGACAGGAACTTGCCTCAAGCGCGTATTCTCTGTACCTTACGCGGAATCCCGCGGAGCAGGGGCAATTGCTGAAATCGGTGCTTTGAACTGCTCGACGGATGGCGTAAGTCTACGGCCCGTTTTCAAAAAGCCATTCGACCTGATATTCCAACGAGCGAAAAATGAAGATTGGTCGGGGAGAGAGGATTTGAACCTCCGACCCCCTGGTCCCGAACTTGGGTGCCCGGAGCAAATTTCATTGTTACTCAATCATTTGAGTGGTGCTTCAACCGTCTCATTCTTGCTCAATCACGGCAGTTTTGGCCGAATGTATACCCTCAATTGCAACCCTGAACAATTTACATTGAAGCGGTTCTGGCTCAACTTTGGTGCACGAAATCCGTGGGATCGCTGCTTTTCCCAAGATGCCTACGCTGTGCCCGGTTGAATGGTGCGCAACACTTCGGCGCAGGCCGCGAAGTGCGGCTCTAAATCCACCACACGATTCGTACGGGGGCGCACTCGTCGATCAGAACTTTCATCCCAGATGCGCCATCAGGCAGTCCCGCGCCTCTTCCAGCGCCGCAATCGCTGCCTCGCGCGTCACGCTCGGATACTGCTCCAGAAACTCGCCCAGACTCTCGCCACCTTCCAGATAATCCGTCAACGCCTTGAACGGAACCCGCGTCCCACGGAACACCGGCTCGCCGCTGAGCACAGCCGGGCTTTTCACGATCACGCTTGCCATGGAATTCCTCCCCACTTGCTTGCTATGGTAGCGCACCCGCGCCGCAACGCAGAGCAGATTACGCGCGAATGAACTTCGAATCGACGCCGGGCATGTGCCGGATAAAGCCCGGACGCGCACCGGATGCCGCGCGTGTTTCGCTGTGGCTTCTCAGCGCGCCTTACCCCAGCAAGGGATGGTGTCTTTTCCCAACTTGCCTTTCGCGCCGTGCCCGGACTCCCATTTTTTCCTAGCGGAGCAACATGGGAGCTTAGAAGGGAGGCGGGTCAAGATCGCGCGTTTTGTGCGCGTTCATCGCAGCGTAGCGGAGAGTCTTGATGTGCCTCCCGCGCTCGCACACTCCTCCGCGAAGAATTGGTAAACTATTCCTTATGGCACCCGTCAACGAAAAACAGCAGGCCCATGATCTGATCGAGCGACTGGCTCCGGGCCAGATTTCCGCCGTTGTTCATCTGCTCGAAGTAATGGCTGATCCGGTGGCCCGCGCTATCGCGAAAGCCCCTTTCGACGACGAGCCGGTCACGGCGGAAGAGGAAAAATCGCTCGCGGAAGCTAGGGAATGGTTGAAGCACAACAAGCCCATTCCCCACGAGCAGGTCTTAGCTGAACTCGGCATTACCCAGGAAGACATCAACAAGTTTCAGGAACCGAAGTGAAGCGGATCGTTTGGACCGATCCCGCCAAAGCCGATGTTCGCAGCCTGAGCAAGCCCACTGCCATGCACATTCTCTCCGCGTTGCATCGCTTTGCGGAATCGGGCGCGGGCAACGTGAGAGCTCTCCAAGGAAAAGAAGAGCTTCGGCTGCGGATCGGCGACTACCGGCTCTTCTTTGTCTGCCCCGATCCCGACACCATCGAAGTTCGTCGCGTCCATCACCGCAGCGAAGCCTATCGCTGAACGTCCTCACCAACACCGGATGTGCGCCGGACAGGACACCGGACAAAAGCCGGACGCACACTGGATGCCGCGCCTTTCTCGCCGTTGGTTTTTGTTACGCCGCGGGCAGGCGCAATGGACGGTGCCTTCGCGAATCCTGCCTCTCCTGCCCGCGCTCCGTACACTCTCCAGCGAAAAAATGGGAGATTCCCGCCGCTTCTTTGTTTTCAAGATGTTAATTAACGTGCACTCGCCGCGCGGTTGCCGGACAATCACTCGGAGTCGAGAATTTTTCTTCTTAGCCGCTTGTTTTCTACAGGTTTACGCACGTAAACGCGGAAACCGCCCATTTTTCGCGCTTCTCCCGCCTAGCTCGCTGATCCCTTGCACGTTAACGTACGTTAACCGGAAGTTGCTCTGCAGTTCCCGTTGGGGGGTGACGTGTCACCCCTACTCCCGACGCCGTAGGCGGCGCAAAGAACCTAACCCCCTAAACCACCTTCCTGGAGGGCAAGAACCTCACCCCTAGTGGCAGATTCGCCACACCGCCAGCTCAGGATCGGCACCGGATTCCACCCCGGAATCGGGAAGACATCCGGCTGCTGCTAAACGGACCCGGATCAGGGCGCGGCTACTGTCGAGTTCGGTGGAAAAATCCGTCGGCCCTTTTGCCAGTCAATTGCGAAGAGTAGTACTTCGTTGTAGAAGGGATTCGGGGGCAACAATCACAAAAAGTTCGAGCCCAGTAGTGTCCAGCCGTTGTCGAGACTTAGCATGGCGAGCGGTTCGTCGATCCTTTGGGTTTGAGCATACCTGGCTAGGACGTTGCCGCTGCCGTCCAGCCCCTTGAGGACACTATCCCCGTCATAGAGGCAGGTTGTAGTCTTATTGCCTTAGTCGGTCGTCGAGGCCCAGAATTCGCGCGGGGGCCGACTCTTCAGTACGGCCTTGATCGTCCGACAAACCTCGCTGTAACCTTTCTCAGACGCCATTTGATAAGCGGTCCGGCCGCGAAGCTTAATTTCCTCGTCTGCCCCTACAGTCAAGAGGACCGCCACGGAGTTGGAATATCCAAGCAGTGAAGCAGCCATCAAGGGAGTTACTCCGCGGACGTCACGGACGTTCGGATCTGCCTTGAACGTAACGAGCGTCGAGATTACTTCAGGAAAGTCTCCACGGCACGCCGCCCAAGATACTGCGCTCATCTTTTCCTTATCGACAGCAAGCACATCCGCACCCGCCCGTATCAGGTGCTCCACGATCTCCTTACGGCCGTCCTGCGCGGCCAGCATTAAGGCGGTTTGCCCCCGCCTGTTTCGACGATTAACGTCAGCCCCCTGCTCGATAAAGTAGGTCGCTATTTTCAGGTTTCCGCCGGTAATCGCCAGCATTAGAGGGGTAAAACCATCCCGATCACTAGCGTCTAGTTTTGCACCTGCTTGGATTATTTTTTTCACTTTCGGCAGGGTTCCGCACAAGGCTGTCTTGGCCAAATCGGAACCCGACGTTGTAGCTTTCGAAGAACGCTTTACGCGACTTTTTTTAGCAGCCTTCATGGGCATACCCCGGTCACTGTGCGAACGCGGGTAGCAGTCCCCCCGCGCCCTCTCCCGCCGCTGCGCCCGCCCCTCCGAATCCTCCTGCCGCTCCTCCCGTGCCCACGATACCCAATGCAAAATCTCCAATCAGGAGGTCTCGCCAGAATTCCGCCATGTATCTTTGGGAGTCTGCCTGCATTTCGTACTCTGCCGCTGACATTGGAATCACTGGTAACTGTAAGGTCTTGAACTTCTTGACGGCGTCCCAGACACATTGCCCTATGGAGGGCGTTCCTGAGTCGCCGCAGTCTTTGTAATATTGGGCGGCGCGAGTTGCTATGCCAGCAGCATAGCCGCCCATTTCCATATAGTGCCCGCCGGGTTTTGTGAGGCGTCCTCCAGCCATCGGCCAACCTCCCATGCCATCGGCGACAGGATTGTACTTGGCAATTTCGTTTGCCAGGGCCGTACCCATCGCTTGAATCTGCTTAAACATTCGCCAGCACTCCGCCTTGGATTTACCATTGCCCCACGGATCAATCCAGTCGACCGGATCATTGTGGACGTAGCTGTAGAAGTTAATGCCTCCGCCGAAACCGATTGGGTCCGCGCTGAGGAATCGTCCAGCGCTCGGATCAAAATAACGAGACCGGTTGTAGGAAAGGCCGGTCTCAGAGTCGTAGTCTCTGCCGCTATAACGGAACAGGTCCACGATTGTTCCAGAAGTTGCGGTTTGCCTTCCAAACGAATCATAGGTGTACGTATTGGCAACCGCGCCAGAGGAAGCCGTCAGCGAAGTAATGGAAAGATTGCCGTCCAACTCGTAGAAGCTCGTTGTTCCTGCGCGACTCTGAGACAACGGTTCGTCGAGCCACCCTCCTTGCGCGTAGCGCGCGAGCACATTTCCGCCATTGTCCGTCTCTTGGATAACGTTGGCTCCGTCATAGAGGTAGTTCGTCGTCCCGAGTGGCCCGGCCTTCTGGATTCTTCTGCCGAAGGGATCGTACTTGAAAGTCGTCGTCCCGCCGCTGGTTCCCGGCACGACGGCCTGAGTCAGCCGGTTCTCGAAGTCCCAGGTGTAGGTTTTGCCGGAGGGGTCGGAGAGGGTGTTGCCATTTGCGTCTAATGCTGACCCTGACACGTTTTCCCAACTAGACTTCTCGCATCCCCAACGTGTGTTTTCACTTAGCTGCCACGTTGCCCTGAAACAGGGCAGCATTTTTTCTCCGAAACCCCAGACGCGAGTTTTGGACAACGTTTCTGCTTTTCCCTCGACGTGAGTTCCGAGCAAACCAGCAGCGGCGGCCAAAGAAAAAATCTCCTCATCACTTCCAAGCGGAGCGAACGTTTTTTCTTTAGCTGCGGGGAGCATCACTGCTGATTGTAGTCAGCCGAACAGGCGCAAAGAAATGACTTTGGGGACTCTTGAGCGGGTACTAAAACTGCACGACCGAAAGGCCGGGGATCATCTGGAAGTGGCGCGCGTTGGCGGTCAGCAGAGAGTAGCCCACTTCCAACGCAGTAGCACCGATTAGCAGATCGGCAAACGGAATGGTGAGGCCTTTGCTCTGCTGTTCTCCGTCGATCTTGGCGGCCAGCAGCGCGGTGTCTTTCGTGTAGGGATAGACCTCCACGTCGTCCAGCAGCTCGCGGATAAAGGCCTCGCGGCGATTACGCACCTCCGGGGTTTGTGCGCGGTAGATGCCATGCGCCAGTTCCGTCACCCCCACGGCGGACAACACTGCTCGCTGGTCGCCCGTGGCAGCGGCGATTTGCTTAAGCAAGGCGGTTACTGTGTCGCCACGCCGCTCGGCGGCGATGACCACGCTGGAATCGAGGATCAGTCCCATGCGGGCGGGTTCAGTGGCTCGCGATGGCTGTTGATGGCGGCTTCCAGATCGCGCCCGAAGTCGCCGTCGAGCGTCACGGTGGAGCCGTGCGCTTCGGCCAGCGCGATAGATTCGGAAAGCAGGCGGCCAGGTTCCGATTTGGAGGGACGCACCAACACCACGACGGGTTCGTGCCCATCGATGACGATCTCGGCACCGGCGCGCACCCGCGCCAGCACGTCAGCAAAGTTGCTGGCGGCTTCCGCTTCCGAGATGTGGATGACGTTCTTCGCCATAGGCAGCATTATATCGCTACTAATCTTCCTCTCCTTCCGCTTCTAACGTGGCCAGCAGTGCGGCCTTTTGCGCCTCGGTAGCCGGCAAACCAAGCTTCTTAGCTGTTGGCTTGAGTTGCCGCCGCAGCAGATTACGCCGGTGTATAGGCCCGCCGCGTCGATTCGTTAAAACCAAGTCTTCCGGTTTACGAAACTTCGACCTCTGCCAAGCCGGATCGAGAACCGCCCGCAGAATTCCGAAAGAATCCAGTGGGATGGGACTTCAGGAGTTTCCGAACCATGCACTCAAGCCTCATGAGCAGTGCAGGCGCTCGGCCTGAGGTGACGCGGGACAACATGGGACACGCCAACATTGACGTGACTCAGAATGTCTACAACAAGACGTGGTGGGAAGAGCGAGTTGAAGCAGTGAGCATGGCTGCCGCCAGC
>Ga0209624_10003456_pt1 | contig 11170 bp, 25 predicted proteins | sample JacPinW_OM2H0_O1_FD_188565 | JGI IMG/M metagenome (GOLD analysis project Ga0209624, IMG submission 188565) | Forest soil microbial communities from Algoma, Ontario, Canada - Jack Pine, Ontario site 1_JW_OM2H0_O1 (SPAdes) (version 2) | ecosystem: Environmental > Terrestrial > Soil > Boreal... | reverse complement strand
TGAAAGCCGATCGAGCGCCGGTTCGTCGATGAGCTTCTCTATAGGCTCGTTGGCCGCAAGGTAGCGCAGCACGGGCTCGACGTAGGGCACCGTGGCGAGCATCCCTTCGGATTCGAGCAGCGCGCGCGTCTTGCGCTTACCGGCGACACCGCCCTGGTCGAGTTCGACATAGCCCCACAGCCGGTCTTCGAACTCGCGCACGACGTCGATGTACTTCGACAGGAACCGATCGAACTGGTCGATCTCCTCGGGTGGCACGCGCAGCGCCTTGTCCATCGTGAGCCCGTGCGCCTCGGCGTGTCGTGTCGCGAGCCAGAACACGCCGCTGTCGAGAAACATCTTGGAGCCGGTCTGCGAGGTGCGCGCGCGGAGCTCCGCCATGCCGGCCTTGCCCATCAGCGCGTCGACGCCGAGCAGTGTCCATGGGTGGTAGGGAATGCCGATCGCGATTGAGTTCATGGCGATGAAGAAAACGAACTCCTCATCGGGATCGAAGCGACCGCCGCCCGTGCGCACTATCTTGGCGGTCATGGCAGTTTCTCGACCTCTCCCTCGCCGTGGATCTCTGCGTATTTGTCAAGCAGGTGGCCGGCGAGCCACGGGTCGGGTTGGACCATCACGAGCTGCGAGCGCTGCCCACGGTCGGTCAGCGGCAGGATCGGCGTCGGGTAGGGCACGAGCAGCCTGCCCTCGGTCAGCAGCGGCAGGAAGGTCGGCCAGCCGTCGTAGATCGACACGACGCACAGGAACGATTTGCCGACAGACCACACGTCGCCCGCGGCCGCGCTGTGCTCGGGATCCGCGAGCGTGACGGACAGTGCCTCAAGCAGCTCGGCAGGCTCGCCGTGTTCTTCCTCTTCATCGACATCTGGCAGCAGCGACTTGAGCATCGCGTCCAGCTCGCCGTCGATTGACAGTGACGCGACGAGCGTCGCGAGCGCGTCCGTGTCTGTGTCCGCGAGCGCGCCGATGGGGTCGAGCGTCGCGAGGACGAGGCGTTCCTCGTCTTCGGTCAGGTCAACGTAGGTCACGGGCACGGTTGGCTCGCCGCGCTCGACCGCGAGCTCGACGCGCACGTGGCCGTCGACCAGGTTGCCGGTCTGGACGTTCTTGATGACCTGGGTCACCCAGCCGACCTCCTGCAGCACCTCGCTGAGCGCGTTGCGCTGCGCGCCAGGGTGCCTGCGCCAGTTGGCCGGGTTCGCGCGCAGCTCGCGCGGGTCCTCTTCGGCGGTGCCCACTATGCGTGAGCGCCACGGCTCAGACGCCGACACGATGCCCCCACGCGATCACGTGCAGCTGCGGCAGCACCACAGCGCCGTGCAGCTGCGTATCGCCCGTGACCGTCTCGCACAGCCACGCGTAACGATCGCCCAGGCTCGATGGCGTGTCCTCGGGGTCGGTGCCGACCGAGAGGTACAGCGGCACGTTCGGGTAGAGGGTGAGCACGCCACGGCATACCCAATCGAGGTCGGCCTCGTCGAAGCAGACGACTTTGAGCACGAGTCCCGGATGCTGCGTCGCGTTGACCATGAAGCGGATGAACTGGTGCCAGTGCGCAGGCGTTGCCTCGTGGCTGGATGGCGGCTTGGGCGACACGACCAACGAGTCCACGCGTGTCAGCCAGTCGCGCCAGATCGATCCCTGCGTTTCGACAGCGATGACCTGGTACATGGGTCGCAGCAGGTCCAGCAGCGCGTCGAGGCGTTGCAGCGCGGGGTTGCCACCAGACAGGACAAGCATCGGCGCGGGCGCGAGGTCAAGCAGCTGATCAACGATCTCGTGCGGCGTCAGGTCATCAGCGGTCCGCACGAGCGCGGGGTCGACTGCCTGGATCGAGTCACACCAGGAGCAGCGGTAGTCGCAGCCGCCGAAGCGCACGAAGTGGCAGACGCGGCCCGCGTACGGTCCCTCGCCCTGGATCGTCGGTCCGAAAGTCTCGATGACCCTCACGGCACGTCTGCCTGCGCGTAGGCACTGGCCGTTTCCCACACGCGCACGCTGAACACTGCCGGCACCTGTTCGTGCAGCTCCTCGAGCATCCACTCCGCGAGGTTCTCGGCCGTGGTCGGGAACATGAACAGGTCATTGAGGAAGCGATGGTCGAGCATGCGGTGCAGCGGCTCCCAGGCGGTGGACAGGACCGCGAAGTCGAGGACCATGCCTTCGTCAGAGTCGCCGTTGCGCTCCTTGATCGGACCACGTGCAAACACGTCGACGCGGTAGGAGTGCCCGTGCAGGCGCTGGCACTTGCCGGTGTGGTTGTCTAAGCGATGCGCTGCTTCGAACTTGAACTGCTTGCAGACGGTCGCCTCGGGCACTGCGCGGATCGTACATGCGAGGGCAGCGTTTCCCCTGCACAGCGGCGCAATCGACCAAGACTCATCGGGCGACCCATTCGCGCACGAGTTGCCCGTCCTGCGCGTACTCGCGGCGTCGCGCGGAACCGATGTGTCTGATCCACCGGCCGGGTGGGTCGCCAACGGCGTCCCACTTTTCGCAGGCAAACAGGCAGTCGATGCGGCTTTCGTAGCACCATGCGTCGTCGTACCCTGGGTCGCCGGCTGCGCCGAGGCATAGGCGTGTGGTGTAGATGGTCGGGTACACGGTCAGCTCGCGACCGTCGTCCAGATAGCGCTGCGCAAGCGACCCCGGCCTAACCTCGTTGGTCACGCCTGGAACTCCCCGTGCTCTGCCATCGCCTCGCGCGCCCGGTCGGTCGAGCCCGGCGGCATGAAGCCGTGCTCCTCTAACTCACGGGTCATCTCGACCTCCGTAGCGCCGTGGTAGATGACGAGCTCGACACCCAGGCCGAGCCGGTCGCCTGCCTCCAAGTGGATTGGCAGGCCTGCGCGCAGCCGGGTCAGATTCTCGTCGGACAAGCCGATGAACGCGATCGGCTCACGGTGCCTGTTAGAGCCGGGGAATCGGAAGCGGATCATCAGCCCTGCCCCTGCGGCATGTCGTCGCTCATGCTGCCGTCGGCGTTCAACACGGCGCCGCGGCCGGGGTGCTTGATTTTGTACCGGCCCGCTTTGGCGTCGCGCTGGCGCGCCTCGACAACGAACCGCGCGCGGCGCATGACCATGCGCTCGATGACGCCCGAATGATGCTCGATGTCCGCGCCGCCACGTTTGCCCAGCAGCCGTGACACGCGCAGCACCTCGGCGCGGTCGGGGGACACGGCGGTGACGTTGCGCCCTTCCTCTCCGGGCAGGCCGTGCCGAAAGACGCCAAGGTCACCGCGCGCCATGTTTGCCATCACGAACTGGTAGGCGGCGCTGCCAAGGTTGTCGGTCGGATAGTGCGCGCTGGCGACGTACCACTGTCCGCCTGCCGGGTCTGTGTAGGGACGAACGAGCGGTCGCATCAGACCTCCTTGTAGTAGGCAACGGGTTCGCCATCGACCCCAGCCTCCGAGATGACCTCGTCGAGCCGATAGACGACCTCGCCGTCCCACGGCACGCGCTCAGTCTCGAAGGTCGGAATGCCATCACCGCCGACGATGCTCCACCCGCCCGCCCACGGGTTCATTGGCTGATGCGGGTTGCGCGGGAACTGGACGAGCACGATCTCCTCCCAGATCGGTCCGACCGCGAACACGCGATCTGGCGGGCGGTCGGCGAGCGGCCCGTCGCGGAAGGTCGCGATCCAGGGTCCGGACGACTTACGGGTCCAGTCGTGACAGTTGCCGCAATAGCCCTCGACGACGTCGGTCTGATTGGCGCTGACCGCACCGCAGCGCGGGCACGTGAACGCCGGGCTCATGGCATCTCCTTTAGCCGCTCATCGAACGCCTGTTTGAACTCGGCCGCGAACTCACCGCCCGCGCGCGCCGCGAGACCGACCAGCTGCGTCACAAGCGCCGCCGCGCCATCGGTCCCGAACACGTACATCTGTTTTACCCGGCGCTTCTCGTAGTTCACTCGACCCTCGAGCAGCAGTGCCACCGCCGGAGGCTCGTCCCGTTTGGAGTCCACGAGGACCACCTCGTTGTAGTCGAGCAGCACGGCACCGCGCATATCGAGCACGGAGTCGCCGCGACCGTACGGGCTGCCGCCGACGCTATCCCCGCCGCTGCGCGACTCATCATGCAAGCGCTCCGCGTGCTCTCGGGTGATCGCACGTAGCCGTGCCACCTCACGAACGAGTTCGGCCTTCGGCCACTCCATCAGATCCTCGGGCGGTGGCTTAGCCATCAGCCGTTCTCGTCCTGCCTGCACCAGCAGTCCGGGTCATCGCAGTATTCGAGGTGCACGCCGAATAGGCAGCCGTGGCAGACCACCATGATGTGGTGCGGATAGCCGGGGTCGCATAGCACTTGCGCGCCGCACAGCTTGCAGGGCCTCACGTCGGGGCAGTCGGGCACTGTTTCACCGGAACGTTTCACGCTCATCAGTTCCACCGCGCCGCGCGTTGCAGGTCGGTGATGTACTCGGCCGGCGAGATCATCGGGTGCCGCCACTTCCACAGCTCCCAGCGACCGAAGCCGACGCTGCCGCCGACGCCGACACCAAGCGCGATCGCTTCTAGGAGCGTCAGGGACATGAGCATGGTGGTCGTGAAAATGACCGCCGCGCTGAGCACGGCGAGCGGCCAGAACCTTGGCGTCCACGCGCGGCGGTGGCTCGCGTAGATGCGACCGGCCCGCGATCTCATCCGTTCTCCTCGTCGGGCTGAGTGCCTGCGTAACGACAGGCGCCGCAACGGCCCCACTCATCGGTCCCGTAGTAGGCGTTGACGCCACAGCTTGGACAGGCGCGTGTGTGCGAGCTCGACACATATCCCCTGTCGCGAACCTCCGCGACGACGCGCTCGTGCCTAGCGAGCGCGGCCTCGGGCGTGGGCCAAAACTCGTCATAGTCGACATCTCCCGTGCCGTAGCTGACCTCGACGCGGTACAAGCCATCGACGTGGACGGTCCAGACGTCCACCGCCGCGAACTCATCGTGTGTGAGAACCCGGTACTCGCTCATCCGACCCGTTCCAGTGCGCTCATCAGCGGGTCGACCATCGCGCCGGTCACGTTCATGCCGTCCTCCGCGTCGGCGGTGTCGAACATGAGCTCGAGCGGCGCGAGCGTGGGCGGCGTGTCGTCGTGGCGCTCGATGCGCGCGGTGTAGTGGCGTGCGTTGCCGGCGGTGTAGGTCGCCAACAGCAGGACCTCGATGCGCTCGTCTATGCCCTCGGTCGAGCCGTGTTGGTCGTAGGCGCGCTGCGCCAGCTCCGGACCGATAACCAGCCACGAGCTGTGCAGGTGTCCGATCCCGACCGCTCCCCAGCGGCGTGCAAGGTCGCCGACGTAGTGGGTCGTCTCGTACTTCTCGACGTCAGCTCCCGGAGTGATGATCGTGCCCTGCGTCTTTGTGAGCACGAACCAGATCGGTCGCCAGTCGTCGTCGGGGTCGGTGAATTGGGCTCCGACGCGTGTTGCGCCGGTCAGTAGGACGTCGCGCGCAAACTCGTGCGCTTCGATCTCGGACTGCGTGGGTGGCACGCGGATGCCGATGCGGCGGAACTTGCCGGGCATCAGGCCTCCTCCTCGATCAAGTCGATGACCACAGCGACCTTGCGTTCGGTCCAGAGGAACCGGACCTTGTTGTCGCCGTGTTCGATCTCGTCGGGCGCGGGTAGCCCGGCGTCGGCCATCAGACCTAGCATCTTGCGCTCGGCGTTCTGACCGCGTGCTCCTTCGTCGTTCGGACTCATCGTTTGGTCTCCCTTCTAGTGCACGCGCGCCTAGTGCGCGCGCATCCACTGCGCACGCTACAACCGCGCGCGGCAGCTGCGCAAGCGTGAGCAGCGCGCGCGCTGTGAGCGCACGCGCGCGACGCTGAGCGGCTGCGCAGCATTGGCACGGGCCCCGGCTCCCCCGGATACGCAGAGCGCCTTAGAGCCACGCAAACGACGCGATGAACATGCGCTAGAGCGGGGCTGCGCGCATCCTCGTGTGCGCGTAGTGTGCGCGGCTGCTGGTTTTCGGCGGCTCCAACCGGAGCTGAAAACCGCCGATTTGCAGGGAAGCCCTCTTGGGGACTCGAACCCCAGACCCCTTCCTTACCATGGAAAATCAGCGCCACCCCGTGTCCCTAAATGCCCTGCAAAACCGTGGTTTCAGGTGGGCGTTGCGAGTCACGTTTTGACTCCTGGTGTGCGCGTAATGTGCGCGGTGGGCGCGGGCCTAGCAGCTGCGTAGAGAGCTTCGAGATCGTCGTAGCGCTCGCTCTCCGGGATTGAGTCGATGACGTGGGCGTAGTGGCGCCAGTGGGCCTGAAAACCGTGGCCAAGACGGCGCAAGATCGCAGGCTGCGACATCTTCGTGTGGTGTAGCGCTGAGGCGTGCGAATGCCGCAAGTCGGTCAACCGCACCCCGGCCGGCAGGTGCCGCAGATGCCAGCGCCGGAACTCATCGTGAGTGATGCTGCCGATGATCGGCTCCCCGACAGGGGGGCGTCCAGCGGCGAGTCGCCACTCCTTGAGCTGCTGGCGACTGAGCTGATCCAGCGTGACCATGCGGGTGCGCGCTCGGCTGCTCTTGGTGCGTGACGCACCAACAGTGATCTGTTCGCCGTCGAAGTCGGCCCAGCGCACGAGCTTGATCTCTTTGGGGCTGAGCCCGCCGCGCCCGCCAAGAATTGCAATCGCGCGGTCGCGTCCGGACAGGCTCGCGATCTTCTCCTCGAGCGCAGCCGGCGCGAGAATGTTCGGCTCGTCGCGCGGCTTGGCTGGCGGTTTGCGAACCGCCTTGACCGGGTTGGCTCCGGGCGGGAGATAGCCCTGACTGATGGCGACCTCAAAGATCGCAGCGAGTTTGGCAAGGACCTCGCGCACCGTTGTTGGTGTCGCGCCGCCTTCGAGCATGATGACCTGGACGTCGCTGAGGCGCTCCACGTCGATCGCCACTAGCTTCTCGCCAGCGAGGTCCGCGAGATGGCACTCCAAAGCCCAGCGGTATTTGTCCCGCGTCGGTTGCTCGAACGTCGCGGAGTGCTGACGCCACGGCCCCTCTACGTATTGCTTGAGCGTCATCTTCTGGGCACGCTCCTGAGCGGCCATCTGCGGGTGACGACGCCGCAGCTTCTGTTCGGCGTCGAACTCCACGGCCAGGCGCTTGGTGTCGAACGAATCGGCACGCTGCACACCATTGGCGTCGCGGTAGCGAACTTGCCACGTGCCGTACTTGCGTTTGTGGACGCTCATCGCTGGTCCTCCTCCCTCCACGCCGCCATGGAAGCGACCTGCGCCGCTTCGAGGTCCGTCGCGAGCTTGGCGGCTACTTCAGCCGTCATCGTCATCTTGGCCCCGCAGATCCCGCTCTCACTCCACGCGATGACGTCGACGAAGCCCAAGCTCATAGGCTCAGCGGTAAACCGCGTCGTAAAGAGCCAGCCGCGGCCGCGTTCGCGAGCCTTGGCGCGCTCGTCCTTGAACTCGCGCGCCTCGTCCAGCGTTGCGAACGTGCGCTCGTGGGTCTTGCCGTCGGCGCGATAGCGCACTCCGAAGCGGTGGCCACGCTGATAGATGCCGGGGTGGCCCTTTACGGGCGTCCGGCGACTAGGGTGTTGAGTGGTCATTGGAGCTGATACCTCCGGTGATCATGGCCCCGTAGTCGTTGCGTTCGATTGCGGGGCCGCTTTGCGTTGCCCCCCACTATAGCCAAGAACGTGGGGGCAACTCATCGGAGCGAGTCATAGCGAACGCGCGAGTGCTTGATGCGTCGATGGCCGAGCGGTTGGCCTACGCGCTGCAGTCGGTCGATGTAGTCGCGTAGGTCGTCGGCGCGGATCATCGTTCGGTCGTGCTCGCGAACGGCCGGGAGCAGTCCCTCGTCTATGCGACGACGCACGGTGCGCGGCGAGAGGTCAAGCAGCTGCGCCACGGTGCGCACGGACAGCAGCGCGGGCACCTTGAGCGTCGCGATCGTGTCTGGTGGCGGGTCGCTCACGAACTGACCTTTGCCCGGACGATCGCCTGCCGCCAATGTGCCTCGACCTCGTCCGCGCGCAACCGTCGCGTGGAGCCGTTGCACAGGCCTTTCACGACAAGCGTGCGACCCATCTTTGTCAGGACCACAGCGTGCATGCCGCCGGCACGCACGACGTCGCCCGGCTTGATGCTCGCGAGCCTCACTCCTCCTCCCTAGGGTCGAGGTTCGCCACGAACCAGAACGGACCGAGCCGTCCCGAAAGGCCCCACCTACCAGCCTCGACATACCAGCGCCCAAGTCCGACACGCAGCCAGCGCACGTCGCGCTCGTGACCGTCAGCGTCGACCTCGCAGTACCACTGCCGGCTAACGAGAATCATGCCTCTCGGCTTCCTGCAGCGCTAGCGCTGCCTCGCGTCCGAGTGGTCCGGCGTTGGGCGCGACAGCGATCCGTTCGAGCGCCGCGCGGAAGATGGGCACGACACGCTCGAACTCGTTGAGGCGTGCGATCAGCTCGCGCTGCTCGACACGGTTGACGTGCTCGCTCATCGCCCGCTGTCTTTCAGGTCACCCTCAACTCTGACCAAACGGTGGCCGATCTTGAACGTGATCGTGCGCCCCTCGACCTCGGCGTCGCGCTGCATGTTCTTGCACGCCTCGCGGATCATGCTCTCGCTTGTCCACATCGGGAACCGGATGACCTTGTAGCGGTCGCCCTTCTCGATGACTCGTGGCAGCCCTGGAACGTGCATCACGAGCCCGCCCGGATCAGCTGCCATTGGAAGTACCAGCAGCCCAGCAAGCCGACAACGACGTCGGCGCCGTCTGACCAGCAGCGCTGGATCGTGGCGGGCAGCCAGCGGCCCTCCCACTGGACCTCAACCTGTTGGCCGCATACGAACGGCTTGCGGCGTGTCACCGTGGCCATTCCGCCTCCGGGATCCATCGCAGCTTGCCGCGCGGCGGCCACCATGCCAGCCACGCCTGCGCGCCGCCCAGCTCCGCGGCATATGACAGCTCACGGCGATCCGCGCGACCGAAGTGCTCGTAAGGCCCGCGTGCGGTCGACTTGACCTGGATGACACGAGGGATCGATCCGACGCGGATCGCGATTATGTCGGCGCAGCCGTGGCTGCCCCGTGCGCACACTGCGAACCAGTCCTCGCTTGCGAGCACGTCGCGGACCTGGCGGTCGCGGGCGATGCCGGTGCGCCTACCCATCGGCCATCAGCTCGTCGTAGCTGAATCGACTGCCGAGGCACTCGCGGATGGTCACGGGCTCGCCGTGCAGACCAAGGCAGCGACCGTCGTAGACCCGCGCGTATTTCGGCACTCGCAGCCGCATCGTCACGAACGCGATGCCGTCCTCTGTCAGCTGCCACCAGCCCGACCGACCACCGTCATCACGGCGCTCGGTCTCCTCGACGATCAGACCCCAATACCGCGCCTTGGCCGAGTCGCCGCCCATCCGTGTTACGGCCGGGAGGTGGACCCACTCGTAGGCAGCGCCGGCACGGTAGAGCTTGATCAGCGCGACCGCCATCTGGGAGTGCAGCTTGCGCCGGTAGACCTTCGCGAACTGTGTGCAGCACGGGCAGCGGTGCCCGTGGTCGACTAGCCCGCGCAGCTCGTCGCGCGCCTCGCGCAGAGTCATGGTGTCGGCGAACTCGAACATCAGCCCCGTCACGATCGCTTCCTGTGCTGGTCCGCGAATGGGCACGTCGCGAAGTGCGACACGTGCAACTGCCCGGCCAGCTCGGCACGGCGCTCGACCGGCACGTACACGATCCGCGGCGTGTCGCCGAACAGCCGCCAGCGGCCGGCCGCGTCGGGCTCGGCGTTGACCGGCATGCGGTGCCCGGTCACGGTGATCCCCCAGACGACCTCTGCCTTGCAGCTGCTACAGCGGTCAGACATGGAGGCGCCCTCCGGCTGTAGGGCCGTAGGGAGGGTGAGTTATATATATGCGCGCATGTGCGCCCGACGCGCGCGCGTGCGTACGGTTACTACACCTCCCTACGCCACTACGCGTCACCTTGACCCCAATCGGCCGCGATCACGAACACCTGCGCGTCGACGTACTCCGAACCGATGGTCGCCCGGTACTGCCGTCTGGTCAGCTCCCAACCGTTCTGACGGGCCAACCCATTGAGGCGCTGCCAGCTGATCGGTCCCTTGCGAATCGCACGGACATGGACAGCGAAATCAAGCCGCCGCACCCACCGCTCGTGCGAGCTCGCGTCGACCAAGATGAACGGCCGATCCTCCGAGCGCGTGTCGGCAAGCTGCCGCCAGCGTTTCAGCATCGCCCGCATCTCCGAGTCATCCGTCATATCGACAGTGACCTCCGAGCGGTCCTGCCGATAGGACTGCCACAGCTCGCGAAACTCGTCTGCCTCAGTGATGTTCGCGCGCAGCGTCGCGAACTGGATGATTGCCCACGCGACCAGCTGCACCTCGTGCGGGCTCAGCACCCGCGGCTTGAGCCCTGTGGTCATCACGAACTGGCGCTGCAGACGTGGTGAGAACAGGTGGTCCTGCTCGGCCCACTGGATCCGCCGGCCTGAGCGCAAGGTCAGATCGATCGGCTCGGATCCGTCGATTCCCCAACGGTTCGCGGACACGACCGGGTCGTTGCCCAAGCGTGCGAAGTCGGTCAGGAAGATGGCGAACTCCTCGGGCGGCGCGCCCTCCTCCGGCAGCGGCGGCAGGCTACTGCCCTTTTTCTTCTTGCGCCGCGAGCTGCGGTCATCATCGTCGCCGTAATCCTCAAGGTGAAACGAGTCGTCAGCCATTGCGCTCCGGGCGTGTCGGCGGGTAACGACGCGCTACATCGCGCAGGTCACGCTCCGCCTGGGCCATGTCCATCGGCGGTTCCTGTGCCGCCTGCGAGCGCAGAAACTCCAACCCGGCCGCGACAATCACCTCCTCGTTGAAACCGCAGGACCGCAGCAGGCCCGCCAGCCGTACGAGCACGTCGTGCCGGCGCCCAGCTGGCACCACGACCAGCTCGTCGATGACCTTGCGCCGCGTCGTGCGGCGCTTGCGTGGTCGCATCGCGGCAAGGTTCGCCAGCCAACCGGGTGCGTCCGCGAGCGGCACGCTCTGCGGTGCCACGACCCACTCGTAGGTGTGCCCGCTGCGATGCGGAGAGGGAGGCAACACGACGTACCCGCCAGCGCCTCGCACGTCCAGCCCCGGCATGACCTGGCTCGCGCTGTTACGGATCGTGTCGTCGGGCGCA
>Ga0209624_10003454_pt1 | contig 11170 bp, 10 predicted proteins | sample JacPinW_OM2H0_O1_FD_188565 | JGI IMG/M metagenome (GOLD analysis project Ga0209624, IMG submission 188565) | Forest soil microbial communities from Algoma, Ontario, Canada - Jack Pine, Ontario site 1_JW_OM2H0_O1 (SPAdes) (version 2) | ecosystem: Environmental > Terrestrial > Soil > Boreal... | reverse complement strand
TGCGGGCGCTTACGCGTATACGGATGAGGCGATTAATCAGGCGTGGCGGGCGGTGGGAGAGATCACGAAAGGTTGATGTGGCCGAGCCGAGTTGCGCTCGGCGGATTGCCGAAGCGGCGGTCTCTAGGTGAGATCTGACAGCGTCAATCCGTACCCCGTTCGTTTAGCTGCGCGGCTTTGCTGCGCGCTTCCTGAGCTTGTTGCTGCATCCCTTTGGCCTGGTAAGCCTCCGCCAGAGCATTCTCAATGTCGATGTCGTCGCCGTTCTTGTCTCGCTCCTTCACGTATGCGGAGATGGCCTCGTCGTACATCTTGAGCCTGGAGTAGGAAATGCCAAGGTTGTAGTAGAGTGTGGGAAAGTCGGAGAGCTTGGCGGCCGCGATGTATTCCTCGATCGCAGCTTGATGATTGTCTTCACCGGCGAGAGCCAGCCCGAGTCCGAAGCGGGCGTCGGCATAGTTGGCATCCTCGGCCAGTAATTCGCGAAACGAACTTTCGGCATCCTTGGCTCGCTTCTCGTTCAGATACGTCATCCCCAGCTGAAAGCGTGCGGCTTTCTGCTTCGGTTGGAGCTCGAGCACGCGTTTAAACTCGCTCTCGGCTTGTGCGTATTGGCCTTTGCTGAAGTAGGCATCGGCGAGCGCGAGGTGAGCCTCGGTGAAATTGGGCCGTTGCCGGATGACTGCCTGGAGACGCGCAATGGCCTGATTGGGGCCGTTTTCGAATGGAGAGGACGCGCTCAGCGTGAAGCGCATGGGGAATCCGCGCCAGCGTTGCACCCCCATCGCACCCCCCGCCACAACTAGAGCCATCAACAGGAGAATGCTAATGCGGCGGCCCACGGCGTTAGGATCGGGGGCGACCCGCGCGATCAGCGCCCCAAGAATCAAACCGCTGACCAGTCCGCCAATGTGGCAGGCATTGTCGATGCCGCCGACCACGCCCCCAAAGAAAAGGTTGAAGCCGGCGAACACCAGGAGACTTCTGAGGGTGCCTCCAATCGCGATCTTGGGCACGGAGAATTCGCCGAGATAAAACGACGCGATCAGCGCGCCAGCCAGTCCGAAGATCGCACCCGACGCGCCGACGCTCAGAACTTGGGGATTCCATGCCACGCTCGCCAGGCCGCCTCCGATTCCAGTAATGAGGTAAATGGTGCCGAAAGTCCAACGCCCATAGAGCGACTCAGCCAGCGCGCCCAGGTCCCACAGGCACCACATGTTGAAGGCGATGTGCAGGAGGCCGCCGTGCAGGAACATATAGGTCACAAGCCGCCACCATTGGCCCGAGAGCGTATACGGGCCGTAGTTTGCGCCGAGGCGAATCATCACTGGTCCGGTGAAGTCTAACGAAGGGCCACTGGCGAGGACCATCGCGATGAACACCGCCACGCTGGCGCCGAAGAATATCTGGGTGAGGCTGATGCTCGATTCCCCGCGCCGAGCCCAGGGAGCGGCCATCACCGGCTGCGGGACGGTCCCGGAATCCTCGCCACGCTGCACCGCTTCGTGGTGCACGCACCACTCGCAGATTTTCTTGAACGAGAGCGGAGGAAGCTTGCGGCCACATCGAATGCAGTTTGCCATGGGTTCAGTAAAAGAGTATCAGCAGTTGGACCGGTTATGGGAAGGGCACGGCTTCAGCCGCGTCGCTCAAATCTGCGAACAAGAATGGGCTTTAGCCCCGAGGGATTGTGTAGTCCGGTCAATGGATGGTCTTGGTTTTCCGCGACATGTAATCCATGAGCAGATACTGGCCCAGCGTGTAGGGCGTTGTGAAGTAGGCTTTGCCGCGGCACATTTCCGTGACTTTCTGTACGAATTGCACCAGACCATAATCGGAAGCGAGCATGAACGTGTTGATCAGCACGCCGGCGCGCTTACACTTCGAAACTTCTTCGAGCGTCTGGCTGACGACCAGCGGATCGAGGCCAAAGGCGTTTTTGTAGATGCGTCCGTCTTCGAGAGTGAGGGCCGAGGGCTTGCCGTCGGTAATCATCACGATCTGCTTCATGTCTTTTCGTTGACGCTGCAGGATTCTTTGGGCCAGCCGCAGACCCTCGCGGGTATTGGTGTAATAAGGGCCGACCTTGACGCGGGCAAGCTGCGAGAGTGGAACTTCTTCGGCGGAGTCGTGGAAAAGCACGAGCGAGAGCGAGTCACCGGGATACTGCGTGCGGATCAAATGGGACAGCGCCATCGCAACTTTTTTCGCGGGCGTGAAGCGGTCTTCGCCGTAGAGGATCATCGAGTGTGAGCAATCGAGCATGAGCACCGTGGCGCAGGATGACTGGTATTCGCACTGGTGCACCTGCAGATCCGAGTACTCGATGTTGAGCGGCAGCGTGAGGCCTTCGCGCTGGATGGCGCTGGAGAGCGTAGCCGTAATGTCGAGGTTGAGTGTGTCGCCGAACTCGTAGGTCTTGGCCGACCCACTGGTTTCAATCCCGGTGGCGAGGTCTCGCGTGTCGTGGCGTCCGAAACTGGACTTGCCGAGCGAGCCGAGCAGGTTGCGAAGAGATTTGAAGCCGAGGAAGTCGAGACTTTTGTCAGTGATTTCGAATTTCGCCTGCTGCGCGTTTTCGCCGATCTGTCCACCGGCGCCGGACTGGCGTGCGGGATCCGGTGGTTCGTCAATGGAAATGTAGTCTTCCTGCTGCATGCGCTCGATCAGCTTTTCGATGAGCTCGTCGAGCTGGCCGTCCATCGCCATCTGCTGCAGGCGTTCCTTCATCTCTTCGTCAAATTGATCGCCTTCCATCAACGCTTGTTCGAGGGCGCGGCGAAGTTCGTCGAGCGTATGTTCGCCCTCCGGCATTTCGTACCACATGTCGCTCTGGAAACCGCTCTGCAGCAAGTAGTCGGAGAGCGCGCCGAGCAGGTCCTCCATGCTCATCTCGCCGGCGGGGTCGGGCACGTATTTGCTGTAGCGAATTTTTTTCATGCTCGTAGAGGCGTAGGTTGCTTTGTCTTCCTTGCCACCGCCGAGACGTTGCAGGCAACGTCTCTACGCGATGTTCTTGTCTGAAGCCCCAGACCCGAAGCCTAATTAAACTGCCTTCTCTGCCGGAACGGACGCTCGTCCGGCTCGAACGATTTCTCGCGCGCGGGTTCGGGCTTCTTCTCTCCGGCTTTGAATACGCGTTCTTCGCTGCGACCGATGCGCTTGTGCGCGTACAGACCCTCGAGGACGAATTCCGCGGCGGAGACTTGTTGTTCCGGGCTATCTTTCTGCGACACGCCCAGTGGGCCAAGTTTGTCCACCAGGCCTTGAATCCCCTTCAGGTTCTCTAGCGCCTCAATCGCTGCGATCGAGTCCGACAACTGAATCTCCCCGCCCAGGTCGAACCACTGAACGATCTGCTGCACGTTGGCGCCAGTGAAATATTCGTCGTAAGTTTTCGCGATCGCCGCGCGAATTAGTTCGCGGCCCACGTAGTCAGCGCCTTTCATCTCGCCTTCGTATTCGAGTTCGAGCTTGCCGGTGATCGCGGGCAGCGCGGCATAGACGTCGCTGACGCGGGGCACGACCAGCTTCTCGTCATTGCGGATGGCTCGGCGCTCCGCATTCGAAATCACGTTTTCCATCGCACTGATGGGTAGGCGCTGGCTCACGCCCGAGCGCTTGTCGATCTTCTTATCCTCCCGTGCGGCGAAGGCAATGCGTTCGATCACTTCCTGCACATATTTCGGCAGATGCAACCGTTGTTCCTGGCCTTGCAAGGGGCGGCGCGTCCAGGCTTCCTGCTCAGTGATGGCGATGCCTTCCTCCACCGTCGCGGGATAGTGCGTGCGAATCTCGGAGCCGATACGGTCTTTCAGTGGAGTAATAATTTTTCCGCGGGCGGTGTAGTCCTCAGGATTCGCGCTGAAGACGAGCGCCACGTCGAGCGGCAGGCGGATCGGATAGCCTTTAATCTGCACATCGCCCTCCTGCATGATGTTGAACAGGCCGACCTGAATTTTTCCGGCAAGGTCCGGAAGCTCATTGATGGCGAAGATGCCGCGATTGGCACGGGGCAGCAACCCATAGTGAACGGTGAGCTCGCTACCCAGTGCGTGTCCTCCGCGAGCCGCCTTGATGGGGTCGAGATCGCCGATCAAATCAGCAATAGTCACGTCAGGTGTGGCCAGTTTCTCCACATAGCGATCGTCCGGAGAAAGGTAGGCGATCGGAGTGCTGTCGCCCAAGCGATCGACTTCATCGCGGCAACGGCGGCAGATCGGCGCGTAGGGATTGTCATGAATTTCGCAACCCGCAAGATATGGCATATGCGGATCAAGCAGCGTCGTCAAGGCGCGCAGGATGCGGCTTTTGGCCTGACCGCGCAGCCCGAGCAAAATAAAATTGTGGCGCGAAAGAATGGCGTTGATGATCTGCGGCACGACCGTGTCATCGTAGCCCACGATACCGGGAAAAACGGGGGCGTCGCCGTTCTCGCGCAGACGCACCGAGAGGTTCTCGCGCAGTTCGTCCTTGACGCGCCGCACCCGTAATCGTTCTTCGGAAAATGGACTGTGGCGGAGTTCGCCGAGCGTGTGCGGAAGACTCATGAGAAGAACCCCCGAGGAAAAAACTTCTTTCGATTATACGCGCGTGACTGGACCTTCAGCGGACGTGCCCGTTGCCGCCGGCTTTCTCGCGGGCATGCGACGCGCGATTCAATGCCGGAACCAGGGTTTCGAGATACTCGGCAAGCATTGACACGCGCTCGCTCTCGGAGTTCTGCATCAACAGTTTTTGTTTAAAGTCAAGATCGAGCGGAAGAGAGCCGGCGAGATGAAAAGAAAGCAACGCCATGTCTGCGCCGGTAAGATCCTGCACAGCTCCGGCCAGTTTCAGAATCTGGGAATGGAGACGTACCGCCCGGTGAGTTGTTTCTTGTGAAGGGACGCTGGGCTCGTCGTCCAGCATCACCACTTCAGCGCGCAGAAACGAGCGCTCCTGGTTGAGGTGCAGAACATCGAATCGTTTACGGCCTTCGCTGGCGATGTCGAGCTGCCCATCAGGATATTGTTTGGTGACGGCGACGATCTCCGCCGTGCACCCGATCTCTGCGATGCCCTGTTCCGCCGCCAGCACCACGCCGAAAGGCGCGTTGCGATCGAGGCACTCTCCGATCATCTCTTTGTAACGCGGCTCGAAAATGTGCAGCGGCAGAGGCGTGCCCGGGAACAATACGACTGCGAGCGGAAATAAAGGAAGAAGGGAACTCACACATTCTCCGACTCGGAGCGCAAATCGAACGGGTTCTCAGATTGTACCCCACGCGTTGCGCATCGCCTTGACTTCGCCGGGCGAGGAGACTAGAACGCGGGCATGGACCTTACGGGGAAAATAGTTGTGGTGACGGGAGCTTCCATGGGAATCGGGGAGGCGATCGCAAAGAGTTTTGCCGATCGTGGCGCCAGCGTCGTCCTGTTGTCTCGCGACGTCGCCAGGGTTGAGACGGCGCGCGCGCGGATTGGTCACCCGGAACGGACAGTGGGCATATCTTGCGATGTGCGCCATCGGGAAGAGATCGATCGTGTGATCGCTTTAACCGTGCATCATTTTGAGCGCATCGATGTGTGGGTGAACAACGCCGGGCACGGGCTGATGGATACGGTCGCCGAAATGGCAATGTCGTCTTGCCACGACATGTTCGAAACAAATTTTTTCGGAGCGGTCTCGGCCATGCAGGCCGTGATTCCCGTCATGCGGCAGCAGGGCGGCGGGACGATCATTAATATTTCCAGCGTGGCAGGACATATTCCGCTGCCGTTTCATGCAGCCTACAGCGCCACCAAGTTCGCGCTCAACGCCATCGGCAAGGCGGCCGGGGTGGAACTGAAGAATGACGGAATTCATGTGCTCACCGTTTGCCCCGGGTACGTGCGAACTGATTTCGGCCGCAACGCGACCCGCGGAAAGGACCCCAAAACCGTGCGGCCTGGGTCGGTGCGTGGAATCACCGCGGATCGCGTTGCACGAGCCACCCTACAAGGTTATTTGAAAGGGAAGAGGGAAGTAATCGTTCCGTGGAGCATGCATCTTCCGGTGAAAGTTTTTCAGTTGTTTCCGGGCTTGGTGACATGGACCATGGGACGGATGGCTGATCGGGCGAAATGACTTCGCGAGCGGGTCAGCTTGCCCCGAGATCCGCCAACATCGCTTCCATTTCCGCCTGCGCGTGTAAGTTGCCGGTGCGGCGCGCGGCAGCGATGCCATCTTGCAGCATCTTCTTTGCGTCGGGAGCTCTATCGGCACGGGTCAAGGTCTGAGCGGCCATGAAGTAGCCGGCAGTGTAATCGGGATTTTTCTCCAGCAGAATCGAGAACTCCGCCAACGCACGGTCGAAGTCCCCTTGCTTCGAGTATTCCATGGCGAGGCCGTAGCGTGCGAAGGCGTCTTTGGGATTCTCGGTGAGGATCTCGTTGAGTGCGGCGATGCGGTCCATAGAAAGTCGCTAGTTGCTGGTGGCGAGTGGCCAGTTACTAGTAGTCGAGGTTACTACAAAATTCTGTATCGCGCCCGGCGAGCCGTCCATAGAAGTCACGGTTCGCATCGAAAACGGATTGGCCAGACACCAATCAGCGAGAATCGATTAGCGGGGAAGTGGCGGGCTCACCAAGTGACTGGTTACAATGTCCAGTCTCTACGATCAATCATGAGCGATTCGTCACCATCCGCTCCATGTGAAAGGACTTCATGAGTAACCATGCTCCGTCTCCCCGCCCCGTGCGCGATTCGCAATCGGAGATGACCGAGATTGTTCTGCCCAACGACGCCAACCCCCTGGACGCGTTGCTGGGCGGCCGGCTCATGCATTGGATCGATATGGCCGGTGCGATGGCCGCACATCGCCATTCCCGCAATTATGTGGTCACGGCTGCGATCGATCACATGGATTTCCTCGTCCCCGTGCGGGTCGGTGACCTGGTGGTTTTGCGTTCGTCGGTAAACCGCGTGTTCAACACTTCCATGGAGGTCGGTGTAAAGGTTTTTGTGGAGAACTACATCTCCGATACCGCGCAACACGTGAGCTCGGCTTACCTGACCTTTGTGGCGATCGATGACGCTGGTCACCACTTGCGAGTAGCGCCGGTGATCCCAGAGACGCAAGAGCAGCAGCGCCGCTATGACGACGCTGGCCGCCGCCGCGACATCCGTCAGGCCGAGCTGCATCGGCGTCGTAAGGCGGCGCGATAGATTCGCCGACCGCAAATCGCCCGGCGGAGGTCCGCCAAACCCCTGGCGATATTTCTTAGGGCAAACTGGCGTGAATGCCGAGATTCTCAGCGACCCTAGATCTACGCCTCATCCGAAATCCGCGCCCGGGGACTCTAGGTGGAGAAAGGGCAATGCATGGCCTGCGGCGTTCCTCACGTCGTAGCAGCTGACCTGGTTGGCTGGACTGGTGCAGGAAAGAAGCACTGCTTTTGGTAGAAGCAGCCGGAGATGGAGGCTGAACTCGAACGGGCGATTGCGGTTCCAGAGACCCAGGAACTGGGATGCCATCGATATGCGGGAACCGATCCCGCGATCCTCGACCGGATATTATCGACGTGTTGCGACTATCCAGCACAGCCGCCGAGCGCGCTTCACGATGAAAGCACAACTGACTCGGTGGCTCCGCGTTTGCTCTGCTTGACGATCACCCCAGGGTGCTCGCCAGATCGTGGAGAGCTATCGTCGGGCGCAGCAAGGCTAGCTCTACGGTCACGCCTGTATAATTAACCATTGGGGCTCCGCCTCGTCCTGCAATTCCTATTCTGGAGTGTGATTCTTTGAACGCACATATGCCGCATCAGCCGGGTCAAGGCCCAGCGCCGCAGGGGCCGCAGCCGCTGCCGGGGGTCGACGCCATCATCGCTGTCGGTTCCGGCAAAGGCGGAGTCGGCAAGACCACGCTGTCGGTTAATCTTGCCGTGGCGCTGGCCAAGTTGGGCCACAAAGTCGGATTGCTCGATGCCGATGTTTACGGCCCGAACGTTCCGCTGATGCTCGGGGTCAACGCGCAGCCGCGTATGGTCGGCGAGAACCGCATTGAGCCACTGGAAGCATTCGGGGTGAAGGTGATTTCGGTAGGCTTCCTCAATCCCGGCGACAAGCCAATTATCTGGCGCGGCCCCATGCTGCATCAAATTATTCGCCAGTTCCTGGGCTTGGTTGAATGGGGACAGCTGGACTATCTGGTTGTCGACCTGCCGCCTGGAACCGGCGATATCGCATTATCGCTGGTACAGACTGTGCCCCTGACCGGCGCGATCGTGGTTTCGACTCCTTCCGACGTTTCCTTGCAGGACGCGCGCAAAGCCATCGAAATGTTCCGCCAGATGAAGGTGGACGTGGTGGGCGTGGTTGAGAACATGAGCTTTTTCGTGTGCCCGCACTGCCACACCGAAGTGGACATATTCTCTCGCGGCGGCGCCGAGAAAATGGCGGCGCAATTTTCTGCGCCGTTTCTGGGCAGCATCGAACTCGATCCCGAAGTGCGCAAATCCGGAGACGGTGGCAAGCCCGTAGTGCTGGCGGGCGAAAATTCGCCTCACGCCAAGTCGATCTACGCCTTCGCGCGCAAAGTCCTAGGGCGAGTGGAGGAAATCAAAGCCAATGCTCCAGCCAGCGTGATTCAGATCCAGTAGAGACGTTGCTTGCAACCTTTCTCTCTCACCATATCTCTCTCACCATAATTCTGGAATGCTGTCGGGCGAGACGTAGCAAGCTACGTCTCTACGATTCGGCGTGGAATCTGTCCAGCTTCCAAATCGTCTGCGGTTCACGCTCCCGAAGAATCAACTCCGCCATCATCTCCCCAACCGCCGGCCCATGCTTGAACCCATGCCCCGACCCGCCCCCCATCAGCCATACGTTTTCCATGCGCGGATGCCGGTCGACGATGAAGTGTTCATCGGGTGTTTGCTCATACTGGCAGACCCGCGTCTCGATCAGCGGCATGTCTTTCATCGCAGGGAAGCGGAAGGCCAGATGTTCGCGCACACGGCGCAGCGTATCCGGATTTACCACGCGTTCTCCCGACGTTGGATCGAAGGCCGGTCCGCGCGTGTCGTCCGCCACTTTGAACCCGCGGCGATCGCTCCCCGGGATGCCATAGAAAAAATGCTCGCGGTGATCGCCCCAGACCGGCAGATGCGTATCATTGAAACGCGGATCGCCCGCCGGCGTCCCGAAGAAAAAAATATCCTGCTTGGTGGCCCGCACAAGATCCCCGATCGTCTGGGGAAACAATTTCCCCAGCCACGGTCCGCAGGCAAATACATAGCCATCAGCCTTGAGCCGGGAGCCGTCGGAAAGAGTCAAACCGCCCGGCAGACCATGCTCGAGACCGTCCCCCATCACCGCCACCTGCCGATACTTCCCGCCCGCTGCAACGAACGCCTCCACCACGGCCAGGCAGCTGGACCGAGCATCAAGATATCCGCATTCCGGCTCGTAGATGCCCCAGTCGACGCCCTCGAAAAAAACCTGCGGCCAGCGTTTCTTCAATTCACCTGCCGAGAGTTCCTGAAACTTGATTCCTGCCCGCTGCAGCGGCTTCCTCGAGCCGCGCTCGAACGCATCGTCATCGTTCGATGCCATCCACAGGACGCCGGCAAGGTGCAGGAATCGGCGTTTCCAGCGGCGTTCGTGCTTCGCCCACAGCTTGAGCGCGCGGGCCGCCAATTCCGTATAAGGCTGATCCGGCCCATACGCCCCGCGTATGATCCGCGTTTCCCCGCCCGACGAAGCCCGCGAATTCCCCGGCCCCCAGGCGTCGAGCAGAGTCACGCGCGCACCGCGCTCCACAAGATGAAGCGCCGTCCACCCTCCGAACGCCCCGGCGCCGATCACGGCAATGTGAGGCTTCGATTTCATTGGTTTCTCTCGTGTTTCGTGGTGCTTTTCACTGGTTAACTTCGGGCGCTACCCGGCCGAGCCCGGCCGAGTTGCCCGCTTGACAGCCCTTCTCGGCGTTCCTAGAATCCAAGCAGGCCGCAGTTTTGCGTCCGCAAGCTAAGTTTCTGCATCTAAAATACTTAACTAAGCCAGATGTGTAGAATGAGCAGTCTTTGGGTCGATCAACGCAACTACCGTCGACTCCGTTTAGCTGACCAGTATTTCACATGCCTTCTGACCCAAATATCGGTAATCGCGAACGCGAGATTCTGACCGCCCTCGTCGAGACTTTTATTACGACGGGTGAGCCGGTCGGGTCGCGCACGCTGGCGCGCTCCAATCGCGAGGGACTCAGCGCGGCCAGCATTCGCAACGTGATGGCTGACCTCTCTGAGGCCGGATTCCTCGAGCAGCCGCATACCTCCTCGGGACGCGTTCCCACTACCGAAGCATATCGCTATTACGTCGAACAGATTACAGGCACCGCGAGTCTGGCGCCGCAGGAAGAAAGCATGATTTCCGACTCGCTGGCCGGCATCACCGACGTGCAGGAATTCATGGAGCGCACGTCGCACGTGCTGTCACTGATCTCGCGCAACGTCGGGGTCGCCGTGGCTACGAGCGGTCCCAGGAATGCTCTGGAGCACGTATATTTCTCGCGCCTGAGCGATCAGAAAGTGCTGGCAGTGCTGGTAACGCGTTCCGGCCTGGTCCGCGACCGGGTGTTGCGGCTCGACTTGCAGCAGGACGATCTGGACCTGGCCGCGCGCTACATCAACGAGAATTTTCGGGGCTGGACCATGGAGGCGATGCGCTCGGAACTGTCCCGGCGTATCGATCAGGAGCGGAGCGACTACGACCGCCTGATGCACTCGATCGAACAACTTTATAAGCAAGGCGCTCTCGCGGCTGAGCACGGGACCCAGGTCGTATTCGTGGAAGGTGCGGCGAATCTTGTAACCGGAGACCAAGACCGGGAACGTCTGCAGGAGATGTTGAAAACGCTCGAAGAAAAAGAGAAAGTCGCGCAACTCCTCGGCGCCTATCTCGACGTAAAGCAGGAAGCCGTGCGGGTCGTGATCGGTCTCGATCAAACGCTTCCCTCGATGCAGAATTTCGTGCTGATTGGCGCTCCGGCACGCGCCGGAAACGACATGATGGGGTCACTGGCCGTGATCGGGCCCACGCGCATGGACTATCAACACACCATGACCGCGGTTTCCTACATCGCGCGGCTGTTCGACAAGATCTTGAATGAATCAGAATGACCGATAGAAAGTAATCCGTAAAT
>Ga0209624_10003453_pt1 | contig 11171 bp, 7 predicted proteins | sample JacPinW_OM2H0_O1_FD_188565 | JGI IMG/M metagenome (GOLD analysis project Ga0209624, IMG submission 188565) | Forest soil microbial communities from Algoma, Ontario, Canada - Jack Pine, Ontario site 1_JW_OM2H0_O1 (SPAdes) (version 2) | ecosystem: Environmental > Terrestrial > Soil > Boreal... | reverse complement strand
CTTCTCGCCCGCCAGCACTTCGAGCCACGCTACCTGCCGCTTCCCGCCGTACGCTTTCTCGACCGCCGCATCAAACACGCGTCGCGCCGCTTTCCAAATATCGCGCCCCGTCCCGTCGCCCTCGATAAATGGCAGAATCGGCTTATCAGGAACTTGAAATTTGCCGCCGCTAAATTCAATCGCCTTGCCCTCAGCCGGCACCGCAATTCCGTTATACTCAGACTTGCTCACCTGTGAGCTCCTCGCACGAACTTCTCGCAGCGCCGCAACCGAAAAAACGATTCAGCTTCGCCGCATCATCATGATACGCGTCGTAATGACAGCAGTGTCGCGCAATCTAACGCGCCTCAGCAAGCCGGAAACAATATCACACTTGCATAAAGCGAACGTCGTGTCGTGGCGCGGGTATCCGCCCGCAAATTCTTGGCGCGCGAACTACTTCCCAATGCTTAGATACCGCTGGAAGAATTGAAGCGTCTCAAAAACCAACCGCGCCCGCGCCTCAGGTGTGCGGAATGTGTGCACATCCTCGAGCTTCACGATCTGCGCAGGAACTCCAGCAGATTGCAGCTTGTCGTAAAGCTCTTGCGCCTGTGCAATAGGCACATCCGTGTCCTGAGTGCCGTGCAAAATCAAAAATGGCGCATCGCTCTTCGCGACGTGAAAGACAGGCGACGCGTCGCGCCACAATTCCGGATGCGTAGCAAAATCCCCGCCGAGAAAATTCGCCAGGAATGCTTCATCGTCGGGCTCGCGATTCGCCGTGAAATCAGTCGGCCCGCTCACATCTACCACCGCTTGCACGCGACTCGAATATTTCGCGAGCGACGCATCCGAATTATCTCGCGTGTCCTCCATCCCCAAAAGCGACGCCAACTGCGCGCCAGCCGAATGACCAAAAGCGCCGATGTGATCGGGATCAACGCCATATTTCGCAGCGTTTGCCCGCACCCACCGCACCGCCCGCTGCACATCATCGAGTTGCGCCGGCCACCGATTGTCCCTGCCAGACAGCAGGCGATAATCCACCGAAAACGCGACGAATCCCGAGCGTGCCAGAAACTTCCCCAGATTCCGCATCGTACCTTTGTCAAAACTAATCCACCCACCGCCATGAATCAGCAACACCGCGGGCCGCGCCCGTGCGCTCGTTTCCGCAGGCTCGTAAACATCAAGCAGCAAGTCATGCCCGTTCACATTGCCGTAGGCGACGTTCTCATGCACGGACACATTTTCATCAGCAGCTGGCTCGGTTGCTTGATTCGCGGCTGGCGCCTGACTCGCAACCGGCGCTGGCTGCGGCGTCCTGGACTCATGCGCCGCCGCAGATGCCTGCGCCCGAAGGTGAAACGGCATCGCAGAAAGCGCGAGTAAAATTAACGGTCCAGTTCTTCGCATGAATTTGATTTTAGCGCAGTCGCGGCGCAGCATCAGCGCCGGAATTCCAATCACGCGCGCGGGACAGGAGGCGCTACAATCGTGGCCAACTGCGAGTGTGGCCGTGGCAATAGTCGGGCTGGCCGGCAGGCCGACCGCTTTCCAAATCTGCCCAATTCTATTCTCGGGCCGTTCTATATCCGAACGTTTATTTGTTCTTATCGGATTCAGGTACTTGCACGTAAACCAGCTCAAACACGGATCCCATCCCGTTCGGCGTCACGCCGACAATATGCTGCCTTTCCTTCGTCCCAGATTTGAAGAGCATTCCTCCCGCATCGGGCTTGTCGTCGCCGCATTCAATCTTCTTCGAAGATTCATTCTTGTCGTCGTCGCTCGATGAGCCCGAAGCATTCGAGCAGTTCAGCACCGGCCCATATTTTCCGAGAGCTTTCTTATAGAATGCCGCGATTTTGTCAGGCGAATCGTTCGATTCCAATTTCATTACCGCGATCTTCAATCCGAACGATCCTCCCCAAAGTCCGAACTTGGTGGCTGGCGTGTCGTTGTCCTTATCTTTATGCGGCCGCGCGCCGGGATATATCGGCAAGCCCACATCTTTCGCGTTCGCATCTGCGCCAACGTAGACTCCGGCGCCTTTGCCGTTCTCGTCCTGCGCCGCCTTAGAAAACACTGTGAAAGCGAACAACGCGGCAGCCACCGCAACAGCCGCTGCAGAACCGAATCGAGTCCAAGAATGCAAGACTCGATTACGCAACTTCGTCATGCTTTTCATGTTTTTCCTCATGCTTAATCTACTCTCACAGCCCAACTGAATTCTGCTTAGGATACGCCGTTTTTCATTCCAAAGTTCCTTAAGCGCTCTGTTTGTAGAGCCGAAAAATCATTCGTCAAATCAGAAACTTTTTTGGCCGGCTCGTGTTGAACCAAAGTGGTGGGGTCCGCGAGTTCTCTCCGCTCGGAGGAAGGCCCTCTTCTTTGCGCGCTTTCTGCTTCATTCTTCATTCGGGTCAGGCTTTTTCCCCGAAAATGCGCAACTCCGAGATTGCTTCGAGCGTCTAATTGAGTAGAATGATTGCAGAATTCATAAATCTGGACGGGCCCGGCGTCTCGCGCCACCGAGCGAGTAGGAGGCTGAGATGAGTTATCCCACCTTGAGAAATATTTTTATCCTTTCTGCTGCAGTACTACTTTTCACTTTTGCGCCATCGCCTGCGTTTGCGCAGCATGGCGGCGGAGGTCACGGCGGAGGCGGCGGTTCGCACGGTGGCGGAGGAGGTAGCTTCCACGGCGGCGGAGGCGGAGGCTCGCACTCGAGCGGGGCAGCGGTGCGCGGTGGCTCCAACGGTGGACGCTCCTATTCGTACGGCGGCGGGCGAACCTCGGTTCCGGGTTATGGCGGCGCGTACGGTGGCGGCTCGCGCGGATATTCTTCGCGCCCGGGAAGCTCATACAGCAACGGCGGTTCGCGGCCTGACGGTTCGTACAATTACGGCGCTACTCGCCCTGGCGCATCCAATGGGATGAGCGGAAACAGAGGCGGCGTTTCGACAGCCTCGGGCGCACGCAGTTACGCCAATTCTGACGGCCAATGGCACTCCTTCGGTAATCGCTCGAGCAGCGCGACGCAATCTTTTTCCGCACGGAATTTCGGTGGTTCCTCTGGATCGGGTTTCGGACGTAGCGCCGGCGCAGCGGAAGGGTCAGGCCGCTCGTTCGGCGGCGGGCGCGGCACTGGCACCGCGAACTCTAACGGTTTTCGATCGTTCGGCACTAGCGGGAATTCTTTGAACCGCGGTTCTGTCGGATCGAGATCCTCGGCAATTTCATCCTCACGCGCGATGTCGAATTTTTCCAACAACCACGCAGCCGGCTCGACATTCGGCCGATCGAATTCCGGTCTTTCAGCCGCAGGATTTGGCCGCGGAACTTCGGGAGGCGCATTCGGTGGGACGCGATTCGGCAGCTCAACATTTGGCGGCCGATTCGGCGCGACATCGTCACCCACTTCGCGATTCGGTCCGATCTCACTCGTCGGGAATCGTTTCGGTGGCGTCGGTGAGCGGGGCTTTGGATTCGGCGGTCGCGGATTTGGGTATGGCGGATATGGCTGGCGCGGCCGCGGTTTTGGTTTGGGCGGATTCGGATTTGGATGGGGATTTGGCTGGGGTCTCGGTTGGGGACTTGGCTGGGGTTGGAATCCGTGGCTTTGGGATCCGTGGTGGGGTTGGGGCGTATCGCCGTACTGGTATGCCCCGTGGCCCGGCTATTATTACTATCCGCCAGCGAACAACACTGTCGCGCCGTATCCTCCTCCCTACGGACCTGGCGATTCCGGCGACAACAACGATTCCTCGCCGAACTCCTACGCGTATCCTGATTCCGGCGCGAACGACTATTCGCCGAGCGTGATTCCGTCAAACAGCGTCGGAGTTGCACCAGCACCGTATACAATTTCTCCCTACGCTTCACCGTCATCGTCGCCTGCGCCCTCGACGGCGCCAGCGAAGAAACCTGCTTCGCCAGTTCCTCAGACGCGGCCGCAGGTGCAAACCGCGTCTGACGATCAGGCTATGTAGTTTTCATAGCGTCGAATTCGCTCGCCGAATTTTAGTTGGTGAGCCGCACTGGCTTTCTCACCGGGGGTTTTTTGTCGCGGCGATCCCAGATTTCCCAATGCACCGGCGAGTGAAAGATTGGCGGGCCGCCCGCTTCGGCGGCGGGCATGTGGAATTGCACGTTGATAAAAACTTCCTGTTGAAGTCCTGACGGTTCAAACGATGTATTCCTCACCAGATCCATCGCGGCGCGGCTCAAATCCGGATAGGAATTTTGAAGCGCCTCGGCGTCGAGCACCCGGCCCTCCTGCGCGTCCAAAATCGCGTGTACGATTACCGGCTGAAAATAAGTTGACGTAGGCGCATCGGAAGGATCAACGCGCATTGGAAAGCGATTCGGAAATCCAAGCGCGAACGATCCGCCGGCATCCACCATTTCGGGCGTCGGCTTGAAGAGATTCGGATCAAGATCTTTCGCGTCTTCGAGACTCTCCACGTGGGCCTGAACGGCGAGACGCCCTTCTTCATAGATTGAAACTTCCCGCGCAATGGTGTGGCTGTGAAATTCAGCGGCGCCGTCGTAATTGTAGACGGCAAAAATTCCCGGAGCTTCCGACCATGTCTGCAAAAGGCCGGTCGTGGGATCCACGCAATATTCCCTTTCGTACCAGGAGCGTGGCGCGGGATTCGGCGGAACGGCGGCGCTGAGCAGCAAGCAGCGCATCTCTTTGCCGTCACGATTCACGTCCGCGGCGCGCATTGCGTAGCCGCCAGCGCGGGTACTTACGGGCCAGAGCAGCGCGGCGCGCACCATCTGAACGCGGAGTGGAACGGGCTCGGCAGGATTCGTGCCGTATGTGTGATTGCCGTCTTGTATGCGCAGAGTAAGCGAATCGCCTAGCTGCGCAACCCAGCGGTGTTGCGAGCCCATGGCCTCCTCGTCCATCGTGCCTTCGCCTTCGTTCTGGCTGGTGCCGCTTGTCGTGAAGGAGACTTTGAGGGAGTAGGGAGTTGCGATGTCGTGCAGATTATAGTTTTGCCGGGCGCGATCAAGCAGATCGAGTGCGGCGTTTCGGTCAGCCGGCTTCGTGAGTATGCGCGGCTGGCGCGTGACCATTTCGTGCGAGTCGGATGGCGGCGGATTTGTCTGAGCGAAAATCGCCGGGACGCAGAGCAGGGAAGTAACGAAAGCGGCGAAGAACCGGGGGGTGGTTCTCATTGTGCTTCCTCGAATCCAATGAATTCTTGGAGGGGACCGCTCGCGATTCTAGTCAAGATTCGGGTTGGGAAGCAATTCCAAAATTCTTGGTGGGCGTCGATAAATGACCTTCCTCCATTCTTGTCTCTCGTTTCAAAGGGCCTCTGAACAGGCAAAGTCAAAAACGCCGGCAGGATGCCGGCGCGACGAAAATCTCTCTTATCACCCCTCGAAGAGGGTGCAATTTTGTCTCGATTAGAACTGGGTGGTGGTGATTGTTTTGTTTGAGTTGCGGACGTTTCTAATAAATTCCAGTCTCGATTAGAAATTGCTTTTCGATTGAGTACTGGACTCCGCAAATTTGCGTAGCATTCCGTGGCCCGGAAGCCAATCGGCGCCCATTGATAGTACCCGGGCAGTCTTCTCCGTGTTAACTCTATAATTATCATAGTGTTAGGTTAATTGAATCGCCTGATTATATCATGTGTGAAGTGGTGCGTGCAAATCCACAGTGTGTAAGGGTTGGCGGAAGTGTTGGGGAATCAGCGGGATTCGGGCGCGAAAATCTCACGAAATTGTGGTCTTGATTTTGGCGAAAACGCGAAAGTGGACGGACGATCTTATTGACGAGGCTAGCTGTAATTGAATTGTGTTCCCGGAGGCAGGAGCCTCCGGGCTCTAAATTAAACTTTTCTTTGCGCGGACGAACGTCAAAAACGACGGCAGGATGCCGGCGCGACGAAAGAAACGGTGGGCTAGCCGTAGTTGGTGCGACGATGTGGGCGCGTGGCGAGTGTAAAAGATTCGGGGCAAGATGCCCGCGCCACGAAAGAAGCGGCCGCGTTGACTTGCCGGCGGGCGCAGCATAAAATTCGCGGCGATGCCCGATTCTTCGCCCCTCTCCGGACGGACCATTTCGCATTACCGCATCCTTGAAAAGCTTGGTGGTGGCGGGATGGGTGTCGTCTACAAGGCCGAGGACACTCGGCTCGACCGCGCCGTCGCTTTGAAATTCCTTCCTGACGATGTCGCGCACGACCCGCAGACGCTCGAACGCTTCAAGCGTGAAGCCAAAGCAACCTCCGCGTTGAATCACCCCAACATTTGCACGATTCATGACATTGGCGAGGACGCGGGACTGACATTTATCGCCATGGAGTATCTGGAAGGCCAGACGCTCAAGAACCGGATTTCCGGCAAGCCACTGCCGCTCGACGAAACTCTCGACCTCGCAACTGAGATTGCGGATGCGCTTGATGCCGCGCACGCCAAGGGGATCGTGCATCGAGACATCAAACCAGCAAACATTTTCATCACGACGCGCGGACACGCCAAAATTCTCGATTTTGGCTTGGCGAAGCTCACGCCGGCCACGGCAAACGAGGACTTTTCAGGGCTCGCGACGGCGGCTGCCGAGGCCGTTTTGACCACGCCGGGTACGGCGATGGGTACGGCGGCCTATATGTCTCCGGAACAGGCGCGAGGCGAGGAACTCGACTCACGAACGGACCTCTTCTCGTTTGGCGCGGTGCTCTACGAAATGGCCACCGGAAGCATGGCATTCCCTGGAAACACCACTGCCGTTGTGCATGACGCGATCTTGAATCGCGTGCCGCCATCACCAGAACGCGTCAATCCTCAAGTGCCCGCGGAACTCGGACGGATTATCGGGACGACGCTGGAGAAAAATCGCAAAGCACGCTGCCAAACAGCAAGTGCAGTGCGCACCGAACTCCAGCGAATGAAAAGGGAATTCGAATCAGGGCGTGCAGCTGCGGCAAAACCAAGGGGCCAATCCATAGCAGTGCTTTATTTTGAAAATCTCAGCGGGGCCAAGGAAGACGAATATTTTCGTGATGGAATGACCGAGGATGTCATCACGGAGCTGACGCAGATCAAGACTTTGCACGTATTTCCGCGCGCAGCAGTTGTCGCATACCGCGACAAGCCGGCGACGGCTCCGGAAATAGGAAAGCAACTGGACGCCGCATACGTGCTAAGCGGCAGCGTCCGCCGCGCCGGGAACCGGCTTCGAATCACGGCGCAGTTGGTGGAGACGCATACGGGGCACAGTGTTTGGGCCGAACGCTTTGACCGCGAGATGAAAGATGTATTCGAGGTTCAGGACGAGATCGCACGCAGCATCACGCAAGCGCTCCGGATTTCGCTTTCCCCGCAAGAAGAACAGACGATTGCGCAGAAGCCAACGGAGAATCTTCAAGCGTATGACTATTTTCTGCGTGGGCGGAATTACTTGCGCCGTGTGAATCTGGAAGTTGCCATGCAGATGTTTGAACATGCCATTCGTCTCGACCCGAACTTTGCGCTGGCATATGCCGGAATCGCAAACACGTGCGGCAGGCAGTATGAGTTGCACGGCCGCGACCCGCGCTGGATCGAAAAAGGTGTCGCCGCTGCCAATCGCGGTTTCGAGCTTGATCCCCAAAATCCAGAGGTGCTCGCGGGGCGCGCGCGGCTTTGTCATGTGCAGAGGAAATACGACGAGGCGGTATCGCTTGCTCAAATGGCAATAGACCGAAGACCGGATAGCCAGAGCGCCTGGGACATACTGGGCCGGGCGCTATTCTCGGCACACCGGTGGCAGGAGGCGGCCAACCTAGCCGAGCGCGCCGTTGATGCAGCGGGAGACGATTACAACGTACACATCCCCTACATCAACGCGGTGTTGGCACTCGGCGACAAGGAAACCGCCCTCAAACTCATCGAGCGACACATTCAAGTTCTCGAACGGCAGGTTGATACGGTGCCGGAGGACGTGCGGGCGCGAATCGTGCTCGCTGGCAGGTACGCTCAAACGGGAAGAAGCAAAGCTGCGTCGCAACAACTGGAAACTGCTGTTGCCATGCGACCCAATGACTCCAGCACGCTCTACAATGCTGCCTGCACGTATGGCGTACTTGAGATGAAGCGTGAGTCTCTCGCCATGTTGAGACGAGCCGTCGAAAGTGGCTATACCGATGTGGCGTGGGTTTCTCGGGATACAGACTTGTCTTGCCTGCACGACGACCCGGAATTCCAGAAACTCATTGGACGTACCGAGGGCCCGGCGTCATGATCGGCATGGTGTGACGCTAAATCACGCAGGGGCTAGGCCGGAAATCCTCCATCAGAATCAGCGGGTTTGGAGCGCGAAAAAATTCGAGGTGGCGCGCGCGTAGGGATTTGCGTCACCTGGGTGAAAGCGATCAGGAACGCGGCTAGTTGAGTGAATCCGGTGCTGGGATCATCTTGAGTTGGACGGTTTTTTGTTCATTGGCGGCTAAGTCGAAGGAGGCGGCCATTTTTTCGAGAGGCCTCAGAAAATCGGGATCACTATAAGACTCCGCGTCCACCTTTTGCCATGCAAGAGCCTCGTAATGGCCTGGCGGCACACCGCGGATTTCGAAATGGCCGTATTGATCGGTGGTCGAAGTCTTATATTCATCGGGTTTCTGATGGGAGTTCGGAGCCGGGACTAGAACCACCAGTGCTCCAAGTGCGGGAAGATCGTCTTTATCGGTAACTGCGCCGTTCACGACGCCGGTATCGGCTGCTATACACGATAACGAAAGAAGATGGCGCCGCACCCGAGACGACCTGCAGCCCCTGTTCGAGCACGTCAACGCCATTAGCTTTGGCAGACTTGATGTAGCAAACCCCGCATTTTGAGTGCATGTGAATCGAATAGGATGCATCGCCCACTTCTTTGAGAACGAATGAGCCGTCGGTCTGCACTTCCGCCTCTCGACCGCCGCTGGTGAAAATGCCCGTGTCCGCCTCCACAGGATCGAGCCAAACTTTGACATTCGAATCATGCGGGGCAGACTTACCTTCGAATACCACTCGACCTGCGATATTGATTCCCCGTGTCAGGACCAGTGAAACGCCCTCCACATCGGCGTTTACCACGTCCACGATCTGCGATGCGGTGCGAATTTTGTCGGCCGCGAAAAAGAGGGCATCCAAGACATACTCGCCTGGGACAAGTCCTTGGATTTCAAAGTCTCCAGTTTTGGAATCCGCACGCGCTTCCTTTCGGTCTTCGACTGATACTTCTCGATTCTCGCGACGAAGAGCCATCACGACGACACTTTGTTCGGAAGGTTCGGCGATGGAAATTAGAACCTGACCGTGGATTTTGAAGGCTCGAGCGGAGCCTTTCGGCGCAAGAACGAAATCAAGCCCAGAAATCTCATCGCCTGACTTCACTTCAAGGGTTGAAGCTCGCGCGCTGTCTGTCGTTCCGGAATAGTATGTAGGAAGATAGTCGCTAGTGTTGTCTTGAAGACCGGCATTGGTGAAGTGGGGAGACTCCGCTGAATTCGCGCGAATGGAATAGCGGCCAGGCTCAAGATCGAAAATCCGATACTCACCGACGTCATTCGTAGTTGCCCTACCTGTCGTCTCAATCTTGAGTTTTCCTTTAATTGTGGTGTGAAGTAGCGCGTCCACGTTGACATTACGGACAGGATCGCCATCTTCGTCAGTGATGCGCCCGGCAATTATTCCCATTCGATGCAATCGGAATTGCAAGTCCATTATTTTCTGGCCGGGTGCCAGGGTAAGGGTCCCCCCGGGTTTATCAGGCTGGTCTTGACCGTAGCGCCCCGGCAAGTAGTCGGTGCGGCGAGCGTCAAGGTTGTAACTACCAGGAGGAATTCTGTCGATTGAAAAATGACCGGCAGCGTCAGTGGTCGCGCTCAGGCCGGCTTTATTTGAGTCAGCGTCCTCGTCGGCCTTCAAAGAAAGAAATATGCGTGCTTTCTTTAGCGGCTCGCCGGTGTTTGCGCTTAGGACGGTGCCGGAAATCGTGCAAAGTTGAGCGTTCTGGGCGGCGGTGTTTTGCGGTGGAGTGGGTTGTTGCGCGGGAAAAGGGGGATCAGAATGCAAATTGCGAGCACCGCGATGGAAATGCGCATATCACTATCCGTTTGAGGTACGTGCCATGCTACCGCAAGCATAAGCTTATATACCAGTAAAGGGCGATTTCCCTGTCGAAAAGTCTGCCAACAATTAATTGGGTCCGGGAGGCGGGAGCCTCCCGGCTCTGAATTGTATTTGTTGTTTTATTTTTAAATTGGTGCCCCGGTGAGGCATTTGAGTGCTGAGCAAAATCACCGGGGTTGAAAGCGCGTAGCCAGCACTAAAGCGCATGATTGCGAGGACGAGTTCTTTCGGAGCGCTGAAACTCTCCTCCTCCGCATAAATGCGGGGCCTGTCACCGAGAGGTCATGGCAGACGACTTGCAAATTGTTTTGCATTATTACTCCGTCCTAAAAAATCGGCATGTCTCATGACGCGCGCTACTAGAAGTGATCGGAGCGCGGGCGGATTTGATTTGTGCTGCGGCGCGGAAAAACGCCGGCAAGATGCCGGCGCTACGAGTGCGCGCTTGCCGTTTGCTGAATTGCAGGAACTCCGGCAGGGCGACGTAATAGCGTCCCGGGCTGGATACCCACGCGACGAAAAACAGACGCGTGCGCGTTTGATTGTTTTCCACAGGCGTCCACAGATTTGCACAGATTTTTTTTTGCAATTTCGTTGACGGTGAATTTGAAAAGATTTATCTTGCGCCTCAGATTGAACCGGGAAGTACAGAAGCTAAACGGTTCAGCTCAAAGGTCGCGAGAGTCTAACGACTAGCGGGATCGAGAGAGGAACCGGGGAGTGGAAAGACTTCGCGATTCAGCATAGAGGTCGCAAAAGCTTAACGGCAATTGCGGCGTCAGGCTGAATCGGGAAGCTCGGAGAAGTAGCGGTTCGGCGCAGAGGTCGCGACGGCTTCACGGCTGTTGCGATGCTGAGCCGGTTGCGAAATCTCGGAGGCTTAGCGGTTTGGGTTGGTTGCAGCGAGGGCTTCGCGGCTTTTGCAGCGACACATTCAATCGAAAAGCTCGTAGGAAGTACGCTTCAGTTTGGAGGAGTCAGCACGCCGCAAGGCTGTTGAGTCACCGGATTGACTCGGAAGCCTAGACTTTACGGCTCGATTTAGAGGGCGCGACACGTTGAAAAGGGTG
>Ga0209624_10003452_pt1 | contig 11172 bp, 3 predicted proteins | sample JacPinW_OM2H0_O1_FD_188565 | JGI IMG/M metagenome (GOLD analysis project Ga0209624, IMG submission 188565) | Forest soil microbial communities from Algoma, Ontario, Canada - Jack Pine, Ontario site 1_JW_OM2H0_O1 (SPAdes) (version 2) | ecosystem: Environmental > Terrestrial > Soil > Boreal... | reverse complement strand
CGCCCACGAACCCGAAGCCGTATCCGAACATTTCCACGCTCATTGCCGCGGTGATGAGCACGCGATTGGTGGGCAGGGTGGTGCTCAGGTAGTAGTAAGACAGCATCGGAAAATTCATCACGCAGATCAGGGGAAGAAGCGCGCGCTTCAAGCCCAGCCAGGACGTGAAGTAACCGCCCAAAATGCTGCCGGCGATGAAGGCGATGGTGCCGAAGCTTCCATAGATCGCACCGAATTGATCGGTGGTGAGTCCCAGGCCGCCGACGACGCGTTTGTCGACCAGGAACAGCGGGCCGATTCGAACGACCTGCCCTTCGCCCGCGCGATAAAGAAAAATAAAAATCAGCAGCAGCCAGATATTCGGCTTTTGGAAAAAGGTGCGGACCACATCCCAGAACGTCTCGGCCATTTTGTGGAAATTTTCCGATTTTCTTTCGGCGCCTCCGGTTGGCAGCACGCGCGTGTGATAGAGGCTCAAACAGACCAAGATGATTCCCATCGCTACGAAGATCGACATCCAGGCGTGTCGAATGCCGCTGCGCGATTCGAGGTAACCGGCCAGAATAATTAGGCCGCCCTGCGAAAAGAACCGCGCCGCGTTGTAGAAGCCGCCCTGCCAGCCGGCGTAGGCGGCCTGCTGCTTATTCGAGAGACTGGCAATGTAGAGGCCGTCAGCAGCAATGTCATGAGTGGATGAGCAAAGCGCGGCCAAGCCAAAGAAGACCAGGGTGTATGGAAAGAAATCGGCGCGCGGCAGGAACAGCGCGATCGACGCCAAAGCAAGTCCGCCCAGCAATTGAAGCAAGACCACAAAAAACTTCTTGGTCTTAAACATTTCAAGGAGCGGGCTCCAAAGCGGCTTGAGCGACCAGGGCAGCAGAAGCCAACTGGTATAGAAGGCGATGGTGTCGTTGGCTAGTCCAAGCCTTTTATAAAGAATTCCCGCGATCAGCGAAACAGCGAAAAACGGAATGCCTTCGGCAAAATAAAGAGTGGGAACCCATGCTGCGGGATGCGCGCCCTGGCGGGATTTCTCAGCGCTCATGGCGTTTGGCTGGGGCGATCGGTTGGTGCTACCGGAATCTTCGAATGGTCAGAGAGTGGCGGCCTGAGCGATACAGGCCAAGGACGTAAATCGTGGCCTTACCTTTGGTGGAAAAGATGAGCTGGCGAATTCTTAGCAATCCGGTTCCGCGCGGAACGCCAAGCAAGTCGGCGGTGCGCTGATCGGCGCCGGTCGAATCGATTTCCTCGTCGGCATAGGAAATCTCGACACCATAAAGGCGTTCAAGAGTCGTGAAGAGCGAGCCGCGTTCGAGTGGCCCTTTTACCAACCGCGGAAAATCTTCCGCGGAGAGATAGCAGGTCTCCAGAGCGAAGGGCTCATCGCCTGCCGAGCGGACTCGCTCGAGCTTGGTGAGTTGGGCGATAGGAGGCAGGCCAAGACGAGCGGCAATTTCGTGTTCGTAAATGAGCTCGCGGCAAACAATGTGGGATTGCGCGGCGAGCCCGCGGCTGGCCATCTGCTCGGTGTAGCTCATCAGCTTGTTGAAGTGAATTCGCGGCGGCGCAACGAATGTGCCCGAGCCATGCCGGCGCTCGACCACACCTTCACGCGCGAGGTCGCCGAGAGCGTGTCGCGCGGTCATCAGACTGACTTTATGAATGCGCGCCAGCTCGCGTTCGGAATCAACCAAATCCCCACTGCGTAATTTACCTGTCTCGATCCTTTTGCGGATCGCGTTTTGGATTCGACGGTAAGCGGGCTCGCCGTTGCGATGATTCAGGGCCATAGATTATTCAATCGAGCTTTGAGCAATACATCCGCGTGGGTTTTATCAAATTCGCACCCTAGACACATCAAGGTGTTGTTAAAACGTTCGGATTGGTCAACTTTGGCCAACCGTGGTCAAAGCGTGCTCCCAAGCATTTCTGCTGTGCTACCGGTACACCCTTTGCTCTTTTGCAGGCCGCTATAGAGCATCGTCCACCGAATAAAACACTGCTATAGAGCTGCAAGGTGGCCTAGGGTACATATCTGTGGGCATTTCTGCAAATTAAATTTTATCCTTGACAAGATATTTCATGTGCTATATAGCTCCGTATCGCAAAGGGGCACGGGGTGCGATTCAGGGCTGACTTGGAGCCCGTTGGATAGGAGGATTTCCGCGATGCTAAAGATTACGGGTTTTTTGCGGGGGTGTGTTCTCTCGCTGAGTTTGGTGACGATGATTTTGCTGGTTGCTAGTGGTACGCGCGCCCAGCAGGCTGCCGGGTCTATAACCGGTACTGTAACTGACGCGTCAGGTGCGGCTGTCGCTAACGCGACCGTCGCGGCGCGTGACGTACAACGCGAGACTACGGTCACCACCGAAACGAACAGTTCTGGCGTATATGAATTTCCACAGATCCCCGTCGGCACAATCGAGCTAAAGGTCTCGGCGACCGGATTCGGACCTCAGGCCCGCGAGGCATTCTCGCTGCTGGTAAACCAGGTCGCCCGTGTCGATTTCCAACTTAAAGTCGGCCAAGTCTCTCAAACTGTCGAAGTAACCGAGGCTCCCCCGCTTCTTCAAACCGATACGACCGAGGTAGGGATGGTCATGACGGAGCAAGCGGTGGTGAATCTACCGCTGGCCTCGCGCGACGTGAATCAATTCACTCTACTGTCGCCCGGCGTGGTTTCGCCGAATATCTTCGCCTTTGAGGCAAACCAGAATACTTTTGGCACGGGCCGGCCGTACGTGAACGGCGCGCGCGAGCAAGACAATAACTTCACCATCGACGGCATGGACGCCAATCAGGCCGACAACAATGAAGTTGCGTATGTTCCTAGCCCCGATGCCATTCAGGACTTCAACCTCATTGCCGGCAACGCTCCTGCCGACTTCGGCAACTACATCGGCGGAGTAATCGTGGAGACCCTCAAATCCGGCACGAATTCCTATCACGGAGACCTGTTCGAGTTCGTTCGCAACACAGATTTCGATGCCAACAGCTGGCAAAACAACACGATTGGCGCGCCGCGCAGTCCGCTCCACTACAACAATTTTGGAGGAACCGTAGGCGGGCCCATCATTAAGAATAAGATCTTCTTTTTCGCCGACTACGAAGGATCTCGATACTCCACACCCGCGAGCACTCAACCTTTCGTACCCATTCCCGCCGCCGAGCGAACCGGAGACTTTTCGGCCCTGTGCACAACGGGCTTCGTGGGTGGAGTCTGCACTACGGCTTCACAACAGCTCTACAACCCCTTCTCCAGCGCCAATCCGACAACTCGCACGCCCTATCCAAACAATCAAGTCCCCATCGCAAGTGCCGCCGCGGGCAAGATTCTGGCTTCACCGTTATTTCCCGGGGCAGGCGTCGATTCCTACACGCAGCACAACTACGTGAATGGCGATCAGGGCGACTTCAAACTCGATTGGCAAATCGATGACAAAGATCACCTGATGGCTCGCTACTCACAGATGTACGTGATTAATAACACCACCAATTCGATTCAACTTCTGCCGGACCTAAAGCGCACATATCCGCTGAACAACGAGGTTGTCGACTGGACGCGCACCATCACGCCATCGTTGGTGAACGATGCGCGCGTGGGTCTGCAGGTGTTCCCTGCCGACGACCAGGTGTACTCCAATCCGACAGCCATCAATCTTCCGGCTACCCTGGGAATTCCAGGTGTTAAGGCCACGATACTCCCCGAGCTGAATTTTGGATCGCTCACCACGGTCGCCAATAGCCCCGGCCTCACCTCGGTCGGCAGCACCGACTCGGTGGAAATCTTCCATGACACCACGGTTGAGGTTGAGGATTCCTTGACCTGGACTCACGGAAAGCACGTGAGCCACTTCGGTTTCGAGTATTTTCGCTTCATCATGAATGACGTTTACCCCGGAAACGAAGGTGTCGCCGGATCTTTCAGCTTCACCGGACAATTCACCGGAAACACCGGCGCCAGCGGCGGCAACGGAGTCGCCGATTTTCTTCTTGGGCTTCCCACCGACGTTACCGAGGGCACTCCGCTGCAGTTCAACTTGCGCAACAGCATCTTCGGCGGATTCTTCGCCGACAGCTGGCGGCTCACTCCTAATTTCACTTTGAATCTTGGGCTGCGTTATGAAGTCATTACCGCGCGTGGCGATAGTGACCCAAGCCATAACGTCAATTTCAACCTCAACACGGGGGCGCCGGAAATTGGGACGAATTACGACACCTACCTGGGGATCGACAACGTGCAGCCTCGCATCGGCTTTGCGTGGCAGCCGGGCTTTGCCCGCAACACCGTGGTTCGCGGAGCTTATGGAATCTCAACTTACATGGAAGGCAATGGCGTAAACAACCTGGCCGTGGTGAATCCGCCCTTTGTTGTCAATCGCGATGAAAACAACGTCGGGTTATCGGCGCCACTGACCACTCTCGATCAAGGCTACTCGGCTTTTCCCGCGGCCGCTTGCACCGCTGCGGCTCTCGAGGCATTCTCGCCGGCTTGTTTGTCCTCCACGACTCTCCACGCCACCAACCCACACCTGCAACCGGCCGTGGATCAGCAGTGGAATTTCACTATCCAGCACCAGCTCGGCCGCAGTACAACTTTTTCAGTCGGCTATGTGGGCAACAAAATCGATCACATGTCGGACATCTTCATCGCCAATCAAGGCAAGATTGTAAATGGTGCTGTGGTCCCGAGCGCCTTCGCACCGCCGCTCATTGCGGCTGGCGCCACTGTTCGTTATAACGATTCCGAAGCTGTCCAGCGCTATAACGCTCTTGAACTGACTCTGACGGAGCGCGCTTTCCACGGCCTCGAAATGCAAGCCAACTACACCTGGTCGAAATGCCTCTCCAATTCGCTCGGTTACTTCGGCCAATACGGCGATGAGGAAGGACTTGGTACTTCACAGACCAACGGCGGCTATTTCTTCTTTCAGAATATCTACGACCAGCATAATGATATCGGCCGCTGCATCAGTGACGTTGCCGGTTCCTTCAACGGCTACCTTGTTTACGACCTGCCCTTTGGCCGCGGCCGGATGTATGGCAGCAACGCCAACGGGGTAGTCAACCAGATCATCGGCGGCTGGTCGATGGCTTCCACCTTTAATATTCACTCCGGCTTTGCCATCACCCCCGCTGTTGACGATCAATCCGGAACCGGCGGCGGCGTCGGTGCAGCCTACCGCCCAAACTGCGTTCCTGGCGTTTCGCAATTCGGCAGCGGTCAGGGTGAAGATCTCGGCGGCAGTATCGGTATTCAGTTCCTAAACCCCGCCGCGGTTTCTTTGCCGGCGCCTCATACCTTCGGCAATTGCGGCGTTGGCGCCTTCCGCGGTCCGAGCCTAGCAATTGCCGACTTCAATATCATCAAGGCGTTCCCGATCACTGAGCACGTCAACCTGCAATTCATGGCTCAGTTCATCAATCTGACCAACACTCCGGTCTTTGGTGCGCCCACACCGCGCTGCGGTCCCTCGTGCAACGGCATCATTGATACCAATCCGATCACCGGAGGAGCAAGCGGCGCCGGAACCTTTGGTTTGGCTCAATCTCTCGACCCAGGACGAGAAATACAATTAGGACTGAAACTGAATTTCTAAAGTTGTCCTAACACCCCCCACATCGGCAGGTGCGGTCATGGCCCCCCATGACTGCCCTGCCGATCTGGCGTTTATCAAATTGCAAATCTTCGCATGTATCCCGTTCTTCAAGTGTTCTTACATCTGAAGCCTCACTATCCGTGATATAGTCCCGCCACCAAGAGTGCAGTTTCCCCTTACAAACACCTAAAAAATTGGATTGGCCTCCGGGCCAACTAAGGAGCAAGACCGAATGACAAGAACCATGTGTGACCGGATCCTTTTGGGTCTGGCGTTGTGTCTATTTGCTGCTGCCACGGCCATTTCCGCTCCCAAACCTCAACCTCCACAGTCGATGCCTGAAAAGCAGCCGGCGATTTACACGTATGTATCGCTCTTCGGCGTGCCACGCGCGAACTGGGGCGAGTACGAGAAAAGCGAGGAAAAGTCGAACAAGAATTTTCAGAGCCTCGTCACAGATGGCACACTCGTCAGTTGGGGCTCGGCGGCGGTTGAAGTTCATGAGGGCAATGACGCGCCGAATTATGTTTCGTGGTTTTCTTCGACGTCCATCGCGGGCATCCTGAAAGCACTCGAATCCGTTCGGACGAATGCACCCCCAGCCGCGAACATCAACTACACGATGCACGCCGATGAGCTGACCATGTCAAGGAACTACAACATGAAGGGCGGAGCAGCCGCTAAGTACCTCGTAGTACAGAACTGGAAAGTGAAGATGGGGCACGGGGATGACATGGATGAGCTCTTCAACAAGCATCGCAAAGCTGGGCTTGATGCGATGGTCGCTGATGGCACCATCAATGGCTATTCCATGGAGGAGGATTTGATCCACACGGGGCCGCCAGGATTTGTCAGTCTGGTCGTCGAGTTCCCCAACGCGGAGTCGATTGACAAGTTTTACGCGAGCATCGATTCTCTTCATGAAAAGGATCCTCTGTTTGGCGTCGCTTTCTCCGGCGTTCAAGAGCCGTCCGAACACCGCGACCACCTGCTGAGGGTTATCAACTCCGGGCACAAGTAGAACTTTATTTCAGCGAAAAGCAATCGGGGCAAATTCATTTTGATTTTGCCCCTTTTGTTTTTTCTGGGACAAAAGCGCCCTGCCCATGATGACAGTTAGTCCCTCCGCTACGTGTTTTCTGTAGTGTTACTTGTTTAGCGACGAACCGCTTGTATTTAACCGGCTCGAGGACTAGCATCCTTCGCGTCCCCCCGCCTTACAGGCGAAAAGAAGTCCTCACGTCTTTTTACGTGGTAGCAGGTAAACAACTCAAGTTGTGCAAGAAGCGAGGAAAACCATGAACGCCACCGGTCGGCTTAGCCTGTTAGGTGCAGCCCTGCTGTTCTTCATCTCCACCCCTTCCCTGCTCCAGGCACAAAGTGTCACTCTCGCGCCATCGATCACTACGGTTGCGGGCAATGCCACGGCCGGAACGCCCACAGGCACCGATGGCGATGGTGGCGCCGCAACTGGCGCGAATCTTTCCGCCCCATCGGGTGTGGCCGTAGATGGCGCGGGCAATTTATATATCGCTGATTCGGGCGACAATCGCGTTCGCAAGGTGACTCCTGCCGGTGTAATCAGCACGGTGGCTGGAAATGGCAACGTGGGGACGGCGACGGGAACAGACGGCGATGGCGGCGCAGCAACGGCGGCCAATCTGAATCACCCGACCGCGCTGGCCGTGGACAGCTCAGGAAACTTGTATATCGCGGACAGTGGCAACAACCGGATTCGCAGAGTAAATACCCTCGGCACGATTAGCACGGTGGCCGGAACTGGCAATGTGGGCACGCCGACCGGACCGGATGGCGACGGCGCTGCGGCAACTGCCGCGCAACTCAATGCGCCGAATGGAATCGCGATAGATGCAGCGGGCAACCTCTATATAGGCGACTCCGGAGACAATCGGATCCGCCAGGTAAATACCATCGGGAATATCACCACGGTGGCCGGCTCGGGTAATGCAGGATTTACGAATGGGCCGCCGACGAGTGCGGACCTGAACAGCCCAGACGGGCTGCGAGTGGACAGCTCGGGAAATATTTACTTTGCAGACCAGAATAACGGCGCGGTTCGTGAATTGATCAATGCGACGCTGCTTACTCTGGCAGGCACGGGCGCGCAGGGATATAACGGCGACAATCAGCAGGCCATCAGCGCAGAACTCAATAATCCCAAAGACGTGCAGATCGACGCCGCGGGCAACATTTACATCGCGGACTTCACCAACAACAGAGTGCGGCAGGTAAATGTTTTTGGAACGATTCTCACCCTGGCCGGAAATGGCACCCCGGGCTTCACCGGCGATAATGGCGCGGCCTCAAACGCGGAGTTGAGTGGCCCCTCAGGGCTGGCTCTGGACCACGCTGGGAATTTGTACATCGCGGACACGGCCAACAACAGAGTGCGCAAGGTAAATACGGGGCCGCTGAATTTTGGATTCGTGAACGTAGGATCGAACACCACGCAAACCGCGACGCTGCAAATCAATACCGAAGGCCTCTCTATCAACAGCGTGACAACCAGCGGCGATTTTTCGATTCAAAGCAATACGTGCAACTCAGGCGGCTGCACCACAGTGGTGAAATTTGCGCCGACGCAACCTGGACCGCGTAGCGCCCCGTTGGTCGCAACAGACAGCAACTCGAACGTTTACAGCTTTGGATTACAAGGAACGGGCGGGGGGTCGTCGGCTGCCTTTACTCCCGGCCTGATCAATAGCTACGCGGGAATAGGTGCGGAAGCGGGCGGATCATTCAGTGGCGACGGCGGACTTGCTACGTCTGCGGAACTGTTGATGCCCGATTCAGCCCGGATGGATGGCGCGGGCAATTTGTATATCGCGGATACGGGCAACAACGTGATTCGCGAGGTTAACACGAGCGGAATCATCAATAGAGTGGCGGGCACGCCCTCAGCCGGGAGCGGAAGCCCTGCCACTGCCGGATTCAATGGAGACTTTCAACCTGCAGTCTCCGCGGAGCTCAATGGGCCGAGTGGGGTCGCAGTCGACAGTGCAGGGAATTTTTATATTGCTGACACCGCGAACAACCGGGTTCGCAAGGTAGACACAACCGGAATGATCACCACCGTGACGGGAGATGGGAACGCGAATTACGAAGGAGATGGCGGTTCGGCGGTGAGCGCAGAAGTGAATGGTCCCACAGATGTGGCAGTGGATAGCGCGGGGAACATTTACATTGCGGACAATGGGAATAATCGAGTACGCAGAGTGGACACCAGCGGAAACATCAACCTGGTCGCGGGTAACGGAAGCGCCACAGCCAGTGGAGACGGTGGACCCGCTACGTCGGCGGGATTGTCCGTGTGGGGCATAGCTTTGGATCCCGCGGGGAATTTGTATATCGCCGATTATTTGAACCATCAGGTGCGCAAAGTTAATCCGAATGGGCTCATCAGCGCGTTCGCGGGGGATGGGACGCAGGGGGTTAGCGGAGACAACGGACCAGCGTTGAGCGCGAACCTCAACACCCCCGAAGGCTTGGCGGTGGACGACGCGGGGGATGTGTACATCTCCGATGATATTGGCGGAGTTCGGAAGGTCGATACGCTGGGGATTATCACTACAGTCGCCGGCGGGGCAACGGAGGCCTTCACAGGAGACGGCGGACCGGCCACCCAAGCGTCACTGGATCACCCGCACGGCGTTTGGGTGGATAACCTGGGGAACATATTCATAGCGGACACTCGGAGCAGCGTGATTCGTGAAGTGAATGTGGCGAAAAGCGTTGTAACCTTCCCAACGACGTCACCCGGCAACACAAGTGCCGCACAGACACTGGCGGTCTCGAACGTCGGGACGGCGCCGCTGAATTTCAGTTCCATTGCGGCATCGACCAATTTTGGATTGACGAGTGTGGCCAATGCTTGCGCGGTTGGCACGCCGCAAACGGTGGGCTCGACGTGCAACATCGGCGTCGATTTTGCGCCGACCACGACGGGCAATCCGCTGACCGGCACGTTAACCGTAAACGACAACGGCGCAAATACACCGCAAGTGGCGAATCTGAGCGGGAACACCAATGCGTCATCGGCGCCGGCGTTTACCAGCGGCACTTCGGCGACGTTCTTATCCTTCGAACCCGGCGTGTTCGACGTGACGACGTCGGGATCGCCGGCACCGACGCTGACGGAGACGGGCGCACTGCCGAACGGAGTAACGTTCGTGGACAACGGCAACGGCACGGGCACGCTGAACGGGAGTCCGACGGTGACTGGAACTTTCCCGATTACCTTCAACGCGAACAATGGCGTGGGGCCGACGGTGATGCAGAGCTTTACGCTGAATGTGAATAGTGAAGGCCAAACCGATCCTTTGTCGATAACGCTGCTCGGGACGGGCGCGGGATCGGTGGTCGATGAGAATACGAACGCGATCGATTGCACCGAAGCAAACGGTGAAATTACTTCCGACGGAGGCTGTCAGACAACTTATTCGGATATGTCCATGGTAACGCTAACGGAGACGCCGAGCGGCGGCTCTACCTTCGCTGGGTGGGGCGGCGCGTGCGCTTCTGCGGGAATGGCGGCTACCTGCACCATCACGTTGAACACCAACGACACCACGTTTGTGACGGCAAATTTCATCCCGCCGCCGCAATCAGTGAATTTGACCTTCAACCCCGGAACCAACGTAATTCAGACTGCGGGATTCAATTGCCCGGGCAATCCTAACCCGATTACACCGGCGAATCCTTGTACACCGGCGCAAGGGCCAAACGCGGACGCTTTTGAAGTGCAGCTTGCCGCGGTCTTCCAACCGTTCACGATGACCGTGACCAAGACGGAATTCGTGGCGGATGGGCTTTGCCCGAACAGCGACAACATCTCGAGTCCGGTCGATTTCGATTGCCGATTCAAGCAATTTTTCAATTACGGCCAGGACGGTGCAGGCATGAATACGATTACGCCGTACTGTGATCACTACGCCAACGGCAACTGCGCACACTACGACATTTACTATTGCGTGCCGCAAGTAAGCGGACCATGCGTGCCAACGCCAGGTCAGGAACCGCCGCCCGCCGACTACGTCAACGCGGTGGCACTCCGGATCAGCTGGAATAACAGCACGAATCTGCCGCCTTCGCCGACGTACACGGGAAGCTTGCCCCGCTTGTATGACGATCCAGATTTTCCTTTCACACCGACGGCAGCGTTCGGGACGATTTGTGGAACGCCAATGCTGATTGGCTCAACGCCCCAAACGTATTCCTGCCAGTTTGAATTTGACGTGACGTCCTTCTTCGATGCGACGGGAGCGGTCGATCCGTCAATCGGTGGGACGATCCGGCAATTCAACGATTTGGTGGTGGCCTTCCCGCCAACGACTGGCGGCACGGGCGGTACGGTCACGCCCCCAACGCCGGTGGCGCCCACGACGATCACCGGCAACTGTGTGAATGGATGCGCGCTGAGCTCGACCACCGCAACATTTACGGTTGGAACCGGCGGAACCTTCGCGCTTACCGGTAATGGTTTCCCGGTATCAACGCTGACGCTCACGTCGGGCACTCTCCCCACTGGGCTCACGTTCTTCAGCACCAC
>Ga0209624_10003451_pt1 | contig 11174 bp, 9 predicted proteins | sample JacPinW_OM2H0_O1_FD_188565 | JGI IMG/M metagenome (GOLD analysis project Ga0209624, IMG submission 188565) | Forest soil microbial communities from Algoma, Ontario, Canada - Jack Pine, Ontario site 1_JW_OM2H0_O1 (SPAdes) (version 2) | ecosystem: Environmental > Terrestrial > Soil > Boreal... | reverse complement strand
GGCGCCGGCGACCGTGTCGACGAGAAAGAAGGAGAGGATCGAGCCGATCGCCGTCGCCAGCCCGGCCGGCACCGCGAAGGCGGCCAGCGCCCGCAGCAGGCGGCCGCGGTAGAGCGGCCCGTCGGAGGGGGCGAGGGCGAGCACGAAGGAGGGGATGCCGATCGTCAGCAGCGCCGCCAGGGTCAGGTGGCGGGGCAGGAAGGGGAAGGCGAAGCCCGGCACCGCGACCAGCAGGATCAGGGCGGCGGCGTAGACGGTCTTGGTCAGGTAAAGGCGGCCGAGGCGGTGGATGTTGCGGGCGATCCGCCGGCCCTCGCCGATCGCCTCCGGCAGGCGCGAGAACTCGTCTTTGAGCAGGACCACGTCGGCGACGCCCTTGGTCACCTGCGTGCCCGAGCCCATCGCCACCGCTATCCGCGCCTGCTTCAGGGCGGGCACGTCGTTGACGCCGTCGCCGATCATCGCCACGTAGCGGCCGGCCGCGACCAGCGCCGCGACCAGCGCCTTCTTCTGCTCCGGCTTGATCCGGCAGAAGACCGTGTTGGCCAGCGCCACCTTGCCGAGCTCCTCGGGGTCCTCCGGCAGCTCGGAGCCCTCGACCACCCCGGCCTCGCGCGGCACCCCGACCGCGTAGGCGACGGCGGTGACGGTGGCGCGGGCGTCGCCGGAAATCAGCTTCAGGTCGACTTCCTGCTCGCGCATGTAGGCGATCGTCTCGGCGGCGTCGGGTCGCAGCGTCTCCTCCAGCACGACCAGGGCCAGTGGCCTCAGCCGTGGCGGCGCCGCGGTGGTGGGATCGGCCGGCAGTGCCTCCGCCGACTCGCCGAAGGCGACGACGCGACGCCCGGCCGCCGTCTCCTCCTCCAGCTTGCGCGCCAGCTCCGGCGGCAGCGCCAGTGCGCCCGCCTCGGCGAGGACGTCGGGCGCGCCCATCACGTAGGTCGAGCCGCCCGTCAGCGCGGCCCCGCTCCACTTCCACTCCGAGGAGAACGGCACCTCGGCGCTGACCCGCTCGGCTTCGCCGGGGAAGCGCTCGGCGATCGTCTCCAGGGTGCGGTTGCGGTCGCCGGCGCTGGCGGCGAAGCTGGCCAGCGCCGCCTGCGCCGCGGCCGCCTCGGTCCCGGCGGCGAACTCGACCCCGGTCAGGCGCAGCTCGCCGGCGGTCAGCGTCCCGGTCTTGTCGACGCAGATCGTGTCGACCGCGGCCAGGCTCTCGCTGGCGCTCATCTGCTGGACCAGGGTGTCGCGTTTTGCCAGCCGCACCGCCGCGACCGCGAAGGTGACGCTCATCAGCAGCACCAGGCCCTCGGGGATCAGCGTCACCAGGCCGGCGGTGGCGGTCTGGGCGGCGCTGTCGAGGCTGACGTTGCGGATGCTGAGGCTGAAGACGAGGATCGCCGCCAGCGGCAGCATCACGTAGGTGGAGGCGACGATCACCCGGTTGACCTCTTTCTGCAGCGGCGAGGGCGGGTGGCGGAAGGTGCGCGCCTCGCCGGCCAGCTTGCCGGCGTAGCTCTCGTCCCGCACCGCGTCGACCAGATAGTGGCCGGAGCCGGAGACGCAGAATGAACCGGAGAGCAGGCGGTCGCCGGCCTCCTTGCGAATCCCGTCGGCCTCGCCGGTCAGCATCGACTCGTCGACGGTCATGCCGCGGCTGGCGATAGCCGCGCCGTCGGCGACCAGCTGGTCGCCGGGCTCGACCCGGACGACGTCGCCGGGGACGATCTCGGTCGCCAGCACCTCGGTCAGGGTGCCGTCGCGGACGACCTTGGCGCGCGGCGCGACCAGGATCGCCAGCTCGTCCAGGGTCGCCTTCGCTTTCAGCTCCTGGCGGATGCCGATGTAGGAGTTGATCACCGCGATCAGGCCGAACAGCGAGTCGGCGTAGAGGCCGAGGCTGAGGTCGAGCACGAAGAAGACGCCGATGATCGCGTTGAAGAGCGTGAAGACGTTGCCGGCGACGATGCTCGAGGTCGAGCGCGAGGAGGTTTCCGGCGGCGGCCCCAGCTTGCGCAGGCGCTTCGCCGCCTCCGCTGCGGAGAGGCCCTGCTCGGCGGTTGGCTGGACCGTGGCCATGGCGTCTATTCAATAGGGTGCGACCCGGATGGCTTTGAAGCTTGGATTGAACCTTGGCTACTGGGGCATCGGCCCAGCCGGCGAGGACGCGCTCGAGGTCGTCAGCGCGGCCGAGAAGCTCGGCTACGAGTCGGTCTGGGCGGCCGAGTCCTACGGCTCCGACGTGGTCAGCGTGCTGGCCTGGCTGGCGGCGCAGACGACGGAGATCAAGCTCGGCGCCGCGATCCTGCAGGTTCCCGCCCGCCCGCCCGCCGCCGCGGCGATGGCCGGCGCCACGATCGACAAGCTCTCCGGCGGCCGCTTCATCTTCGGCTTCGGCCCCTCCGGCCCGCAGGTCTCCGAGGGCTGGTACGGCGTTCCCTACGCGAAGCCCTGGGGCCGTACCCGCGAGTACATCGAAGTGGTGCGTGAGATCATCGCCCGCGAGGGGCCCGTTGACCACCAGGGCGAGCACTACCGGCTGCCGCTGCCCGGCGGCGAGGGTAAGGCGCTGAAGCTCAACTTCCACCCCGAGCGCAACCAGATCCCCGTCTTCGTCGGCGCGATCGGCCGCAAATCGGTCGAGCTGGCGGCGGAGATCTGCGACGGCTGGATCCCGATCTTCTTCAGCGTCGACGCCTTCCAGGCGACCTGGGGGGAGCACCTCGAGGCCGGCTTCGCCAAGGGCGGGCGCCAGCGCTCCGACCTCGAGGTCTCGCCCTCGCTGCAGGTGGCCATCGACGGCGACCTGGAGGCCGCCAAGAGCGTCGTCAAGGCCGGCCTCGTCCTCTACTTCGGCGGCATGGGCAGCCGCAAGACGAACTTCTACGTCGACCTTGCCCACCGCTTCGGCTTCGGCGACGTCGCCGACGAGGTCCAGCGGCGCTTCCAGGACGGCGACCGCGACGGCGCCTTCAAGGCGATGCCGGATGAGATCGTCGAGGCCACCTCGCTGGTCGGCACCGAGGCCGAGGTGGCGGCACGGGTCGAGCGCTTCCGCGGTGCCGGCATCGACCGCCTGATCGTCTCCCCGGTCCACATGGACCGCGGCGAGCAATTGCACACCCTCGAGCGTCTGGGCGCCGTTTCCGGCGTGCAGACGCGCGGCTGACACTTCCCATAATCTTCCGCGCCGCGTGAAGATCGGAGTGCCGAAAGAGTCTGCGGATGGGGAGCGCCGGGTCGCGCTGGTCCCTGACGCGGTCAAGTCGCTGAAGAAGAACGAGCACGTCGAGGTGCTGGTCGAGCGCGGTGCCGGCGACGCCGCCGGCCATCCCGACTCCCAGTACGCGGAGGCCGGGGCCGAGGTAGTCGAGGGCGAGGTTACGTGGGGCGCCGACGTCGTCCTCCGCGTCGCCGCCCCTTCCAGCACCGAGATCGCCAAGCTCGACTCGAGCCAGGTCTTCATCGGCCACCTCGCCCCCTGGACCGCGGCCGAGTCCAACAAGGCGCTGGCCCAGGCGGGAGTCACCAGCTTCGCGATGGAGGCGATCCCGCGCACGACCCGGGCCCAGGCGATGGACGCGCTCTCCTCGCAGGCCGCCGCCGCCGGCTACGCGGCGATGCTGATCGCCGCCCGCGAGTCGGGCCGCTTCTTCGGGATGATGACCACCGCCGCCGGCACCGTGCCGCCGGCCAAGGTCCTCGTCCTCGGCGCCGGCGTCGCCGGGCTGCAGGCCGTCGCCACCGCCAAGCGGCTGGGCGCGATCGTCACCGGCTTCGACATCCGCCGCGCCGCCTGGGAGCAGATCGCCTCGCTCGGCGGCCGCCCGCTGGAACTGGACTTCATCCCCGACGCCGAGGGCGAGGGCGGTTACGCCCGGCCGCTGACCGACGAGGAGAACGCGCAGGTGCGCGACGCCCTCACCGACAACGCCGCCAAGCAGGACATCGTCGTCACCACCGCCGCGATCCCCGGTCGCCCGGCGCCGCTGCTGATCACCGCCGACGCCGTGCGCGGCATGGCGCCCGGCTCGGTGATCGTCGACCTCGCCGCCGAGACCGGCGGCAACTGCGAGCTCACCGTGGCAGGGGAGACCGTCGTCGAGAACGGGGTCAAGGTGATCGGTCCGCGCAACCTCGCCTCGGAGATGCCGGCGCCGGCATCGCAGCTCTACGCCAAGAACCTCGAGAACCTACTCGGGTTGATGGTCACCGAGGAGGGCGCGGTCAAGATCGACTTCGAGGACGACATCATCGCCGCCGCCTGCATCACCCAGGGCGGGGAGATCAAGAACGAGAGGGCCGCCAAATGAGCCTGATGACGGAGATCGCAATCCTCGTGCTCGCCGCCTTCGTCGGCTTCGAGGTGATCTCGAAGGTCCCGACCACCCTGCACACGCCGCTGATGTCGCAGACCAACGCGATCCACGGCATCGTCATGCTCGGCGGCCTGATCGTGGTCGGCTACGCCAACGACCCGCTCGAGTACGTGATCGGCACGATCGCGGTCATCTTCGGTGCGATCAACATCGTCGGCGGCTTCATGGTCACCGACCGCATGCTCGGCATGTTCTCCAAAAAGCCGAAACCCAAGGCCGACGCTGACAAAAAAGGCGGCGCCTGATGCTTCTGGCCGTACTGAAGCCGGGCGGCGACGCCGCCACCGCGCTCTACATCGTCGCCTTCTCGCTCTTCATCATCGGGCTCAAACGCGGCACCCACCCGACCAGCGCCAAGCAGGGCAACATGATCGCCGCCGTCGGCATGGCGGTCGCCGTGGCGACGACGCTGCTGCTCGACGGCATGGGCAACTGGGGCCTGATCGTGATCGGCCTCGCGGTCGGCTCGGCGATCGGCTTCGTTGCCTCGGTCCGGGTGCAGATGACCGAGATGCCGCAGATGGTCGCGCTCTACAACGGCGTCGGTGGCGGTGCCGTCGCCCTGATCGCCTGGTCGGAGCTGCGTCACGGGATCTCGCTCGGCGGCGACATCCCGCTCGAAGAGCTGATCCCGACGCTGCTGGCCGCCGTGATCGGGTCGGTCTCGTTCTGGGGCTCGAACATCGCCTTCGCCAAGCTCCAGGACCTGATCCCGACGCGGCCGCTCTCGGTGCCCGGTCAGCAGGTGATCAACGCCGTGCTGCTGGTCGGCATCGTCGCCGCCTGCGTCGACATCGCCGTCAACAACGGCAACCCGTCCCAGGCGCTCTTCATCGGCATCCTGATCGCCGCGGCGCTGCTCGGCAACCTCGTCGTGCTGCCGATCGGCGGCGCCGACATGCCGGTCGTGATCTCGCTGCTGAATGCCTTCACCGGCCTCTCCGCCGCGGCCGCCGGCTTCGCCCTCGACAACGTCGCCCTGATCGTCGCCGGCACCCTGGTCGGCTCCTCGGGAACGATCCTGACGATGGAGATGGCGACCGCGATGAACCGCTCCGTCGGCAACATCCTCTTCGCCGGCTTCGGCGGCGCGCCCGCGAGCGGCGGTGGGGGGTCCACCGAGGAGCGCCCGCACGTCTCGATCGGCGCCCAGGACGCGGCGATCAAGCTCGCCTACGCCGACACGGTCGTGATCGTGCCCGGCTACGGCCTCGCCGTCGCCCAGGCCCAGCACGCGATCAAGGAGGTCGCCGACGAGCTGGAGAAGCGCGGCGTCACCGTCAACTACGCGATCCACCCGGTCGCCGGCCGCATGCCCGGGCACATGAACGTGCTCCTCGCCGAGGCGGACGTGCCCTACGAGCAGCTGCGGGAGATGGAGGACATCAACCCGGAAATGCCGCGCACCGACGTCGCCGTGATCGTCGGCGCCAACGACGTCACCAACCCGGCGGCCAAAAACGATCCCGACAGCCCGATCGCCGGGATGCCGATCATCGAAGTCGACCAGGCCCAGCAGGTGATCGTGATCAAGCGCTCGCTCAGCCCCGGCTTCGCCGGCATCGACAACGACCTCTTCTACGAAGCGAACACCTCGATGCTGTTCGACGACGCGAAGAAAGCTGCCGCGGATATCGCGGCCGAGATTCAGAACCTCTAGGCGCAGGAGGAGGGGTCGGGAGACCCTCGCCCTCACAACAGCGGGGAGGTTCGGTTGAGGGTCTCCCGACCCCTCCTCGTCGGGCCTGGGGGAGAGAACCTCGGGCCATGTTCCTTGGGTTGCAGTGAGGCAGGAGCGCGGGCAAGGGACGGTGGAGTGGGTGGGGACGCTGTGCGTCGTCGCGCTGCTGTTGGTCGGGCTGGTCGCGGCCGGGGTGCGGGTGCCGGGGGTGGACCTGGCGCGGACGATCGCCTCGCGGTTACTCTGCGCGGCGGCCCTGGCCGACGGCTGCGGCGACGAGCCCACCCTGATCGCGGCCTATGGCACCGAGGTCGGGAAGCTGGTCCGCGAGCACATGCCGATGCTGGCCTTCGAGCAGGGCTCGCGAGCGGTGCCGGTCGACTTCCGCCGCTGCCGCAGCACCGAGTGCGGCGATGGCTCCGCGCGCGGCCTCGTCCACCGCACCGACGAGCGCATGCCGGTCAGCGCCTTCGTCCACGTCGTCGATTGCCGGGGGGACGAGGGAGAGCGGACCGAGGCCGAAGGTGCGGACTGCTCGGGCCCTCGCGCCGGCAACCTCTACATCCAATACTGGACTTTCTACGCAGACTCGGCGACGCTGCGCGGCATCCCGATCGCCGGTGCAGAGGGCTTCCATCCGGATGACTGGGAGGGGGTGCAGATCCGCATCCGCCCCGATGGCGGCGTCGACGAGCGAGCCTCGTCTCACAACGGCTACAACTACGCCCGCAGCATCGCCAACTGGGGCTCCGACGCGGGGTTGGATCCGCTCAGGGAAGCCGCCGAAGCCCTCGGCGCTCGTGCCGCCAACGGCTGGGGCCCGGAGACCGGCCTGCTGCTCGTCTCCGGCGGCAGTCACGCCGGCAATGTCGCCGGCATTCCCCACGTCGACCGCTTCACCCCCGGCCGCCGCGTCCACCTGATCCCGCTCGAGCCGGTCGCCGCCACCGACGCCTCGACCTTCGCGATCGAACCGCCCTGGCGCAAGCGGGTCTGGCGCGACCCGGAGGCGGAGGGGACCGACTGAGCGCCGCGGCGACCGCTTCGGCGCGGCGACTACTTCGGCGGCATCCGCAGGGCGCCGTCGAGGCGGATCGTCTCGCCGTTGAGCATTGGGTTGGCGACGATCTCGAGCACCATGCGGGCGTACTCCTCGGGACGGCCGAGGCGGGAGGGGAAGGGGATGCCGGCACCGAGGGCGGTGCGCGCCTCCTGCGGTAGCGCCGCGAGCAGCGGCGTGTCGAAGAGGCCAGGGGCGATCGTCGTCACCCGCACGCCGCGCGAGGCCATGTCCCGCGCGGCCGGCAGGGTCATGCCGACGATGCCGCCCTTGGAGGCGGCGTAGGCGATCTGGCCGATCTGGCCGTCGTAGGCGGCGATCGAGGCGGTATTGACGCAGACCCCGCGCTCGCCCTCGGCGTCGGGCTCGTTGGCGCTCATCGAGTCGGCCGCCAGACGCAGCACGTTGAAGCTGCCGATCAAGTTGACCTTGACGACGTTGGCGAAGTATTCGAGGTTGTGCGGGCCGCCCTTGTGGGCAACCCGTTCGGCCCAGCCGATCCCGGCGCAGCAGACGGAGACGCGCAGCCCACCCTCGGCGCCTGCGGCTCGCTCGACCGCGGCGGCGACGGCATCGGCGTCGGCGACGTCGGCGGCGAGGAAGGTGGCGCCGATCTCGTCGGCCAGCACCTCCCCTTTCTCGGCGTCGAGGTCGGCGACGACCACCTGGGCGCCGGCCTCGGCCAGCGCCCGCGACGTCGCCGCGCCGAGCCCAGAGGCCCCACCCGCGACCAACGCTCCCGCTCCCTCGATCTCCATGATCGCCAGCGTAGTTCACATCCCGGTAATCAGGTCTGTGTAGGGTTTTCCCATCGCCACCGAGGTGACGGCAAACTCCAAGGCAGCGATCGTGGAACGGCTTGCCGAGGCGCGCGAGCGCACCCTGGCCCTGGTTGAGCCGCTCGACGACGAGCAGCTCAACGCCGTCTACTCGCCGATCCTCAGCCCGCTGGCCTGGGACCTCGGGCACATCGCCAACTTCGAGGAGCTCTGGCTGGTGCAGACGATCGCCGACCGCGAGCCGATGCACGACGAGCTCGGCCGCTTCTACGACGCGATCGAGAACCCGCGCAGGACCCGTGGTGAGCTGCCGATCCTGCGCGACGCCGAGCTGCGCTCCTACATGGCCGACGTGCGCGAGCGCGCGCTCGACGTGCTCGACGCGGTCGACGTCTCACCCGCGGCCGAGGATCCCCTGCTGCGGGAGGGCTTCGTCTACGAGTTGCTGCTGGCGCACGAGCTGCAGCACAACGAGACGATGCTGCAGCTGCTGCAGATGGTCGACGGCTACGAGTCGGAGCTGGTCGACGAGGCGCTGGCCTTCGAGCCGCTCGCCGACGGTCCCGAGACCATCGCGATCGCGGCCGGCGAGTATGAGATCGGTGCCCCCGCGCGCGGTTTCGCCTACGACAACGAGCGCACCCGCCACCGCGTCGAGCTGGACGCCTTCGAGATCGACCGAACCCCGGTCGGCAACGCTGCGTATGCCGAGTTCATGGATGACACGGGCGCCGAGGCACCGCTGTACTGGGAGCGCGACGGCGAGGTCTGGGTCAGCGCCGCGAGGGGCCGCCGGGCGCCGCTCGACCCCGCGCGTCCCGTTATCCACGTCTCCTGGGAAGGGGCCGATGCCTTCGCCCGCTGGGCCGGCAAGCGATTGCCGAGCGAGCAGGAGTGGGAGGCCGCCCGGCCGCGCCTGGAGGGGGTCGGGCACGGCTGGGAGTGGACGTCCTCGGACTTCCTCGCCTACCCGGGCTTCCGGGCGTTCCCCTACCGGGAGTACTCCGAACCGTTCTTCGGCGCCGAGCACAAGGTGCTGCGCGGCAGCTCCTGGGCGACGCACCCCGGCGTGGTTCGGCCCAGCTTCCGCAACTGGGACCTGCCACAGCGGCGCCAGATCTTCTCCGGCCTGCGCTGCGCGAGAGACGCATGATCGCGATCGACGTCCATCTCGATGCCGACGCCGCGGAGACGATGGCGCAGGACGTTCGCGCCGGCCTCAGCTCCTACCCGAAGGAGCTGGCGCCGAAGTACTTCTACGACGAGCGCGGCTCGCAGCTGTTCGAGCAGATCACCGAGCTGGTCGAGTACTACCCGACCCGGGCCGAGCGGGAGATCCTCAGCCGGCGCTCGGCCGAGATCCTCGCCGCTGCCGGCAATCCGCCCACCCTGGTCGAGCTCGGCTCCGGCTCGGCGGCGAAGACGCGCCATCTACTGAGCGCGATGCGCGACGCCGGCAGCCTCCAGACCTACGTCCCGGTCGACATCTCCGAGGAGATCACCCACGCCACGGCCGCCTGCCTGGTCGACGAGTACCCGGGCCTCGACGTGCGCGGCCTCGTCTGCGACTTCGAGCACCACCTCGAGCGCATCCCCGAGAGCGAGGGCGCCCGGTTGATCGCCTTCCTCGGCGGCACCGTCGGCAACCTCTATCCGCGGCCGCGCCACGAATTCCTCGAGCGGATCGCGGCGCTGCTCGGCCCCGGCGACCAGCTCCTGCTCGGCACCGACCTGATCAAGGAGGCGGACCGGCTCGAGGCCGCCTACGACGATGCCACCGGCGTCACCGCCGAGTTCAACAAGAACGTGCTCGAGGTGCTCAACCGCGAGCTCGGCGCCGACTTCGACCTCGACGCCTTCGAGCACGTCGCCCGCTACGACGCCGAGGCGGAGCGGATGGACATCCGCCTGCGCGCGCTCGCCGACCAGGAGGTGCGCATCGAGGACCTCGACCTGGACATCGCCTTCAGCACCGGCGAGGAGATGCGGACCGAGATCTCGACCAAGTTCACCCGCGAGCGGCTCGAGTCCGTCTACGCCGGGGCGGGGCTGGAGATGTGCGGCTGGTTCACCGACGCCGCCGGCGACTACGCGCTGAGCCTGGCCCGAACCATCGATTAGCGAACATCACGAGCTGATTCTGCGCGGGGTCGGCACCTGTTGGGTGATGCAGTGGACGTTGCCGCCGCCGAGCAGGATCTCGCGCGAGGGGACGCCGACCACCTCGCGCTCGGGGAAGCAGCCACGCAGGATCGCGGCCGCCTCCTCGTCGTAGCGCTCGTCGAGCAGCGGCATCACGACCCGCGAGTTGCCGATGTAGAAGTTCGCGTAGGAGGCGGCGAGGCGATCGCCGGTACGGCGCGGCAGCGTCCCCTCGCGGGCCTCGACCCCGGCCGCCTCCTCGGCCGTGGTCAGCAGCGGGTCGGGGGAGGGGAGCTCGATCACCTCGAAGGAGCGGCCGCGGGCGTCGGTCGCGGCTTCGAGCCGCTCGCCGGCAGCGCGGGAGATCGCGTGCTGCGGGTCTGACTCGTCCTCGGCCCAGGTCAGCAGGACGACGCCGGGGCGGGCGAAGCAGGCGAGGTTGTCGACGTGGCCGTCGGTCTCGTCCTCGTAGACGCCCGGCCCCAGCCAGACGACCTTCTCGGCGCCGAGGTAGTCGAGCAGCGCCCGCTCGATCCGCTCCCGGCTCAGCTCCGGGTTGCGGTTGGGGCTGAGCAGGCACTCCTCGGTGGTCAGCACCGTGCCCTCGCCGTCGACGTGGATCGAGCCGCCCTCGAGCACCAGCGGAGCGCGGTAGCGCTCGGCTCCCTCGATCTCCAGCACCCTGGCGGCGACGAGTTCGTCGTCGTCCCAGGAGCAGTAGATGCCGCCCCAGGCGTTGAAGCGCCAGTCGACGCCGCGCCGACCGCCGGCACCGTCGACGACGAAGGTGGGGCCGATGTCGCGCATCCAGGCGTCGTCGGTCTCGATCTCGACCACCCGGACCGCCGGCGAGAGCAGCGCTCGGCAGCGCTCGAGCTGGGCCGCCGAGGCCGCCATCGTCACCGGCTCGGAGGCCGCGATCGCCTCGGCTACGGTGGCGAAGGCCTCCTGGGCCGGGCCGGCCCCCAGCCGCCAGTTGTCCGGCCGCTCCGGCCAGGCCATCCAGCAGCCGTCGTGCGGCTCGAACTCAGCCGGCATCCGGAAGCCGTCGGCGACGGGAGTGGAGTCGATGGCGCCGGTCACCGGATCAATGATCCTCTTCCCGCGTCGGTGGGGCTACAGTCGATGGATGGAGG
>Ga0209624_10003450_pt1 | contig 11177 bp, 10 predicted proteins | sample JacPinW_OM2H0_O1_FD_188565 | JGI IMG/M metagenome (GOLD analysis project Ga0209624, IMG submission 188565) | Forest soil microbial communities from Algoma, Ontario, Canada - Jack Pine, Ontario site 1_JW_OM2H0_O1 (SPAdes) (version 2) | ecosystem: Environmental > Terrestrial > Soil > Boreal... | reverse complement strand
GATCACCTTTCTTATACTCACAAACGTCCCTCTATTTGTCGTCATAATTCGCGTAGTGGATACTGTGCACCAATCCATTTATGTCGAGTGCGCAGCGCCGTATCGGTCACAAGCCGTACCGGACAGGATGAGCCTATTGTTTGGAGAAATGAAGCCGGTGTATGCCATGTATCGCGAGGGAAAGAATTCCAACAGTTGTTTCTACGGGTTTCTTTGCTACTACAAAATTATGGAGGGTTTGCTCGGCGGGATGCGAGCTAACGCGTTCGCGCGGGCCAAGCTTCTAACGTCACCATAAAGAAGGAACGAGACTTAGTACCGGGCGACGAGCACTTAGCGTATGAACTCAGACAGTACGTTGGTCAGCCCATGAAGGGCTTTTTCGACAACGTTCTTAGAAAGAAGTTTCGGGACGCCGTGGCCCACTTCGTCACGGAGGATGGCGTTTTGCAGATTAGCTCTGCGGGACATCTGCAAAACTATGACGCCGTCGCGTTTATTGCAGATTTGTGCGCAAGGGGACTGATAGCCAGTCACGAACGTTTACTCGCGCAACTTGAAAGGCGTTAGGCGATGTCGGAATTCAATCCCGCCGCTGATAATCCGCGATAGGTTGCACGCGGTCACTAATATATTGACAATTGTCCCATATTTGGATATGAAATGCGACGAATCTCGCTCGCCGAAGGGCGCATTCCGGATGCGAGGTCTCGCAAACCGTTCCCGGGCGGCCCTGGGGCACCGGTCGGCCGGCAAAAGGACCGGTCCGTACGGAGCGTACGGAACGCAAGACGGCTTTGCGGCGTGCCGGCAAAACACCGAGCCGCCGCGTTCTTGCGGAAACCCGGGTCTGGGGCTGAGCCATCGGGGTGATAGCCGGTGGCGAGTGCCGTGGCGGAGCGCCGGAAGGCGGGCGCGCCTCTCATCGAGAGTCGCGCTGCCGCGCAAGCGGCAATTGGCGAGACAATGCGCCTTTCGGCGCTTCGCCTCCCTTCTTTTTGTTTATTGGTTTTCTTACGCTTTTTGGTGGTGAGCAAAGCTCGGGCGCGTAAGGCGTCGCGAGAATGCTTTTCTTTATCCGCCCCCGCGAAGCGGGGGAGGGGGACCGCCCGAAGGGTGGTGGAGGGGGCGTGTGGCGGTGGAGCTGGCGTCCCGGCCGACGCCCCTCCCACCGCCCTTTCGGGCGGTCCCCCCCTCCCCGCTACGCGGGGCGGGATAAGTGACGCGTCATTGCGAGCGTCAGCGAAGCAATCCAGGGCGGCTTGCGCGGGAAGCTGGATTGCTTGGTCGCTACCGCTCCTCGCAATGACGAGCCTTGGGAGAGCGAAAGCTCGATGCTGTTTGTTTGCTCGAAGCGTAATTCTTTCACCTCTCCCGCTTGCGGGAGAGGACGCGCCAAAGGCGCGGGAGAGGGTCCGTCCGCCATTCCGAGCCAAGCGGCGGCGCCCCCTCATCCCCACCTTCTCCCCGCGGGCGGGGAGAAGGTGCGTGCCGGCGTCGCGGCGCGATTTTCACTTTGTCCGCCCCCGCGAAGCGGGGGAGGGGACCATGCGAAGCATGGTGGAGGGGGCTGGCTTCGAAGCAGGAAGATACTTGCCCTGCGGGCGCGCTTTGCACGCCACCTCGTCCGCCGGCGGGAGGAAAAGAACAGCCTACGCCGCGTCCGCGTAGGTGGTCAGCGCGTCGACGATGCCGTCGACCACCTCTTCGACCAAATTCTTGTCGTCGCCTTCGCCCATGACGCGGATCACCGGCTCGGTGCCCGACGGCCGAATCACCAGCCGGCCGTGGCCGTTGAGGCGGCGCTCGGCGCCGGCGATGGCGGTTCGTACCTCCGCATGCTCCAGCGGCTTGCCGCTGCGATAGCGCACGTTCCTGAGCACTTGCGGCAGAGGCGCAAAACGATGGCACACCTCCGACACTTTCCTGTTCTGCTTCTTCACCACAGCAAGAACCTGCAGCGCGGCGACAAAGCCGTCGCCCGTGGTTGTGTAGTCCGAAAGAATGATATGGCCGGAAGGCTCGCCGCCCAGATTGTAACCGTGCTCGCGCATTTGCTCGAGCACATAGCGGTCGCCGACCGGCGTGCGGATGGTCGAGAGCTTGAGCGATTGCAGATGCCGCTCCAGGCCAAGATTGGACATGACGGTGGCAACCACGCCCGGCTTCGCCAGCCGGCCGTCTTCCAGCAGGCTCTCGGCGATGACGGCGAGGAGTTGATCGCCGTCGACCAGATGGCCTTGCTCGTCGATGATCACGACGCGGTCGGCATCGCCGTCGAGCGCGATGCCGATGTCGGCGCGCATCTCGCGCACCTTGCGGCAGAGCGCGTCGGGGGCGGTCGAGCCGCATTCGCGGTTGATGTTGAAGCCGTCCGGCTCGACCCCGATCGAGATCACGTCGGCGCCGAGCTCCCACAGCGCTTCCGGCGCCACCCGGTAGGCGGCGCCGTTGGCGCAGTCGATCACCACCCGCAGCCCTTCGAGCGAAAGGTTGCGCGGCAGCGTGCGCTTGGCGAACTCGATGTAGCGATCGTGGACGCCGTCGATGCGCTTGGCGCGGCCGAGCTCGCGGCTCTTGGCCAGATCCTTGGTCATGTCGCCGTCGACCAGCGCCTCGATTTTCAGTTCGACCTCGTCGGAGAGCTTATAGCCGTCGGGCCCGAACAGCTTGATGCCGTTGTCGTCGAACGGATTATGAGAAGCCGAGATCATGACGCCGAGGTCGGCGCGCATCGAGCGGGTCAGCATGGCCACGGCCGGCGTCGGCATCGGGCCGAGCTGCAGCACGTCCATGCCGACCGACGTGAAGCCGGCGATCAACGCGGTCTCGATCATGTAGCCCGACAAGCGCGTGTCCTTGCCGATGACCACACGATGGCGCTCCTGGCCGGCGCGACGAAACACCACGCCGGTCGCCTGTCCGACTTTGAGCGCCAGCTCCGGCGTGATCACGCCATTGGCACGGCCGCGGATTCCGTCGGTTCCAAAATACTTACGCGCCATATCCCCACCGCCTGCGACACCACCAGACCCATCTTATCCCGATCCGGGTATCGGGCGCCTCAAAAAATATTCTCTAATGTCACCCTTTCGGGTAAGGATTTTTCTACCTTCTTGGGGCCGGGCCACAGTTTCGCCGGGCCGCTGTTCGGCGCGCTTTTGATTGGGCGGCCGGCGGCCTGGTCAACGCTTCCGCGCGTCGTGCGAACTTTGGGGTGGCTGGGTGACGGCGACCGGGTCCGATCCCGGAAACGATTCTTCCAAGCCCTGTTCGAGGCGATCCTCCAGCGTTGCGTGCCGCTTCGGCGTTGGCTCGGTTGCGCCGCCGCGGTGCTTGGTATGTTTCGTTTCGCTCTGCTTCGCCCGATCTTTCGCTTTGGTGGACATAAGGCCATCCCGATTTTGCGGTGTCTGCGTGAGGTTCACGAAAGGGCAACGCCAGCGTTCGCGACGATGTTCCGCACCGGTTTTGTGCTATCGACAGTCGATGAGACGGGGGAATGCCATGGATAGCGCCAGTAAAAGCGGCATGAAAAATAGCGGCGAAAGCGCCATGACCATGATGACCTGCATCGAGGATATGCGGCAGGTCGCGCGCCGTCGGGTTCCGCGTCAGTTTTTTGATTATGCGGAAGCCGGCTCCTATACCGAACAGACACTGCGCGCCAACCGGGCCGATCTCGAGGCGATCAAGCTGCGTCAGCGTATCTTGGTCGACGTGTCGCAGCGCAGCACCGCCACCACCATCCTGGGCGAGCCTGCGTCGCTGCCGCTGATGTTAGCGCCGATCGGCGCCTGCGGCATGCAACATGGCGACGGCGAGATCCTTGCGTGCCGGGCGGCGCAGGCCGCCGGCATTCCGTTCACGCTCTCGACCATGTCGATCTGTTCGATCGAGGATGTCGCGGCCGCCGTCGACAAGCCATTCTGGTTTCAGCTCTACGTCATGAAGGACCGCGGATTCATCCGCGCGCTGATCGAGCGCGCCGCGGCTGCCAAATGCAGCGCGCTGGTGCTCACGGTCGATCTGCAAATTCTCGGTCAGCGCCATCGCGATCTCAAGAACGGCATGACCGTTCCGCCGAAATGGCGCATCAACAACATCATCGATATGGCGACCAAGCCCTCCTGGCTTCTCAGCATCGCGCGCGGCAAGCGCCGGACCTTCGGCAATCTCGCCGGCCACGTCCGCGGCATGGAAGACGTGATCTCGCTCTCGCAATGGACCAACAACCAGTTCGATCCGTCCTTGAATTGGAAGGACGTCGAGTGGATCGCGAGCCTTTGGCCCGGCAAGCTCATCCTTAAAGGCATTCTCAGCGTCGAGGACGCGCGCGAAGCGGCGAAGACCGGCGCGGCGGCACTGATCGTCTCCAATCACGGCGGCCGCCAACTCGACGGTGCGCCGTCGTCGATCAGCGCGCTGCCTCCGATCGTCGATGCGGTCGGTTCGTCGATCGACGTGTTCTTCGACGGCGGCATTCGTTCCGGACAGGACGTGATGCGCGCGTTGGCGCTCGGAGCCCGCGCCTGCATGAGCGGCCGCGCCTTCGTGTATGGCCTCGGCGCCGGCGGACAGGCAGGCGTCGCCCGCGTCATCGAGATCATCCGCAAGGAACTCGACGTCACCATGGCGCTCACCGGCATCAACAGCATCGCCGAAATCGATCGACGGGTGATCGCAAACGGATGAGTGCCGGGGGGAGGTCGGGCGAGCAGAGAAAACAAATCCGCTCGTCCCCGCGACGGCGAGGACCCAGCTCTTTGCACGCGATCCTCGATTCCCGCTTGCGCGGGAACAAGTGAAAAAGTGATTGCGCGCATTGCCACAAAGGCGGCGATCCACACGCATGGCGAGCAGGCTTGGCGTCCAAAAGACGCCCGACCTTTGCCACGAATTTATGAGAATCTCCGCTTCGACGGAATCGGCTCGCTGCGATGCTTGGTCGGAGCGGCCGGTGGCTTAAGTCGGGGGACGAACAAATGAAAAAGCTGATTTTGACCACCGCGGTGCTTGCGGCGGCCGCGACGATGACTTCCCTGGAAGCACGCGCCGACTGGGTTGGCGCCGGAGCCGGCGCCGGAGCCGGCCTGATTGTTGCCGGTCCTGTCGGCGCCGTCGCCGGCGGCGTGATCGGCGGAGTTTTCGGCAGGCCGTTCTGGGGTCCGTCGGTCGGCCGCGGGCATTGCTGGACCGACGATCATTTGCACAGGCATTGCCGGTCACACTGGTAAACGAATAGTTGCTGCTTACAACCTGTTGAAACAACCCATATGCGGAAGCGACTCGTCGCCGGATCGCTTCCAAGTATGTTCGGATCGAACGAAGATCCGCCTCATGGCCGGACTTGTTCCGGCCATCCACGTCTTCGGTTCGTTTGACGGCGCTTAGAGCATGTCCCGGAAAAGCATGCCCTCGGGCTTGACCCGATGGGTGGAAACCGATTTTCCGAAAAGGACATGCGCCAACAGAGATATCTAGAGTATTTCCCGATCCCACTTAATCGGGAAATGCTCTAGCGAGTGAGCGCGCTCACATCGGCGGGCTGACGCCGTTGCGTCCGACCACGATGCTCGGCGCCAGCACAGTGCCGTCGGCCTGCTTTTTGCCGGCGACCACGAAGATTTTTTCGCCCGGCTTGAGGTCGGCGACCTCGGCCGGAGCAAACATCACCACTTCGATATTGGTCGGCACGGTGAACTTTTTCTCACCGTCCTTATATTTCAGAACCAGTTCTTTGCCGTCGCTGCTGGCCACCGCGGTTTCGATATTGGCGTTGGTCATGGTGCTGTTGGGCATCAAATCCCACGGCCGGTGACCTTCGCCCATGCCGCGCAGCGCTTCGGGGAAGATATGGATTTCAACGGCTTTCTGCGTGCCGTCCGGTTGCGGCATGGCGGTGATACCGACGAAAACGCCCGGCTTGACGTCGTCCATCGACTTGCGGTCGAGCGCCAGCACCTTCACGTCGTCGGCAAGCTTGACCTTAAGCGGCGTGCCGTCACGGCCCTTCACGTCCAGCGTCTGACCCTCGACGCCTTGAATTGTGCCGCGCACGCGAACCATGTCGGAATTTTGCGCCGAGGCAAGCGAAGTCAACAGCAATGCTGCAAAGACACTTGCGCCAGCGCGCACGCCGAACGATATGCGTTTCATTAGACTCTCCCGCGTTTTTGCTAACCGCCCCACCGCAGGCTAGCGGACTATCTTTGCGACCAAAAAACACAAGCGCGTCGTCGCCAAACACGAGTGCGTTATCGCCGCAGGTCAATTGCTGGAACCGATGAGCGCATTGGTTTTTCCCGCGAAGGCGGGAATCCAGGGGCGGGTGCAAAGAGTCGGGCAAAAGGTCGGCGCAGAAAGCTGGGTCCCCGCCTTCGCGGGGACGAGCAGAGGTTAAATGAAAGCTTCATTGTCCACGCGATTGCGCGGCATCGAGATCGGCCGCGACCAATGCGCGAAGGTCACCGGTGACTTCGGGCGTCTTGCCGAACCACAGCGCAAAGCCCCGCACCGCCTGATGCAGCAGCATGCCGAGGCCGTCGGCGATCACAAGCCCACGCGCGGCCGCGGCCGCGAGCAGTGGAGTCATGACCGGGACGTAGACAATGTCGGCGACAATCGCGTGACGGCCGAGAGGCGCCAAATCGAGGGTCAGCGGCGGCTGTCTATGCATCCCGAGCGTCGTGGTGTTCACGAGCAGCGAAGTATCTGTCAGTTCCTTCTCCAGGCTCGACCAGTCGCGGCTCCGCACGCGCTCGCCGAATGCCTCCCGCAGGGCCTCGGCGCGGCTCGCCGTGCGATTGGCGATAACGACACGCCCGACACCGCGCGACAGCAGGCCGTAAATAACGGCGCGCGCGGCGCCGCCCGCGCCAAGCACGACAGCTTTGGTTACGTTGCGATCCCAGTGCGGCGCGCACGCATCGAGATTGTCCAAAAATCCTTCGACGTCGGTGTTGGTCGAACGCAGTACGTCGCCGTCGTGCCAGAGCGTGTTGACGGCGCCGACGATGCGCGCGCGCTCGTCCGGCAGCGACAGCGCCAAGGCTGCTTCCTTGTGCGGGACGGTCACATTGGCGCCGACATAGCCGCGCGCGGCCAGCGTACCGATGAAGCTGGAGAAATCCTCCTTGCGCACCGCTTCGCGGCGATATTCGCCGGCAATGCCGTAGCGTTTGAGCCAATAGTTGTGAATAAGCGGCGAGCGCGAATGTTCGACCGGCCAGCCGATCACGCACGCCGCGCGCGCCGTCGTCACGCTTCGTCCGCCACGGTATTGCGCAATACGCCGATCGCCGGACATTCGATCTCGATCGTGTCGCCCGGCTTGAGCCAAACCGGCGGATCGGCTTTGCCATCCTTCTTGACGGGTGTGCCTGTCGAAATGATGTCGCCCGGCTTGAGCGTCATGAAGCTCGTCACATAGGCGATCAGGTCGGCGAAGGAAAAAATCATGTTCGCCGTCGTGTCCTCCTGAGTGACTTCACCGTTCTTGCGCACGACGAGGGGAAGCGGCCTGGTCAAGTCCACGTTGGTTTCGATCCACGGTCCGATACTGCCGCTGGCGTCGAAATTCTTGCCCTGGGTGACGTTGAATTTGCCATGTCTGATCCAGTCGCGAAGCGTGCCCTCGTTGCACAGCGTCAGCCCGGCGATCACGCCGAGCGCGCGCTCTTTTGGCACGTGCTTGCACTCGCGGCCGATCACCAGCGCGATTTCGCCTTCGTAATCGAGCTGCTCGGAGATTTTCGGACGGATCAGCTTTTGTCCGCTGCCGACCACCGAATTCGGTGCCCGGTAGAACATGCTCGGATATTTCGGCGGCTCGGCGAAGTCGTAGTCGCGCTCGCGATTCTGGTAGTTGATGCCGATGCAAAGAATCTTCTCCGGCGCCAGGAGCGGCGGCAGAAGCTCGACTTCGGCAAGTGTCACGTCGGGCCGAACGCCAGCACTGGCGGCCTTGGCCTGATCGAGCGCCTGGGCGCGAAACACCTCGAGCAGCGTGGAAAACCGGCTCAGACGGGCGCGCAAATCGACAATTCCGTCGCCGACCACCGCCCCGAAGCTCGGCCGGCCGCGCATGTGATAGGTTGCCAAGCGCATGTCGATTCCTCCGCGCAATGTGTTAAAAGTCGCCGGACCGACCGTCAACGCCGGCTTGATACCATGACGATCCGCGAACCTGTTTTCGACCCGCCGTTCAATATCGTGCGGGCAAGCCATGTCGAACTGGGCGTCCGCGATCTTAGCCGCTCGCGCGCCTTTTATGTCGATTGCCTCGGGCTTTTGGTCAGCGATGAAACCGACGATGCGCTCTATCTGCGCGGCGTCGAGGAGCGCAATCATCATTCGATCGTGTTACGGCAGTCGGCGGAGCCGGATGTCCGGGCGCTCGGCTTTAAGCTTGCCAGCGAGCAAGACCTCGACCGCGCCGCGTTCTGGTTCAATAGCCGCAACCTGCCGACATCGTTCCCGGATTTGCCGCATCAGGGGCGCACGCTGCGCACCGCCGATCCGCTCGGGATGCCGCTCGATCTTTACGTGCAGATGGACCAATCCGCCTGCATGTTGCAGCAGTATGGCTACCATCTTGGCGCCCGCATTCAGCGCATCGACCATCTCAATTGCTTCACGCCCGACGTGCAGGAGAGCTACGATTTCTATCGCCAACTCGGCTTCCGGCTCACCGAATATACCGAGACCGACGACGCCGACGCCAAGCTCTGGGCCGTATGGATGCACCGCAAGGGCAACGTCCACGATCTCGCCTTCACCAACGGTGTCGGCCCGCGCCTGCATCATATCGGATTGTGGAATGCCAACGTCCTCGACATCATCCACATTTGCGACGTGATGGCGACGTCAGGCTATCTGGCCAACATGGAACGTGGTCCCGGCCGTCATGGCATATCCAACGCGTTCTTTCTTTACATCCGCGATCCCGATGGGCATCGCATCGAGCTGTTCTCATCCGATTATCTGACGGTCGATCCCGATCACCAGCCGATCCGCTGGTCGCTGACCGATCCGCGCCGGCAGACCTTGTGGGGACAGCCGGCGCCGGCATCGTGGTTCAAGGAAGGCTCGGTGTTCAGCGGGCTTGCGCCGCGCGATCCGGTGCTCGAAGCGCGGCCGATTGTGGCCGCGTAGAGAATTTCTGCGCAGCACGCGGTCGTCGGTGGTTGTTTCAAGGCGCCGATGTTCGCGTCGGTCGCGGCACGCCGATGATGGTGGCAACGAGCGCGCAGAGCGCAAGTGCAGCGGCGATTGCGAGCGCGATGCGGACGCCGGCAATGAACTCGGCGCCGCCCAACAGAGCGCCGAACAACGCCACGCCGATAACGCTGCCGGTCTGGCGCATGGCATTGAGAACGCCGGAGGCTATGCCGGAACGGTGTTTGGTCACGCTGCCCAGCAGCGTCGATGTCATCGGCGGAACCAGCAAGCCCAAACCTCCGCCCAAGCCGATGAGCTGTGCGCACAACGCCGCATACGGCACGCCTTGCCGAAGCCCGAGCAGCGCCAGGCAACTCGCGGCCATGATCGCGAGGCCGGAAGCGATTGTCAGCCGTGCGCCGATGGCGGCGGTGACCGATGCGGCGATCAGATTGGTCGCCAGAACCGCCGCCATCATCGGGGCGAAAGCGAGCCCAGTCCACAGCGGCGACAGATGCTCGAGTCGCTGGAAGTAGAGGCTGAGCACGAAGATCAAGCCGTAGCAGCCGATATTGACGAGAAGGCCGGTCAACGCCATCGCGCTGAACGCCGGCTTGCGAAACAAGCCGAGCGGCAGCATCGGCGTCTTCGATCTGAATTCTGTGGCCAGAAAGAGCGCCGCCAAAATGGCGAAGGCGGCAAAGCCGATGAGCACGAAACCATCGCTGCAGCCGCGTTCGCCGCCTTCGATCATCGCTGCCGCCAGCGAACCGAGTGCCAACACGGCGGTGATCTGGCCGGGAATGTCGAATGCGCGCGCCGCCGCGCGAGCGCTCTCGGCCGCGTAGCGCCATGTCAGCCAGATACCAGCGAGTCCGATCGGGAGATTGATCAAAAAGATGCTGCGCCAGCCGAACAGTGCGATCAATGCGCCGCCGACCAGCGGTCCTGCGGTGAGCGAGAAGCTTGCGCCGGCGGCCCAAATGCCGACCGCCCGGTGACGCTCATGCTCCCCCGGATAGGCGTGATTGAGCAGTGCCAGCGAATTTGGAACCAGGATCGCGGCGCCGATACCTTGGCATAGGCGGGCGACGATCAGCACCGGCAATCCGGGTGCGAGTGCGCAGGCGAGCGAAGCCAGCACAAACACGGCAAAGCCGGCGATGAAAATGCGCCGTGCGCCCAAGCGGTCGCCGAGCGCCCCAGCGGTAAGAATGAACGCCGCGAAGGTGATGGTGTAGGCGTTGACGATCCACTGCAGTTCGGCGACCGAACCGCCGAAATCGGCACCGATGCTGTTGATCGCCACATTGACGATGGTGACGTCGAGCTGCACGACCACGTAGCCGAGACTCATGGCGGCCAGAGTCAGCGCCTTGGCGTGGCGGGCGCCGCGCGCGATGGCCGGGGCACGTTCGCTGCCCGGTGCAATCGGACTGTCCTTCCGCCGGCGCGGTTCCGAGCAAATCGTCATGTTTGGCTCCATCTCCTTCTCCGCATAACGCATGCGGGAAGCGATGGTGCGCGCCATTATTTCGGGAATTCCCGAAGTGTCGGCGCTGGCAAGCGGATGATCTCCGGCCTATGTTTGCTGCATGAGCGAGGCACAACCCGCCGTTTCGGAAATCGCCGCATTGGTCGGCAATCCGGCTCGCGCCAACATTTTGATGGCACTGATCGAGGGCCGCGCGTTGACGGCGAGCGAGCTTTCTTACGTCGCCGGTGTGTCACCGCAAACGACGAGCGAGCATCTCGCCATGTTGCGTGCGGCGAAGCTCCTCTCAATGACCAAGCAGGGGCGGCATTGCTATTTCCGGCTCGGCTCGCCGCACGTCGCGCGCATGATCGAAAGCATCATGGTGGTCGCCGCCGATGCACCGCAACGCTACCGTCCGCGCTGGAACGGGGGCGACCAGTTGCGCACCGCTCGCACCTGCTACGACCATATTGCCGGCCGCCTCGGCGTTGCGCTAACCGATGCGCTGACCCGGCACGAGCACATCGTCCTGAGTGAG
>Ga0209624_10003448_pt1 | contig 11189 bp, 8 predicted proteins | sample JacPinW_OM2H0_O1_FD_188565 | JGI IMG/M metagenome (GOLD analysis project Ga0209624, IMG submission 188565) | Forest soil microbial communities from Algoma, Ontario, Canada - Jack Pine, Ontario site 1_JW_OM2H0_O1 (SPAdes) (version 2) | ecosystem: Environmental > Terrestrial > Soil > Boreal... | reverse complement strand
GATGGGCTCGTATAGCTCGTCAGTGGCGTTGAACGAAGACGTGAATCGGCTTGTCTTTGAGGGCTACCGTAAAGGGCTCGATCTCACCCAGCTCATCTCGCACCGCTTCTCGCTCGAAGACGCGGTCGCCGCTATCGATCTTGCCTCGCATCCTCAGGCGGACTCGATGAAGATTGTGATCCAGCCCTAAATGACGCGACCGCGGGTTGCGCGGATAAGTACGGAGATTAGGAACAAAAAATGCGGCAGGCAAAAATTGACGAATGGTCGATTCCATTCGTCTCTAATCCGCTTTTATCCGTGTAATCCGGGGTTGGTCGCTAGTCCCGCGCGCGCTTCTTCACTTCGACGTTAAGGCGCTTGATCTTCTGGTTCAGCGTCGACAGCGGAATCTTGAAGTACTCTGCGGCCTCTGTCTGGTTCCAGTGGCAACGCTCCAATCGGTCGGAGATGATGCGCCGCTCAATCTCCTCCATCAGGTCGAAGAGGCTGGCGTTGGGCTGATGGTCGAGCAGACTCGCCGAGTAAGTGCTGCCGGTCAACTGCGACGGTAGTAGCTCAGCATTGATGATTCGTGAGGTCGACAGCACGACGCCACGCTCCATCGCATTCTCAAGCTCTCGCACATTGCCCGGCCACTCGTAATCCATGATGATGCGCATTGCCTCAGGCGAGAGAGAGCGGAGCTCGGTCCCGTTCTCCTCTGCGTAGAATTTCAGGAAGTGCGCCGCGAGCAGAGGAATGTCTTCGCGCCTCGAGCGCAGTGGCGGCAGCTCCAGCGAGATGACGTTGAGCCGGTAAAAGAGATCTTCGCGGAACCGGCCTTCGCGCACCGCGTCCTGCAGGTTGACGTTGGTTGCCGCAATGATGCGCACATCGACCTGGATCTCCTGCGTGCCTCCGAGGTGCATGAAGCGCCGGTCCTGCAGAACCCGCAGGATCTTCGCCTGCATATCGATCCCCATCGTGCCGATCTCATCGAGAAAGAGCGTGCCACCATTGGCAACTTCGAAGAGACCCTTCTTCGCGGAGACGGCCGAGGTAAACGCGCCTTTGACGTGGCCGAAGAGAGTCGACTCCAGCAGCTCCGAAGGCACTGCGCCGGTGTTCACAGGCACAAACGGCCGGTCCCGCCGCGGCGAATTCGCGTGAATCGCCTTCGCGATGAGTTCCTTGCCTGTGCCGCTCTCGCCCTGAATCAGTACCGTCGAGCGGCTGGGCGCAACCTGCGAGACGAGATCGAAGAGGCGAAGCATCGGTTCGCTTTTGCCCACAATATTTTCAAAGTTGTAGCGCTGCTTCAGCGTCCGCTTCAGCTGCACTACCTCTTCTTCAGCGCGGTGGCGTCCGATTGCGGCGCGAATGTCGGCCAGCAGCTTCTCGTTGTCCCACGGCTTCTGGACGAAGTTCTCCGCACCCGCGCGAATGGCGTCGACGACGTTGCCCACTGTACCGAAGGCCGTAATCATAATGACTGGAAGTCCAGGCTGCGTCTCCAGGATGCGCGGCAGCAGTTCGATGCCGGTTTGTCCGGGCAAAGCAAGATCAAGCAGCAGCAGATCGTATTCGTTGCGCGCGAGCAGATCCAGGCCCGCAGCACCATCAGCAGCCGGGTCGACTCCGAATCCCTCCAGCGTTAGAAGGGTATCGAGCGACTCGCGGATCGCTTGTTCATCGTCGATGATCAGAATGCGTGGTTCGCCGACGATGCGGGCTATTCGTTGAAGATTTGCAGATTCGACAGCAAGCTCAGTCGTCTCAGGCATGGATCGCCTTTCTGTCATCGGACGCTACGCTGCTCTTCGGCGTCTCCGCGGTACTTGCAGGGCGCGCGCCGGAGGAGGGGAACTCCAGCTGGAAGGCAGTGCCTACGCCGGGTTCGCTCTCCACATGAATCTTGCCTGCGTGCTCCTGCATAATCCCGTAGCTCACCGCCAACCCGAGTCCTGTGCCCTTATGCTGGCCCTCCTGCGGTTTGGACTTGGTCGTAAAGAACGGATCGTAGATGCGGTGGAGATGTTCCTTTTCGATGCCGCCGCCGGAGTCCTGAATTCGCACAAACACGCGGCCGGATCCGTTGAAAGTAGCAATCTTCAACGTGGCATTTGCGGTTCCAAACATCGCGTCCTTTGCGTTCAACATCAGGTTGAGGATCACCTGTTGCAGCTTGCCCTGGTTGCCGTGGATACGCGCCAGATGCGGGTCGAGGTTGGTCTCCACGCGAATCTGCGAGGTCTTGAACTGATGCTCGAGCAGCGTCACCGTATCGCTCAACAAATCGTTCAGGTTGACGCTCGTGAACTCTGTACCGCTGGTGCGCGAGAAGTTCAGGAGCCCATTCACAATCTCTGACGCGCGGAAGGTCTGCTGCGTAATCTTTTCGAGCACAGGAGCGAGCCGCTCGTCATCGCGCATGTGCTTGGTCAGCATCTGCGTGTAGCTCGAGATGACGGCCAGCGGGGTGTTGACCTCGTGCGCAACACCGGCGGCCAGCAGGCCAATCGACGAGAGCTTCTCTGACTGCGTAAGCTGCGCCTCCAGCTGAATGCGGTCGGTAATGTCGTCGACCAGAATAATGCGGCCAACAGCAATGAAGTTCCGCGTCACCAGCGGCGCAATCGCGATATTTGCAATTCGCTCGCTCCTGCCGGGCAGCGCCAGGCGAAACTTGTAGAGCGTATGCGTGCCGTGTTCCTCTCGCACACTGTTGAACCGGGCGACAAACTCAGGCGGCAGCACGGCTGAGATGGGCTGATGAAGGACTTCGACCCGCCCCTTTCCTGACAACTCCTCCATCTGCGTGTTCCAGCTCTCGATGCGGTCTTCGAGATCGACGGCAAAGACGCCGATGTTGATCGATTCGACGATGTTCTCGTGGAACTCTTTGAGACTCTCGAACTCGGTAATCTTCTGCTCCAACCTGCGATAAAGCTGTGCGTTCTGAATGGCGATGCCGATATAACCCGCCAGCGACTCCAGCAACTCCATGTCTTCGCTCGACAGAAAGTCGCCATCGTCGGTGCGGCCGAGGCCGATTACAGCAACGGTGCGTGTGCCACCGCCATCCCGATTGGCGACGCGGCAGGGAAGATAGTAGTTCAGGTCGAGCCTGCCGGCGCTGCGGCGCTGCGCCTCAGGCAGGCGAAGGATGTGCTGCGGATTGTCGAGGAAGATATGGTTGTTCGCGCCCGGCCGGTCGAAATCGAGGAAGCGAACATCGAGTGCATTGAGCTCGGCGGCGGGTAGATTCGTAAGGCCGTGCGAGGCCGCCAGGTCAAAGTGCCGTGGGCCCGAGCCCTCGCTCTCTGACGCAAGGAAGACTGCGACCCGCGTGACCAGCAGCGTTTGCGGCAGCCGCTCTACGATCGAATCGAGCAGCGCCCGCAGATCCGTCTGGGCATTCAAACCGCGACCAAACTCAACCAGCGTCTCCCGGTAGTCGAATCGCTTCTGATCGAAGATACGGTCCACGCGCGCCTGAATTGCGCGTTTGAGCGGATCGAATGCGATTCCGGCGACAATGACAGCTGCCATCAAGCCCCAGACGCCCAGGCTCTGCAGGCGCGTGTGAATCAACTCGGCCATCAATGCGATGACGCCGAAGTAAAGGCCGACGAGCGAAGCCGTGGCCAGCGTGTAGGTCACGCCGCGTTTGAAGATCAAGTCGACGTCCATCAGGCGGTAGCGCACAATCGCCCAGCTGAACGTCAGCGGCAGAATCACCAGCGAGAGGCCTGCCAGTTTGGTGAGCGAAGCGGGAACAGACCAGTCGGAAAGATAGGGAATGACATACAGCAGCGTAAAGGGAGTTACCGCCAGCAGTGTCCCGCGCGTCAGCCACTTCAACTGCTGGCGCTCCAGTGGCGACTCTGCATGGCGATACTGATACCGGAAGATCACCGCCGCGATGACGTAGTACAGAGCAAGATAGCCAATCGAAATCTGATCCAGGCGATGCAGCAGCAACTCCGTCGCCGACCAGAACCGGATCGCCGTGTATTGCAGGGCGATCAGAAAGATCCCTGGAACGTACAGGAGCACATAGAGCAGCGTTCGCCGGAACCGGTCCCGATGCGCGGAGGCAAAGTTGTCCGAGAAACTGACAGCAAAGTGCAGGAACAGCGCCGGCTGCAACGCCAGCGCCACGATATTGCCCCAGTCGTAGATGCCCAGCTCACCCGTCGGTTTGAAGCTGTACAGCACAAACGACGCCAGGCAGAAGACGTAAAAATGAATGGATTTGGGCGCAGTCCATCGCCGGAACAACACGTAGATGCCGATGGAAAGATAAACCAGCGCAATAAACCGCAGACCCTGATTGATCGAGCGGTCCTTCTCCCCGAGGATCACCTGGATATCCAGCCGCGTCGCGCCATTCAGGTCGATCGATTGTGGAACCGGCCGCAGAATCGAATAGGTCGCATGACCCCAAATGCCGCTGCGATACATTTCGCGGCCAAGCGCCGCTACCCGTGGCGTCGGCTGGTCGTCGACGCTGACCAGGATGTCTCCGGTCCGGATGCCGGCGCGGTTTCCCGGTGAATCCGCCGGCACCCGCTCCGCCCGCAGGCCGCCAGTAGCCTCAACCCACCAGATTCCGTCAGTTGGAACACCCAAACCGCTTTCGTGCTCGAAGTTCATCGCCGCCAGGGCGCATGCAGCGATTGTCGCCAGAGCCAGCAGGACAGCCAGAACCCGGGTTTGAGCGGCATTCTTCATGAAAGCTCGATATCACACTGAGCACATCGATAACCAAAGCAGTAAGCACTGAGAATACAGTGGGTTAAGCCTTTGAGTCTATTCTATTATACAAAAAACCATAACCGATTCTGTAATTCACATAATCGAGTCTGCGATATCGTATCGTATCCTTTGACGCATCGTTCACATGAATAAACCGAAAAAATAGCACCCGACCGCTAGTTTCTTTTCAGATCACGTTCTTTGCAATTTTTTTGCAAAATTCCGACAAAATCTCAAACGAGAGCCATCAAAGAATTAACGCTGCTGTAACATAGGCGTTGGCGAATTTGGCGACTGGCTCCTTTTTGGGTTCTTATTTCTTACTTTCGAGGCGATTGCTGCAGTGACACCGGAAGATATCACAATCGAAGAGGCCTTTGTCCTGGTGGAGGGAGCCAAGATCCACTACCAGCACGCAGGTACGGGAAGGCCCCTGCTTCTGCTTCATGGATTGGTGGGTTCTGCGAAGAACTGGAACAGAAACATCCGCTCTCTGGCCCAGGACGCGAGCGTATACGCGATTGATCTATTCAACATGGGCCAATCGGAGCGCATCCCCGGACTTGACGCAGGGCTTGCCGCGACCGCCGACCGCCTCGCCGCTTCTATGGACGCTCTCGGCCTCGATCAAGCTGACATCGCCGCGCACTCGCATGGCGGAGCCGTAGCCATGATGTTTGCCGCTCGTCATCCTGGCCGTGTCCGCAGACTCGTGCTCTTTGCTCCAGCCAATCCCTACTGCAACCTCGGAGAGCCGCTCATCCGTTTCTACCAGACGCGCTTTGGCAAGTGGGTCGCTCGTCAGATTCCCTGGCTGCCCACAAAGCTGAAAGCCGTGGCGCTAGGCCGGATGTACGGAGACCCCTCCCGCGTGACCATGGAAGCCCTCGAAGGATACATCGAAGGCCTTGAGATTCCCGGCACCGTCGACCACGTTCTTGAGATCGTCCGGCGCTGGGCCGCCGACATGAAGTTGCTCCGTTCGGCTCTCTCGGAACTCGTTGCGAAGCCAACACTCCTGGTCTGGGGCGACCGCGACCGTGCGGTCAGCCTCGACTCTGCAGAGGTGTTGCAGCACAAACTCCGTGACTCCCGCCTGCTGGTCCTGCCCGGAGTCGGCCACATCCCCTTCGAGGAGATGCCCGACATCTGCAACCAGGCCATGCGCGATTGGGTTCTCGCCCCTTCGCTCGCTGAGCCACGCCAACCCGTCGCCTCCGCTCACCGCGCCCGGCCGACGGACCGCGCCCACGCGCGCGAAGTCAGTGGCGCGGCCTAGCGAAACCCAAACTCACTCCGCAGCCACGAACGAATCTCTTCCTGCATTAAGCCCAGTTTTGCGCCCGGCGAATCCACCGTTCCCTGAAAAAAATGATCGGCCCCTGCGATCCACGCCAGCCGCTTCGGCTTCGGCGCCCGCTCGAAGACGCTCTCCACCATCTCGCGAGGCCCATACTGATCGTGATCGCCGCTCACAAACAATTTTGGCACCGAGCACTTCGGCAGAAACCCATAGCTGTAATCGCGCCCCTCCGCATGCACCGGCAACCCAATCCCGACCAATCCCTTCACCCGAGCGTCCCCACAACAAGCCCGAAGCCCTACGTTCGACCCAAACGAAAATCCCGCGAAGATCATGGGTAGATGAAAGCTGTTCTCCAGCCAGTCCAACGCCGCCCTCACATCATCCTGCTCGCCGAGCCCTGCATCATGCTCGCCCTCGCTCAACCCCACGCTGCGAAAGTTGAACCGCAGTACCGGCAGCCCGAACGAAGAGAACGCCTTCATCGCGTGATATACCACCTTGTTGTGCATCGTCCCACCACCAGCAGGATGCGGATGGCACACCAGCGCGGCATAGGGAGCATCCTCGCGCCCGGTATTCAACAGCGCCTCCAGCCGACCCGCCGGGCCACGCAAATCTTCAATCGAGCGTATCTGCGAAGAGAAAGGCTGCGAAGAGAAAGGCTGCGAAGAGAAAGGCTGCGAAGAAAAAGTCTGTGTCATCGTTACTAGTTTATCGGGTGTGCAGATCATCCGCAGTTCACACCCCATCACGTATGCTGGAACTATGGCGATCGACCCGATTCAACTCACCAGGCAGCTAGTCAACATCGAGTCCACCACCTATCACGAGGCGCCCGCCGGCCACTTTCTCTACGAATTTCTCACCGCCGAGCGCTACACCGTCGAGAAGATGCCCGTTCCCCAGGCTGACCGTTCCACCACACCCGGAGCAGGCACAGGCGAGCGCTTCAACGTCTACGCCGCCATGCCCGGCGTCACCCCCGACGTCGTCCTCTCCACCCACATGGACACCGTCCCCCCCTACATCAACTGCACCGAAGACGATGAGTTTCTCTATGGCCGCGGAGTCTGTGACGCCAAAGGCATCATCGCCGCCCAGATCGCCGCCGCCGAGCGCCTCCGCGAAGCCGGAATCAAAATCGGGCTCCTCTTCCTCGTCGGCGAAGAACGCGACTCAGCCGGCGCCATCGAGGCCAACAAATATCCCAAAGGTTCAAAGTTCCTCATCAACGGCGAGCCCACAGACAACCGCCTCGCCCTCGCCTCCAAGGGCGCCCTCCGCGTCGAACTGCGCGCCAAAGGCCGTATGGCTCACTCTGCCTATCCCGAACTTGGCGATTCCGCGATCCACAAACTCGTCGAAGCCCTTCACGACGTCCTCGCCCTCCCGCTTCCCGTCGAACCCGAGATCGGCCCATCCACCCTCAACATCGGCCTCATGAATGGAGGCTATGCGCCTAACGTGATCTCCGACAAAGCCGAAGCCCACATTCTCGTCCGTCTCGTAGGTCCCTCCGACGAGACCAAAAAATCCATCCTCGCCGCTGTTGGCGACCGCGCCGACGTAAACTTCTCGCTCGACCTCCCATTCGTCCGTATGCGCAAAGTCGACGGTCTTTCTACCATGATCGCCAGCTTCACCACCGACATCCCGGCCCTCACCAACTGGGGCGAGCCGCTCCTTCTCGGTCCCGGCTCCATCCACGTAGCTCACACTCCGCACGAGCGCATCGCCAAAAAAGAGCTCCTCGAAGCCGTCGACCTCTACGAAAAAGTCGCAACCAGCCTCGTCAAAAAAATCTAACCTGGAGTCTGGATGCGGCCCCTAAGCAAGCTTCTCCTCATCCTTCTAGCGCTCTTCGTCATCACCTTTGTCGCGGCCGCTTTCGTCATCGAGACGATTCCCAACACCGACACTAGCTTCACGCACTTCGACACCATCATTGTCCTCGGTACACCCGCCAAAGCCGACGGCACACCCTCCCCCGAGCAGCGCGAGCGCACCCTCGAAGGTATTCGCGAGTACAAATCCGGCATAGCCCCCGTGCTTATCTTCACCGGAGGTCCCGCCCACAACCAGTTTGTCGAAGCCCACGTCATGGCCACACTCGCCCTCACCCAGGGCGTCCCCCCTGACGCGATCTTCGAAGAAGGCCACGCCCAGAACACCATCCAGAACATCTACTACAGCAACCAGATCATGCAGGCGCACCACTGGACCAGCGCCGAAGTCGTCAGCTCCCCAAGCCATCTCCCACGCACCGCTCTCATCCTCGAACATTACCCCGAGCTTCAATGGCGCACTCACCCCGCACCCTGGCCCCCCGACTACTCCCTCTGGCAGCGCTCCGCCCACTATGCCGTTGAAGCCGAATACTGCCTCAAGCTGCGACTCCTGGGTTTCCCAAAATCCCGCTTTCTGCCGAACCCCGCAGCAGCCCCCGCAACCCCTTAACCCGATATCACCCCAAACGGCAGAGTCCCCGAATTATCCCCAGCCAGCACCGCCGACTCATCAGGATTCGCCGGGTTGTACCGCACATTCACCTTCGGCTCACCCTTAGCCTTCATCTCCGCCTCATGGTGCGTCATCGCAACGCTGCGCAGATACCCGCCGTAATACTCCCCATTCACCTTGAAGTGAAACCCAGCCTCAATCTGAAACGGCGCGCCCGTCGTAGCCACGTCATCATCGGCACTCAGTACCTGCCAGTGGTTGATCTCCGCCTCGACCATCGGCCAGCTCTGTGCCTGCGCAACCTTCTTCGTCCGCTTGCTGCGACGAATCGACCGCCGAATCCCGTCAATAAGAAAGTTCCCGGCCATTTGGTTAGTGATTCTAATACTGATTCGTGAAGAACTGCTTCAACTTCGACGATGCGTTGCTGTAGTGTATGGAGCGAGATGATTCCTCTCATCCTTTACCTTTCAACGGGACTTGCGACTGCGGGATTAGTTGTCTACAACCTCTCGTTGGTAGTTTGGGGAGCCCCAACCTCTCCCCTGGAGTTCATTTCGCTCGTGGGGTCGGCTGGTCTGATAGGTGCAGCTTTGGTATCAAGAGCCGATCGAAAGCGTGCGGGAAGAATTGCTCTATGTTCCATGATGATGATTTGGAGCTTTTTCGCTCCAGCCATCGTTCAATCTGAACGTGCGCTTCTCACCGGTCGACAACTGACGGTGAAGGCAGTCAAATGGAAGCCTTCTGCCGCGTTCATTAACGACACCGCCGGAAGCAGCATCCTGACCGAGGCAGATTTGAAACTATTGGACGAGGCTAACCTTCGAGGCAATATTTGGGGCGAATCAAGCATAGTAACCGGTCGTGGGCCGTCCTCTGAAGTTTTGTTATTAATTCGACACCCGGTCACTTCGAAAGTAGAACTTCCGCAGCCTAAGGCCGGAACAGTTCTTTATATTCAAACAGAAGCTGGATGGCGGCTTTGGCCCGAAGGAGCGGAAACGCTAAAGCGGGTTATTCGGCTCGAACCGTACAAGCCAGACCCAACGCTTCCAATTCCCGCTGACAAACAGGCTAACCAAACCTCAGTTTCCATCGAGCAAGCGGATGGATCGACGCAAGGATTTGGGATTAATTGGGAGGCTGCCCGATGATTTGGATATCGGCAGCGATAGCGGCCTACTTGATCGCAGTCACAATTTACGCCCTCATAGCGGCAACGAAGAAATCCGACTGAACTAGATCCACCCATCGATGTACCGAATAAAAGTCCTCTTTTCCTCAGTAGGAATGGATTGGTGCGCAGCCTAAAATAGATACATGGCGGCAGAGTTTACCCACTTACATCTCCACACCGATTACTCCCTTCTAGACGGCGCCTGTGACGTAGACAAACTCGCCGGACACCTCAGCAAAATCGGTCAAACCGCCGCCGCCATGACCGACCACGGCAACATCTACGGAGCCGTCCACTTCTTCGATGCGATGCACAAGAAGGGCCTCAAACCCATCCTCGGCTGCGAGCTCTACATCTGCAAAAACGAAGACCACCGCGGCGCTCCGGAAGGCGACACCTACAACCATCTCGTCGTCCTCGCCGAAAACGAGGCCGGCTACCGCAATCTCGTCCGCCTCACCAGCGAGGCCGCTCTCCACGGCTTCTATCGCAAGCCACGCGTCAGCAAAAACTTCCTCGCCAAACACAGCGAAGGCCTCATCGGCTTCTCCGGCTGTCTCGCCGGCGAAGTTAACCAGCACCTGATGGCAGGGAAGTACGACGACGCGAAACGCACCGCCGGCTTCTACCAGGACCTATTCGGCAAAGGCAACTACTTCCTCGAGATCCAGGACCACAACCTGGCCCCCGACAAGGCCGTCTGCGAAGCCCTCTTCAAGATGGAGCGTGAGCTCGACATCCCGCTCATCGCCACCAACGACAGCCACTACGTAGCCTCCGACGACTCACGCGCCCACGAGATTCTGCTCTGCGTTCAAACCGCCGGCAGCATGAACGACCCCAAGCGGTTCAAGTTCGACACCCAGGAGTTCTACATCAAGAGCGCGGAAGAGATGCTCCGCACCTTCTCGCAAACTCCCGAGGTCTGCACCCGCACCATGCAGTTCATCGACCGCTGCAACCTCAAGATGGTCAAGGTCGACAACCCGTTCCCCGACTTCGCCGTTCCCGAAGGCGAAACCCTCGACACCTACTTCGAGCGCGTCTGCCGCGAAGGCCTTGAGATGCGTCTCAACACTGCGGTAGCGCACCTGCGCCAGCGCGGCATCCTCAAGAAGACCATCCCCGAGTACCACGCGCGCCTCGACCTCGAGCTCGCCGTCATCAAGCAGATGAAATTCCCCGGCTACTTCATGATCGTCTGGGACTTCATCAAGTACGCGCGTGAACACGACATTCCCGTAGGCCCCGGCCGTGGCTCCGCTGCAGGTTCGCTCGTCGCCTACGTCATGCAGATCACTGACATCGATCCGCTCCAGAACGAGCTGCTCTTCGAGCGCTTCCTCAACCCCGAGCGCATCTCGATGCCCGATATCGATATCGACTTCTGCATGAACCGCCGCGGCGAGGTCATCGACTACGTCACCCGCAAGTACGGCCGCGACCAGGTAGCCCAGATCATCACCTTCAACACCATGGCCGCGAAAGCCGCCATTAAAG